>Ga0207705_10001620_pt1 | contig 17865 bp, 18 predicted proteins | sample KBSC13metaG_FD_184314 | JGI IMG/M metagenome (GOLD analysis project Ga0207705, IMG submission 184314) | Corn rhizosphere microbial communities from Kellogg Biological Station, Michigan, USA - KBS C1-3 metaG (SPAdes) (version 2) | ecosystem: Host-associated > Plants > Roots > Rhizosphere > Soil ...
TGCGCGGCAGTGAAAGCAAGGCCGTTTCGAGCCGGGCGAGAAGCTCGGAATCGGGCTGCTCGTTCGATGGCGGCGCGGCGGGCCGCAGCGAACGCTCCAGCGCGCGCCGGGCCAGCTTGCGCAGCTGTGGAATGGATTCGTGGGTCATCGGATGTCTCCCATGCGAGAGCCGTGACCGGCGGCCCGAAGGCCGCCGGTCGGGACAGGTCACGCGGTCTCGCGGACCGGCTCGCTGGGAAGCTCGGCAGCATCCGGCTCAGCAGTCCGCTGCTGTGTGGCCCCCTGCTCGGAAGCTTCCGGCTCGCTGGCCTCCGCTTCCGGAGCGATCAGGGCCGCCGCCGCAGCGCCGCGCACGGCAGAACCGACCCCGCCTCGCGCCGTGTAGCCGCTTGCCGGAAATCGCAGCCAGCGCGGCGCCCAGCCTTCGGCCTTGGGCCGTCCATTGGCGCCCGCGAGGCAATCGCGCAGGATGGTCTTGAGGGTGTTGCCCTTCTCCTTGGCGTTGGCCTCGGCGACCTTTCTTCCCGCCACGTCCTCGACCAGCGCGAGCAGCACCTCGCGGTCGCGGACGAGATCGAGCAGAGCATCGTCGGCCTGCCAGACTTGGCTCATGTCCACCGCCAGATGCTGGCCCAAGAGATCGACGATCTCGCTGCGCGCATCGAGCGTCTCGCCCATGACGACCGCAAGAATGGCCAACACGCTCGCATCATCGAGCTGGGCCAGCTTGGCAAACAGCGCCGCCAGCCCTTCGCCTTCGCCGGTCACCGTGGGCGTTTCGGCGTCGAACCCAAGCAACGCCAGCACCTCGCGCCTCTTGGCATCGAACGCGGTTTCCGACGCGCTCGTTTCGACGCTGTCGGTTACCGCCTCGTTGGAAGCGCGCTGCGGCTCGACCCTTACGCTCCACAGCGGCGAACTGGCGATCATGTGCGCGACCGCGACCCGCAGGGCCACGCCCGGCTCATGTGCCAGCCTTGCACGCACCGCCGCATGGCGATGGAGGTCGATGTAGTCGTTCGTGGCAGCAGTGACCTCAGGCCGCACGGGCTTCTCGACCACCTCGCCGCGCTCAAGTCTGCGCGCTTCTTTCAGGCTCACATAGCCTTCGTGGAACGCGACCTCGCCGCGATGGCCGATGGCGAGGTAGACCTTGCCGCCCTTGCCCTTGGTCCGCCGCTCGTACTCCCATGCGTAGAACGGCTGTCCGGGTTCGAGGATCACGACCCCGCTCCATCCAGCTTCGCGGTAGGCGTCGGCCCAGCTCTCGATGGCCGCGTTCTGCGCCGCCCAGAACTGCCCGGCATCGGCAAAGTAGCTGTCCTCGCCGAACAGATCGGCGACGATCTCGCCCTCGAACGACGCAAGGTCGAACAGCGCGACCTTGGTCGAGATCGAGGCGCCGGCGAACAGCCATGCCTTCAACTGCTGGCCGACCGGGGCATAGGCATCGGCGCTACCATACAGTTCCAGCCACTCGCGCTGCCGCGTCTTGGAGGCGAGGGTCAGGTGCCGCACGGTGACCGCGTCGATCTTCTCCGCACGATAGAGAGCGCGGATGCGCGGCAGCAGGTTGCCGAGCGCAAGCGTGCGCTTCACCTGCAATTCGGTCAGACCAAAGGTAAGCGCGATAGCCTCCGGGCTGCGCCCTTCCCTGACCAGCCGGGTGAAGGTCTCCCACCGAGTGACCTCGTCGGGGTCCAGCCGGGCGATGTTCTCGATGAGCGAGGCTTCGAGCGCGGCTGCATCGTCGCCCGCTTCCATGACGGCGCAAGGTAGTTCCTCGATCCCGCCGCCTTCCGCGGCCACGGCCAGCGCCGCGTGATAGCGCCGCTTGCCCGCGACGATCTCGTAAGTGCTCGGGCTGCCTCCCTCGCCAGCCTTCGCACAGGACTGCGCCCGCACGATCAGCGGGACCAACACCCCGCGTGCCCTGACGGACGGCAAGATACTGGCGATGTCGGGGGCCTTGCCCTTGGCCCGCATGTTGGCAGGCGAGACGGCGAGCTTGGCGATGTCGATATGCTTGAGTTCCATGATGTCCTTCTCCTTCAACCGCACACACGGCCGCCGGAATGGCGGGGGGAGCGGCGAAGAGCGGACCGGCAGGCCCGCCGAAGAGAGGTAGGCTGCATCCGCAGGACCGAAACGAAGAGTAGGACCTGAGCGCGAGCTCAGGTTGCGGCCCGCCGCGGCGGGCCTAGAGGGAAGCGGGCGCTTCCCCCGCCAGGCCGAAGGCCGGACAACAGCGCCAGCGCGCGAACACGCGCTGTCCGCCGGCCGGAGCAAGGCTCCGGCACCGCGTCATGCGCTCGCAACCCGGATGGGCCGAGACGCTCAAAGAGCGACTCGGCGCCGCATCAGCGGCGTAGAGCGCGGTCACGCCATAGGCGTGAGACGCCCTGAGACTTTGGGGTCCGGCAAGTTCTACGCGCGCCAAGGCACCTCTCTACCGACGTTAGCCGACACTGGCCCCCAAGAGCCTCCCTGCCCCGTTGCGCAATCCACGACGATGTCGATCCTGCTCGCAGGGAGCCAGAACGCCGCAGACAGGATCATGCCATGCCCGATACACCTGACCGTATTCTTCGCCTCAATGCCGTCCTCGACCGCACCGGGCTTAGCCGCTCGACACTCTACCGGAAGATGCAGGCGGGCACGTTCCCGAAGAATGTGCAGATCAGCACCCGCTGCGCAGGCTGGCGCGAGTCAGCGGTCGAGGGATGGATGCGAAATCCGATGTTCTATGAGTCAGCCAATCATTCGCTTGAATGACAGCTTGGCGCCAAAGTCCGCCCTTCACGCTGTGGAGGCAAAGCCCGGAAGCGGTGGTTCGTTCAGCTACGCCGCTCAAGGAGCGTCGCCCCCTCGTCGGCAGAGCAGGACTTCTCCGAGATGCGCTCGCGTGCCTCGAGCAATTTCAGCATTGTCGCTTGCAGCTTCTCGCGGGAGGAGCACGGCTGGGAAATCAAATTGCGTGCTCCCGGCGGCACGATGCGCGTACCATCGAGCTGAAGAAGCCAGATGTCCAAGTTTCCTGCGGCTCTGAGCTCCAAGGCCAGCGCCATCTCGTCATGACACCACGGGCTGCAAGCATACTCCACCGACCAGAGCGCCACGAACACATGCGACCTGCGGATCGCCCCGTCAATTTCCTGTTGGAGCTCTCCGTTGGCGTCGAACTCCTGGTCGTCGCGGAAGACGGTGCGCCCTCGGCGCCGAAGCATCGTCTCCACGAGATCGGCGTCGGCCGCGCGATCGCGCGGGTAGCTTATGAAGAACGTGGTCTGCTCCACGCTCGAATTCGTACCCGACCGCGCAGGACTAGTGAGCCGATCCAGTACCTCGCTGACCCTCTCCATCGGTGAAGGCGCCTGGAGCCAAGCCTTTTGATCGCCGAGACTGTCCTCTAATACGTAACGCTGCCGTTCCAGGCAGCGCGCAGCGGCCCCGCCCAGGTGTCCGAACGGAAGCACGAGTTTCCTACGCGCCTCCGCCAGATGCAGAAGCATGTTAGCCGATCCAGACGGATTGCCGCCTGCGGCAATGACGACGTGAGCGGTGTCGAGCGCGGATAACTGCGACAGGAGCCAAGCATAGCGCTTACCCTGATCGCCGCTGTCCTCGCTCGCGGCGTGCATGAAGGTCTGGAGGCCAACTCCCACGTTGTCGGACAGCTGGCGGACGGCTGACACGTTCTCTTCCGTTTCCGGGAAGTGCATCTCGATCCTCGGCCGGTGCCCCGAACGAGCGACGCCCTGAATTATCTCGCGATCGATCGAGCCGACGTAGGGGCTGCACAGCACAAAGTCGTGTCCGAGTGCTGCAAGGGCAGCGCCGAGCTCACGCATGCTTGACGACATGCGCTCGGTGTCTGCGGTGGGACTCCCCCGATCGCCATCGGCATAAAGACCGCCAACGAAAAATAGCTTCATCGAGGTTGGATAGCGCACAATGTCGTCGGGATCACCTTCACATCGCGCGCTCCACGGGAATTGGACTTTCGCAGTGAATGGTCCTCAGACCACCGCCGACTAACGGCCCACCTGCGCCGCCGTGCGCTCTCACGCGCCCAGCCGATTCGCCAGCAAGGGAAGATAGCGATCCACCTGCTCACGATCACTGTTCTTCTCGGTTTCGGACAGACCGGCGAATGGCGTCGCCGCCTGCTTTTCCCACCGGGCCACGAGATCCGACGGGATAACTAGTGCGCCGGGTTCGCCCGCCGCCGCGAAGCACTTTTCGTGCATGTACTGCTGCCAGTGCGACCAGCGCTCGTGTTCGATGGTCGCCAGATCGTCGCGCAGTTCGGCCAGCCTTTTCGGGATGCATGCCTTGGGCACTGTATTCCGCAGGATGAAGGCCTTCAGTTGGGCAATGTCCATGCCGGCCGCCTCCATTCCAGCGCTCTCGACGTACCTGGCAAAGGACTCACTGAAGGCCTCGGATGCCGTCATATCAGGCCCTTAGCTCCCAGACGGCGATAATGCTCGCCCAGCGCGGTGAGCTTCATCGCCTTGCTATCCATCGCCGCGTGGTACGGGTGCGGCGCGCCGACCGGCACCGCCAACCCAACGCGATTGAACTTCTGGAGGATTGCGAAGATCGGTGTCTTGGCCGAATCCGGGTGCGGGCTTTCTGGCTCGTAACTGGGATCTAGTTGATATTCGTGGCCGGCAATCGGGAAGAACTCGGCGATCCGTTGAAGTTCGGCAAGCTGCAACGCCGGAGTGACGCGCCGCAGCGACACGAACGACTTCACGTTGGTCTTGAACACGGGTCGCTGTGCCCACGTGCCGAGCGACTGGTCGATATGGGCATAGACGCTGCCCGGCGTGACGTCGCCGAGCAGGTTCGCTGCTGCGCCACTCAGCGCGTCGATCATGAGCCCCGTGAACACGCCACCCCCATTCACCTCCGCCGCATACTGCTCCTTTGTGGAGGCGGTGAGGATCGTCACGCCTTCGGCCACTTCCGCCACGGCGCCACTCGTCGGGTGGTCGCCCGCAATGCCACTATGGCAGGAGTCAAGGACGATGACCCGGTTTCGTGCCTTGCTCTTGTTCGCCAGCGTCATAATATCAGCGAGCGGCAGGCCGTCATCCCCAGTTTGGCAGTCGGTACCGCAAAGATATCCGCCGGTCGCCTCGACGTAGCCGTGGCCGGCGAAATAGAGCAGCGCCACGTCGCTATCCTCCGCGAACAATTCGCGCACAGCGTCCTTCATCGCCGCACGCGGCAGCGGCTCGCCGGCCGAAGCGGCGACTAGCAAGCGCACCCCAAAATTGACGGTTCGGTCGCCGTTGCGCTCCAGAATTGCCGACACCGCGCGCGCATCGTTGACGCAACCCAAGAGCCCCGAAATGTGTTCGTAGTGATCGATGCCGATCACAAGCGCCTTGCGAGCTTGAGCCATATTAGAGCGAGTTGATGAAGGCGACGATATTGTCCCACGTCCAGCCGACGGTCTTCACACTCGGCAGCGACGTCCTGTCGTCCTTGTATGCATAAATGCCAAGGATCGGCTTGCGCTCATCGAGGGCGCACTGGATCTCCCACCTCTGTCCGGTGGAGGAGAGAGAATTCTTGCTCGCGAGTGCGATCACGCCGTGGGACCGGCGGATGCGCGTCCTGACCTTGTCCTTCCAGTCGCTCTCGTAGGCTTCGCGCACTGACATGTCGACATATTCGAACGGTGACAGGGTATTGAGTGCTTGCCCCCTTAGGAAATCCCGCTGCCGTTCATCTTCGATCGCGAACGCCACAAAAATCGTCTTCTTGTCTGCCATTATCCAATCCCCTCAGCGCATTTCTCGAAGATAGACCTGATCGGGATCGAGGCAATACAAAGCATACACTTGGGCGACGGGTTGCAACGCTTCCCGCCACTGGCTTGGCTTCGCAGCTGTGAAACGTCAGCTCTCTCGCTTCGCCGCGAAGAGCAGCCGTCCGATATCGGCCTGGTCCGGTCAGGCGATCGCCCGACGATTGGGCAAATCGGCTCACCTTCCCTGGCCCGCCGATTCACTACCTTGTTGTGAGACGCCAAATTAGGCCAGCCGTGAGAATGACCGCTATGCCGATGAAGGCCACATTGTGAATGGCGCCGAAGGCCTTAACCATCAGGGAGGGCAGGCGCTCGATCAGTCGAAATCCGGCCACTGCGTCAACAATGACTATCACCCAACCTACCACGAAAGTCGCGGTGGCGACGTGGACAAGGATATCGAGCAACGACATCGCGCCTCCCGCCAGAAACTTTGGATATAATAAGGGGATCGATTGCGGAAAGGAATGCCTCTTGATCCGCCCCTAGGGCCGCACCGTCGACGCCATCCCTGCCTTGTAGAATATCCCTAAGCCGCGTTCGCTGGATGGGCTGCGCTCTACCAACTCAACAGCGGACATTCTGGCAATGCGCTCCCGCAAGCGGCGATGCTGGCCGTAGGAGTGTCCGCTTTCCTATAGGGTCCGCTCGTTAGCTGCACTTCCGCTATCGGCCAGAGTTTGCTAGCCGGCCTTGGCAACAACTGATCAGCGTCCGTCCCGCCCGAAATCCGCATGAATGACTTCCGCCCCCTTGCGCAGCTGATCGATATGATCGCTCCACCATTGAGCCATAGCGACCCGCTCCTTCCAGTGCGCTCCGCGGTGATAGGCCGCTCGCACCCTGTCGTCATCGCCATGCGCAAGCGCCCGCTCGATCGCATCAGGCGACCACTTCCCGCTCTCGTTGAGCAGGGTCGACGCCATCGCTCGAAAACCGTGGGCAGTCATCTCGTCGCCGGAGAAGCCGAGACGGCGTAATCCGGCATTGATCGTGTTCTCGCTCATCGGGCGCGCAGCCGAGCGGATCGAAGGAAATACGTATCCCGAAGGTCCGGTGATTGCGTGAGCCAGGCGGAGTATCCCGACCGATTGCGAGGACAGAGGCACCCGGTGCGCCTTGCGCATTTTCATCTTCTCGGCAGGAATCGTCCAGAGGGCTCCGTCGAGATCGATGTCCTCCCATTCGGCGTGCCGCAACTCACCCGGGCGGACGAAAACGTGCGGCGCAAGCTGCATGGCAAGCTTGGTCAGGATCTGACCGTCGTATCCGTCGATCGCCCTGAGCAATTCACCGGCGCGTTTGGCATCGGTGATCGCCCCGTAGTGCTTCGGCGTCGGCGCGGTCAGGGCGCCGCGCAGGTCTCGGCTGGGATCCGATGCAAGCCGTGCTGTCGCTACAGCGTATCGAAATACGCGGCCGGCAAGCTGGAGCACCCTGCGGGCGGTCTCGTAATTGCCCTTGGCCTCAATGCGGCGCAGGACGCCGAGAATTTCCGGCGGGGTGATCGAAGAGATCGGAAGCCGAGGAAACGCCGACCCCATACGGGATATGTAGTAACGGCTCCTGGCGGCTGTAGCACTGGACATGCCTTCACGAAGGCGCTTCTCGATCAGCTCCTCAGCAATCTCGCCAAAGGTATTCGCTGCCTCGACCTGCGCGCGGTACTTCGCCTGCTGCTTTTCGCGCGAGGGGTCTTTACCCGCGGCGAGCTGCTCTCGAGCCTCGTCGCGACGCTTGCGAGCTTCGGCAAGGCCGACTTCAGGATAGGTGCCGAGGCCGAGCTTCTTCTCGCGTCCATCGATGCGGTATTTCACGCGCCAGAGCTTTCCGCCTGAAGGCTGCACAAGCAAAAACAGGCCGAGGGAATCGCCCAACTTGTACGGCTTCGAGCGAGGTTTCGCGTTGCGAACGGCGGTAGCGGTTAGAGCCATATGTGGGGGCCACTTTTCTGCGCACTTTATGTGGCCCCCAAAAGTGGCCCCCAAATTCGCAGGATGTGGCTGGAATCACTGGGACCACTTAGGACAGCCGCAGGCAAAATATCGCAGTTTTCCGGGGGCTTGTAAAGACAAACAGGGATGTTCAGAGACCCTGCGATGGTGGGCGGTGACGGGCTCGAACCGCCGACCCTCTCGGTGTAAACGAGATGCTCTACCAACTGAGCTAACCGCCCCACGGAAGCGCGCGATGTAGCGGGTTTGCCGCCAAGTTCAATTCCGAACGCCTTCGCTGCCGCCACCACCGGCAGTCCGCTCTATCCGCTCCGCGCCTTGAACCCGGAACAGCCGCAGGCCCACTAATCTCCGGCGACGGGTTCGCCGCGTTCTTGGAGAAGCCTCGGTGATGCGGAAATCGATTGTCTGCCTGGCCCTGTTCGTGACAGCACAGGCCCCGGTCGGCAGGCTGCCGGCCCAGCCATCGGGGCTGGAAACCGTCACTGTGACGCTCTCGAACTTCAAGTTCACGCCGGACGCCATCATCCTCCAGCACGGCCGCAGCTATCGTCTGCACCTGGTGAATGCCTCTGGCGGCGGACACGATTTCACCGCACCGGACTTTTTCGCCGCGAGCGCGATCGCCCCTCCGGACCGCGCTATGGTGACAGACGGCAAGATCAGGCTGGCCGGGAAAGCGTCGGTCGATGTGACGCTGACTCCCGAAAAGCCTGGTGTTTACGCATTGCATTGCTCGCATTTCATGCATTCGGGCATGGGGATGAGCGGGCACCTCACCATTCAGTGAGACGAGGAAACGGCCGCGGCGCTCAGGGGCAGCGCGTCGCGGGGCCAAAGACCGTCGCGCAAGCTTCGACCCTGCCGTCGCTCCCGCGTACGAGGTTCGCCGAAAGAGGCCGCCGGCCGCGTCCGCCCGCCAATGCCACCAGTCCGCTGACCTGAGCCACCGCATAGGACGTGCCATCGACGAGAGCCCAGCCCCCTCCCGGCTGAGTGGTCGGCAAGTCACGACCGGGAGCGCCGTATACCCCGGCAGGGAGGGATTGGAGCGCCTCGTCCGCCACCGGAATCACCCCGTGCAGCGACGCCGGGAAGCCACCGTCGGGCCGGCTCTGATCGAAGGCCGCAATGACCGCGATCTTGTGGGCCAGGGCAACGTCGAGCAGCTTTTCGAGCAACTCGTCGCGCGGCCCGCTGAGACTGAGGTTGATGACGTCGGCCTGGTGCTGCACGGCGAACTGCAGCGCCTGCGCCAGGGCCAGCGAGTTGCACAGAGTCGCGCGCCCGTCCTCGACCTCGCGGCAGGCCCTCAGCGCCATCAGCCGCGCACCGGGTGCGACACCGGCGATGCCGATGCCGTTTCCGGCCTTCGCGCCGATGATCCCGGCCACGTGCGTGCCGTGCGCTTCGGGCGCTGCGGACCCGCCGGTTACGAAGTTCTCATTGGCGACGATCTGTCCGGTCAGGTCGGGATGGGCGACATCGATCCGGCTGTCGACGATGGCGATCTTGATTCCGCGGCCGGTGACCCGTTGCTGCAGCTCGCGCAGCTTCCACTCCCTCGCGGTCGGCTGGGCCGGGTAAAGCGGATCGCCCGCACCGCCGAGCTTACCCGGCATGACGTAAGAGGTCATCCTCTGCGACCACGCCACGCCCGACTCTCGGGCGACAGACGCGATCGTCTCGTCGATCGACTTCCCGGGGGGAACCACCATCACATAGCAATCGACGCCGAGGACCGGCATCGGCCAGCCGTTGCGCAATTCGAGGCCGTAGCGCGCGGCAATGCGGCGGGCCATGCGATGCCGCGCGGCTTGCGATGCGGTGTCGCCGTAATCGCCGCCATAGCCGCTGTTCGGCCGATAGTGCGGCGCCGGCATCGTGAGCATGACGAGGATTTGCCGGCTTTCCTCGCCCCCTGTCGCATCCGCCACCGGCAGCCCAGCGCCCATCAACGCGGGCGTCGCAAGGGCCAGAAGGGCGGCCAGGCAAAGACGGACGGCGACAATCACGGCCGGCCGTCACCCGCCAGCGGTTCGGCCAGGACGACCTGATTGGACCGCCGCAGCGCCTCGATTGCACTGGCCGCGTTGCGATCGAAGCGCAGCACGTAAGCGCCGGCCGTTGTCGGTCCGTCGATCACTTTTGCTCCCTGCGCCGAAAGGATCGCGCCAATCTGCTGGGCGCTCGTATCCGGCCGGAACAGCACGATAGCCTGACCGCTCGCAGCCGCAGCGGGCGAGCCGAGCGTGTGGAAGGTCTGCTCGGGAGCTGAAGAGCGCTGCGGCTCCGAGATGACCACCGCCAGAACCAGGGACGCGGCGACCGCGCCGCCCATTACCCAGCCCGTCGGCACGGTGCGCCAACGTAGCGACCAGCCGAGGCGGCCGGCGGCTTGGTGAACCGCGCCCATCCGCGTCGCCATCCCGGCCCACCCGTCTTCCACGTCGAGCGGGAGCAGCGCGACCTCACGCGCGAGCGAGCGCTCGGCCGCGAGATCGTCGCGACACTCGGCGCATTCGCCAAGGTGGCTATCGACCCGGGCGGCTTCCTGGGCCGAGAGCCTGCCGGTGACGTGCCACGGCAGGAGTTGCTGCACTGCCTCGTGCTCGCTCGGGCGCAGGGAATAGATTTCGGCCATATCGAACTCCTAGACCCAGTCTTCCAGGCTGCCGTCGATCCGGCAGCGCAGCTGGCGCCGGGCGTGGAACATGCGGGTCTTCACCGTGCCCACCGGACAATCGAGGATCCGGGCGATCTCGTTGTAATCCAGCTCATGATAATAGGTCAGGTGAACCACCGCACGATGCGTGGGGGAAAGGCTGTCCATCGCTTTGGCAAGAAGATCGCGGCGGCGAAGCCCGGCCGAATCCTCTTCCGGCCCCCAATCCTCGCTCGCCCGTTCGGCGGCCGCGTGATCCTCCCTCGGGTCGTCGAACCGCCCGAGCGCCTTCATTGCCTTGCGATAGGCGATGGCGAAAATCCACGTCGACAGCTTGCTGTCGCCGTTGAAGCTGTCCGGCCGCTGCCACACGACCATCATCGTATCGTTCAGAGCTTCTTCCACCAGCATCGGGCGTCTTACGACACGAAGCAGGAACCGCGTCAGACGCGGATGATACAGGCGATAGAGCGCTTCGAACGCCGTGCGGTCGCCGGTCTTCACCTTGCCGAGCAGCACCATCTCGCCGGCATTCGTGCCGTGCGAGGCGGTTGCCCGTTCGGTTGCCGAGGGATGCCTTGCGCTCACGTTCGTTGCTCGATCCCCAATATGCCCGGGGGTGAGTCCGCCGAACCGGACGAGAGGTTCAATCTACGGGCCCGTCACGGCGCAGCTTAGCAGAACTGCGTGCCCGCGCAGCCTCAATCGAGGGTCGTGCGCGAGCGCGTGACGGTCACCGTGGCGGCGATGATGAGGAACGCACCGAGCGCCAGCAGCTCGGGTACCATGTCGCCGAGCACTTGCCCCTTGAGCAACGATCCGCGGACGATCCGCAGGAAGTGAGTGACCGGAATCACTTCGCCGATCGCCTGCGCCCAGCGCGGCAGTCCCGCGAACGGGAACACGAAGCCCGACAGGAAGATCGACGGCATGATGTAGAACATCGACACCTGCATCGCCTGCAACTGGCTGCGCACCAGGGTCGAGATCAGGTAGCCGAGGGCCAGGTTGCTGGTGATGAAAAGCACGATGCCCACGCCGAGCGCGAACCACCCGGCAAGGTCGTGGGCCAGGGGTATATGGAACAGGAGGCGGCCGAGCCCCAGCACCACCACCGTCTGCACCAGCCCCACGCCGATATAGGGCAGGAGCTTGCCGGTCATCAGCTCGAGCGGCGTGACCGGTGTCGAAAGCAGGCTTTCCATCGTCCCGCGCTCGACCTCCCGGGTCACCGCCATCGCCGTCATCATCACCAGGGTCATCGACAGGATGATCGCCAGCAGGCCGGGCACGACGTTGTAGGCGTTGATCGCCTCGGGATTGTACAGGCGGTGGAGCACGACTTCGAACGGCGGCTTGCCCGGCGGACGCGCCGCCGCGCCGATCAGCTCGTGCGTGAGCGCCTGCTCCGGGAGGGTGGCAACCGCCGCCGCGACGCCCCCGGCGGCCACCGGATCGCTGGCATCGACCTCGGCGAGAATCTGCGCCCGCTCGCCCTTCAGGACGTGGTGGGTAAAGTCGGGGGGAATGGTCAGCGCCAGCGAGATCGAGCCGCGCCGCATCAGGCGGTCCATCTCGGCCTCCGAGCTCGGCTGGTGGGTCACATCGACGTAGGTCGTGTTCTCGAGAGCCGCGACGACGGCGTCGGCGATGCGGCTGTGGTCGTAGGAGATCACCGCGGCCGGCAGGTGTCGCGGGTCGGTGTTGATCGCATAGCCGAACAGCAAGAGCTGGATCAGCGGCATGACCAGGATCATTGAATAAGTGATCCGGTCGCGGCGGAGCTGGGTGAACTCCTTGACCATCACCGCGGCTATCCGGGAGAGCGAAGAATGCTTCATGCCGCGTACCGGTCGTCGGGCTGGTCGGCCATAAGCTGGATGAACACGTCCTCCAGCGAAGGTTCTACTTCTGCCCAGCGATAGGGCGAGCGCCGCCATGGGGCGATCGCCTGCTCCAGCGCAGGCTTGTCGGTGCCGCTCACATGGACGGCCGCGCCGAAGGCGGTGGCGCTGAGCACGCCGGGCTTGCCCGCCAGCTCGTGCGCTACCTTGCCGATGCTCGGCCCTTCGCCGTTGAAGGTGACGAGGCCAGAACCGGCGATGATCTCCTGCGCCGTTCCGCGCGCGATCAGCTTGCCATTGAGGATGTAGCCGATGTCGTGGCAGCGCTCGGCTTCGTCCATGTAGTGGGTCGAGACGAGGACCGTCAGGCCGCGGTCGGCGAGCGCGTGAATCTCGTCCCAGAACTCCCGCCGCGCTTGCGGGTCGACGCCGGCGGTCGGCTCGTCGAGCAGCAGCAGCCGGGGATCGTGGAGGGTGGCGGCCGCCAGCGCGAGCCGTTGCTTCCAGCCGCCCGAGAGCGCGCCGGCCAATTGCTTGCGACGGTTCCGCAGGCCGAGTTGTGCAAGCGCGTCGTCGACCACTCGCTTGCGGTCATCGAGGCCGTAAACGCGGGCGATGAAGGTCAGGTTCTCCTCGATCGTCATGTCCTGATAGAGCGAGAAGGCCTGGGTCATGTAGCCGGTCTGGCGCTTGATCGCGTCGGTCCGGGTGCGGAAATCGAGCCCGAGCACTTCGCCCTCCCCGCTGTCCGGCGTGAGCAGACCGCACAGCAGGCGCAAGGTTGTCGTCTTGCCGGCGCCGTTGGGGCCGAGGAAGCCGGTGATCCTGCCCTCGCCGACACGGATCGAGACGTCGCGCACGACATGCTTGTCGCCGAAGCTCTTGTTGAGCCCGCGCACGTCGATCGCGTCGGTCATTTTTTCGGCAGATCGCCGGCGCGGGGTGCGACGTCGATCGGCTGGCCGGGGATCAGCACGCGCGGGTTCGACGGCAGCGCTTCGACCATGAACACCAGCTTCTGCCGGGCATCGAGGCTGTAGATCACCGGCGGCGTGTATTCGGGTTCGGTGGCGACGAAGTTTACCGTCGCGGTCATGCCGGCCGCGCACCCATCGCAGGCGATCGCCACCTTGCGCCCGGGCTTGTAGGCGTTGATCAGTGCCTCGGGCACGTAGAACCGAACTTTCACCTCGCCGTCGGGCACGATCGAGACGACCGGCACATTCGGCGGCACGGTCTCGCCCGGCTTGAACATCACGTCCTCGATCCGGCCGGGCCGCGGCGCGACGGGCGCAAGCTCGCCCTGCTGGTATTTCGCACTGACAAGCCCGGCCTGCGAATTGCGGACTTGCGCCGCGGCGGCCTCGATCGCCGCCGAGGCCGTCCCGAGCTGGGCGCGAGCGGCATCGCGGCGGCTGAGGGCCGCCTGATAACCCGCGCGCGCCTGGTCGATGTCGAGCTGGGCGACCGAGCCTTGCTTGGCCGCCTGAGCGGCGCTGAGCCGCTTGAGCTGGGCGGCTTGCTTGTCGGCATCGGCCTGGGCGGCGGCAAGATCCTCGCGCGCCTTGGCCAGCGCCGCTTGCTGCTGAGCGACTTGCGCCTGGTTGGCGCTGATCTGCGCCTGAGCCTGCTGGGTGCCGGCGGCGCGCTGTGTGGCGTCAACCTGAAACAGCGGCGCGCCGGCAGCTACCCGCTGCCCGCGCACGACCGAAACGCTGGCCAGAGTGCCGGCGACCGGCGAGGTCATGTAGATGTCGTCGGCGACGACGTAGCCGGTAAAGCCTTCCTTGCCGCCGTCCGCGGAGCGCAGCAGGAGCCACGCGACCAGCCCGAGCACCGCCAGCACGGCGACAACGGCGATGGGCCGCAGCCCAAAGCGCCGGCGTTCGGGCGAAATCGGTTCAGCTGCTTCGGCCACTCGCCGGCTCCTCCTCGTTGACGCGGCGCTCGTCCCAGCCGCCGCCGAGCGCCTTGTACAGCGCTACTTCGTCTTGCACCGCCGCCCCTTCGGCTTGCGCCAGCGCGTCGCGCGCGGCGAGCCAGGTCTGCCTCGCCTGGAGCACATCGATCATCGGCGAAAGGCCGTTGCGCTGCCGCACTTGCGCGGTGTCGGCGGCATCCTGCGCGGCGGCGGCCGAGGCCTGCAAATTGGCGATCCTGTGGCGATCGGCTTGCAGCCGCGTCAGCGCATCCTCGACATCGCGCAGCGCGTCCATGATCGCCGCCTCGTACGCGATCAGCGCCTCGCTGGCCTGGGTGCGGCGCAAAGCCACCGTCTCGCGCTTGCCTCCGCCCACCAGCGGCAGCGACAGGCGGCCGGCGCCATTGGCGAACAAGCTGCCGCTTTCGAGCAGCGTCGCCAGCGACTGCGAGACGAGTTGCAAAGCTCCGGTCAGGCTGAGCTTGGGATAGAGATCGGCGGTCGCCACGCCGATGTCGGCCGTCGCCGCCGCCAGCCGCCGCTCGGCCGCGCGGATGTCCGGCCGCTGACGAAGCAGCTCGGAAGGCAGCCCGGGCGGCACCTCGATCAGCGGCGGCGCGCCGGCGGGGCCTGACAACTCCACGCCCAGCGCCGTCGGGGCCAGCCCGAGCAGGGTTCCCAGGGCATGAATGTCGGCGTCGGCCTGGGCGAGCAGATCTTCGCGCTGGGCGGCGAGCTGCTCGGAATCCTGCTGCTGCCGGCGTTCGTCCAGCGTGTTGACGAGGCCGTGGGCGGTGCGCACCCGGATGAAGTCCAGCGCCTCGCGCTGCGCCGCCAACCGTTGGTCCGCCAGCGCTATGCGCCTCTGGAGTGCGCGAAACTGCTCATATGTCCGCGCGACTTCGGCCGCCAGGGTCACTTCGGCGTCGCGCTGCGACCACATCGCCGCGTTCGTGCGGGCCGCCGCCGCTTCGTTGGCCCGCCGCTGGCCGCCGAACAGATCGAGCTCCCAGGAGGCGTCGAAGCCGGTCTGGAAGGTGGAGAAGCCCTCACCGGGCAGGCCGATCGCGGTCCCACCGCCGGATGGCGCGTTGCCGCCTCCGCCGAGCTGGGTGAGCGCCGGAGGCAGCGAATTCTTGCTGAGCTGGGTATAGCCCGCTTGCGCGGCGCCATTCACCGAGGGGCCGCTGCTCGCCCGCACCACACGTTCCTGCGCGCGGGCTTCCTCGACGCGCGCCGCGGCCTGGCGCACGTCGAGATTGCCGCTTTGCGCCCGTTCGATCAGGCCGTTGAGAGCCGGATCGCCGAACGCCGCCCACCATTGGCCCAGGCCAGCGCTCGGGTGTCCCGCGGCCGGGCTGCCGCCATAAACCGGGGGAACGACGACGGCAGGGGCATGATAGTTCGGGCCGACCGTGCAGCCGCCAACCAGGAGCAACGCCGCAGCCGGACCGGTTCGCCACAGGGCCATGCGCGGTGCATTCCCTTAATCGGCGACGAGGTCAATCGCCGCGGGCGATATCTCAGATCACCCGCGCGCCGCGGCCGACCTCGGCGAAATAGCGCGCCATCGAATCCGCGGCGCACGCGCTCAACGCGATGAACGCGCGGCGGCGGTCGCTTTCGTCCTCCACGCGTTCGAGCAAACCCGCCTGGCTCATCTGGCCGATCCAGCGCAGCGCCGTCGTCGGCGGCACGCCGCTGGCGATGCACAGCGATGTGACCGAGACGCGCGTGTGCTCGGCGCGCGCGGCCGCGAGATCGAGCAGCATATCCCATGCGGGATCGGCGAACAGCTCGCCGCCGAAGAACTTCGCGCGCAACTGGCGCTGGCGGATGATCGTGCGCACGAGCGCCGGATCGGGCAGCGGCGGACGCGGCGCGCGCAGCAGCCGGTCGCCGCCGTCGTCGCCACGATCGCCGGAATAGGCCGGCGCGGGACTTTCGAAACGGAAAGCGGCGGCATTCCAGCGCGGCGGGCTTTCGTCGCTACCGAGCCGTTCGAGCCGCGCGGCGATCTCGCCGACTTGCTCGGTGAGGCGCAGCAGCGTCAGCCGCTCGTCCTCGGCCAGTTCGCGCAGGCGCAAGTTGGGGACACGCGCCAGCACGCGGCCGAGCGCGATGACCCGTTCCGCGCGGGTCGGATCGATCAGGATCTGAGGATGCGACTGGTCGCAGCAGGCAAAGACGTCGTCCAGCGCGGCAACCGTCGTCGAGATCACGAGGTGCGCGCCCGAACGCGCCACGCGCACATCGAGCCGCGAGAGCGCCGCCAGCTCGGCGCCGCTGACCTCCGGGCAATCGAGCAGGACGATCTCCCCCAGTGGCCGCGCGTCGCCTTCGAGCAACGCGGCAACGGAGCCGCAATCGCGCACGCTCAGCCCGGCGGCGGCGATGTCGTCGCGAATCGCGTCCCGCACATGCGCGCGGTCGGCAAAAATCGACGCCGCGAGCGGGAGGCCGGCCGAATCGTTGGCCGGATGATAGACGAAATCGGCTTGCGGCATGGCGTGCGACTCCTGTTCAGGAGCGAACAGGATGCGAACAAACGGTGATCAAGTCAAGCCTAGGCGTTGCCGACCACAAAGCACGCCGCCGCGACCAGCAAGCCGGCGAAGCGGTTCGAGCGAAAGCGTTCGAGCGCGTTGAACCCGTCGGCCGGGTCAAGCGTGAGGCCTTGCCACAACAGCTGAACGGCGGCGGGCAGCAAGGCGAGGATGGCCAGCGGGTCCTGCCGCTCCAACCACAGCGCAAGGCTCCAGAACGCCAGGGCAAGCCCATAGAACGCCACCACGCCGGCCTTGACGTTGTCGCCCAGCCGCAGCGCGCTCGACCGGATTCCGACCAGCGCGTCATCCTCCTTGTCCTGCAGCGCGTAGATCGTGTCGTAGCCGATGCACCAGAAGATCGAGCCTACCCACAACGCCAGCATCGCCTCAAGCCGGTCGGAGCGCAGCGCCGTCCAGCCGACCAGCGCGCCCCAGGTGAAGACCAGGCCCAACCAGGCCTGCGGCCACCAGGTAATCCGCTTCATGAACGGATAGACCGCCACCAGCGCCAGGCTGGCGAGCGCGACCAGCTCGGCCTGCCAGCGCAATTGCACCAGCACCACGAGGCCGAGCGCGCACAGCACCAGCAGCCATGACCACGCTGCCACCACGCTGACTCGCCCGCTCGCCACGGGGCGCACGGCGGTGCGCGCGACTTGCCGGTCGAGATCGGCATCGACGATATCGTTATACACGCATCCGGCTCCGCGCATCGCGATCGAGCCGAGGAGCAGCCAGGCGACCAGCTTGAACTGCCAGCCCGCTCCGGCGAGCCAAACGCCCCAGGCGCACGGCCAGAACAGCAGCCACCAGCCGATCGGCCGGTCGAACCGCGCGAGCAGCGCGAAGTCGCGCAGCGGCTGCGGCAAGCGCGCCACGAAGCCGCGGTGCTGGCTATCGGGGACGATCTCGGCGGCGGACATGCTTGCCCCCTACCGCGCGCCATGGCACCTGCCTAGCCATGCCCGCCACCCCCGCCTGGCCCCCGCGCAGCGCGCCGCGCCTGTTCGTGCCGGGCCCGCTATCGGCCGGTGCGACGGTGAGGGTCGAGGGCAACCAGGCGCACTACCTGGCCAGAGTGATGCGGGTCGCCGAGGGCGACGC
>Ga0207705_10001622_pt1 | contig 17864 bp, 12 predicted proteins | sample KBSC13metaG_FD_184314 | JGI IMG/M metagenome (GOLD analysis project Ga0207705, IMG submission 184314) | Corn rhizosphere microbial communities from Kellogg Biological Station, Michigan, USA - KBS C1-3 metaG (SPAdes) (version 2) | ecosystem: Host-associated > Plants > Roots > Rhizosphere > Soil ...
GCCCAGCATCCCCTTGCTCAGAGGCTGCGGCCTTCCCTCCGCATCCTCGCTGTCCAGCGGAGCACCCGTCATCCCCGCCGGAATCTTCACGCTGGCGACCAGCGTCTCGGGAAAGCCGTTGCGGTGCACCACGTCACCGTAGAGGTGGTACTCGCCCGCGGGCATCGCCGGCAGCGCCGCGCGAAACTCGCCCTTACCCGCCAGCACCGGGTGCAGATGGAAGACGGCGTCCATCTCCGGCCAGCGAATGACGTAGAGATGCATCAGGTGCCCGTGGTCGGGCAGAAAGTCGTCGTTCGAGCGCGAGTGGCTGTCCCTGTCATCGGGATTCGCCTTCGACGAGATCACGTTCAACTGAAGCTGGTTGCCCTCAAGCACCGGCTCCATCGTCAGCGGGCGAAAGACGCCCGCCGCATAGTCCGCCGCATCCACCTGCCACCACTTCGCCCCGCCCCATACCAGCACCCCCATCAGGACGAGGCTCGCCGCCGAGGCAACCAGCGCACGCCGCCTCAGCGCAGCCGAGGCCGTCGCCCCCGGAGCCAGGCGCGCGTCCCGCACCGCCGCCGCCACCATGCCCGCCATGCCGATCAGCAGAAACAGTCCCAGCATTCCCAGCGTGATGCCGAGGCTGCGATGCATCGTCATCGTCGACAGCGCCGCCGCCGGAACCGGCACCGCCGCCGTGTATTGCCCGCTCGCGCCCGACACTGCAAAACGCACCTCCCACGAGCCCGACGCCATCAGCCACAGGTTGCCGGTAAAGAACGAGGGATCGTTCGCCGACCGCTTCATCACGTCGGGCGTCGGCGGATGATTGGCGGCATCTCCCGTCATCGGCACCGGCGTCACCGTCATGCCATCGACGACGGCTCCACTCGACCGCACCTCGATGCCCGCCACGCCCGGAATCACGGTCGGCGTGCGCACCGTGACAAAGAGCTTGTACGGCCCCGCGCTCACCTGCTCGAAGACATCCTTGCTACCCACATGGGCCAGGGCCGCCTGCGGAGCCGCCAGCACGCCGAGCAGAAAAATCAACAGTGCCCAGCGCACAGGAACCAACCTAACCCGCGACAAACCGATCTTCATCTCTGCACGCCCCTCATCCAACGGCCGAAGCGCAGCCCCACCCACGTGCCGACCGAGCCGTAGACGGCGGCGCGCAGCAGGCCCTCCCATAAAGCGGCCCCATGATCGGGATGGAAGAAGATCCGCATCCGGTCGATCCCGTTAGGCCGCGAGTTGTAGTCGAAATAAATCGTGCCGAAGAAGCGATTCTCCGATGCCTTCGAGAGCAGGAACGAAGCGAATGGCCACTCCACCACGGTCAGCACTGCGATAAAGACCGCGCCCGAGACCGCCGCCACCTGCCACGGCTTCCACGCCCGCGTCCGCTGCCACAGCAGGTCGAGCGCCAGCGCCGGGACGATGATCAGGATCGGGAACTTCGCCGGAACCATGTGCGTTACCGGAAAGAAGACCGGCCCCAGCTTCGGCTGGGCGGGGAACAGTGGCAGAATCAGGATCTCCCCGATAACGAAGATGGTGTAGACCGTCGCCGCCCAGGTCGCCGCCCAGCGGTGCCGCGACGCTGCCGAGAGCACCGCGAAGACCAGCGGAAGCGCGATGCCCATGGCGACATACGCGCTCGCCTGGTGCAGCTTCACGTCCCACGTGTACTCCATCAGAAAGAACATCTGACCGCCGACGATCAGGCCGCCGAGGTACAGAAACAGCCGCTGCAACGCCCGGAAGCTGCGCTCGCCGCTCACACCCGCGTCCGCCGCACGGTTCATCGCCGCCAGAATCAGGAACAGCATGCCCACGCCCACCGCGCGAATCCCCAGGATCAACAGCGTATGCGGCGGGCTCACGATCTTCACGTCAAGGCCATAGGCCGCGTGCCACCAGTTGTCGAACGGAGCCGAGGTCAGCATCGCGATGCCGCCCCACGCCGCGATAAACGCCCCCAGCGGCGCACGGAATCCAAGCACATTCACCGACGCGGCCTTTTTTCCGGCGGATCGCCCAAAGGTCGTCGCAAAGATGAGGTAGCTGCAGATCACGGCCGCCAGCACGCCGCACGCATAGATGGCCATGTGCGCCGGGGTCCAGAAAGTATCGCGCCCGATGGAGCGATGCCAGGAGACGTCCCACGCGCCGCCCACCGAGGCCGACGTCACCGCCAGCACGCCTCCCCAGACGTACCACGGAACCCCGGACGAACTCGCAGTCGCAGCCGAAGCCGCCTGTCCCGGTCCCTGCCCCCTCGATGCCGATACCGCCGGACTCGCCATCGTCTCCCTCTCCTGAATAATCTGCGGATCAGTGAAAAACATGATCCAGAGAAAATATGACCTATACCTCGAAGCTCAGGTCACCTCTCCGGTACGCGTTCCCATCGCTACAGGTTCAACCAACTCAAAAAAACCACCTCAAAACTCCGGCGCCTCAAATTCTCAAAAACGTCATCTCGACCGGAGCAACGGACAACCCTATCGTCCGTTGCGCGGTGGAGAGACCCCTGTATTTCCACTCGGCCCGGTCCTGCCGTTCTTTCCGGCCACATCCGTACCTGGCATGTCGGCCTCTCAACCGCCCCTTAAACCTTTGCTCCTCGCTATGCTATACCGCCCCTCTCACCCGCTTCGTGGCATGATGGATGCAGGCGAGCTTCCAGTCTCTCTCCGATCCACCGCATCCAATCCACTATGACGACTCAATACAATTCAGGCCATAGCTCCTCCGGCGCCTTCGTTGCCTTCCTCCTCGCCCTGATCCTGGGAGCCGTGGCCATGGTGGTCTTCCTTCGCCACGCCAACAGCGGCATCCTCGCGCGTGTCGCCAACGTCATCACCGGACGCACCACCGCGACCTTCGACACTTCCGTCCCCACCGTCGTCCAGAAGATCCAGCGCCTCAGCCGCATTGAAACCGTGGTCTACTCGCTCGACACCGTCATCGAAGGCTCGAAGTCCAGCGCCGTGCTGCCCGACCTGCTCGCCGGCGACCGCATCCTGCTCATCGTCCACGGCCAGTCCATCGCCGGCATCGATCTCTCCAAGCTCCGCTCTGAGGACGTCCGCATCAACGGCAAGTCCATCCGCGTCACCCTGCCTCCCTCCGAGCTTTTCGTCACCTCGATCGACAACCAGCGCACCCGCGTCTACGCCCGTTCCACCGGCCTGCTCACCTCGCCGGACCAGAATCTCGAGTCCGAGACCCGCGCCCGTGCCCAGGCCCAGCTCCAGAAGGACGCCCTCAGCGACGGCATTCTGGACGCCGCCCGCAAGAACGCCCGCGACACCGTCACCACCCTGCTCTACGGCCTCGGCTTCGAGCATGTCGAGGTGATGTAACTAACTACATCCATCGCCGTTCATTCCATCGAAGGCACTCTCCCATCCGCAGCGAACCTGCGCTATCATCACACTGTATGAGGTTCTGTTCGCGCTCCCGCGGCTCCGGCAAAAACACAGAGGAAACGTCTGTCTCGACAGCCGAAGTTCCCAGCGCTCAAATCTCCAGCACTCAGGCCGCTTCCCCGGAAGAGTCGGAGTCGGCCCTCATCAAGACCATCGGCTGGATCTCCGCCGGTCTCGGAGCCGTCGCCCTGGGCCTCTTCCTGGGCCGCGAGTTGCGCCTGCGCTACAAGTTCAACCGCCGCACTCCCTACGATTTCTACGCCCACTCGGGCGACGAAGACGACGTAGACTTCGGCCTCGGCATCTAGAGCATTTTTCCTGTTGCTGTGAATCCCGGGACAGAGGTTCAGCGCTTCATCTCAATCGAAGGCCCGCAGCCCTGAGCGAGTACACCTGCTCGGCAGGTCTCAAGCCGTTTGGGTGCAATTCGCGCATTGAAGTTGCAACCTTTTGTATTTCAATAGACGAAGAATATTGCCCATTCCGTGGAATGGGAGTGCCATTCGGAGCCTTCAGGCTGCGCTCTCCGTTACGAGTGCTACGACTGAAAGCTGGTGGCCGCAGCCAGCACAGGAGTCGATTGCCGGATCCGGTTCTTGTAGCTGGCGTCGATGAAGTCGCGGAAGAGCGGGTGCGGCTCGAGCGGCTTGGATTTGAACTCGGGGTGGAACTGGCAGCCGAGGAAGAAGGGATGGCCGGGAATCTCGACGATCTCGACGTAGGTGGCGTCGGGCGTAGTTCCGGTGATGCGCAGGCCGGCGCCGGTGAGCAGAGCTTCGTACTCGCGATTGAATTCGTAACGGTGGCGGTGGCGCTCTGAAATCTCGGTGGCGCCGTAGGCCTGGGAGGCGAGCGAGCCGGGCTCGAGGACGCAGTCCCAGGCTCCGAGGCGCATGGTGCCACCCATCTCTTCGACGCCGGTCAGCTCGCGGAGCTTGTAGATGATGCGGTGCGGGGTGGCGGGATCGAACTCGCCGGAGTTGGCCTCCTTGAGGCCGCAGACGTTGCGGGCGTACTCGATGCAGGCGGTCTGCATGCCGAGGCAGATGCCGAAGTACGGTGTGCCGGTTTCGCGGGCGTAGCGGATGGCGTTCAACATGCCGTCGACGCCGCGCTTGCCGAAGCCGCCGGGGACGAGGATGCCGTCGAAGCCTTCGAGCTGCGCGGCATAGTTGTCGACCTCGAGGCCTTCGGCTTCGATCCAGGTGACGCGGAGCTTGAGGTTGTGCGCGAGCGCGCCGTGGACGAGCGCCTCTTTGAGCGATTTGTAACTGTCCTCGTACTCTACATATTTGCCCACGATGCCGATGGAAACTTCGTCGATGGGGTTGTAGGCGCGGCGGACGATGTCCTGCCATTTGGAGAGGTCGGGCGCCGGGGCGTCGATGCGGAGATACTTGAGGGCGAGGGCGTCCACGCCTTCGGCGGCGAAGGTGAGCGGGACTTCATAGATGCTGGGGACGTCGCGGGCGGCGATGACGGCGGCCTCTTCGACGTTGCAGAAGAGGGCGATTTTGCTGCGCATCTCGCGGGGAACGGCGCGGTCGGAGCGGCAGAGCAGGATGTCGGGCTGGATGCCGATCGAGAGCATCTCCTTGACCGAGTGCTGGGTGGGTTTGGTCTTGAGCTCCTGCGCGGCGGCGATCCACGGGATGAGCGTGACGTGGACGAAGACGGTGTTGTCGCGGCCCAGGTCCTGGCGCATCTGCCGTATGGCTTCGAGGAAGGGCAGCGATTCGATGTCGCCGACGGTTCCGCCGATCTCGACGATGGCGACGTCGGTGTCGGCAGCGACCTTGCGCATGGCGTTTTTGATCTCGTTGGTGACGTGGGGGATGACCTGGACGGTCTTGCCGAGGTAGTCGCCGCGGCGCTCCTTGGTAATGATCTGCTCGTAGATGCGCCCGGTGGTGAGGTTGTTATCGCGGGTCAGCTTCGCGTGGGTGAAGCGCTCGTAGTGGCCGAGGTCGAGGTCGGTCTCGGCGCCGTCGTCGGTGACGAAGACCTCGCCGTGCTGGAAGGGCGACATGGTGCCGGGATCGACGTTGAGGTAGGGGTCGAACTTCATCAGGTTGACCCGGATGCCCCGTGCCTCCAGCAGGCAGCCGATCGAGGCTGCGGCGAGACCCTTGCCGAGTGATGACACAACTCCGCCAGTTACGAAGATGTACTTTGCAGACATGTCCGCGACCTCTTTATATATTTTTGAAATTTGTGCAGGATGGGCACGGTTAAGTATCGCAGGGTCGGAGGCGGGAGGCAATGGGAGAGATTTTCAGAGGCTGTTGATATCGCGGGATTCGAGGATGGGCGCGGGATATCCGTGCTTTGGGGCAAGGAAGGACGATGTTCATGCCTGGCCTTGCTCTTCTGCTGTATTGAAGGATAGCGCGCAGAGAAGGGTTTGGCAGCCCTTACACTGGGAGCGCTGCGGGACATATTTTCGGATGGAAAGAGAAGGCGAATGATCAAGCAGAAGCGTGGCGTGGGTGGTCTTTGGGCACTGATTGTGATTTTGATGTTGTCGTCAGGCGCTTTTGCCGCGGCCCAGGTCAATGTATTGACGCAGCACAACAACCTTGAGCGTACCGGTGCAAATCTGCACGAGACCGTGCTGACGCACGAGAACGTCAACGTGAAGCAGTTCGGGATGCTGTTCAAGCGTGTGGTGGACGACCAGGTCTACGGGCAGCCGCTGTATGTGTCGCAGGTCAAGGTGGACGGCGGCCTTCACGATGTCGTCTATGTGACGACGGTCAACAACAGCGTCTATGCCTTCGATGCCAACGAAGCGAGCGCGTCGGGGCCGATCTGGCATGTCAACTTCGGCACGCCGGCGAACCTGCACGATGCGAACTTCGGCTGCCTCGATATCAACGGCAAGATGGGGATCATCGGGACTCCGGTGATCGACCGGCAGAGCGGCACGCTGTATGTGGTGGCGCTGACTCGCGCCGGCGGGAGCTTTATACAGCGGCTTCATGCGCTCGATCTGTCGACCGGCGCGGACCTGCCGGACAGTCCGGTGACGATTGCGGCGAAGGACTTCGATCCGCTGATGCAGAACCAACGCCCGGCGCTGCTGCTGGCAAACGGCATGGTCTACGTTGGCTATGCGTCGCACTGCGACAAGGAGCCGTATCACGGCTTCCTGATGGGCTACGACGCGAAGACGCTGCGGCAGACCGGCGTCTTCAACACGTCGCCGACGGGGATGGAGGCGAGCATCTGGCAGTCGGGGCAGGCTCCGGCGGTGGACGCGGAGGGCAACCTCTATCTGGTTACGGGGAATGGGTCGTGGGACGGCGAGGTGAATTTCAGCGAGAGCTTTCTGCGGCTCAGTCCGCAGCTCAAGGTGCTGGACTGGTTCACGCCGACCAACCATCTGCAACTGGACAAGGACGACGCCGACCTGAACTCGTCGGGCGCGACGCTGATACCGGGAACGAATCTGGTGCTGGGCGGCGGCAAGCAGGGCGTTCTGTACGTTCTCGATAAGCGGCACCTGGGGCATCTAGGCGATGAGAATGCGTTGCAGGACTTTCAGGCGACGAAGTCGCACCTGCACAGCCTGGTCTATTGGCAGAGCGACAAGTGGAAGAGCGAAGGCAAGGGCTCGCTGCTCTACGTGTGGGGGCAGAGGGACAGGGCGCGCGTCTTTGCGCTGAAGGGGGACAGGCTGACGGAGACGCCGGTGATGACGCGGCCCGAGGTGAACCAGGGGCATCCCGGCGCGATGCTGTCGCTTTCGGCCAACGGAGGCCGCGAGGGGATTCTGTGGGCGGCGATTCATGCGACCGGGGATTCGTGGCACGAGTCGAGGCCGGGGATTCTCCATGCGTATGACGCGGACAATATAGAACATGAGCTGTGGAACTCGCTCGACGATCCGGGCCGCGACGACTGCGGCAACTACTCGAAGATGGCTCCGCCGACGATTGCCAACGGCAAGGTGTACCTCGCCAGCTTCGGCACGGAGAACGTCGGAACAGGGCAGTTCTGCGTGTATGGACTGCTGCCGGACGGGGACGCTCCAGCTGCTCCCGCGGGGCTTCGCGCCGAGGTGCGCGACGGGGTGATCTCGCTTGCGTGGACTGAAGTGCAGGGGGCGAGGACGTACAACGTGAAGAGCCAGAACGGGAACGATGCGGCATGGCGAACGCTCGCGACCGGGCTAGTCTCTGCCGCATTTACGGGGATTACGCCGTATAAAGGAACCTCGACGTTTGTGGTGACAGCGGTGAACTCGAACGGCGAGAGCGTTCCATCGCAACCGGTGAGCGTCGATCTGCAAAAGGCGGCGGCGGTCGAACGCAGCCACGCGCCGATGCACTGAGGGTTTGAGGGGAGCTGAGAATGCGAGCTTTGGTTGGCCGTTCCGCCGCGATCGATATGCAGGTGTGGATGCTGAGGCGAATGGATGCGCTGGGCAGAAGGTTGGGGCGCGGTGCACGCACCGGGCATCTTGCGACGGGATTGCGCGGCGAACGCGAGGCGCTGTTTCATCTGCGTAGGATGGGATACACCATCGTGGCGCGGCGATGGAAGAACGCAAAGCTGCGCGGCGACGTCGACCTGATCGGATGGGATGGCGAGTGGCTTTGCTTCGTCGAGGTGAAGACGCGGACGGGCAGGGACGCGATGTCGCCCGCCGAGGCCGCCGTCGATGACGATAAAAGAGAGATGCTGCGCCGGATGGCGCGAGCCTACCTGCGGGCATTTCCCGAGAGGCTGAGGCGGGAGATTCCGGTCCGCTTCGATATTGTGTCGGTCTATTTGCAGCAGTCCGGAGCGGAGTTCGACGTGTACAGAGGCGCGTTCGGCTGGGAGTGAGTGACACATAGATTGCTGAAGCTTCGTTCTCAAAGTGCCGGCATTGGAGTAATTTAAGCCTTGCGACAGGAGGTTGAACCATGAAATCCAGAGATGGCGTTCTGCGGCAGACCCTCGAGGCGATCACCGGCAGCGACCGCGCCGATCGCCTCTTCAAGGTACTGGTCATCCATCCTGCAATCGCCGAAGACGCGGGGCCTGGAGCATCGCGAGCCGTTATCGCGCAGGCGCTGAACATGCTGCTCTTCGAAGATCTGCTCGCGCGCGTCCCGGCGGCGAAGCTCTATGTCGAGCGCTGCCTCGCCGAGGGCAGAACGGTGATGCACGATCATGGCGCGGTGCGTACGGTATCGCTGGCGGGCATGGGAGCGCTGCCGGTGGGAGAGTTGGCCATCACGCGCATCCTGCGGCCGCTCGGCTACGCGCTCAATGGACTGTATCCGCTGGAACGCCTGCGCATGACCGGGCGTTCCCATGCTCAATCCGATTTTCCCGAGGAGATCGCCCAGTTCTTCATCAGCGAGCTTCATCCGGAGCGTTTTTCAGCCGAATTTCTCGCGGCGGTGCAGCGCGTTACTTCCACCTCAGTTGATCCGGTGACGCCGCAGGCCGACGACTTACTCAAGAAGCTCGAGGAGACGCGCTCGCTCAGCGTGGGCGAAGCGGCAACGCTGTTGCCGGTGCTCGTCTCCTGCTTCGGCCGCCAGCACCGGGAGGCGGCGCTTGCGGACTACGAGATTCTGCTCGCCGAATCGCCGGAGATGGCCTGGATCTCGACCGAGGGCAACGCCTTCAATCACGCCACCGACCGCGTCGCCGATGTGGACCGGCTTGCCGCTGAACAAAAAATGCTGGGCCAGCCGATGAAGGACACGGTCGAGACCTCGCAGTCGGGCCGCGTTTGCCAGACGGCCTTTCACGCCGCCCGCGTGATGAGAAAATTTCGCACCGACGACGGAAGCCTTGTAGAACGCGAGGTTCCCGGCTCCTTCTACGAGTTCATCACCCGGCTCCCCTTGCCGGAGCAGGATGGCAAACGCGCTCTCGACCTCAGCTTCGACAGCTCGAATGCGCAGGCTATCTTCAAGATGACCGGGAATGCAGAGCCGCCGGCACCGGAAAAATCGTAGCCGCGCTGCGGAAGCCTTAAAATGGCGCTACTGTCTTTTGGAGAGCAGTCGCCTGCATGTCCACGTCTTCCTTTACGCTTCTGCCCAGCTCGCACGCCCGCGCTCACGAGCAATTTCCCGCCGCTGCCGAACTGGAAAAGCGGCTGCGCGAGAAGATTCGCGGCGAGGTTCGCTTCGACGCCGCCTCGAGAGCCGCCTACTCGACTGACTCGTCGAACTACCGTCATATTCCTATCGGGCTTGTCGTTCCCAGGGACGAAGACGACGTGATCGCGACGGTGGCCATCTGCCGCAGCCTGGGCGCGCCGGTGCTCTCGCGCGGAGGCGGCACCTCGGTCGCCGGGCAATGCACTAACACTGCCGTCGTCCTCGATTTTTCGAAGTACATGAATGGGATGGGCACGGTCGATCCGGTTGCGCGCACCGTCCATGTGCAGCCCGGCATCGTGCTCGACCGCGTGCGCGAAGCGGCGGAAAAGTTCGAGCTGACCTTCGCTCCCGATCCGGCCACGCACAGCCGCTGCACGCTGGGCGGCATGATCGGCAACAACTCCTGCGGCGTCCACGCGTTGATGGGCGGAAAGACAGTCGACAACATCGAGTCGCTCGACCTGCTGCTCTACGACGGCACGCGCATGACGGTCGGCGCGACGACCGAGGAGGAGCTTGAACGGTTGATCGCCGCCGGGGGGCGCGTCGGCGGCATCTATGCGGAGTTGAAGCGCCTCCGCGATACCTATGCTAATCTCGTTCGCGCGCAGTTTCCTCGCATCCCGCGGCGCGTCTCCGGCTTTAACCTCGACGAGTTGCTGCCTGAAAATGGCTTCAACGTGGCGCGCGCGCTGGTGGGCAGCGAAGGCTCCTGCGCGGTCATTCTCGGCGCCACGCTGCGGCTGGTGGAGAGCCCGCAGTTTCGCACGTTGATGGGGATCGGTTTCGAAGATATTTTCATCGCGGCGGACCATGTTCCCCAGCTTCTCGAGCACAAGCCCATCGGGCTTGAGGGCGTCGATGGCATTCTGCTCGACTCCTTGCGGGCGAAGAGCATGTTGCTCGACGACCTTGCGCTGCTGCCTGGCGGACGCGGCTTTCTGCTGATCGAGTTCGGCGGGGCGGCGCAGGCCGAGGCCGACGAGCAGGCCGAAGCGCTTGGGGCCGCGCTGGGAGATCTTGCTGCCAAGCCGTCCTTCCGCATCTATAACGCGGACGAGGCGCATCGCGTCTGGCACATTCGCGAGTCCGGCCTGGGCGCGACCGCCTTTGTCCCCGGCAACCCGATGCACTGGGAGGGCTGGGAGGACGCCGCCGTCGATCCGGCAAAGGAGGGATCGTATCTCCGCGCCCTCTATGCGCTGATGGACGAGTTCCACTACACCAGCCCTATGTACGGCCACTTCGGCCAGGGCTGCGTGCATATGCGCTTCAACTTCGACTTCGAGACCGAGGCCGGCATCCTGGCGTACCGCGAGTTCATCGACCGGGCGGCGGATATCGTGGTGGCCCACGGCGGCTCGCTCTCGGGCGAACACGGCGACGGCCAGTCCCGCGCCGCGCTGCTGCCGAAGATGTACGGCCCTGAGTTGATGCGGGCCTTCGCCGACTTCAAGCGCCTGTGGGACCCCGAGAACGGCCTCAATCCTGGCAATCTCGTCGATCCGCGCCAGCCACACGAAGACCTTCGCCTGGGCGCCGACTACAAGCCGTGGCAGCCGAAGACGCACTTCGCCTTTGCCGAGAACAACGGCTCCTTTGCCGCTGCGACGCTGCGTTGCGTCGGCGTCGGCGCGTGCCGCAAGCGCGATGCCGGGGCGATGTGCCCCAGCTTCATGGCGACGGGCGAAGAGCTGTATTCCACACGCGGCCGCGCCCATCTACTGTGGGAGCTGATGCAGGGCGAGGTGCTCCACGACAAATGGAAGAACAAGCAGGTCAAGGAATCGCTCGACCTCTGCCTGTCGTGCAAGGCCTGCAAGAGCGAGTGCCCGACCAGCGTGGACATGGCCACCTACAAGGCCGAATTCCTCTCCCACTATTACGACGGCACATCGCGCCCGCTCTTCCACTATGCCTTCGGGCGCATCGACCGCTGGGCGCGGATCGCGTCGCTTGCGCCGGGGCTGGTCAACGCCATCAACAACGCGCCGCTGGTCCGCAGCCTCATCAAGTCCACGCTGCATATTCATGGCAAGCGCACCATGCCGCGCTTTGCCCGGGCGTTCACGCGAGAACGTCGCAAACCGCAGACGGCTACCGGGAAAGACGTCTTCCTTTGGGCCGACACGTTTAATAATTACTTTCACCCTTCCACCATGCGCGCCGCGTACACCGTCCTCACCGACGCGGGCTTCCGCGTCGGTCTGCCTGCGCAACATCTCTGCTGCGGCCGGCCGCTTTATGACTTTGGCATGCTGGACACGGCGAAGGAGTATCTGCTGAAGATTCTCGACGCGCTGGCTCCGCAACTCGCTGCGGGGACGCCTATTGTTGTGCTCGAGCCGAGCTGCGCTTCGGTCTTTCGCGACGAGTTGACGAACCTGCTGCCCAACGATCCTCGCGCCGTGAAGCTGCGCAACCAGACGCTGCTGCTCAGCGAGTTCCTGGTAAAACATGCGCCCGACTATCGCCCGCCGCAGATCGATAAAAAGATCATCGTCCACGGCCATTGCCATCATCACGCCACCATGAGCATGAAGGACGAGATGAAGATTCTTCGCGCCACGGGTGCTGAGGTCCAACTGCTCGACTCCGGCTGCTGCGGCATGGCCGGTCCCTTCGGCTTTGAAGAGGACAAATACGAGATCTCGCAGACACTTGGCGAGCGCGTTCTGCTACCTGCCGTTCGCAGCAACGGGGACGCGATCATCGTCAGCGACGGCTTCAGCTGCCAGGAGCAGATCACGCAGAACACCGCTGCCCGCCCGCGCCATCTCGCCGAAGTGCTCGCCCGCACCAGCAGCGTCTAAGCTTTTAGGAAACTCTATGACCGAGACCATCGCCCAGGAAACCGAAGCTCTCATCACGCGGCTAGGCGTGTCCGCTGCCGCGTACACCGGAGGCAGCCTCATCGTCCGCACTCCTATTAGCGGCGAGCTCATCGGGCGGGTTGCCGCTACCGCGTCTCCTGCCGAAGCTATCGCCGCCGCGCATGAGGCCTTTCTCAAATGGCGCACCGTACCCGCGCCGCGCCGGGGCGAATTGATCCGCCTGCTTGCCGACGAGCTGCGCGCCGAACGCGAGACGCTGGGCCGACTGGTCACCATCGAGACGGGAAAGATTCTCTCCGAAGGGCTCGGCGAAGTGCAGGAGATGATCGACATCTGCACCTTCGCAGCCGGGCTCTCGCGTCAGCTCGCCGGGCTTACCGTTCCATCGGAGCGGGCCAGCCATCGCATGATGGAGACCTGGCATCCGCTCGGCGTCGTCGGCATTATCTCCGCGTTCAACTTTCCGGTCGCCGTGTGGAGCTGGAACGCTGCGCTGGCGCTGGTCTGCGGCAACGCTGTGGTGTGGAAGCCGTCGGAGAAGACACCGCTGACCGCGCTGGCGACGCAGGCCATCTTTGAGCGGGCGGCAAAAAAGTTCGGCGACGTCCCAGCCAATCTTTCTACTCTTCTCATTGGTGACGCGCAGGCGGGGCAACAATTGGTCGACTCGCCGCTCGTCCCGCTGGTCTCTGCTACCGGATCGACCGCGATGGGCCGCGCAGTGGCTCCGCGCCTCGCTGCCCGCTTTGCGCGAGCGATCCTTGAACTCGGCGGCAACAATGCCGCGATCGTCTGCCCCACTGCCGATCTCGACCTTACCCTTCGCGCGGTCGCCTTCTCCGCGATGGGCACGGCGGGCCAGCGCTGCACGACGCTGCGCCGCCTGATCGTCCACGACGATATTTATGACCGGCTCGTTGCTCAACTCAGGAAGGTCTACGCCTCGGTCGTTGTCGGCGATCCTCGCGCGACCGGCACGCTGGTCGGCCCGCTGATCGACGAGCGTGCCTTCGACGCCATGCAGCAGGCGCTCGAACAGGCACGCAGGGCCGGAGCGGCGATCACCGGCGGCGAGCGCGTCACGCCGGCTGGAGCTCAGCAGGGCTTTTATGTTCGACCGGCGCTGGTCGAGATCGATCATCAGGATGAGATCGTCCGGCGCGAGACCTTCGCCCCGATTCTGTGGGTGATGCGGTATCGCGAGTTTGAAGAGGCGATGGTGCTGCACAACGGCGTGCCGCAGGGGCTGTCGTCGTCCATCTTTACGATGAACCTGCGCGAGGCCGAGCAGTTTCTCTCGTCCACGGGTTCCGACTGCGGCATCGCCAATGTCAACATCGGCACCTCGGGTGCGGAGATCGGCGGAGCCTTCGGCGGCGAGAAGGAGACGGGAGGCGGCCGCGAGTCCGGCTCCGACGCCTGGAAGCAGTACATGCGCCGCGCCACCAATACCATCAACTACGGCACGGAACTGCCGCTGGCCCAGGGCGTGACCTTCGAGATCTGAAACAAAAACTGCGACGGCGGGTTGTAGATTAGGAATTCAAATGGAACTCTGGATCGTTTTACTGGTAATTATTGCTGTCGTAGCTATTAGCGCGGCCCGACGACCTCGCGATGACAATCCACTGCATATAAGCCCTGAAGATTCTGATGAAGACCTGCGTCGAAATTTGCCGAAGCAGTTCCCTGTCGCGCCACCAGCAGAAGAGCTTGATTCTTCCAGCACCGTCGTTTTGTCATCATTACTTCCTAGACAATTTATCGTCCTTGACTTGGAGACAACCGGGCTCGACCCGCTCAGGGATGAAATCATTGAATTCGGGGTCGTCCGTGTATGTCTTGACGTGCATACTCATCCTACATTTCAGACACTGGTAAAGCCGAAGAGGAAGATACCCAAAAAGATCACCGAGATTACGGGCATCACGCAAGAGATGGTCGATGGCGAAGGCATTGATCCGAGTGACGCATTGGCCCAATTCATCGAATTTATCGGCGATCTTCCTATCGTCACTTATAACGCTGAGTTCGATATGGGCTTCATCCGCAACGCGGCCCGCCAGCAAGGAATAACAATCAGCAATCGTTATGCGTGTGCTCTGAAGAGGGCGCGCCGTGCTTGGCCCGATTTGCCGAGCCATCGGCTCTCCTATATCGCCGATGTAGAAGGGCTACCGAACAATGATGCACATCGTGCACTCGGAGACTGTGAACGCGCATTAAATCTGTTTGTAAGGGCAACAATCAAACTTAATCAAAAGGTCAGATGGACCAAGCCCCTCGATGAATCCGGTACGCGGTCGAAGCATGTAATGGCAAAATGAATTAAGACTATTGACTTTCATGACCTATCGATTCCGGGCTTCAATGTCATGAATTAGGCATCCGTGGATGGCTGGAACAGGCGCGGACAGGGACCTGTCCAGAAACTATGAACCACGTCATCTCGACCGGAGTTGCGAGGGCCTGACGCAAAAGCCACGTCATCTCGACCGGAGCGAAGCGGAGTGGAGAGACCCCTGTATTGGCCTTTGTTTGTTTTCTATCGGTCGTAAGGCACCGTTCAAAATTGGCGCTGTACAAGGAAACCGGGGAAAACAAAATGCAGGGTTCTCTCCACTGCGGCCCTGCGGGCCTCCGGTCGAGATGACGTAGTTTTTAGTGTTTTGATTTCTTCGCTCTCAAACGGCCATCACGATCGCCCGGCCCAGCGCGCCGGTCATCTGGTCCTGCGCGGTCAGCGCCACGATTTGCGCAATGCCGCTGAGGCCGCGCAGGTGGTCGGCGAAGTTCCATGCCAGATCGCGCGCCCGGCAGATATTCCAGAAGGCCAGCACACGCCCGATCTTGCCCGTATCCTGCGCGGCCATGCCGAGAATTCCGCTTGCCAGCATCTGCAAGGCAGAGGGCATCACCCGGTTCAGCAGATCGTTGACCGCCTGATAGTCGACGTGTTGCGGGCTGTCGTAGCCCGGCATCAGATGCGCCTCGCTGTCGGTCGCCAGCAATGCCAGCGCGAGATCGTGGTTGATGTGCGCGTTCATCCCCGCCAGCGCGAACTGGATGCGGTCGATGCCAGTTTTGAAGCGCACCTCCATCAGGGCGTTCCACGAGCTGGCCGTGTCGGTCGAGCCATCAAGTGATCCGGCGATTGCCCGGAAGTAGAACCCTGCGAAGACGACGTCCAGCCGCAGCAGCCAGTCGGCGTCCTTCCATCCTCCTGCCGGAGGGCTCAGATCGACCTCTTTCGTCACCGTCAGGTAGAGCCGGTTGAACCACTTCAGCCCATCGTCGTCGGCCAGCAGGCTGTCGATCTGCTCCATCTTTGCGATGACGTCGTTGATGCTGGCGGGCGGGGCGTTGCTCACGATCGCGTACAAGGGCTGGTCTGACGGGTTAACGCTCAAGGGTTCTCTCCTTGGTTCAAGTGAACGTTCAAGCGAAACATTCACGCGAAAGTATAGTCAAAATATCCATGCAAAGGTCCGCAATCATTCCGCCTCGCCCGTACCGGGCTTTTGTGGCGGAGAATCACTCGCGGTAGCATCTCTCTAACATGCCGATTAACCGAACCAAAGCTCTTCTGGCCCTCTCGCTCGCCTGCCTGCTCACCCTCGCTGCCTCTGCGCCTGCCTTCGCGCAGATGCTCGCCCGTCCCGGCTGGGCAGGCTTCGGCCAGAAGTCCGAGGCGTGGTGGAAGCACCCGATTGTTTACGAGGTCGACCCGCACGGCTTCAGCAGCGAGGGGCTCAAGGGCATCGCCCAACGGCTCGACTACATTCACTCACTCGGCGCGGACGCCATCCTCCTCACACATATCGAGCCGGACGACGCGCATCCGCAGGCGCTCGATCCCGCTATCGGCACGCTCGACGATCTCGACGACCTGAGCCGTACGGCCAGCAGCCGCAACATGCGCATCCTGCTCGACCTGGGCACGCTTCCGGCCGGGACGGACCTCAACAGCCTGGCTCGGCTGTGGCTCAATCGTGGCCTTGCGGGCTTCCGCATCGCCAATCCGCAGCAGGCCGACGAGCTACGCAAGATCGCCGGATCTTATATCGGCGAGCGCATCATCATCGGCGACCTCAACCCTGCCGGCGGACGCCAGCAGCCGCAGCTTCTGCTCGATGCGAGCCTCGCGAAGGTCACCCAACTGAGCGCCGCCGCGCTGCGCCCGGTGATCGAGGCCATCCAGTCCAACCCGAACTCGCTGCTGCTCGCCACCGACGGCCCCGGCATCGCTCGCAGCGCGGCCCGTCTCGGCGACGGCCAGCACAACTTCGACATCGCGAAGGTTCTCGCCGCCGCGCTGTTGACCAATCGCGCCTCTTCGCTAATTTATTACGGCCAGGAGATTGGCCTCGCCTCCGATGCTCCGATGCCGTGGGGCACACCCGTCGTGCCGACTCCGGCCGGAGCTAGAAAGCCCGCTCATCCTGCGCCCGCGAACGATCCCGTCAGCGTGGCCGCGCAGGAGGCCGATCACGCCTCGCTGCTCAACTGGTACCGCCAGCTCAGCGCGCTGCACCACAGCAACCGGACACTCAGTTCGGCTCCGAGCACCATGCTCCACCACGACGATCAGAACGTTCTTGCGTGGGTGCGCAGGCCGGAGGGGGCATCACTGAAGAATCCTCCGCTTGTGGTTATCTGCAACCTGTCGGCGCAGCCGGTGCATCTCTCGCTCAAGAACGACATGCAGAAGCTGCATCTGAGGGGCAACTTCCTGCGCACGGTCATCCGCTCTGACAAGGGAATGGGACCGATGACGCTCGATTCGATGACCATTCCGGCCTTCACTGTTTATATCGGCGAGCTGAAGTACTAAGTACTGCGATTAGCCGCATTGGCACGCGGGCGGCGGCTCCGACGAGTTCGGTGCGAAAATAGAAGGGATGCTCCAACTTTCCGCTGCCGGTAAACGCTTCGGCCCCAAACTCCTCTTTGAAGACGTCAACTGGCTGATTACGCCGGACGAGCGCACCGGCCTGGTCGGCGGCAACGGCACGGGCAAATCCACGCTGCTCAAGATTCTGGCTGGGCTGGAGTCGCTCGACTACGGCGCGTTGACCCGCGTCAAGGGAATGACGCTGGGCTATCTTCCGCAGGATGGCCTCGCGCTCCGGGGCAAGACCGTCTTTGCCGAGTGCCTCTCGGTCTTCGACGATCTGCGCGCGCTCGAGGCCGAGTCACTCGACCTGACCACGACGCTTTCCGAGGCCGATCCGAAGTCGAAGGTGTATGCCGCCGCCGCCGAACGCTACTCCGACATCGCCGACCAGTTGCACGTTCACGACATCTACACGCTCGACGCGCAGGTGGGCGCTGTTCTGGGTGGCCTGGGGTTCAGCAAGGAGGATTGGGAGCGCAGGACCGAGGAGTTCTCCGGCGGCTGGCAGATGCGCATCGCGCTGGCCAAGCTGCTGCTGCAGAAGCCTTCGCTGCTGCTGCTCGACGAGCCGACCAACCACCTCGACCTCGAA
>Ga0207705_10001626_pt1 | contig 17823 bp, 14 predicted proteins | sample KBSC13metaG_FD_184314 | JGI IMG/M metagenome (GOLD analysis project Ga0207705, IMG submission 184314) | Corn rhizosphere microbial communities from Kellogg Biological Station, Michigan, USA - KBS C1-3 metaG (SPAdes) (version 2) | ecosystem: Host-associated > Plants > Roots > Rhizosphere > Soil ...
GGAGTTCGGGCCTTTCGTGCACACGACCGACCCGAACTAGCGATAGGACGCCGAGCCCGCCGTCTCCCATCAATGGCAGGGCGCCGACTCAAGCAGTTCCATGTTGTACTTGCACGAGGTAGAGCGTGCCTGAATCCGACGGGGGGTCCTCGGTCTGCCTGGCAGGCAAAGAAATCTTGAACATCGTCCCGCTTCGCCCTGGACGGCGGGAGCTGCGGCATCGGATAGCTCCCTTGTGTCTTTGGACGATATCTCGAGACAGCCACAATCCGAGACCATTGCCTTTAGGCTTGGTTGTGAGGTGCGGCTTGAAGAGATTCTCGTAGATAGAGGGCTCCATGCCCGTTCCATTGTCGGCTATCAGGATGTGTATCTTCCCCCCGTAGGCCTTAACTCTTAAATTCAGGACTCCCCCAGTTTCTGGAAGGGCATCGAGCGAGTTCAGGATCAGATTCGAGAGAACCTGTAGGATCGCGCCAGGGAAAACGTTGGCCCTGGCGGTTGCAGGAACTCTTTTGCATACTTCCACACTTTGGCGCTTCAATCGATGAGAGTGAATCTTGAGTGCTGATTCAGCGATCTCGATCAGATCGAAGTCAGATGGCTCGGTGTGATCCCGGTAATAGCTTAACGTCCGACGTGTGAGTTCCCCCATTCGGACCAACTGGATCTCCGAGAGTTCAGCATAGGCCATCACAGTAGTTGCGTCGCTCGCACCATGCTTGATCAAAAACATGAGATTGGTAAGGGATTCTAGGGGATTGTTGATTTCGTGCATGATCGCGGCTGCATAGCGATTCGCTACAGCAAGGCGTTCCATCCGCTGTAACGCTTCTTCGGCCACGCGCAGCCGCTCCCTCAACTCCGCGACGGTGGCATCACTCTCTTGCAAATTAACCTACTTTGAGATGCATCAAGGACTCTTCTGTCACGCCTTTTAGCTGGGATGGAGTCCAACGTCATAATGGTTGGCTGCAAAAACGAAGTGCGGGTCGGATGACTCTGATGTATACCTAAGACACAAGGATAGGAACAATGCTTTCGTCGCAGCCAGATTCGCGCCGGATACTCACATATGGGCTGGACGAAACCCTACTCCAGACCCGCCGATTGCTCTTGGAGCAAGCTGGTTACACGGTGGACGCCGCTTCTACTCCTGAATCATTCCAGTCTTATATGGCAGGCGCGAAAACTGCGTATAGCTTACTGATCCTGTGCCACACCATCGCCATACCCGAGCAGGAAGAGATAAGTTTGAGACTGAGTCCACAGACAGCCGTTTATCGGTTGAAGGAGCCGGTATCGCCGTCCGCCTTTCTAAAGCAGGTGAGTGATCTGGTCTCCACGATATAAATGCCAAAAGTAAACAGCAGCGTTACGTTAGGAATAAACGTGACTATAAAATGGCGAAATGGAAGACACGCGTGCAATTGCCCATGTGATTGCACGCCAGGTCCGTCTCATGGTGGATAACCCGGACATGGTCCACTTGGAAGCGATTCCCAGTGCCACAGGAGTCCTCTACCGCATCTCCGTTGCTCCTGATGACGTGGGTATCATTTCGTCGGGGTGCCACCCTAGTAAACTGAAGGAAGCCGGAGAGACGTAGTAGTACAGAAGATCCATGCCAATTCGAAGATAAGGTCTCTGCTGTTCTCCGCGACGAATTGGAAATCCGTTTCTTCTAAGCTCATCACCACCTCTTCCAGTATCAATTTTCGGGATATCAGAGGAAGCTTGTCAAGATAGCTGCAATGAAAGTTGTAGTGCAGTTATCGGCGTCCCTGCACATTCACAGGGTAAGTCGTTCCTTATGCAGTTTTCTCGCCAGGGTACTGCATTCATACAACCCGTACCACCTTGCAATCCCGCCCCCCACAGGCCTGTTTTCCAGGAATCCGTCGTCAAAGACCTGGGGCATAACGATGTGGCCTCTCAATCAAATACCAACGCAGACTGCTTCCGTTTGGATCTGGCGCCTATACGTCAAGCGATTTTGCTCCAATCGCGACGAGATGTCTTTGAAGAGTGCGATGTGCTCTGGGACATAGCTCCAGTTGAATCCTAGGGCCATATCTTCGGCTTGATTCGTGAACAGCCAGTGTCAGAAGACACGAGGTTCGATCAACCGATGCGGGAGAGAATTCTGCACCTGACTGTTCCACCAAAGCCGATTTCGCCTCGAAACGGTCTTAGATCATGCAACTGTTTGCATAATCACCATTGCCCAATCTCAAAATAACGCGCTAAAGCTGCAAATATATGCCACGTTGCATTGGCACGACACGTGCCTGTAGTCAGTGCAAGGAAGTTCCTTAGAATTGGTTTTTTACCCCGGAGATCCACCATGTTGAAACAACTCGCCGTCCTCGCTGTCCTGGCTTTCAGCACTGCTGCTGTTGCCAATGCCGCTTCCATCAATGGTTTCGTCAATTCCAACGGAACCGATCAATTTACAAGCAACACCATCACGTTCGGTCCCGCCTCGGTTCAGGGAGCCATTGGCGGTACCTTCGCTACGTATCTGACGGACGGCAACGCAGTGAACTTCCTTGGCGGGACACTACCCTACACGCAGGGTGGACCAGTTACGGCTCCGCCAAACACTCAACTCCTGACAATTACCGGCGGCGGTGAAACCTTCACCTTCATGCTGGATTCCTACTTCGCCAGCTATGGAGCTTTGCCGGGATGTGTTGCCGGCGGCACCTGCTTGAACGTCACAGGCATCGGAAAATTTAGCGGCTCGGGTGTAATGGCCTACGATGCGACGCCAGGCACCTTCAATTTCACCACTCAGTATGCGCCAGGGCAGACGGTAGGTACCATCACGACATTTTCCGCCTCAGCCTCAGCACAGCCCTCAGCGGTTCCTGAGCCAGCTTCGCTCGCGCTCTTCGGTACCGGTCTCCTTGGACTCGTCGGAGTTGCACGCCGCAAGTTCCAAGTCTAGTCGTGCGCTTTGATTTGAAAGGGGAGCCAAAACTGGCTCCCCTTTCTTCTTGTTCGTCAGCTCTCATCGAAGGTGGGAGCAGTTCCGAGCAGAACGCTGGCCCAGAGTGAAAGCGACGATTCGCTACCACTCCTGAGGGATTGCAGCACGGATTGGGTCCACGTAGAACTTCCACATGGACTCCAATACCGCAACAGATCCACTATTTATCCCTCTCGTGCTCCGCGACCACCCTGCACCTCGGCTTTGCGCCAACCCAGACTGTCGTAAGAGACTTGCCGTGCTGAACAAAAAAGCTCTGTGCTTTCACTGCAACGACCAAGCGTCCTTTAGAGGAATCAAACGGATAGGAAAGTCTTATCAGTCCGCCGCACCATCCCAGGGTCACGCCAGGGAGATGGTTCGGGCGTATTGATTACCGAAACGCATAGGTGCCTGGGAATCGGCGCGACTACGGTAGTAGTTAAAATGTCTACGAACTGCGCTGCCGAACCCGCCGAGAAGGCCCGAAAACGATCTATGTGATTCGGCCCTATTCGAGCACTGTTCTTCTCGAGTGGAAGGGGCAAAATGGCTCATGAAGCTCTGCTGGATATCTGGCAAATTGACGGTGTTGCGGCATGTAAGGATGGCATGGCACTGGCCAATGCGTTCCTTGAAAGCTGTATTGTCGCTCTGAATGCAGGAAGTTCCACAAACTTCAATGCTCGCTTTGAGACCTTCAGGCGGCACAAATCTGAATGCGATAAGTGCACCCACATCTGAGCAACAGTGGCTGGCTTGAACCACCGACCGCACTACAACCTTGGTAGGATGGGATCGAATCACGCTAGTCGCTAGTCTTATCCTGAATAGATCTCCAGCAGTTCGCGAGCCCATCTTATGGCACTGAAGAGTTTATCGCGACGCGCCATTAGTCTTCCGAATAGCCACGAGGAAATGATTCCGCTCCTTTTTGCGGGCAATCCTCTTCCAATGTGGCTCTACGATCTCGACGGCTCATGTTTTTTGGAAGTTAACGAGAGCGCAGAACGTCAGTACGGATATACCCGTGAAGAATTCCTGTCCTTGAATCTGAGTGACATCGCGGTGCCCCAGAACGTTCCTATCCCTCAGGCGGTGCACCCCGGGGGCTGCGCTGCTACTGATAACCCCAGGATTCACTTCAAAAAAGACGGCACTCAGATTTATGTGAAGGTGTGTGCGAACGACGTCCTCTTCCATGGACGACAGATGAGATTCGTAGTGGCAGAAGACATTACGGAGCAGGGGCGCCTCCATGCCCATCTGTTACAACTTGCTCATCACGACGCGCTCACCGGGCTACCGAATCGAATTCTACTCGAACAACGGATGAATCGGGCGTTCGCAACGGCACTGGCTCAAGGGCATCGCGCAGCCATTATTTGTCTGGATCTGGACCGCTTCAAACAAGTGAATGACTGGTATGGACATGCAGTTGGGGACGAGTGCCTCAAGCGAGTTGGAAGCATGCTCACCCGCAGGCTCCGAGGGATGGATACAGTGGCCCGCACCGGGGGCGAGGAGTTCACCATTGTCTTGGGTGAGGTGGAAAGCGTGGCCTCGGCCGGGACCGTGGCCAGGGTACTCTTGCAGGTCTTCTCTGCCCCAATGGAAATCGAGGGCCACAGAATAATACTGGGCGGCAGCATGGGGGTTGCGGTTTATCCCGACCATGGCATCGAAGCTGCCGAACTGTGGAGAAGCGCTGATGCAGCCATGTACCGCGCCAAACGCGCTGGGGGAAACCGGCATGAGTTCGTAGGGTCCGTCATCACTACCGCAGCGGCTGAGGTCCCAGGCGTGGATGCGCACATGCGGACGATGTTGCAGACAGGAGAATTGCAGCTTCATTATCAGCTGCAATACAACATGCGCGGTCAGATCCGCGGAATGGAAGCTCTGTTGCGTCTGCCTGACCCAGATCTTGGTTTTGTGAGTCCGGATCGCTTTATTACTATCGCAGAAGAGAGCGGGCTCATTCACTCGCTCGGTAAATGGGTCATTGAAGAAGCGTGCCGGCAATTGGTCCTCTGGAACACTGACCGGGAAACTCCTGTGTGTATAGCGATCAATATTTCGCCCCTCCAACTGATGCGGCCCGATTTCGTCTCCGAGATCCGACAGGCAATCTCCCAATCGGGCATCAACCCTGGATGGCTCGAGATGGAAATTACCGAGAGGGTCGTTCTGAATATCAACGAGATCGCCGCGCGAATGACGGAACTCGCAGATATAGGTATTCGTTTTGCAGTAGACGACTTTGGCACAGGCTATTCGTCCCTGCAACACCTGCATCGCCTGCCAGTCTCAAGCCTCAAGATCGACCGCTCCTTCGTCCGGCAGCTCTGCGAATCGAGCCGCAGCTATTCCATCGTGAAATCAATTATCGCAATGGGGCACAGCCTTCAAATGGAGGTAATCGCTGAAGGGGTTGAACATGAAGATCAAATGCGGGTGCTCAGGGAACTCAATTGCGATTGCATACAAGGCTTCCTGTTATCGCGTCCTTCGCCGCCGGAAGCCATAGAAGCTCTGCTGGGCTATGAAGTGTCGATAGCCGGTGTTTAGGTGGATCACTTACGTAGCTTTTAGCTATCGGAGCCCAGAGAGACTGCAGCTGTGAAAAGCTGGATCAATGGACCGAGGACACGAATACGTCCATTACGTTGACCGGCTAACAAGTAATTTAGATCGTGGTCCAAGGTACTGACTAAATGAAGCAGCAGGGAGTAGAGATCGAATCAGAAGGAACGCAAGCTCCGCAGACGCGAGTGCGTAGGGATATCATCGTCACGGTTTCGATAGTCCTCATCGGCTGTCTCGCAGTTCTAAGGGATCCCGATCGAGCGTTCGAATGGCTTGCCGGTCATAAAGAGGTTCAGATCGATGAATTTCTGACCGCAGTCGTCATCATAGGAGCGGGCTTTGCCATCTTCTCCTGGCGAAGATGGACTGATCTGAGCCGACAGGTGGCCGAGTATAAACGGCTTCAAGGAGAGCTGAGCGCGGTAAACCGGGAAGCGTCCTTGCTCAGCGAAACCGACGATTTGCTGCAGTCCTGCCTTTCGTCCGAAGAAGCTTACAAAATCATCATTCGGCATTTAGAGATACAGTTTCCCGCGATCAGTGGCGCCGTTTTCGCAATCGGCGATGCGGCCGATAACGCAGACCTTGTTGCAAGTTGGGGCCAGCCTGCCATCAAGCAACACTTTGCCATTAGAGACTGCTGGGGACTAAGACGCGGTAGAGTCAATATCTCGCTCTCCAGTGATGCAAGATTGGCCTGCACTCATATAGGTCATGCCCTTCCGGTATATGCCATGTGCGTTCCGATGATGGCTCAGGGAGAGACTCTCGGTGTTCTATACCTGGATACCGGCCCTGACCAGTCGAAAGGCAGGCCGTTCACCGATACACAGGAACGAACGATTAAGACACTGACGGAACACCTTGCTCTCGCCGTGGCGAACCTGAATCTGAGGGAAACACTCCGGACACAGGCGATCCGCGACCCCCTGACTGGCCTCTTCAACCGGCGTTATATGGAGGAATCTCTGGACAGAGAGTTCCGTCGTGCGTTGCGCAAGGAATCTCCCCTTGCGATCCTAATGGTTGATATCGACCATTTCAAACGGCTCAATGATTCGCATGGCCATGAGGCTGGAGATGCGGTACTTCGAGAGCTTGCGAAGATTTTCCAGACTCAGTTGTGTGCAGAAGATATTGCGAGTCGATATGGTGGCGAGGAGTTTGTGTTGATTCTGCCCGAGGCGGATCTGACCGCAGCGACTGAATGCGCCGAGAGACTACGAGCGGCGATCCAAGCCATGCAGATCCAACACTACGGCCAGATTCTTAAAGGGATTAGCCTCTCTGCCGGCTTGGCCTGCTTCCCACAACATGGGAAGACGGTGGACATACTAATGCGCGCTGCCGATGCCGCCTTGTATCGTGCAAAAGAAAATGGTCGTGACAGGGTAGAAGCAGCGTAGCAGTCGAGGTGGAAAACAGATTGCGCCGTACTGCACTAGCAGCTTCGAAATGTCAAAGTACTGTCTCGTTGGGAACGGACAAAGATTCCGTCCGGAACTGTAATGAGCCAAGAGGGCTTCTGGCAGGCAATTCCGCTCGAGAAGCGATAATCGTCCAAGCCCGTAACTCGTGCTAATATGGGCATCCACCAATTTGACCATCCCGTTGGATCATCTAAATTCCAGTGATCTTGCTCGATAGCGTTTTGCGGCTTTTCGATCTTTCCGGGAGTAGTGCCCCAGCATGCCTTTGTACGATCGATGGCTGAGAGAGCCGCGGGTTACGCTTTTGATGAACAAAATGCAAGACCTTACCTCTACGCAAGAGTAAACTTTGCTTAAGGCACCTCATGGGCAACGATGCACAACTCATCTTCAAAGGCCAAACTGCGTCCGCGGCTTTCGCTCGCTGGGATCATTCTGGCGTGAGCGGACATAGTGTCCAGTTTTATGAAAATGAGGCTTTTCTCGTTGCCGGTCTGAGTCCATTTATTGGCTCTGCAGTCGCCTCTGGGGATTCAGCCATCGTGATCGCCACCAGATCTATCAAGGATAGCCTTTCCGCAAGTCTCCAGAAACAGGGTCTCGACATCCAGCTCGCTTCCCGCCAGGGACGCTTCCTCTCTCTCGATGCGAGCGAATCCCTCGCGCGATTTATGGTCGGAGGTGAGCCGGACCCGGCACTCTTCCGGAAAGTGATTGGAAATTTGATCGATCAGGCCACGGCAAGAGCGGATGGACCGAAGAGCCGGGTTGCGGTATTTGGTGAGATGGTGGCGTTGCTGTGCGCTGAGGGAAACCGGTCTGCCGCCATCGCGCTTGAGAAGCTGTGGAATGACCTGGCAAAGACGCATGCCTTCCATCTGCATTGCGCCTATCCTATGCACCTCTTTTCGCAGACGCAGGACAGCCATGGGTTAACCAGTATCTGCTCGGAACATTCTCCTGTAGTTCCTACAGAGCAGTACACTTCCGTACAGAATGATGAAGACCGACTTCACGCCATTGTGCTGCTTCAGCAAAAAGCACAGGCTCTCCAAACCGAGATTCAAAGACGGGAAGAGCTTCAGAGGGAACTTGAAGCGCGGGAAGCTGAACTTCGGGATCATTTTGAAAATGCGATTCTCGGGATGCATTGGGTCTCCGGAACAGGCGAGATCCTCTGGGCGAATAAGGCTGAACTGCAGCTACTCGGATACGAGAAGCACGAGTACATCGGCCATCACATCTCGGAGTTTCATGCCACGAGCGCAGTCATTGAAGATATCCTCTGCCGATTAGCTCGTTTCGAAGATCTGCATGGCTATGAGTCGCAGTTGCGGTGCAAAGATGGTTCCATCAAAGATGTCCGTATTCACTCCAATGTGTTTGTACGTGACGGAAAGTTCGTTCACACCCGCTGCATCACTACCGATATCACCGAGCAGAAGCGTGCGGAGAAAGCACTCGCTCACCTGGCTGCCATCGTGGAGTCATCCGAAGATGGAATTATCAGCAAAGATCTGAACGGAATAATTACTAGCTGGAACCGAAGTGCCGAACGCATCTTTGGTTATTCAGAAGAAGAGATCGTGGGAAAGCCGATTACAACGATCATTCCTGCCGAACTGTCTGGTGACGAGCCGCAAATCCTGGAGAAGATCCGGCGAGGCGAACGCATTCAGCACTTCGAGACAGTACGGGTGCGTAAAGATGGAACTCGGCTGAGCGTCTCTTTGACCATTTCACCCGTGCGTAACCGCAATGGAAATATCGTAGGCGCTGCCAAAATCGTCAGGGATGTCACCGAGGAGAAGAAGCTTATAAACGCCTTACAAATGAGTGAGCGCCTCGCTTCGGTAGGACGCCTGGCCTCTACAATTGCACATGAGATCAATAATCCCCTAGAAGCTGTCACCAACCTGATCTATCTCAGCAAAAAGCACCCCGATATTCCCGAGGAGGTAAGGTCCTATTTAGACTCGGCCGAGCAAGAGCTTCGCCGCGCAGCACACATCGCGCAACAAACCTTGGGATTTCAGCGCGCGACCGCGCGTCCTGCCTGGGTTGCAATCGCTGAGGTCGTTGAACCCATTGTCGGAATTTACGAACGCAAGTTCTTATACAAACATGTGCGCATCGACCGACAGATCGAGCCTGATCTCAAGATCTTTACCTGGTCCGGTGAACTCAAGCAGATACTTTCGAACCTGCTATCAAACGCATTGGACGCATCGCTGGAGGGCGGCACGGTGAAGGTCCGAGTTCATGCTACCAGCTATGGTCGAGGCTTTGTGCCAGCCGTACGAATCACTATCGCCGACACTGGGATTGGAATCCCGGATGAAAATAAGGACAAGATATTTGCGCCCTTCTTTACAACTAAAGAGATGGTCGGTACCGGGCTGGGCCTATGGATTACAAAGTCTCTTATCGAAAGCCGCGGCGGCACACTGCAGGTCCGCAGTCGGAGCATCGGGCATACGGGAACAGTAATGAGTTTTACTCTGCCGCTGGTACCAGATCCGGACAGCCATAGACGATCCTCATCATAGCTTTGGCCTCGTCGTGAACGGCTATTGAGTCGGATCTCGGGGAGTGATTCCTTGACCAACTTGCTCGACTAAGGAACAAAGATTCACATTCTCTGCGGAGGTACGCAGACCGGGGCTCTGATCATCATTAATGATGATGTACGGTCAGCTGCGCGACAGTAAAAGAAGCTTTGCTACCCGTTTCTTCGAAGTGAAGTCGAGCTTCACCTGCTCGTGTCCTTTCGGATGCTGTTCTCGCCAGAGCTCGACTCACAAAATCCGCTCCACAATCCAAGGTGCCCCCGACTTTCTTTGCAGGTCCGCAAACGGGAACGATTTGATAAGACTGAATTATGATACTTAGTAGGAGATAACTATGGAGTGGAAAGATCATAACGAAGAAAATTTGAAGATCATCATCTCTTCCATGAAAGAAAATGGACACACGGCCGAGAGTTTATCGGAGGGGACCGGATTCAGCTGTGATTTTGTCGAAAAGTTTCTGAGCGGGACGATGTTTCCGGGCCCCAAGCTCCAAGAGATTGTCTTGTCCCGCTATGAGCTAACGATGACTGACGGTAAGGTCCTGCCCAAACAGTGACATCCCAGTTTCTCTGACCTCGTTACCACGCGAACCTTGTAACGATCACCATCTCAGCGTTCAGCATCCTCTATTCAGCCCTTTTATGCGACCCTGACTCTACATGGGGTATATCGTTATTTATGCCAAATCTAAGGTAATCTCGCTATTCTATGAATCTCTAAGTAAAGCCGGGCTTTCCCTCTGGAGCACATCGCTAACCCGCAGTAATCTTTGATACCTCTGCCGGAACAAACTCAGAAGAAACACTGAAACCCAGCCGTCGCTGAGGCTTTTTTGGTAGGCAGCCGAACAAGAGAAACGAGAACATATTTCTCAGCTTTCTGTTCAATACTTTGTTCTTCCTCGTTGCGACTATCCTCCCGCGATCCCAGCCCTTCCAGGCGAGCTGCCTACATCCGCAGAACCACGATGCGCCGTCACAGCGGTGTTGATAACGAAGGAGAGGCTTGCTTAGACGATGTCGCTTTGAGCTTGCAGAGTTCTTCCGACGCCAGGTTCGCGATTGTAGAGAACGGGTGGGGTCCCGCAGAGACACGCGGGCCTGCGCTGGCGGCACAGCGGGTTGTTAACACCAGGGCCTTGTAGAGGAGAAGGGCATCGGTTCTTCCCGCATCGAGGTTCGCACTGGCAATGCAGTGTCACACAAAGCCCACCGGACGAAGATTGTCGTTACGGGAGTTCCCTTCGCTTCTGTTGGACCGCGGCGAGAGCAGCACCCAAGGTCACGAACCGACATACATCGATTTCAATTAGCCGAGGCTGTGGCTGATATTTAAAGCGGCTACAGGTCAGAAGTCAGCTTTTTAGGACTATCAGCTGGCAAAGAGGAATCTCCGGGGAACACAAGGGAAAATGTGGCTCCTCGATGCTCTCCATTTGTTCTCGAGCGAACCCTGAGAGTAACGCCATTCTTATCAGTGAGCTGTTTACAAACCCAAAGCCCAAGCCCCGTACCGATTTTTTCCTTGGTGGTAAAAAAAGGTTCGAAGATCTGTTTCATCGTAGTCGGCTCGATGCCGTGTCCAGAGTCCGCGACTGTGATACGGACGCGCCGGCTCCCATCATTCGGATTGAAACAAGCAGACGCGCGAATAACAATTTTGCTGTCGACTCCAGCGGCATGCAGGCTGTTGAGGAGCAGGTTTGCCAGGACCTGCCGCAACTCCCCGAAAACTCCAATCACCTCCAGCCGCTCATCGCATCGACATTCAACGGCCGCGCCGCTGGACTTGATCTTTGCCTGCAGCAACTGGACGAGTGACGTGAGTAAATCCGAGACAGAAAACTTTGTTGCTGCCGCAGACTCTCGATAAAAGCCGAGGCTCTGTCGAGTGATGTGGGCGATGCGCATGAGTTCTTCGTCTGCCGTTTCCAAAAAGCTTCGGGCAGAATCAGGGAGGCCGTCGGTGCTGCGGGCGAGATACAGAATGTTCATCACAGCATCGAGCGGATTGTTGATCTCATGCGCGATGCTTGCTGCCATCCGCCCGGCGCTTGCGAGCATTTCACTACGCAATAACGCGTCCTGAGCGCTTTTCCGCTCCCTCATCTCAATCTGCAGGGTCGCATTGAGGGTCTCTGCTGCCTCTGTAAGTTCATGCTGGCGCACGGTGGCACGCAACAACTCCTCGTTCATGGCCGTCACACGTCGATGAAAAGGGGCCGTCTCTGTTATCTGGATAATCACGCCGGCTCGGCGGTCGTCTCCAGCCAGGTCAGCGAGCACAGGCCAGATCTCGTAAGACCAGTAGAGAGGATGGGGTTCGGCGTCTTTCGGCTGCGTGTGAGACTCGGTATTTCCGGTACGGTAAACGCGGTCCAGAGAGACGAGACATTTGTCTCCTTCCGGCAGGATCTCAGAAAAAGGTTTGCCGATCACTTCTTCGCTCTTTTTCCCAGCCAAATCGCAAAACGCAGGGTTCACATAGCAGACGATTTGCTCGGCACCCTCCAGAATACCCATAGGCAGGCGCGCAAAATCGAGAAGATCGTATACGCAGGGGTGAGCTCCTCCCAATTCTCGAAATGCATCTATAGAACCTTCGACAGAGCGTTGTCTAAGCCTTATCCCCATGGATCATTTCTACTCTCTTGCCTTTGGCTTCCGTAAAGGTCTTTTGTTTGATCCTGACGACGCTATCTGTGTCGGGATACCCGTAATTAGTCCTTGATACCCGCGGACACGCGGGCCAATCAGGACGATACCCTCAGCTGTGATCTCATATTCCCGGATATCCTTACTGTGATTTCCCCCCCGCATCTTGATAACTACCATCACCTTCCTCAGCTGGCCGTCGATCTCAACATACCGGAACCGGATGATATCGTCAGTGAGAAACGAAATGGAATATGTGCTAAAGGGGAGTTCCGTGAAGGCTTCTTCTAATTCCACCGTGCTCAGAATTGTCACACCGATACCTGTCAACGCGCCGATCATCCGATAGAGGGATTCGCGAAAATCTGTCCGGAAGCCTGGCGCTAACGCCATTTCAAAGCCCGCGAGGGAATCGATCACAAGGCGCTTGGCACCGATCTTTTGCACTGCATCGAGTATCTCCTGCATAGTCTCGTCGACTGAGAGGTCCAGGGGACGCAGGTAGAGAATGTTGAGCTTTTCGTGGGTCTGGGGCGTCACGAGATCAAGACCAAAGCTGCCGGCCCGAGCCGCATATTCCTTAGGGCGTTCTTCAAAGACCGCTGCAATTCCAGCTTCTCCCTGGCGTATGCCCTCGGCTAGAAACTGGGTGGCCAAAACGGACTTTCCCGTCCCTGACGCGCCCGCCACTAAAACACTGTCACCCTCAGGAATGCCCCCGCCAAGCATTTTGTCCAACTCGGGAATGCCGATAGAGAGCCGCCGCGAGCTCACTTCTGTATTTCTTCGTCTGGTTAAGCCAAGAGTCCGCGAAAAGGCCTGGAGCCCGGCATCGGTGATGCGGAAGGTATGGAGCCCAGGAACCGAGGACTGACCCCGGAGCTTCATGATCTGGAATTTCCGAACAATCGAATTACGTTCCGCAGTCTGATAAAGCCAGAAGAGGCCGTCCGCAACCGTGAACACCGGATTGTCGCGCATCTCCGCCTCGGCATATTCTCCAATCAAAAATGTTGTCGCCTGCCAACTCGTCAGATGCAGTGCGAGTCGTTGCACGAACCCTTGCAGTTCCATTTCAGAGGCTGCGCCCGCAGCCTTACGTACAACCGTGCGAAAGGAGTCCACTACCACGACTCCTGGATTGATTTCTTCGACTTGCCTGATAATTTCCTTCAAGACTGCGTCAAGATCCTGCTCCAAAATCACTTCACTTAAATTCACAAATCGAATGGAGCCGGGCAGTTTGCCCTCATCGAAGAATGTGTACTGCTGCTGATATCGCAACATCTTCAGAGCAGGTTCGCCGAGGACCGTGAAATAGAGAGCAGGTTTCTCAGGGGTTGCATTCGCGAATATAAACTGGTGCGCCAGAGTTGTCTTTCCGCATCCGGGTGAGCCTGCAATTATGTTGAATGAGTACTCGGGCAGACCGCCTCCCATGATCTCGTCCAGGCCAGGGACACCGGTCGGGAGTTTATTGATCTTTACCTTATCCTCGCGATTCATGATTTCCTGTCCCTTCGGCAGTCGACGTACTGAATGATGTGTCCGGCCAGACATCGTGTATCAAACGCAAAGTGAGAGTCTCCCCGATAAACGTAAAAAGCAGCCCTATTATATGTGCGAGAAGAAGCGCTCCACGGTCAACATCGTAATGATGCTGGCCAGGCCCGGCACTCTCTAATGAGCCATCCGAAGTCACTTTCCATGCGTCGAGACTGGGTTCATCCCGCTTCGCTAGCGTCAAGGCGCGCAGAAGCAATGAACGGAAGCCGGCAGTCCCGGCGAGGGTGGTGAGGGGGCGACGCAGGTCCTCGAACACGCGAAACGCCAAGGGAACATTTGCTTCGGATGCGGTGAGGGCAAGTGCTTCATCCGCAAAAAGCCGTTCAGCAAAATCTCGTAATTCGGGGTCGAGCAGATATGGCATTCGCGTCCAAGCTCTAAATAGCTGCCTTTCAGTTATAGTCTTAAAATTCGCCCGGTGTCGCTCCCGTTTTGGAACCAAATTCAAACGAACCCTGAGAATCTGTATGCGCCCTACTGTGAAGAGGCTTGCGGTGAGGCACCAGTTGGGAAAAGCCGTCGTTGCTAGAGTCCATCTCCGTAATTACCCGAAGCTGCTCTATGGGAACTGGGCGGCCAAAAAGAAAGCCTTGGAATCCGCGACATCCATGATCGGAAAGGAAATGCCTCTCTTCCTCCGTTTCTACCCCTTCGGCAATAACGGTCATGCCCAGGCTTTGCCCCAAAGCAACGATCGCAGCGGTAATGATTGCATCGTGGGGGTTGCTCTGGACATCGCGGACGAACGAACTCTCAATCTTCAACTGATCCAAGGGTAGTCTTCTCAGACAGGAGAGAGACGAAAAGCCGACGCCGAAGTCGTCCAATGCAAAACAGACTCCAAGAGCCTTCAAATTGCACATTCTTGCGAGCGTCTCCTCTCCGGAGTCGAACATCACTCTTTCCGTGAACTCAAGTATCAGTTTTTTTGGATCGGCACCGGTTTCATTAATGATGGCAAGAATGCGCTGAACAAAATCTGGATGGCCAAACTCGCAGGCGCTGATGTTCATAGCGAGGGTAAGGTGCGCCGTCTCTGGCCGCACACTCCAAGCCGCTAATTGCTTGCAAGAGGCTTTTACAACCCACAGCCCAATTGACCGAATTAGTCCATTTCCCTCTGCGAATTCGATAAACTCCGCAGGTAATAACAATCCGCGACTTGGATGTTGCCACCGTAACAATGCTTCAGCACCTGTCACATGTCCTTGAGTGTCAACCTGAGGCTGGTAGTGAAGCACAAATTGCTCCTCACGCAGCCCACGTCTCAGGTCCGCGTCTAACAATGTTCGCGCCGTCACCGAGGCCTGCATCTCGGGATCGAAAAATCGTATAGTACTGCCACCCACTACTTTCGCACGATATTGAGCGAGATCCGCACGTTTGAGTAGATCCTCGACAGACTCACGGATCTCCCCAAACATGGTGATTCCGATGCTTCCCGTACTTTGGTGTTCCTGCCCCTCCAGCAGATAGGGTTCATTCAGGGCACCAAGCAACTTTGTGCCAATCTTCTTGGCCTGGGCATATGCCTCAGTTGCATCCTCACTTAGTTCCTGAATCATCAGAACGAACTCGTCGCCCCCAAACCGCGCGACGGTGTCGCACTCTCGCACACAGGAAACAAGTCTGCCCGCAACCTGCTGTAGCAGTAGATCACCATGGTGATGACCATGAGTGTCATTCAGCGTTTTGAATTGATCGAGATCAATGAATAAGACAGCTCCATGATGTAGTGTGCGGCAGGAAGCTAATAACGCATGCTGCAATCGGTCCATCAGCAGCCGGCGGTTCGGCAAGTCGGTCAGGGGATCATAAAACGCCATCCGCTCCATCGCAGCCTCTGCCCTTTGGCGCTCTTCGATCTCAGACTGAAGCTTTATATTCAGTATCTCCGCTTTCTCCGTAAGCTCATGCTGCCGTACTGCCGAGACCAGTAAAGCCTCGTTCATCACGACAGCCCCGCGATGGAAGGACGCGGTTTCCGTTACCAGAAGCATCACGCCGCTCGGACGGCCACTGCGCGATTCTTCCCTGATCGGCCAGATTTCGTAAGACCAGTAGAGGGAGTGAGATTTTGAGTGCTCCTCCTGAGTATGAGAGTCGGCGTTTCCGGTGCGGTAAAGCCTATCCAGCTTTAGAAGACACCTGCCTTCTTGCGGAAGAAAGACAGCGAACGGCTTGCCAATTATCTCCTCTTTACTTCTGCCGGATAGATGGCAGAAAGCGGGGTTGACATACCCAACGACGTGCTCCGCTCCCTCCATTCTGACCATGGGGAGGAGAGCGAAATCCAAAATGGAGCAGGATCCCTGTGGCGTGCAAGGATCGCTCACTTCGTGCCCCGCGGATATGGTCTGAACGGGCTTAGAACCCATGGCACGGTAAAGTTAGACGATCGTCGGTTATGATCCCACATTGCCATAGGCTTATTACTTCGGCACCTACTCTTGCCAACTCTATTAGAAGATCTTTCGCGGGTTTTTGCATCTGGCCTCGGTACGATTTCCATTCGGGGGGAGAAGGGGTTAAGTCGTTAGATGCGATATTCCGATCAGGTGGTGAGTTTCACTGCTAATTCGCCTGAATTCTACAGCTACGGATCTTGCGGCCCATCATCGTCCCTATCTGGCGGTAGAGGTCAACGAATCCAGTATTGCCGGCTGGAATGGCCTTCTCGTGTGAAGCAGCAATGCATCTCTGCTGAAATGCTCGGATGGACTGAGCCGGAATAGGCCATGAGCAGGCGTCGCGGCTCGAAGCGGCTCAGAGCACTGGCTTGAGCGATGAAGGCGGTCGCGGGAACGCAGTCTCCCGGCTACAAACAAAGCCACTAACGAGCAGAGAGCAGCATAAATCTTATCCTGACGGCCTAGTTAGCCACGAAGTTGCTGACCCGCCGTGAGGATTTGATCGCAAGAGGTTTTGTTGAAGCCTTTGTGACGGCCGCCATGCTCCATAACGATACCCTACGTGATCGGCGCATGTTCGATCTCCACTGTCGCATTCCGCTCGCGAACTCCGTTCTCGTGACGGCGAAATTGTCGCGGTGCAAGTCTGGAACGAAGTAACCTGCCGGGTCCTGGCGAAGACAAGATCCTCAAATGGACCTCCGTCGGCAAGACCAACTTCGAGCTCGAAAAAAAACGGGAGCCAATCGGCTCCCGTTTTTTTGAATGTTAATCAACTACCACTGAAGCAGAAGCAGTTCGGAGCAGAAAGCCGGACCCATGGCTCCCATCATGCTGTAGCAGCCTGGGCTTCCCGGGCGATTCAGCAGGAAATCCTGCAGGACAGTAAGCACCGAGGCCGAGGAGAGATTTCCGCGCTGACGTAGACTATTCCAGGAAGCGGCCAGAGCATTGGCCGGGAGGTTGAGGCTGCTCTCCATCGCTTTGAGAACTTTCGGTCCTCCGCTGTGCATGATGAAGCTGCAGATCTGTCCCATGCTCATTTCATTGTCGGAAAGGAAATCTTCGACCGTGCTGCGAAGTTCGGTACTGACAAGTTGGGGCACGTCAGCGGAGAGAACGATGTTGAAACCGCTCTCGTCGATGTTCCATCCCATCAGGTGTTCGGTGTCAGGGTAGAAGGTGGAGCGGGTGGCAACGACGCGGGGGCACGGCTCTTCGACGCTCGTCGGCTTTTGAGCGATGGGGGTTTCTTCTCCAGCAAGGACGACGGCGGCGGCGCCATCTCCGAAGAGTCCGCAGGCGACGAGATTGGCCATGGAGTAGTCATTTTCCTGCCACGTGAGGGAGCAGAGCTCTACGGAGAGCAGAATTGCATACTGTTTCGGAAAGGCGCGCACGTAATCAGTGGCGCGGGCGATGCCGGCGGCTCCGGCGACGCAACCTAGACCGAAGATCGGGGTACGTTTGATGTCCTTAGGGAAGCCCATGAGGTTGACGAGACGAGCGTCGATGCTCGGGCAAGCAATGCCTGTGACGGACGTAAAAAATATGGCGGAGATATCAGACGGTTCGAGCCCGACGTGATCGAGGGCCTTCTGAATAGCCTGTTGTCCAAGTTCGAGA
>Ga0207705_10001627_pt1 | contig 17821 bp, 16 predicted proteins | sample KBSC13metaG_FD_184314 | JGI IMG/M metagenome (GOLD analysis project Ga0207705, IMG submission 184314) | Corn rhizosphere microbial communities from Kellogg Biological Station, Michigan, USA - KBS C1-3 metaG (SPAdes) (version 2) | ecosystem: Host-associated > Plants > Roots > Rhizosphere > Soil ...
GTGGGCACGACCATGAGGATGACTGCGAGCACGATGAACGATCGACGAAGCACGTCGGCGTACCCCGTGGACCGTCTCCACGCCGCCCAGGTTGCCGCCGCGAGGATGACGACGTCGCTCAGTTTGTTGACAATCGAGTAGTGCGACGTCGTTACTTTGGCCAGTGCCATGTTTGCCCAGCCGTAGAAGGACGAGTTGACATGGACGGTCTCCAGGTACTGGCTCATTCCATGCAGAAACTGAGGCAGATAGACGAAGAGGGGCATGCCAAAGTAGATCAAGCTGACCGCAACCGCCAGCGCGAACTTCTTGCCGTAATTGCGCACCAGCAGCGGAATCAACATGAGTGCGAATCCCTTGGTCAGGATCGCGCAAACCAGGGTGATGCCGGCTACCCACACCGTCCGCTTCCGCAACAAAAGGACATAGGTGAGCATCAGGAAGAAGACACCAACGACGTCCTGATGCCCGGAGAGTGATACTTCCGTGATGGGCAGGGGACACCACGCATACCAAATGACGAGTAGCGGGCTACGCCCCATGGACCGCAGGATAACCAGTAATAGTCCGCACACGCCAACGTCGAACAGCGTGAAGATCAACTTGAAGCCGATCAGGTTTTCGTGGAAGAGCCAGTAGCATGCCGCGAATATCATCTGCGATACCGGCATGTAGATCGTTTGATAGACTTTATAGTCCATCAGCTCCCAGATCGGGTCACGCAGGTGCCGGAGTGTCGGCGCATTGGGGGCCCATCGATAGGGGTTGATGCCGTGGAGGCTCAAGCGGCCGTCCCACACATACCGATACATGTCGGTCGACAGAGACGGTTCCGACGGGAGCACGATTAGTCGAAACACAATTCCACCCAAGAGGATAATCAACAGCGCGTGCTTGGCGAAGACGACGGGAATGCGGGGAACGAGACGGCCCGCGGCGTAGGCGTAAAAAGCAAACAGAGTACCGTAGAGGGTGAGATAAATCCAGACGGGATTGAGAAGGAACAGACGGTGGCTGAGATAGAGATAGAGCCCCAGCATGTCCAACATCACCACGCACAGAGCCACAATTGGCCACGCCGATGCCTTCGCCGGGGCGGCGACGGCCGTCGACAAAGGCGCCTCGGGTTTTAAAATAGCACTGTTTTGCGGCATGTACGAGTTGTTAACAGGGAGAGTACCATTCCATTCTACCTTACATACGCAACCTTGCCCGAAAAGTGACAGCTGGGAGCGTCCGACGCTAGTTGGTCAATAGTAGGGCTGGCGGTCCCTGCATATCCCCGCGAAGCCGGACTTCGAGTTTGAGGTCGAAGGTCTTTTCGAAGGCAGGCGCTTGCCCCTGCACGGCCCAGACTTCGAGTTGGGCGTCGGCGGCGGCGTCGAGGGTCATCACCATGCGATCGGGCCTACTCGCCTTGCGGCAATCCACCGCGTTGATCAACATCAGATGGCCACGATCCATGGCCTCGGCGAGTCTCAGGGCACAGGACAGTACCCGGACGACGCGCTTGGTCTTGGCGTCGAGGCGCGCGAACTGCGGATGCTTTGACCGGGGTATGGACTTGCGGTGGTAGAGCGCGAGGCAGGCCATGATCTCGACCTCACGGTCATTGAAGCCGAGTAGTTCGGAGTTGCGGATGAGGTAGTAGGAGTGCTGCTGATGGTCAGTATGGGAGATGAAGAAGCCGCAGTCATGCAAAAGCGCGGCGTATTCGAGGAGTTCGCGGGCGCGCCCGTAGTCGTGCAGGCCCAGCTCCTTCCACTGGTCGAAGAGCGACAGCGACAGCTTGACGATGTGGCCGGCATGGGCCTCGTCGACGCCGGTCGCGCGCATTAGGTGATGGATCGATCGACGCCGTGCGCCGATTGCCGCCACGTGCTTGGCCCCATCCTCATCGGCGGCGCTGCGCAGGAGGTGGTCGAACACGATACCCTCGCGCAGGCCACGGTCACTGATCTGTATCGATGTCGCCCCTACCGTCTCCATCACCGTCTGCAAAATGGCCGAGCCGCCGATGATGATGTCTGCGCGCTCGGGGTTGATGCCAGGGATGCGTCTACGCTGGTCGAGGGTCAGGGAGCACAGGCGGCGGGTGACGGCCTGGATGTCTTCCAGTGAGAGACTGTAGTTACGGAAAGACGTCGGTACGGCAGCCGTGGCGGCGTGGGCCACGATTTCGGCGACGTTCTGCGCGGTACCCGAGGAGCCGTACATCACGGAGAAGCCGGCGGCGGCAATCGCTCGGACAGCCGGGGCTAGCGCGGACCGTACATGTCGCTGCAGAGCCGCCCATGCCGTAGCGGAGATCGGTTTTGTGGGATCGGTCACGCGCTCGGCGGTCAATCGGATCGCGCCCGTTTTGAGGCTGTCGAGGAACTTATAGGTGACGTTGTCGCCGACGATCAGCTCTGTCGAACCACCGCCGATGTCCATAAAGAGGGCGTTCTTGCCCTTGGGGATGTCGACACCGCTGGAGACTCCGAGGTAGATCAGGCGGGCCTCTTCGTGACCGGAGATGACGCGGACGTCGAGGTCGGCGAGTTCACGGACGCGGTCGACAAAGTCTTCCTGATTGTGCGCCTCGCGGACAGCAGCCGTGGCCAGCGCGACGATCTGTTCGGCGCCGTACCCCCGCGCGACTTCAGCGAACCGGGCGCAGACCAGCGCCCCGCGCGCGATCGCATCATTGGTCAGATAGTGACCGCCCTCGGACTTGCGCCCGCCGTGCCCACGGTCGAACTCGCCCTCACCCAGACGCACGACCTGCTTCTGCAAGGCCAAAACGTTCCAATTGAACCCGCCGCTCACCTCCACAACCGCCAGGCGGATCGAGTTGGTGCCGATATCCATCGCCGCGAAAATACGCATAGGCATAGATAGTAGCACAAGGAGGAGGAGGTTTATCCGCAGATGACGCAGATGACCGCAGATATTTAAGAGAAATAAGAGAACAACTTGAGTTCCCCTCCCATTTTTCCCTCTGGACATCTGCGTCATCTGCGGATAAGTTCTGAACTTCTCTCTCCTATATCATGCCGCCGCTGAGCGCCTTGACGACGAGGACGATGCCGATGCACGTGATGACGGCGGCGCTGAAGACGGGCATTACGCGGGCGGCCGCCATGCCAGCCGGGAATCGACGGAAGATGTTCGACGCCGACACCACCATGATCCCGATGGCGATGAGCACGGACGCCAGGCCTGCGCTGAAGGCCGTGATCAACACCAGACCGTAGAGCGCTCGGTGCAGGGCGATGGCGCTGAGCAGGACAACGAGGGCGGACGGACATGGTACGATACCGCCGCTAATACCGAGCGCAACAATTGACCGCGCCGTGATCGGTCCTTCGGGCACGTGGTGGTGATGGTGTCCGAACGGTCCATGGCTGTGCCCGTGATCATGGTCGTGGTCGTGAGTGTGAGGATGGTCATGATCGTGAGTGTGCGAATGGTCATGATCGTGCGAATGCGGATGGTCCTCGTCATGGTCATGATGATGGTGATCATGACTATGAACAGCCGTTGCGCCGCGAATCCGTCCCACGAGCAGACTGATGCCGACGAAGAAGACGGCGGCGCCGCTGACAGCGCTGAGGATGGGATAGAGTCGCTCCGGGACGACGTACTGCGACGCGGTCAATGTGACGATGCCCAGCAAGAAGACGCCCGCGGTGTGGGTAAGCGTGACAATCGCCCCGAGCGCAACGGCGTGCTTGACGGTGCCGCGAGCGCCGACCAGATAAGCTGCGACCATCGCTTTGCCGTGGCCGGGAGAGAGCGCGTGGAATGCGCCGAAAACGAACGCGATCAGCAGGCCGAACAACATTACGCCGGGGGTAAGCCGTCGTATCGAAATGGCCTGCGTGAACGCGTCGCGCGGGGTTGAGGCGGATGCGGGGTTGCTCGCATCTTCCTGCGCGGCGGCGTGCTGCCGGTTGCCGCCGAACCCCGACGTCGATGCGGCTGCCTTGGTCGAAGAAGCTGCCGCCGAAAACTGAATGTGGGCCTCCACCTGCTGAGGAGGCGTCGAGAGCGACTCCGCGGGATAAGTCATCAGCGCATCCGTGGGGTCTGTCGAGAGGAAACCGGCCCCGGTGGCTGAGGCCTGCGGGGCGACGATCTCTTTCCAGCCGGTGCGCCCGGGAAAGTTGTCATCGCGATAGTCGACCACGCCCGGCCCTCCGCTCGCATGCAGCCGAAGGTCGATGCGCAGGATTTGCAAGCCGCCCGCGCCCGGTCGAAACTCAAGACTGCTGCCGTCGAGCACCAGCGAGGCCGGCCGGCCGTCGATCGACAGCGTCAGCCCCTTGACCAGTGTCGACGCTTCCGTCGACAGGTACTTGTCGTCGGAACCGGCGGCCGCAATGGCGGACTTTTCCGACACGGTCGGTATCTCGGCCATGTCGATCACGTAGCGCAACTCCATTCGTCCCTGATAGGCCGCGATCCGGGCGTAGTGGTTGATAGAGAAATTGCCCATCGGGTGGGCCATGGCAACACCCGCCGTCAGCGCCGTCAAGAGGGCGCAGATCATCACCCGTTTTACGAAGTTCATCAATTTTCTCCTCTCAACCCAGCTTCGCCAATGCCGCCCGCGCGATGCCCGGCCCGAACGGGTGGAAGTATGGGTTGACCTTCAATGCCGTCTGTAAATCCCGGCGCGCTCGCATATTGTCATGGCGTGCGGCGGCGATCATGCCGGCGTGATAGAACAGAAGCGAGTCCTGACTGCCGGTCGACAGCGCCTTCGACATCGCACCGTCGGCCTCGGCGTACTTGCCGCATTTGTAGAGCACCCAGGCGAGCGTGTCGTAGGCGTAGATGTCGTGTCGGACCGTTAGCTCATGCCTCGCTAACGTCAGGGCTTCAGGCAAATCGATCCCGTGGTCAGCGTCGTAGATGGCCCGTTGACGGTCGTAGATCGCCCCCTGTGACCTCGACAATGTCGCCATTGCCGACATCACCGACGCCTGACGCCGAGCGTCGACATCGCGGCCTGAGGCGTGGTAGCAATCCTCCAATAGCCCAATTGTCTCGGGGGTGGGAACGATCGCGGCGGACTGTTCGCCCCACTTGATGGCGGTCTGCCAATCACCCCGCCCCGCCGCCAATTTGGCCAGTCCGAGCATAGTTCTGTAGTCACTCGGATACCAGGCGAGCGCGTCCTCGTAAGCAGTGCGCGCACCAATGACGTCGCCCTGTGCCGCGCGGAGGTTGCCAACGCGGAAGTGGAACCAGGCGATGTTTTCGCGCGGCATATCATGGTTGTTGTCTGCCATCGATGCCGCCTGTTCCAATAGTTCCTGCGCCTGCGCAAGCGCGCCGTGGAACTCGTCGAGCCTGGCGGTCAGCACCAGCGGATACGGATTGTCACGTGCCGACCGCACCGTGGCCAGATCCCGTGTCGCCTTCTTCTCGTCACCCACTTCTGTCTCGATCTCGACAAGGGTCGACATGGCCTGCGCGTCGCCCGGCCATCGACGGGTCACATACGACGCCACCTTGAGCGCCTCGGGAAACCGATGCTGGGTGAACAGGCTGAGCGCCAGTTCCGCGTAGCCTGCCTGGTTATTCTTGGTGCGGATCGCCAGCGACCGTCTGGCCGCCGCCTCGGCCCGCTGGGCATCGGCGATATCACCAGTTTCGCGGCACCGCTGCAGGTGGAAGCCCGCGAGTAGCGCGCAGTCGATGGCGTCTTGCGGATCCTTTCGTGCTCTTCCCGCAAAGAAGTCGATGGTCTTGGGCAGGAGTGTGGCATCGTAGGGTCGACGCTCCGATGCCATCATTCGGGTAGCGCTCGTCGACGCAGCCACCGGATAAACAGGTGTAGAATGCCGGGCACCGGCAACACCTCCAACGATCGAACTCGCGGCTAGAAAAACCGCGATCGCCGCCACGTTGACCTTCATATTGTTTCCTCACCGACCGGCCTGGGCCATCGATCCATACGGGGTGAAGCGCCCAGACCGGTCCTTGATGATGAGCCTACTGAGGCGCCCCGAGATACGGGAACGTCGAGGTGAAGTGCTTCGCGCCCGAGCCCACGTTGTCGGTCGTCAACGCCGCGATCTCGTTGCCGTCGTCCGGGGCGAGTCCCAAGGCCGAGACGGTATTGCCGAAGATGACTCCGAGCGACGTATCGACGACGTCGTCGGTCAACTTACGGCCGCCGAACGTGCTGCCGGTCGCGCCACCGGTTTCGACGCCGAGGTAGGCCGCGGGTCCAGGCTTGCTAAGGTCCGCGACCATGACGTCTGGAACCAGAACTGCCTTCACGACATCGGTGGTCGCCTGCGATCGACCGGCCGCCGTCGTCATGAACATCTGAATGTCACCCGACAACTGGGCCGAATCGTCCAGCGGCGTATCCGTGTCGTTGACCTGGTGGCGGTTGTTGGCCACGGTCGCAAAGACTTCGTTCACGGCTGGCCTGGCCAATCGGTCAATCTGTGTATACACGTGCGGCCCTGATGACGATCCGCCGCCGCATCCCGCCAGCGCCATCGTCGACAACGCTACAGTCGCCAGCACTATTTTCGATTTATTCATCTTCATTTCTCCAAACACGGTGATGTCAACTATCGGCTAGTAGTGCACCAGAGGGCTATCTTGCCGCTGCCCGCACCGATGAGTTGAGACTTCGGCAACTCGACGACGATCGACAGCACGTTAAGGCCCACGAGGAAATCCTGGGCCGCCCCAGGTGCCCGGAATGTCGCGGCCTGTGGCTGATCCGGGTTGGCAATGGGCGTCCCGGTGATCGGCGTCGCGCGGTCCGGCAGGATGGTGAAGAATTGATTGAGGTCGAAGAAGAACGGATCTTCCCGCGCCCCGGCGAACACCTTCATGCCGGTGCTCGTGGTGAAGGCATGGTTGATAGTGCCGGTGACTTTGTCTCGAGGCTCCAGGACGCTCTGCACGCCCTGCATGGACGGAACCACGGGGTCCGTAATCACGACGCCTTGATTGGGCCCTTCGCCTACGAACTTGGTCTGGATGACCAGGTGCTCCTTGTGATCGCCGACGTTGTCGATTTTGAATTGATAGAGCACCGACGGGTCGAAGGACACGGTGCCGCCCTGCCCCGACGGAATGAGCGGATGCACATTCATCGCGAGCACCACATTATTGGGATTGGTTGGGCTGGGAAACATAAAGACGTCGGTAATGTCGACGCCCGGTGACGCGGCAATGGCCGGTGTATCGGCATGGTCTGAGGCATGAGCCTTAAAGTGCACACCCGCCGATACAGCGATAATCGCTAATACACTTGTGATTCCAGCGAGTCTAAAACTGATCGCCATAATAGATCCTCCGTACTATACTGCGACGTCCGCACTGCGTCCGTCAACTCCGGCTGCAGGTGACAGTGTCCACAGAAATGAACACTGTCTAACTTCTGCACGAGTATACCACTGGGAATCCGTAGGCTGTACGCGGTTTGATTAACGGCAGGTAACAATGCGGAAAGGAGAGAATTGTGAATTAAGAATTGTGAATAGTGAATTGACGGAGGGGCAAACGCCCTTGTCAATTTCACCCAGCTTCGCTTATAATGAGCGAGCGCCATTGTCGGCTAACTTCACTATTCACTATTCAACATTCACTATTCTCGCTCATCCCGGAGGCCCTATGTCCAGCCCTCTCGACCAACTTGCCCTGCTCCGCCCAGGCATCCGCACCAAGCGTATCTCGTCTTACGACCGTACCGGAGGCAACCACGACTGCATTTTGATCAAAAGCGGCGAAACGTCGGCAATTGCCGAGATGACGGGCGCCGGCATCGTCAAGCACATCTGGATCACCATCGGCACGCAGGACCCCATGATCCGGCGCAACGCCATCATTCGGATGTACTGGGACGGCGAGACCAACCCGAGCGTCGAGGCCCCCATCGGCGACTTCTTTGGCCAGGGCTGGGGCGAGAACTACAACTTCATCTCGATGCCGCTGGCCGCCGCCCCCAAAGAAGGCCGCGCCCTCAACAGCTTCTGGCCGATGCCCTATGGGAACGGCGCCCGTATCACAGTTGAGAACCAGAGCGACCATGACATCACATCGTTCTACTACTACGTCGACTACGAAGAGCACGTCAACGGCCTCGACGGTGACCAGGGCCGGTTCCACGCCTGGTGGAATCGCAGCATGCCTGGACCCGAGTCCGGCCAAGGGGACCGCGAGAACGAGTGGTCTTCCCTGGGCGACGAGCCTATCAACCCCAGCGACGAGCACAACCACGTCTTCGTCCACGCGACGGGAGCGGGCCACTACGTGGGCGTGAACTACTTTGTCGACTGCCCCACCCCGATGTGGTACGGCGAAGGCGACGACATGTTCCTGGTCGACGGTGAACCCTGGCCCGGCTCCGCCCATGGCACCGGAACCGAGGATTACTTCAGCTCCTGCTGGTGCCCCAAGGAGATCTATCAGCACCCATACTTCGGCTACGCCCGCGTCAACGAGGGCGAGTCGGGGTGGCTGGGCCGCACGCACTGCTACCGCTTCCACATCGAGGACCCCGTCCACTTCCGAACGGGACTGCGGGCGTCGATCGAGCACGGCCACGGGAACAGTCTGACCCTCGACCTCGCCACAGTCGCCTATTGGTACCAGACGGAACCCCACGCTCCATTCCCGGCGATGCTCCCGCGCGACAGGCGACAGCCGATGCCAGCCATCGGCGTCAGTGACATCCATCGATGGCGCGATTCGTGGCGACGCGAGATGGGTGGCGGCCCCCTCTGGGGTACCGAAGGCATTCCCGAGGAACAAAAGATTGCCGAAAAGGCACGGGAGAAATGGATACAGGGCTAACGGACCGCCGTTACGGAAACGTCGAATGAAAGACACTGCCTTATCTCTGCTGGCCGAGCGAGGTCCGCTCGGCGCAATCGAATGGTTGAGCCGTCAGAGTGACCCGACGACAATCGCATCGACCTACAGCGAGGTCTTAACCCATCAGTACTGGGTAGCACACGATCTTGCTTCGGTGATCCAGATTGGGCTCGCGGGGATCCAGTTCTGCCTGAATCTCGCGCACAAATATAGTGTAGATGTCGCCGGTCAAGTCGACGGCCGCAAGCTGACATCGCCGTCACTGGCAGAGTCGCTGAAGGGGACAGCTAAGGGGCTGAGCTATAACATCGGTTCGTTCTGCTGGCCCGGCTGGGATGAACCGGGGATCGTCGTCGACTCCACCGCGCTCGCGATTGGAAGGGACGCGGCGGGCCTGAACCTGCGCCTGGCACTGGAACTCGACAAGGGCGACATCCCGCTGTCGAGGGCGCACTGGCTAATCGCAGCGCATGAACTTGCGGCTGAAAACCTCGAGGCCGCACGCACCAGCTTCGACGAAGGCGCAAGGTGCGCGGCGATGGGCAATGCCATCGAGGAGCAGCTTCTGTGCAAGGGCTTCTCGCTTCTCGCGCGTCGACTTCAGAGCGTCGACAATGCCGAATTGCAGACCGAACTCGACGGCATCCGCGAGCGTTTGAGCAAGACGGCAAATGGCCCGGCGCTTGTCCAGCAGATCGACACGGCAGAACGCGTTTTCCTGCGACGCTAGCAACGAACTGAACTATTAGGCATTCTCTCACGTCAATTAACTTGTGCTACAAACAATTACAACTTCTCGTAGAAAGCTTGGGACATCCGCCATGCAGAGATTTAAGATCTGGACATTCGCTACCGCTATCGTCGCACTCGCGTCGACGCCCGCCTTCGCCGACAAGCCCGAGTTCGCGCTGCCGTCGATAGCTGCCTTCGACGGCGTCCACTTCGGGCCGTTGACCCTTGGGACAACCACGGCTTCAGACGTCAAGGGGAGCCTGAAGATCGACAAGAACGGCGCCAACTCGATTCCGTGGTCGCTACGTCTCTCGACGCCCAAGGGTGGCGGCTATCGCGTGTTCGCCATCTTCAGCGGTCCCAGCGATAAGACAGACACACTGGATGCGGTCCTCGTTCAATATGAAGCCGGACCGTCACTCGACGCCGTCCGGAACGACTTCGAAGAGAAGGGGCAGGACTTCTACCAGACCGACCGTAACAGCGACTGGGCGTTGGTCGACTTCGCCGACAAGGGCGTGGTCGGGTTCGTCAAGGACATCGAGCGCGGTTCGACGGTGGCGGCTGAGATGGTCATGAGCCCGGAAGTCCTCAAGGACGGCTTTCTCGACCTGTCGACCACGCCGACGGAGATTGTCCCCGTGCCAGATCCGCACGCAGGCGACCCCAAAGTCGCGCCGTTCGGCACCATCGACATCAGCACCTCCAGCCTCAGCGGCGATCTGAGACTCCGCCGCGAGCAAATACACGACATTCGCGACGACATTAAACTGGCGGGCGCCCGCGGCACCATCTACTACGAGGAGCACGACAGTTCAGGCTCCTACGATGTCGACTTCTCAGGCGATTACAAGTGGGACAAGGGCGGCTCGGTTACCGTCACCGTTACTATATCGGGTAACAGCCCTTACGGCCCCATCAGCGCCAAGGGCGATGCGACTAAGAACCTCGACAAGAACGAACGCGTCGGCGACTTTAACTACTACCGTGGAGCACTTCACGACGCGAGGGCTTCGGCCGAAAAAAACTTCGCCTATGCGATGCTCAAGGCGGGACCGCCAACTCCGGCGGACACCAGGCGCATGGCATGGGACGGCCACTTCGACGCGCTCCGTCAGCACATGCTCGAAGTCCAGCGCGTCACCGTCAAGGTACCGCCGAGCCAGCCGTTCATCTCCTTCCCGCAGTAATCGCGTCATTCGTCTGGGTGCCATGCCTACAGCCCTGGGTAGGCATGCCGTCCCGGACCGGTTGCGTGAAATGTGCAAACGCCAAGGCTATAACTCCATAGCTGCAATTCTAATCGAACTATAATAGTCGAGTTGACACCAGACTCCCCATCTCAATCACACAACCGTCAACGGCCGATTTCTAACCACACGCGTCCGAACTACGATCCAGGCCCGATTTTACCGGTTACCGAACCACAAGCGCCTCGTCTATACGCACGGATAAATCTCATTTCTTCCGGAGGACAATCGCGATGAAGGCCAACGTCCACCTCATTGCTCTCGGCATGATCTCACTCGCATCCACCGCGCTGCCCATGCTGACCCAGGCCGCCACTGCCGGGTCGACCTACCACATCGCCAACAAGTTCGCAGTTGGCGGCGACGGTTTCTGGGACTACCTCAGTGTCGACCCTGACACCGGCCGCCTCTTCGTGTCACGCGGGTCGCACGTGCAGGTCGTCGACACGTCGACGGGCAAGGTAGTGGGCGACATTCTTAACACCACCGGTGTCCACGGCCTCGCCGTCGATGCGGAGCTCAATCGCGGCTTTACCAGCAACGGTCGCGACGCGAGCGTGTCGGAAGTCGATCTCACGACCTATCAGGAAGTCCGCCGAATCAAAGTCGGCGAAGGTCCGGATGCTATAATCTACGATCCTGGCTCCAAGCGCGTCTTCACGATGAACGGCCGCGCCGGCACATCGACAGCAATCGACGCCGCCACGGGCACGGTCGCCGGCACCATCACCCTCGACGGTCGCCCGGAGTTCGCGGTGGCGGACGGCGCCGGCCATGTCTTCGTCAACATTGAGGACAAGAGCGAGATCTCGGAGATCGACTCAAAGTCGCTCAAGGTGACCAAAACCTGGTCGCTCGCGCCCGGCGACGGCCCGAGCGGACTCGCCATCGACACCAAAAACCACCGGCTCTTCTCCGTCTGTGACGGCGGTAAGATGATCGTGAGCGACTCCGACGCGGGCAAGGTCGTCGCCACCCCTGCCATCGGCGACGGCCCCGACGCCGCCGGCTTCGACTCGGAAACGAACCTTGCCTTCAGCTCGAACGGACAGAGCGGCACCGTCACCGTGATCCATGAAACGGATCCGAACACATTCGAAGTGGTCGCCAATGTCGACACCGCGAAGGGGGCGCGCACAATGGCGCTCGACACCAAGACACACCACATCTACCTTGCCACTGCCCAGTTCGGCCCGCCCGCGCCTGGAGCCACCGGATGGGCCGCACGCCGAGGCACCATGGTGCCCGGCTCCTTCACGATCATCGACCTCGCGCCATAGGTCGACACACGTATTGGGTGCCATGCCTACAGCCCTGGGTAGGCATGCCGTCTCGTCAACCAAATTACGAACAGCCCCCGCGGATCATGTCCACGGGGGCCGTCGTCCAATACACCCACCGACCACGGCTCTACGCTACCCCATTATTGGGGAAGGGAGCCCCGCGACCAGGGGCATCAACAAGCTTACTTGCCGCGATTGCTGCCACGGGTCTGGTTGGCAATGTTCGGCACCACGCCGCCACGCTGTGAGCCCATTACCGACGGACCACGCATTGCGCCCTTGCCGGCGCCACTGCCCTTCTTGCCCGCCGCCAACGCGCGCCGCTCAGCGCGGTTCATCGGAGGCTGCTCCGCGGTGGCGCCTTCTTCTGCTGTGGGTTCGTTTGAATGATTATCTTCTTGGGACATAATTAATATCCTCCTCGGTTATAGTATAGATCCAAAGTGCCTAAATAATAAAGTCACGGCTTCGGCAAAACGATCGTCCGCTTGACGGGCGGCGGTGACTGAGTGGTCGACCGGTGGACGAAGTCGACCACCTGGCGATCGATATGGCCGCCGACATGGAAGAAGTCGCCGTGGCGGGCTCGCTCGATGACAACGCGTGTCACCGGCGACTTCGCCCTCGACATCAGCTTAGCCGACATATAGAACGGAACCACCTCATCCGTCCTGCTGTGAACGTCCATGATCGGACACTTCACCCGATCGATCTTCTGGTCACTCGCGAAAGGATACCGCAAAACAAGCCGCATCAACCAGGCAGGATACATCGGATAACCGCGGCTCGCCAATTCCGCCATATTATTGAACGGACTGATGACCACCAGGCCCGCCGATTTCGACCTCGACGCGAGATCGATCGCCACGGAAGAACCGAGCGACCACCCGGCGATGACGAGATGGCTGGGGTCAACGTGCAAGTCGTGTGTCAGATAAGCATACGCCAAATCGGCGGTTCTATAACATGCTTTCTCGCTCGGCGCGCCGGTGTTCATGCCGTAACCGTCATATTCAGCGACGAAGACGTTCACCCCGTCCTTACGGAATCGATCGACCGTGTCGACAGTGTCACGGACGCACGACCCATTCCCGTAAAAATAGAGAACGGTTGGCCTCGAGGCTACGTCGACGATCGCCTTGTGGTCAGCGCCCAAGGCGGGTTCGAATAGGCCCAAAATCCGAGCGTCGCCGGGGTCCAACCTCGGGACGATGACTGCGCCGTTGGACGGTAGCACCTGATCCTGACCAGCTGCATGGTTGAACCCACCGGGCAAGACGAGGTGCGTCTGATAAAAAGCGAGTACAGCTAGCACTCCAAAATAGACGGCGACCAACACTTTGCCGGTGCGGACGAGGAACTTACGCAGTCGACTCTTCCTCGACACAGGGCCGGCATTCGCTGCCTCTTTTGTTTGGAGCGGCATAGTTACCTACCAGACTGCGCATATTCTACAAGCAGACCGAATCGGAGTCCGCGCGTGCTGACCCGAAACTCGGCCGCATCGAGGAACGACAGCAGCTGGTCGAGGATCGCCGCGCCCGCCACGATGACGTCGGCGCGCTCCGGTTCGAGGCCCGGTATGACACGGCGCTCGGCCAGCGGCATGCCGCGAAAACGTGCATAGGCCTTCTCGACATCGGCTCGGCTAACCGTCACTCCATGGATCTCAGCATCACGGCTACCTGCTAATACGGCGGCAATGTTGACCGCGGTTCCCCCGATTCCGGCAACAACCACGCGCCCCTCCGGACGGCCGAATCCCTCGAACGTGCCGCGCGCAAAACCCTCCACCTTCGCCAGCTCGCCCTCCGACGGCGGATCGCTCTTGATGAACCGCTCAGTGAGCCTTACAGCGCCGATGTTCAGACTTTGATGGCGCTCGATGCCGTCGACACCGCCGATGATTAGCTCTGTACTGCCCCCGCCGATGTCGAAAACCAGCAGCTTCAATCCGGTACCAAGCGAGGCGACCGCGGGATCCTTCGCAACCGCCAGATAGGCTAGTTCCGCCTCACGGTCACCGTCGACGATCTGGATGTCGACGCCCGCTCGCTCCTTCGCCTGCCGGATGACCTCGGCGCCATTCGACGCATCACGCAGGGCACTGGTCCCCGCCGTGACGATCGTCGACGCCCCCGCCGCTCTAGCCTCGCCGGCAAATCGGGCCACGGCGTCCAAAGTGCGCGCAATCGCGTCGTCGGCAAGCTTCTTACTTTCGTCGACACCCTTGCCTAGCCGGGTCACTTCCGACCGATCGAACAGGACGACAGGCGCGCCGCCGTCGATGCGGGCCACGGTCATCTTGGTCGAGTTTGTGCCGATATCGATGGCGGCGGCTATATTGGTCATGGGGTGCATATCTCCGCGGCCGGCGGGCGGCCATCTTCGAGCGTGAGAACGGCGTAGGTGGGCTTGCGGTTCCAATTGCGCCCGACGGTGCCGGGATTGACGAACAGCACCCCACCCGCCCGGCGGACGAATGCCATATGAGTATGCCCGCAAATGACGATGTCGGTACGCGCGCTTTTGGCGAGTTCGACGAGTCGTTCGTCCGGGGTCCACGGGCCAAGGCCTTCTTTGACCCCTGGCGCGTAGTGGGTGAGGAGGATGGAGGCGGCGCAGCCCAGTTTGAGCGTCAGCTCTTTGGGGAGGTCCCGCAGCCACGCACGGGTCGATGCGCTGATGACGGCGCTGTCGTCTCGTAGCGCCTCATACTTTTCCGGCCGCTTGCGTCGCCATCGACGCCGGTAGTCCTCTTCACGCTCAGGAAACACAGCCACGTTCTTATCGTAGTTGCCTCGCACGTTGACGATGTTCGGGCGTTGACGGAGGAACTGGACGCACTGCTCAGGCGAATCGCCGTATCCCACGTTGTCACCGGCATTGAAGACGGGGTGGATGTCGAGACGGTCACGCTCGATGGCCCGCCAAACGGCCGTCAACGCGGAGAGATTGCCGTGTACGTCACTAAACGCCGCGATCTGCAAAGCTCACTAAACCTAAAGCAATCCAAGGATACCGAGGGAGGTAAACATCCCCGGGGCCTGCGGCCAACCGCCCTCCGGCTGAGGGACCAGTCTACCCGCCAAGAACCTTCTCCAGACGTTTACGGATCTTCTTGAGGTCGGCGCTCATGGCTTCCTGCTTCTTGGCCGAGAGCTTCCCGCTCTCCACCGCACTGTTGAGCAGCCCGGCGATTCGATCCAGGGCCTCGACGGCGGCGGCTTTGCCCTCGGCGGCGAGGTCGCCTGCCGATTGGGGGAGATCGGAGACGGACTGCGTTACCTTCTTGAGCTGACGTCCGAGCTTCTTCTCGCGAGACTTCTTCGGAATGGCGTCCTTGATACGGGTGACGGCGGTATCGACACGCTCGCAGTCGACAGTGAGCGGATCGATGACGGCTTCGACGGGAGCGTCGACAACGGTGGCCTCGACGTCGACGACGGGCTGTGCCTTCGACGACCTGGTCGCCCGCGGCTTTCGCGCCGGCACCGCCGGAATTTCATCAGCCAAGGCGTCCTGTGCCGTGGTGCGGCGCGCGCGCGGCCGAGCCGGTGCGGGCGGCGGCGGCCCTGCGTCGGCGGCAGCGGGCTTAGCGGCGCGACTGCGCCGCGCGGCCGGTTTCGCCGGTGCGGTTTCCGCCCCGCCATTACTGTTGGCTTCCAGCCAGCCCTTGATCAACTTGGCATTGCCCAGGCCGATCCACTTAATGGCGGCAAGGTCCTCCATCGTCATCTTACGAAGGTCGTCAAGAGACGATACTCCGGCTGCGGCCAGGGCTTCCAGGCGAACCTGGCCAAGCCTTGGAATGCTGAGGAGATCGTCATTGACAGACGCACCACCTGAGGCCGGCGCGGTGGACCGTCGACGAACGCCGTTTCTATTCGATCTGGAATCACTGTTACGCAATGAACTACCTCCTTGGCGCTTGGGACGCCGTTACGACTTTGCCGCCTCAACCGACGCCGCAGTGCGCCTGCGGCGTTTGGTGGGCGGCGCAATGGAATCAACGGCCTCAACCTCGCCCTTAATGAGCAGTTCGAGGAATTGGCGATGGAAAGACTGCTGCTGCAGCTTGGCCCAGTACTTTCGGAACTTTAGATAAAGCCGCCCCCGCTTCACCAGCTCCCCGCGGATGGCGCGGTCGAGGCCGATCTTAACCTCGGGTCGCCGCTCACCCTCGCGGTCTAGGAAGGCTTGGAGCAGCGGCACGCGGACGTCGCAGTCGTGGATGTCGCCGATCTGCTCCTGGATACTCTTGACGCTCTCGTACGCCGCCGCATAATCGTCACTGGTGAAACACGACGCGAAGATCTCCATCGTATATCTGAGCCGCTTGGCGGCGATGCGCATATTGTGCAGCTCAGCCACCATCTCGACATCATCAACACTGGCCGCGTATCGGTACATCTCCGCGAGGCGTGTGTGCAGCATGAGCGGGGCGTTGTCGGCGAGTTTGCCGCCCGGTTCGACGGCAAGCAGAGGGAAGGCCTTAGCCATCGACGGAGCCCTCCTCGGGGGTTGGGCCGGACTCCTCACTCCCTTTCATTTCCAAGGAGAGGGCTTCTCGCCCCAGCATGTGTGAAAAGTCGGCGCGGAACTTGCTGCGGCCCAGTCGTTCGAGTTCCTTGATGAGGATCTTGCGGTGCCGCTCGCGCTCTCCGGTCAAGTGCTCGATCAGCGCGTCGAGGCCCACCCTCTCCGCAACGGACACTTTCTGACGAAGAGCGGTCATGTACTCGATCTGGACGTCCGAATCGCGAACCTCACCAAGTGCGTCGGTAACGCGCGCGGCTTCCCGTTCGAGAGGTTGAAATACTTTCACGGGAAACGCCGACTCGAACACCGACATCGCCGCCCGCAAACGCCTCGACGCAACCCGCATGTCATGCAGTGATTCGACATCGCCGTCGAGAGTTCCGGCAAGGTTATTGAACAACTCGTCTAACTGTTTCGACAATGCCTCCGACGCGGCGGTAGAAAAGGTGGCATCAGGTTCGATTTTGTACGGCGATTTTAACATATGTCATCATAGTATGGCACTCATTTGGTTGAGATGACGCGAATTTTCGACAGCTGATGCCTATCTTTCGGTAACCATGTCGGTTAGAAGGTATTTGGCTCATCTTTTGATAATCTACCGATATGTCGGCATTGATCACCTTGCTCAGCGACTTCGGCGCGGTCGACCCGTTCGTCGGCATCATGAAGGGCGTCATTAAGAGGATCTATCCCGCGGCCGATATTGTCGATATCACCCACGGGATCGAACCACAAAACGTGACGGTGGCCGCCATGGCTTGGCAGACAGCAGTGCCCTACTTCCCACCGGGCACGATCCACGTCGCCGTGGTGGACCCTGGCGTCGGCACGAGCCGTCTCCAAATCGCCGTTCAAGCGGGCGACGCCTTCTTTGTCTGCCCCGACAACGGACTGCTGACACTCGTCGCTCGGGACCGCGCCATCACTAAGATCGTCTCCATCGAAAACCCGGCCTATCGACTCACGCGGACGAGTCGCACATTTCACGGCCGCGACATCTTCGCCCCAGCTGCTGCTCATCTAGCCGCCGGCGTCGACATCGCGGAGCTTGGTCCAGCTGTCGACGATATCGTGCGCCTGACACCAACCGAACCCGCCATCCGTCGCGACTTTATAATCGCCCACATCGTCTACTTCGACACGTTCGGCAACGCCTACAGCGATCTTACCGAG
>Ga0207705_10001628_pt1 | contig 17812 bp, 16 predicted proteins | sample KBSC13metaG_FD_184314 | JGI IMG/M metagenome (GOLD analysis project Ga0207705, IMG submission 184314) | Corn rhizosphere microbial communities from Kellogg Biological Station, Michigan, USA - KBS C1-3 metaG (SPAdes) (version 2) | ecosystem: Host-associated > Plants > Roots > Rhizosphere > Soil ...
TAGCCGCCGTGCTCGAGGGTGAAGACCTCTTTGAGGATGCGCAGATCGTGGGGAATCGCGAAATTGTCCCGGCTCTGCGCATGGCTGAACAGATAGTAGAAATTGTCGTAGCCGCCCCAGGTAATGGCTGAAAGACAGAGCGAACACGGCTCGTGGGTGGCGAGGAAGATGCAGTCTTTCGGCGCCGGCAATGCGGTGCGGTCGCGTTCGTAAAGCTTCTTGAGGGCGTGCATCTCACCGTGCCAGAGCGGGTTTTCGACCTCGTTATTGGTTTCGGCGATGACCAGCGACAGGTCGTTCTTCCTGAGAATAGCCGCTCCGAACAGCTTGTTGCCCCGCAGGATTTCGCGGGCGGTGAGGGGCACGATGTCGTGCTCGATGACGTCGAGCAGGCGGTCGATGAGGGGAACGGTCTCCATCTAGCGGCCGACCTGATAGGGGGTGGGGAAGTGGAATTCCTCGAGGTTGTTGCCGAGCCCGCCGCGGTCGACGACGAGAAAGTCGGACTCGGCCTCGAGCGGGGTCAGAACGCCGTGCCAGGTGTTCATGGCGATGTTGACGCCCTGGCCAGGGGCGGTGAGGAAGGCGCGGGGCGTGTCGGGTGTGCCGTGCCTGTCCAGTGCGACGACGACGAGGAACGGGCGGGCCGACAGGGGATAGAAGGCTTGGCTGCCGAGGGGGTGGCGCTCGACGAGGGACAGGCTGAGCGGCAGCGCGTAGGGCTTGCCGCGGAACAGCGAGAGCAGGGGGCGGGCGTCGGCGCCGCCGAGCTCGATTCTGGCGAGGTCGTGGTAGCGCTCGGTCATGCCGGAATTGATCGGGTAGTGGTGGGCGCCGGCGATCTCGATCACCTGCCCGAAGGGGGCGAAGGCCTCGCGGGTGAGGGACTCGATGGTGATGGCGGGCTGGGGGCGGGCGGCGGATGCGGTCATGGTGGTCCCGAAGGTGAGGTGCCCTTGGTATCGCATTCCCCCGGTTGCGGTCGCAAGTGGCCAGCGGCCGCCCCTACCGGGCGTTTCCCTCAAGATCATGCTTCAGCCGGCCCAGCAGGGGCGGGCGGGCTTTGCCTGACAGTGCCAAGGTGACCTGCTAGGCTGGCAGCTCTCCAGCTTTCCGGAGGCCAAATGGCCCGGCGCCCCCTCGACGCCCCAAGCATCAGCGACCGGGCGCTCAATCGCGCCACCCTGATGCGGCAGGGGCTGCTGGCCCGCGAGGCGGTGTCGGTCGAGGCGATGCTGCATCGGCTGATCGGCCTGCAGGGGCAGGTCCAGAATGCGCCCTATATCGGGCTCTGGACCCGGCTGGAGGGGTTCGTCGCGGCCGACCTCGAAGCGCTCCTCAAGGATCGGCGGGCGGTGCGGGCGACGATCATGCGCTCGACGCTGCATGTGGCGCTGGCCGAGGATTTCCTGGCGGTCCGGCCGCTGATCGATCCGGTGACGCTGCGCACCTTTCGCGGCAACCACGTGGCGCCCCTCAAGGGGGCCGATATCGATGCGGTGCGAAAGGCGAGCCGGGTGCTGCTCGATGCCGGGGCGCTGCGTCCCAGGGCGCTGGGCGAGCAGCTCCAGGCGCGATGGCCGGAGGTCGATCCGATCGCCCTCAGCATGCCGGCCCGCTTTCTCGAGCCGGTCGTGCATGTGCCGCCGGCCGGCCTTTGGGGTGCGACGGGGATGCCGGAACTGACCAGCGCGCGGCGCTGGCTGGGACGCGAGCCAGGGGTGCCGATAGGGCTCGAGGCGCTGATGCTGCGCTATCTGGCGGGGTTCGGACCGGCGAGCGGCAGTGACTTCAACGCCTGGTCGGGGCTCACCGGCGGCAGCGCCGTACTGGAACGGCTGCGGCCGCGATTGGTAAGCTTTGCGGCAGCGGATGGGCGGGAAGTGTTCGACCTGCCCGACGCACCCCGCCCGCCCGAGGACACACCGGCGCCGGTGCGGCTGCTGCCCGACTACGACAATGTCGTTTTCGGCTATGCCGAGCGGGGCCGCATCCTTTCGCCGGAGAGCGCCCGGGGGCTGTGGCGCAATAACGGGCAGCGGCCGGCCTTTCTCGTCGACGGATCAGTGCGCGGCTGCTGGCGGCTGACGTCGACCGCCAAAACGGCCAGGTTGGAACTGAGCTGGTTCACGCCCTTGCGCCGGCGCGATGAAGCGGACCTGCGCCGCGAGGGCATGGCGATGCTCAAGGCGCTGCTGCCGGGGCGCGCGGCCGAAATCGGCATCGCAGCGTTCGAGGGTGGGAAATGAAAAGACCCCGCCCGAGGGGATGGGCGGGGTCTTCAGGTCATCCACCGAAACGGATGGCCAACCGAAGCAGTCGCCAACGCGACCGCAAAAGCGTGCTGGGACTATCGACGATTGTCCGGGGGCGGACAAATGCCGGCTCGACAGGGCAGCCATGCGCTTTCCGCAAGCTGTCCGCCGCGGCGAAAAAAAAGGCTCCACTCGGGAGGAGCGGAGCCTGATGATCGGACAAAAGTCCAAATCCAGTGTGGCAGATGGACGAGGGAGGAGAATACGCCATCTGCCGTTTGGATCGTCGCCGAGGGAGGAGAATTCAGCGCCGACCCGGTGTCGCACGATCCGGGACCCGAGGGAGGAGGTACGGGTGGGATCGCCATCGACAGGCTGTATATGCTACCGCCCCCGCCAACCGGCAAGGGGAGGCCTGACATGTCAGCTATGCGCCCCATGCAAGGATAGGGCAGTTGTACTGACCGAAAAAAATACGGCCCCACTCGGGGGGAGAGCGGGGCCGGAGAGCCGTGGCGCATGAACGCGCGCCACGGTGGATCGGACGGGGCGTAAGGGAGGAGAACGCCGCATGTCCTGGCGAGGAAATGGGCCCGCCCCCCGCGTGCCGCAACCACACCGCCCTTCAGGGCAGCCATGCATCTGATGCATGGCTTCAAGCCATTGAGCTTGCAGCGGATTATTCCTGCACCGAGGGAAATGTGCTTCTTAAGCCTGCGGCCGTGGCCGGAGCTTTTCCCATTTCGATCGATTCAAAGCGGGCTTTAACGCCGGCCATTTCTAGGCAGCGCTGCAGCTAGAACGACCACTCGCGGGCCTTGCCGACGAGAAAATCGCGGAAGACGCCGACGCGCTTCGAATTCTTGAGGGCGGGCGGGTAGACGAAATACGCCTCATAGGCGGGGATCTCGATGCCGGACAGTACCGGTTCCAGCTCCGGCTCGTGCTCGGCCACGTAAGCGGGCAGCATGGCGATGCCGATGCCCGCACGGGCCGCCTGCATCATGCCGTAGATGGCGTTGACCTTCAGCGCGGCGCGGCGCGGATTGCCTTCGGCGCGCCCCAGCCGCTCGAGATGGTTGATATCGCCGAGATAGGACGGCACCGGCTCACCGAACGAGATGATGCGGTGCGCATCGAGGTCGTCAACGCTGTTGGGCATGCCATGCTGCACGACGTATTCGCGCGAGGCGTAAAAGTGGTTGTGCACGGTGAACAGCTTGCGCTGGATCAGGTCCGACTGGTTCGGGCGGTGCAGGCGGATGGCCACGTCCGCCTCGCGCATGGCGAGGTCCATCTCGGCGTCGTTGAGCTTTATCTCGAGCTGGATGGCCGGATAGAGCAGCAGGAACTCGTTGATGCGGCTCGCCAGCCAGGTCGACCCAAACCCCACAGTGGTGGTGACGAGGAGCGGGCCGGTGGGCTCGTCCTGGCTCTCGGTCATCTGCGTCTCGACCTGCTGCAGCTCCCAGTGCATGCGGTGGGCGGTGCGGAACAATTGCTCGCCCACTTCGGTGAGCACCAGGCCGCGGGCGTGGCGGATGAACAGCTTCAGGCTCAGATCGTCCTCGAGGGCCGAGATCTGACGCGACACGGCGGACTGGCTCATGCCCAGCTTTTCCGCGGCGTGGGTGAAGCTTCCGGATTCGGCGGCGGTGTGGAAGATGCGCAGCTTGTCCCAGTCGAGCATCTACTCTGCCGCCTCAGCCAGCTGATTGGCGGCGAGGAAGCGTTCCGCCTCGAGCGCCGCCATGCAGCCCATCCCGGCCGCGGTCACGGCCTGCCGGTAGATGTCGTCGGTGACGTCGCCGGCGGCGTAGACGCCGGGAATGTCGGTGGCGGTCGAGTCCGGGGCGGTCACGAGATAGCCGCCGTCCTTCATGCGGAGCTTGCCCTTGAAGATCGAGGTGGCCGGGGTGTGGCCGATGGCAACGAACACGCCATCGACCGGCAGCGTCTCGAGCGCGCCGGTGACGGTGTTGCGCAGCACGGCGCCGTTGACCGAGGGCGGCATCGCCGTGCCGGTGATGTCGGCGAGCTCGGTGTTCCAGCGCACCTCGATCTTGGGATGGCGGAACACCCGGTCCTGCAGGATCTTTTCGGCGCGAAACTCGTCGCGGCGATGGATCATCGTCACTTTCGAGGCAAAATTGGTGAGAAACAGCGCTTCCTCGACAGCGGTATTGCCGCCGCCGACGACCAGCACATGCTTGCTGCGATAGAAGAACCCGTCGCAAGTGGCGCAGGCAGAAACGCCGAACCCCTGGAACTTCTGCTCGGCGGGCAGGCCGAGCCAGCGCGCCTGGGCGCCGGTGGCGATGATCAGGCTGTCGCAGGTGTAGCGGGTGCCGCTGTCGCCCGTCAGGGTGAACGGGCGATGCTCGAGATCGACATCGACGATCAGATCATTGACGATGGTGGTGCCGACGTGCTCGGCCTGCGCCTTCATCTGTTCCATCAGCCAAGGGCCCTGGATGACGTCGGCGAAGCCGGGATAGTTCTCGACGTCAGCGGTGATGGTGAGCTGGCCGCCCGGCTGGAGGCCGGCGATCATGACCGGCTCCAGCATGGCGCGGGCCGCGTAGATCGCAGCCGTATAGCCCGCCGGCCCGGAGCCGATGATGATGACCTTGGCGTGCATGACGACGCTTCTCCGCGCTCGATCGAATGGCCGGCCGATGCCGCCCGCCGAATTCGCCTGCTAAAATAGGTGCCTCAGGGGCAATGTTGCAAGGCCACGGCAAGCCATTGCAGCGCTGTCACGACGGCGTTGCACCGAAATGTGGCGGTGATCGGGTTCGTTTCCGCCGGGCAGCACGCCCGCTCAGGCGTAACGCACCTCGATGATCTCGTAACTCCTGGCGCCGCCGGGGGCGGATACCTCGAACGAATCGCCCACCACCTTGCCCATCATGCCCTTGGCGATGGGTGAGCTCAGCGAGATGCGGCCGGCACTGGCGTCTGCCTCCTGGTCGCCGACGATCATGTAGGTCTTTTCCGCTTCGGTGTCCTCGTCGAGGATGGTCACCGTGGCGCCGAACATCACGGTGGTGCCGCTCAGCTTGGTGACGTCGATGACGTCGGCGAGCGCCAGTACCGTCTCGAGTTCCTTGATGCGGCCCTCGTTGTGGCTCTGCTGCTCCTTGGCCGCATGGTATTCGGCGTTCTCCGACAGGTCGCCATGGGCGCGCGCTTCGGCGATGTCGCGAATGATACGGGGCCGTTCCTCCGAGGTGCGGCGGCGATATTCGGCGCTCAGCGCCACATGGCCCGCCGTTGTCATCGGAATCTTGTCCATCTTGCAGTCTCCGTCGAACCATGCCCCGCCCACCAACGACCAGTCGTGGCGGGCAGGGCGATAACGTGCATGCCCCAGCCAGGCTCCGGTCAAATCCACTTTCTGCCGAAAAAAGGCTCGGCACGATCGATCGGGGATTCCAGGGAGGCGCCGGCTAAATTGCCCTCGGCGCGGCGCGGGGTCAAGCGGTGCCTGCGATGCGGTACGCCCGAGGGGAATTGCGACCGAAACCGCCGGCAGGCGGCCCGGTTGGGCGAACGCAAGCGCGCTAACGAGACGCGCCTATCAAGGCCAAGAATGCGACGACGCCGCCAAGCATGCCGTCGCATCACCGGGAGGCGGGCCCATCAGCCGCCTGCTACTTGCCGCTGCCGCGCAACAGACTGCGCGGGCAACGGCGATCGGTGAGAGCCTTTGCGAAACCAGCATGACACGACCCAGCCTCCCGCCGGGCCCTGTCATGCTGAAGCTGTGTGGTTTATTGCGCGACCAAGTTGTCCGCGGCAGACTTGCCGGTGCGCTTGTCCTTGACGATCTCGTAGGTAATCTTCTGGCCTTCATCGAGCCCGTTCAGGCCCGAACGCTGTACGGCGGAGATGTGGACGAATACGTCCGCCCCGCCTTCATCGGGCTGGATGAAACCGTAGCCCTTCTGGCCATTGAACCATTTCACAGTGCCGGTAGCCATATTCTCGTCCCTCTCGCAGTCTCTGCCGTGGCGGCCACACCCCAATGGTGACAGCTTCGCCAATCGAATTCGGGGTATTGACGTCAGCAGGCGCGATGGGTCGCCAGGCAAGAACAGTCGGCCGCAATATTCGATCGCCGCACTGTAGCTCGAAACAATGGTGTCGACAATATGGCACGCAGCCAAGCTGTACCTACCGCAGCGCGCCACGAAACCATCGGACCACGAAATAAAAAACTCTTGCCTGAATGAAGATGCTTGCCGCGAGGGCATTAGATCGAAAGATGATGTTGGCGCCAATGCAGCACTGTGCTGGCGTGTGCAATAGCGCCGGCTCACGGGGGCGGCAAAGGCAAGTCGTATGGCCGCGGCGAGGCCGCTTCCGGCGCGGCTTGTCGCGCTCAGTGCGGAAAATAGTCCTGCAGCGGGCGGACGGTGAGGTTGCCTTCGCGGTAGGCGATGATGCCCTCGACTGCGGCGACGGCGCCCGGAATGGTGGTGTAGTAGGGGAGCTTGCGCAGCAGAGCCGTGCGGCGGATGTCGCGACTGTCGGAGATCGACTTGGCCCCGTCGGTGGTGTTGATCACCAGTTGCACGCCGCCGTTCTTCATCGAGTCGACGATATGGGGCCGGCCTTCGAGCACCTTGTTGATGCGCTCGGCGGCGACGCCATTTTCCACGAGGTAGCGCTGGGTGCCGCCGGTGGCGATGATCTTGAACCCGACCGCTTCGAGATGCCGCATCGCATCGACGATCATCGGCTTGTCGTCGTCGCGGACGGAAACGAAGACCACCCCGTCGCGCGGCACCTTGCTGCCCGAGCCGATCTGGCTCTTGGCGAAGGCGATGGCGTAGCTCACGTCGAGCCCCATGACCTCGCCGGTCGACTTCATCTCCGGGCCGAGCACGGTGTCGACGCCGGGAAAGCGGTTGAACGGGAAAACCGCTTCCTTGACCGCGATGTGGTTGAGCTTTTCTTCCTTGAGGTTGAAGCTCGCGAGGCTCTCCCCGGCCATGATGCGGCTGGCGATCTTGGCGATCGGGCGGCCGGTGACCTTGGCGACGAACGGCACGGTGCGGCTGGCGCGCGGGTTCACCTCGAGGATGAAGATGGTGCCGTTCTGGATGGCGTATTGCACGTTCATCAGGCCGCCGACCTTGAGGGCCAGCGCCAGCTCGCGCGTCTGCCGCTTCAGTTCGGCGATGGTTTCGACCGAGAGGCTATGCGGCGGCAGCGAGCAGGCGCTGTCGCCCGAATGGATGCCCGCTTCTTCGATATGCTCCATGATGCCGCAGACGAAGACATCGGTGCCGTCGGCGAGGCAATCGACGTCAATCTCGATGGCGTTGCTGAGGTAGCCGTCGAACAGCAGCGGATTGTCGGACAGGACCGAGTTGATCTGGCCGGTCTTGTCGTTGGGGTATTTGTGGCGGATGTCGGGGGGCACGAGGCCGGTGAGGGTATCCTGCACGTAGGTCTCGAACTCATCCTCGTTGTGGACGATCTGCATGGCGCGCCCGCCCAGCACGTAGGACGGGCGGATGACCAGCGGATAGCCGAGGCGTTCGGCGACGAGCCGGGCCTGCTCGAGGCTGTAGGCGATGCCGTTCTTGGGCTGCGCCAGCCCGAGCCGCTTGACCAGCTTGGAGAACAGGTCGCGATCCTCGGCAAGGTCGATCGAGCCGGGCTGGGTGCCGAGGATCTTTACCCCGGCGTGCTCGACGGCATCGGCGAGGTTGAGCGGGGTCTGGCCGCCGAACTGCACGATGACGCCGTGCAGGGTGCCGTTGCGTTTCTCGGTCTCGAGGATTTCGATCACGTCCTCTTCGGTCAGCGGCTCGAAATAGAGGCGATCGGAGGTGTCGTAGTCGGTCGAGACGGTCTCAGGGTTGCAGTTGACCATGATGGTCTCGTAGCCGGCATCGGCCAGCGCGAACGCGGCGTGGCAGCAGCAATAGTCGAACTCGATGCCTTGCCCGATGCGGTTCGGGCCGCCGCCGAGGATCACCACCTTGTTGCGGTCGGAGGGGCGCGCCTCGTCGGCGAGTACGCCGGCGAACGGGGTCTCGTAGGTCGAGTACATGTAGGCGGTGGGGGAGGCAAACTCGGCGGCGCTGGTGTCGATGCGCTTGTAGGCAGGGCGCACGCCAAGGCTCTGGCGCAGGGCGCGCACCTCGGCGGGCTGGCGGCCGGACAGCTCGGCAAGGCGAGGGTCGGAAAAGCCCATCGCCTTGAGGCCGCGCAGGGCCTCGGTGTTGTCGGGCAGGCCCAGTTCGCGGACCTTGTTCTCGGTATCGATCAGGCCCTTGATCTGCTCAAGGAACCATCTGTCGATGCGGCAGTACTCGTAGATATCGTCGATCGACATGCCGAGGCGCATGGCTTCGGCGACCAGCAGCAGGCGCTCCGGCGTCGGGGTGCCGATGGCGGCGCGGATGGCGTTGCTGTTCTCGCCGGCGTCCTTGCCGGCGGCATAGCCGGGAATGCCGATCTCGTTGAGCCCGGAGAGGCCCGTTTCAAGCGAGCGGAGGGCCTTTTGCAGGCTCTCCTGGAAGGTGCGGCCGATGGCCATGGCCTCGCCCACCGACTTCATCGAGGTGGTCAGGCGGTTGTCGGCGCCGGGAAATTTCTCGAAGGCGAAGCGCGGGATCTTGGTGACGACGTAGTCGATCGAAGGCTCGAAGCTAGCCGGGGTCGCGCCGCCGGTGATGTCGTTGGCCAATTCGTCGAGGGTGTAGCCGACGGCAAGACGGGCAGCGACCTTGGCGATGGGAAAGCCGGTGGCTTTCGAGGCGAGGGCCGAACTGCGCGACACGCGCGGGTTCATCTCGATGACGATCATGCGGCCATCACGCGGATTGACCGCGAATTGCACATTGGAACCGCCGGTTTCGACGCCGATCTCGCGCAATACCGCGATCGAAGCGTCGCGCATGATCTGGTATTCCTTGTCGGTCAGGGTCAGCGCCGGGGCGACGGTGATCGAGTCCCCGGTATGCACGCCCATCGGATCGATATTCTCGATCGAGCAGACGATGATGCAGTTGTCGTTCTTGTCGCGCACCACCTCCATCTCGAACTCTTTCCAGCCGAGCACCGATTCTTCGATCAGCACTTCATCGGTCGGGGAGGCGTCGATGCCGCCCTCGACGATGTTGAGGTATTCCTCGCGGTTGTAGGCGATGCCGCCGCCGGTGCCCCCGAGCGTGAAGCTCGGGCGGATGATGCAGGGCAGGCCGATGACGTCGAGCGCCTGGATCGCCTCGATCATGTTGTGGGCGAGCATCGAGCGTGGCGTTTCGAGGCCGATCTTCTTCATCGCCTCGCGGAACAGCTCGCGATCCTCGGCCTTGTCGATCGCGTCGGCGTCGGCGCCGATCATCTCGACGCCGAACTTCTCCAGCACGCCCATCTTCCGCAGCGACAGGGCGCAATTCAGCGCCGTCTGGCCGCCCATGGTGGGGAGCAGCGCGTCGGGGCGCTCCTTTTCGATGATCATCGCCACCACTTCGGGAGTGATCGGCTCGATATAGGTGGCATCGGCCAAATCCGGGTCGGTCATGATGGTGGCCGGGTTGGAGTTGACGAGGATGATGCGGTAGCCCTCTTCCTTGAGGGCCTTGCAGGCCTGGGTGCCGGAATAGTCGAATTCGCAGGCCTGCCCGATGATGATGGGGCCGGCGCCGATGATCAGGATCGACTTCAGGTCTTGGCGCTTGGGCATGGTGGCTTCTTGAGTTTTACGCGCGCCAAAATCCGCGCTTTGGCGCGCGTCATGGCACGGAGTCGTGAGGTTAATGCCGCTCTCTAGCGGAAGGCCGGCCGGAAGGGAAGGGGCGCCGGCTCACGGCGACGCCTGCCTTCACGCCGCCACGGCGATGGGGTAGGTAGGGGGCGAGGGGTATCTCTGGGCTTTCACAAGGAGTTCCCGGATGCGTATGCAATTTCTACTGGGCGGTGCGATGATAATTCTCGCTCTCGGCCCCGGCGCGGCCCTAGCGCAAAGTGCGGTGCCGTCCGACGCCCTGTCGGCCAGTTCCCTCGGCGCGACCACCTGCGCAGAGTTTTCGCGGATGGACGCGACGGCGCGAGCCAGGCTCGTCAGCCACATGGACCGGCAGGCTCCCGCCCGCTCGCTCTCGAATGCCGTGCCTGACGAAGAAATCATCAACACCGGCACCCCGGTCAATCCGGGCAACAACACGACGGTCCCCGGAACGCCATTGAGCGCCGGCCTGCTGTCGAGCGCCTGCCAGGCGGTGTCGGGGTCGTCCACCCTGCGCGATGCTTATTCCTATGCCAATAGCAGCGCGGGCTCTGTGCTGACCACGGACTAGCCCGAGACGACCTAGCGCCTGGCGCGCCCCGGCCAGCCGAACAGGGCCGTGGCGATGACCAGCAGCCAGCCGAGGATCAGGCCGCTGCCCCCGACGGGGGCGGCGAACGGGAAAAGTGATTGCCCGGCCAGTGCTCGCGCCACGAGATCGCCGGCGAACACGGCCAGCCCCGCGGCCAGCAGCCAGCCGGCAAGGTTGGCGAGGCGGCTGCCGACCAACAGGCTCAGCCCGAGCAATACCGGGGCATGAAACAGCAGGAAATTGCCGGCGATGCCCAGATTGGCATCGGCCCGATGGCTGCCCGCCGCGGCGAGCGCCACGCCCAGCGCCCCGGCGAGGCCGGCAACGGCCAGCAGGGCCCGGTTGGGGATAAATGACGACATGGGTTCGTCCTCGGTGGGGCCATTCGCCCCAGGGGGTTACGGCGGTTGCGATGCGGGTGCAAGCGCCGGGGTTGTCTCAGGTCTTGCGGTTGCCGCGTTCAGGCGGCAATTTCAACGGCAGCATGTCCATGCCGTTTCGTGAGGTTCACATGTGCCGGAACATCAAGACGCTGTTCAATTTCGAACCGCCCGCGACGCCCGATGAGGTGCGTGCTTCCGCCCTGCAGTTTGTCCGGAAACTCTCCGGCTATACCCATCCTTCGCAGGCCAATCAGGCGGCGTTCGACCACGCCGTCGACGAGGTGACCGCGGCGGCACGAAAGCTGCTCACGGCGCTGGAGACCAACGCCCCGCCGCGCAATCGCGAGATTGAGGCGGCAAAGGCCAGGGAACGGGCGCGGCTCAGGTATTCGTGAGCGCCGGCCGCCCCTGACGTGGGGCGTTCCAGCGCAGCCCTCATTCTTCCGGTTCGGTGGTGAACAGCAGCGGATAGCCTTGCCCGCGCGCCATCTCGGTCGCGCGGGTGGCTTTGGTCTCGGCCACTTCCCGGGTGAACACCGCAACGACGCAGGAGCCCTTCTGGTGCGCCGTCAACATGACTTTCAGCGCTGAGGATTCGGGCATGCGGAATTCCGCCTTCAGCACCACCACGACGAAGTCGCGCGGCGTGAAGTCGTCGTTGACGAGGATGACCTTGTGCAAGGGCGGTCGCGCCGTCTTGGCAACGGTTCTGGTGCGGGGTTGGGTCGTGATGTCGGGCAATGGCGCCTCCCTCTAAGGGACGGACACCATAAATTAGTGCACCTCGGCCGGTTTTGCACGTGCCGTGTGGGCGTTTGGCCGAAAAATCAGCCCCCCGCCGGCGGAGCGACCTGCCGCCAGGCGCCCGGATAGAAGCCGCGGGCGTCGACCGGCCATTTCTGGTCGCGCGGGATCACCGGGCGGGTGCCCTCGCACGACCAGGTGCCGTTCGGCGCGGCAATGTTCTGGGTGTCCGGATGGGCGGCGCAATAGCTCAGCATCACCTCGACCGTGGGCGTCGGCGCGCAGGCCGCGCCGGGGCTGGCGCAAGCCAGCACTGTCCGGTTGGCGCAGCGCCAGTGCACCTCATCGCCCGGCGTCGATTGCGGCACGCCGAGCGCTGTGGCGATGGCCGGAGGAACACCCGGCCCGTTATACTCGGCATCCGGCGCATCTATCGTGCCGACAGATTGGCAGTAGGCGAACGGGTCACTGAAGAGAACGCCGCCTGCGGCAATGGGACCCGCCCCGGCGGGTGTATCGGAGGCGAAAAGCCGAGGCACCGAGCCTGCATCAGCCAGCGCCACGGGGGCAAGGGGCTGCGTCGAGGCGCTCCCCGCAGGCTGCTCGAGCACGAGAGCTCCGCCGGGCGCGGCTGACGGTTCGGCGGCTGGCGCCGTTGTCGTGGCAACGTGGGTGGCGTGCGGGCGGCTGCCAAACAGCAGCGACTGCGAGCCGCGCCCGAAGTCGAGATAGACCGCGACCGCGATACCGATAACCACCACGATGAACAGGCCTAGGATCAGCACCTGCAGGAAGCCGCGCAGCGGGTTGTCGCGCTGCTGCGGCAATTCGTCCTCGGCCTCCTCGGGCTCGAACTCCTCTTCGTTGCGGTCGGTATCCGGCACGCTGGTCCTGCCGAACGGTCGTTCCGGCCAGCGCCGTTGCGGCGGCGCGTCGGAGGCGGTCAGCGGCTGACGTTGCGGCTGCGGCGGCTGACGCTGCGGCAGCGACTGGTGCTGCTGCGGTACTGCCTGGCGCTCGGCGGCGTAGCGCGCGGCGGGGGCGCGCGGTGGGGGTGGCTCTTCCGCTTCGGGCAGCGACCAGCGGCCCTGCCGGCGCGACGAGGCAGCGGGCGGCTCTATTCCGGCGGCGCCGAAGATGTCCTCCGCCGCCGCCTCGTCGGCCTCCGGCAAGGGCACATCCACGTCGTAGAGCGGCTCTTCGGCAGGCTCCGGCTCGTCATCGTCGAAGCTTTCAACGGCATCGATGTAGTCTTCGTCCGGAGGGTCGTCCTCATAGCTGGGCGGGGGCGGTTCGTCGACCGGCTCGGGCGGCAGCAGCGGGGCGGGTTTGAACGCGGGCTCCCGGCGGAATTCGGCTGGCTGCCGCCGCGGTCTCGGCGGGGGGGTGAGGCGCGGCTCGGGGGCGCCCTGCCAATGCCGGGCGACCAGGGAGGTGCCTTCCTGCGGCTCAGGAGAAATGAAGGTCTCTGGCGGACGGCGGGCGAACAGCGCCACCAGTCCACCCGCGGCGGCGAAGGTGAAGGGCAAGGCGGCGAAAAATACCGCGCCATGGCCGGCGAGGAAGGCGGCGGCGAGCCACGCGGCGGCGCTCACCAGCATCAGCAGGCCACCGAGACGCGGCCGGGCAAGGGTCAAACCCGCGCCTAAAAGCCCAAGGTTCGGAATCGCATAGACGATGAACTTGGCAAGGAACTCACGCTGACTGCCCAGTTCAGTCACCGTCGCGAGGCCACTTTCAAGATTGCCCAGCGCAATGACCACACCGCCGAGAAGGCCCGCCAGCAGTCCAAAGATCAGCGCGGCACTTCTCAACCCGGTCGCTCCCCTTGAACCGCGCCTACGTTCTCAACGCCAAATGCCGGGCGGCAAATTGCGTCCCCCGGCAGAATTGAGACAAAAGATAGCGACTGCCGCAAGGTAACAGCAAGACATTCGAACTCAAGGGGTTAACCGTTTCCGCCAGAACGTTCTTTTTGCCGGCAAAAGCGGCCGCTGGCACTGCTGCGGGGGAGGTCGTTCAGCCGGCGAGGGCGATCCGCGGTGCGCCGAGGGCACCGCGTGCGCCGACGCGGATTTCGCCGGGGCCGGAGAGGCGGGCGTAGACGCCGAAGCCGGCCAGTGCGGTGGTCACCCGCTCGCGGCTCAGGGCCCCGATCAGCTTCAGCGGCTGCCGCTCGCGGTTGGCGTCGAAGCGGTTGATGTTGGGCAGTTCGCATCGCACGCAGGGTTCGCGATAGCGGAGTTCGGTCGTCGGGAAGCGGATGGTGTCGTAGGCTTCCTCGAAATAGGCGGGCAGGTCCGGATCGAGGGCGTCGAGGACGAAATTGGGCCGGAAGCGCTCGACCTCGACGGGTGCGATGCCGCGGCCGGCCAGCGCCGCGTTGAGCGCCGCGAGCGAGGGCAAAGACAGCACGTGCACCGGATTCAGATTGGGCCGGAGATGCGCATTGGGGCCGATGCGGACCAGCCGCACCGTCCGACCGAACGCCTCGGAGAGCCACTCGGCCGCCGGGTCGCCGGCGTCGATGCCGGCGGAGCTGTGCTTGTACTGGGTGATGGTAACGGGTGGCCCGTCGTGATTCCGATCCAGCCGGAGCGGGGAAAATCCCGGCATGGCGATGGTGATGGCTTCGGGCGTAAGCGTCAGGCGGCTCAGGGCCATCACCGGCAGGTCGCCCTGCCAGAGCTTGTGGCCTGCCGGATCGACCACCACCCATTCGCGGTCGAGTTCGAGCGAGCCCGCCGCGGTAATGGTGGCCGCCTCCACCGCCACGCCGCCGAGCGACTTGATCGGGTAGAGCCAGAGCTGGCTGAGGACGATGGGGGGCTCGTGCGTCACAGGAAAAGCTTGAACCCTTCGTGGCTCTGGGCAAAGCCGAGGGCGCGGTAGAAGCGGTGGGCATCGAGCCGCTGCTTGTTGGAGGTGAGCTGCACCATGCCGCAGCCGCGTTGGCGGCAACGGGCGATGGCTTGCTGCATCATCTGCCCGCCAAAGCCCTTGTTGCGCTGGTGGGGGACGATGTGGACGGTCTCGACCAGCCCCCGCCACATGCCGCGACGCATCAAGCCGGGAATGAAGGTGAGCTGGAACATGCCAATCGGCTCGCCATCGAGTTCGGCGATGCAGACCTCCTGGTTCGGATCGGCACTGATGATGGCGAATGCCTGCTCATAAATAGGTGCGGTCGCGTCGAGCCATTGATCGTCGGAGGCGGCAACCGAGTCGAGGGCGACGAGCCGAACCATGAAGGGCAGGTCGGCCGCGGTGGCGGCGCGGTAGGTCGGCTCGGGCATCGTCAGGTCCCACGATTGAACGAGAGGGGTGTCGGCAGGCGGGCAGGGCTCGGGATCACTCCCAATCGGGAGCCGGCGCGCCGGCGGCGGCGCGCGCCGCTTCACTCGATTCGACCTCGACGGCGGCGCTGAGCGCGCTGCCGAGGATGGCATCGAGAAAGCCGGGGAAGCGCTGATCGAGGTCGGCGCGGCGCAGCGAGATGAGTCGCTTGGTGCCCTGCGGCCGAACGTTGACGACACCGGCCTCGCGGAGCCTGGCGATGTGATAGCTCAAGGCGGTCTTCGAGCCGAGGCCGCGAAACTGGCCGCAGCTCATCTCGGTTTCGGCGTTGCGGGCCATGTAGCCGATCATCGCCAGGCGCGTTTCGTCGCCGAGCGCGGTGAGCACGTTGGCGAGATCGATCTGGTCGGGGTCGGGATGGCTGAGCGTCATGGGCGAGATGTAGCGCCATCGCGGGCATAGTTCAATGTTCAAAGAATTTTGAACTTCGGGTTGACGGTCGGGATTTGCGGGTCCATTTGTTCAACGGTTTTTGAACAAAGGAACTTCACTATGGACTTCCGTCTGTTTTGGCTGGCGCTGGGCGCGTTCGCGATCGGCGCCGAGGGATTCGTCATCTCCAGCCTGCTGCCGCAAGTCAGCACCGACACCGGCGTCAGCGTGGTGCAGGGCGGCTATCTGGTGTTGGCGTTCGCGCTGGCCTATGCGCTCGGCGCGCCGGTGCTGGCTTCGCTGACCGGCCATCGCGACCGGCGCCAGACCCTGACGGCCAGCATGCTGACCTTCACTGCGGGCAATGTGGTTGCCGGGCTGGCGCATTCCTATGAGCAATTGCTGCTGGCGCGTATCGTCATGGCGCTGGCGGCGGGGCTGTTCACGGCCACCGCGCAGGCGACGGCCGTGGCCATCTCCGAGCCGCACCACCGGGCGCGGGCCATTTCGGTGATCGTCGGCGGCACGACCGTGGCGGTAGCCTTCGGCGCGCCGCTCGGGGCGCTGATCGCCGACTATGCCGGCTGGCGCGGCACGTTCTGGACCATTGCCGGGGTCAGCGCCGCCTCGGCCATTGCCATAAGGACCATGCTGCCGGCTGGGCTCACGGGGCCGCGGCTGCCGCTGCGCGAGCGTTTGGCAATCGTTGCCCGGCCGGGGGTGGTGCCGGTCCTGCTGACGACGCTGCTGCCGCTGACCGGGGCGTTCACCGTGTTCACCTACATCGCGCCGGTGACGACCGAGGTGTTTCGCCTCGGCAACGGCCTGCTGCCGGCCGTGCTGCTGGCGTTCGGCATTGGCGGGGCGCTGGGCAACATCGCCGGCGGGCAATTGGCGGATCGCATCGGCGGCACGAAAACCGTCGCGGGCGCGACGCTGCTGATGGCCGTGGCGATGGGTACGATGGGGTTTGTCGCCGCCGTGCCGCACGCCTTCATCGCCTCGGCGCTGCTGGGCTTCATGCTGGTCTGGGGCGTGCTGGGATGGTCGTTGCCTCCCGCGCAGGCGAGCCGGCTGATCAAGCTCGCGCCGGATGCCGCGCCGCTGGTGCTGTCGCTCAATGCGTCGGCGATCTATCTCGGGGTGGCGCTCGGCTCGCTGGTCGGCGGCGAAGTGCTGACCTACGCGGCACCGATCGATCTGGGCTGGATCGCCGCCCTGTTCCCTGCGGCGGCCTTCGCCGTGGTGGCGCTGACCGGCTGGCCCGCAAAGCAGTTCCAGCCGCGGCTAGGGTAGGCCGTCTCCTCCGAGGCGGCCGGTCAGCGACCGGCCGCCGGAAGGTTGCCGACATCGCAACCGCCATTGGTGGGGCCGGCGGCGGCGATGAGAGCGGGGAGGGGCGTTGCTCCCATCACGTCGCCCTGCAGGCCGACGGTGATCTCGGTGATCTGCCGCTCGCCGTTCTGGCGCGGGCAGGAGAGCCGGATACGGTCGCCGGCGCCGCGGCCAAAGCCTTTGTCGAAGGCGGCCTGGATGGCGTTGCGGCTGAGCGAGCCGCCGATACTGGCGGTGAGCAGGGGCTGCACCGGGGAGGCGTCGACGGCCTCGAGGAAGTCGAGCGCCCGGCCGAAATAGGTGTTGGCGTCGACTCCCGAGCAGGTGCCGTGCTTCAGCCATTCGTGCCGTTCGAGCAGCGATTGCGTTCCGGGCATGCGCCGGGCGAGCCGGGTGCGGGTTGGGGCATCGAGCCCCACCGCCGGGAGGGCGCTCCAGTGGCCGGCCTTGTCGGCGGCGATGTCGCGGGCCGCGACGCCGCAATATTCGTTGGGATCGGGCCACAGACCGTGCAGCGACAGGCGGGTGGCGGAGTCGCGCTGCGCGGCGACGCTGCATTCGGGCTTGTCGCCGTGCGCGGCGCAGAAGGCCGGCTCCCAGCTCAGCGCCAGCACGTAATGGGTCGGCTGGCGGGTGCTCGCGGTCTTGCCGGGGCGGTTCGGGGCAGGCGTGACGACCGGCGGGGGCGGATTGGCGGCGGCTCCGGCATTCCCGACCGTGCCGCAATCGATCGCCACCCAGCGGCGTTCGGGCGAGGCGCCCGGCACGATCAGCAGGTAGTGGGTCGCGGGCGTATTGTTCGCGGCTGCGAGGGCATAGTTCTGGTTTGGCACCAGTCGCGCGTCGCCGGGGTTGGAATGCTTGTTGAACGATTGCTCGGCGGGGCAGGCCCTGGCCGCGACGAAACTGCCCGTCATCGGCACCTCGGCGCGGGCCGGCAGGGGGGCGATCATCGCCACGCCGACGAGCGAAAAGGCAAGGAGGAGGCTCGAGCGCGGCGGCATGTCGGACTCCCGTTCGC
>Ga0207705_10001636_pt1 | contig 17781 bp, 15 predicted proteins | sample KBSC13metaG_FD_184314 | JGI IMG/M metagenome (GOLD analysis project Ga0207705, IMG submission 184314) | Corn rhizosphere microbial communities from Kellogg Biological Station, Michigan, USA - KBS C1-3 metaG (SPAdes) (version 2) | ecosystem: Host-associated > Plants > Roots > Rhizosphere > Soil ...
ATCTTCGCCTGCACGCGGAAATCGCACTTCACGCGGAAGACCTCGTGCGTGATCACCTTGCGCTCGTTGCGGAACTGCTCGCTCTTGTGCTCGATGTTCGACTGCCAGAGGAAGTCCCGGAACTTCTCCATGTCGTCCGGGCCCTTCTTGATCGTGAGGATCTTGTCGGATGCGGCGCGGAACGCAACCTGCACCTCGCCGTAATAGTCCTTGTCGATGAAATGCTTCGAACGGAAGTCGCAGAAGAAATCCTTGATGACCAATCCTTCCACGGGGCCGACCGTGGGAATCTCGAACTTGAACGGGCACGGCATCTGCACGACGTTGAGCTGCTTGCCCAGGTCGTTCAAGTAGAGGAACGCGCGCCGCAGCGCGTGATCCACGGCGACGGCACTCGCGCGCAGGCTCTCGGTGCGGTCGGTATCCTGCGCCTTGACCGCATCGGCCTGCTTCTTGAGATCGTCTAGAAGTCCCACCGTTTACTCCCTGAAATATCGACTATTTGACGCGAATCTTAACGTATGATCGGCCCGGACCCAAGGCGGAACTTTCAGTTGTAACGACCGAAATGCAGGCCGTCCTCGCACTCGACCAAGGCACTACGAGCTCGCGCGCCATCGTCTTTGGCCGCGATGGCTCCATTCTCTCACTCTCACAGCAAGAATTCCGCCAATTCTTTCCCCGTCCGGGCTGGGTGGAGCACGACGCGGAGGAGATCTGGCGCACGCAGCGCGATGTCGCCGCGGACGCGTTGCGCAAGGCGGGAATGCGCGCCGCGGACGTCGCGGCCATCGGAATCACCAACCAACGCGAGACCACCGTCGTCTGGGACCGCGCCAGCGGCGAGCCCATCGCGCCGGCGATCGTGTGGCAGGACCGACGCACCGCGTCGCGTTGTGACGCTCTGCGACAGCAGGGCCATGAGGCCCTTTTCGCTCGCAAGACGGGGCTCGTGCTCGACGCGTACTTCTCGGGCACGAAGCTGGAGTGGCTCCTCGACAACGTGCAGGGCGCGCGGGCACGGGCCGAGCGCGGCGAGCTTGCCTTCGGGACGATCGACACGTGGCTCGCATGGAAGCTCTCGAATGGCGCGGTGCATGCCACCGATCCGAGCAATGCCTCGCGCACGCTCCTCTACGACATCCACGCGCAGCAGTGGGACGACGAGTTGCTCGCCATCCTTCGCGTCCCGCGCGCGCTGCTGCCGCAAGTCGTGGGCTCGAGCGGCGTCCTGGCGAAGACGTCATGCGAAGGGCTTCCCAGGGCATTCGCCATCGCGGGGATCGCGGGCGACCAGCAGGCCGCCCTTTTCGGCCAGGCGTGCCACAAGCCCGGCATGGCCAAGAACACGTACGGCACCGGTTGCTTCCTGCTGATGAATACCGGTGACAAAGCCCCCGCCTCGCGCAACCGGCTCGTCACCACCGTCGCGTGGCGTCGCGCGGGCGAGACGAGCTATGCGCTCGAAGGCAGCGTCTTCATCGCGGGCGCGGCGATCCAATGGCTCCGGGATGGCCTGGGCCTGATCGCCTCCGCGCCGGAGATCAACGCGCTCGCCGCCAGCGTTGCCGACACGCAGGGCGTGTTCTTCGTGCCGGCGCTATCGGGCCTGGGCGCGCCCTATTGGGATCCGCATGCACGCGGCGCGATCGTAGGCATCACGCGCGGAAGCACCCGCGCGCACCTCGCACGCGCGACGCTCGAGGCGATCGCGTTCCAGAGCGCGGAGCTGCTCGCGGCGATGACCGCGGATTGCGGCATCGCCGCGAAGGAGCTGCGCGTCGACGGAGGGGCCACGGCCTCGGACCTGCTCATGCAGATGCAGGCCGACCTGCTGGGCGTGCCGGTGGTGCGCCCGCGCATTACGGAGACCACTGCGCTGGGCGCCGCGTATCTCGCGGGCCTGGCGACGGGCTTCTGGAAGGACGAGGCGCAGATCGCGGCGCAATGGGCGCGTGACCGGGTATTCGAGCCGGCCATCTCGCGCGACGCCGCCGAGGGGCACATCGCGCAATGGAAGCGCGCGGTCGAGCGCGCCCGCGACTGGGCGCGCGACTAGGACAGCGCGGGCGGCTCGGTCACGAGGAAATGCCGGCGATAGTGCCGCAGCTCCTCGATCGACTCGTACACGTCCGCAAGGGCCTCGTGCTTGCCCTCCTTCGAGAAGGATTGCACGACGTCCGGACGCCAGCGCTTCGCGAGCTCCTTCAGCGTCGAGACGTCGATGATGCGGTAATGCAGATAGGCGTCGAATGCGGGCATGTAGCGCGCCATGAAGCGCCGATCCTGGTGCACCGTGTTGCCGCACAAGGGCGCCAGGCGCTCGCCCACGATGGGCTTGAGGAACTCGATCAGGCGAGATTCGACCTGCGCCTCGGTGAACGAAGAGGCGCGGACCTTGTCCACGAGGCCCGATTTGCCGTGCGTGGACTTGTTCCAGGAGTCCATCGCATCGAGGACCTCCTCGGGCTGGTGCAGCACGAAGACCGGCGCTTCCGCGATGGTGTTCAGATCCGCGTCGGTCACGACCATGGCGACCTCGAGGATGCGCTCGCGGTCGGGAACGAGGCCCGACATCTCCATGTCTATCCACACCAACGGTGTCTTGTCATTCGTGATCGCCATACGGTGATTTTGTCACACTCAGCGTGAGCGCCTCCTCCTTCTCCTCGGTCCTCTTCGTCTTCATCGTCGCCGCGCTCGCGTGGCGCGTGTGGCTGGGGGTTCGCCAATCGCGGCACGTGGCGCGCCATCGCGATGCGGTGCCCGCCGAGTTCGCCGCGTACATCCCGCTCGAATCGCACCGCAAGGCGGCCGACTACACGCTCGACAAGCAGCGGGTGGGACTGATCGAAACCGTGCTCGTGGACGGCGTGCTCCTGCTGGCACTCACGCTGGGCGGGGGCCTCGCGCTGGTGGACGAAGGCGCGGAGCGCGTGTTCGGAAACGGCAAGCTGCGCGAGCTCGCGACGATCTACGGTGTGCTCGCCATCACCACGCTCGCCTCCCTGCCGTTCGACGCATGGCGCACGTTCGTGATCGAGGAGCGCCATGGCTTCAACCGCATGACGCCCGTCCTCTTCGTGGCGGATTTCTTCAAGGGGGCGCTGCTCGCGGTGGCGCTGGGCACGCCGCTGCTGCTCGCCATCTTCTGGTTCGTCGACCGCGCGGGCGGCGCCTGGTGGTTCTATACCTGGCTCGCCTGGATCGCATTCACGCTCCTCATGGTCACGGTGTTCCCCCGGTGGATCGCACCGCTTTTCAATCGCTTCACGCCGCTGGAAGAAGGAGACCTGCGCCGTCGCATCGAGACGCTCATCTCGCGTTGCGGATTCCGCGCCGAGGGGCTCTTCGTCATGGACGGCTCGAAGCGCTCGAGCCACGGCAACGCGTACTTCACCGGCTTCGGCAAGACCAAGCGCATCGTGTTCTTCGACACGCTCATCGATCGCCTCACCACCGAAGAGATCGAGGCCGTGCTCGCGCACGAGCTCGGCCACTTCGCGCGCGGCCACATCCCGCGGCTCCTGATCGTGCGCTTCGCGCTCGCGCTCCTGCTTCTGGGCATCCTCGGGTGGCTTTATCGCGAGCCCGCATTCTACGAAGCCATGCACCTGGGCGAGCCTCACATCGGGGCGCTCCTCGCGGGCTTCGCGCTGGTGATGCCGGTCTTCACGTTCCCGTTCCAGCCGCTGGCGAGCGTCATCGCCCGCAAGCAGGAGTTCGAGGCCGATGCTTTCGCCGCCGCGCACGCCTCCGCGGAGGATCTTGCAAGCGCGCTTGCCAAGCTGTATCGCGACAACGCCTCGACTCTCACGCCCGATCCGCTGCATTCGCTCGTGTATGATTCGCATCCCCCGGCGGCGATCCGGATCGCGCACCTGAGGGACGCCACCCCGACCTGAACAAGGCAGCCATGAACGAGCTCGCTCGCAAGAAATGCAAGCCCTGCGAGGGCGGCGTGGCACCCCTCTCGCCGGAGCAGGTCAAGCCGATGCTGAAGGGCCTGCAGGGCTGGTCGCTCGAGGCGAGCGGCATGATCGCGAAGACCTACAAGTTCGCGAACTACTACCAGACCATGGCGTTCGTGAACGCGGCGGCGTGGATCTCGCATCGCGAGGATCACCACCCCGACATGGCGGTCGGGTACAACGAGTGCCGCGTGAGCTACATCACGCACGCCATCGACGGGCTCTCGGAGAACGACTTCATCTGCGCGGCGAAGCTCGACGCCCTCTTCGAGATCTGATGACCACCCGGCGCGAGCGCACCGAGGCGGTCGTCATCGAAGGGCGCGTGATCGCGGACTTCGGGCGCGAGTTCCTGGTGGAGTTCGCCGATCGCCGGCAAGTGGTCTGCACGCGCAAGGGCAAGCGCCAGGACGCGACGTGCGGCGACTTCGTGGAGGTGCGGCTCACCGGCTCCGCGCAGGGCTCCATCGAGCGCATCGGCACGCGCCGCAACCTGCTGTTCCGCTCGGACCAATGGCGCGAGAAGACGCTCGCGGCCAACGTGGACCAGGCCGTGATCCTGCTGGCGCCCAAGCCCATGTTCAGCGAGGCCTTCCTGAACCTCTCCCTCGTTGCCTGCGAGGCGGCGCGCATCCCCGCGATCATCGCGCTCAACAAATCGGACCTTCCCGAGCACGCGGCCGCGCTCAAATCGCTCGCGCCGTACGAGAAGATCGGCTACACCGTCATCAGCATGTCCGCGAAGTTCGACAACATGCTTCCGCTGCTGCCGCACCTCGAGCACAAGGTCACGCTGCTCGTGGGCCAGAGCGGCATGGGCAAGTCGCGAACGGTGAACGCGCTGGTTCTCTCGGAGGTCGCGCGCGTGGGCGAGCTCACCGCGTCGCTGGATTCGGGCGCGCACACCACCACGTTCTCGCGTTTCTATCGCCTGGACAAGGACACGGCCATCATCGACACGCCCGGCTTCCAGTCCTTCGGCCTGTTCCACCTCACCGAGGACCAGATCGGTGAAGCGATGCGCGAATTCCGGCCCTTCCTCGGGCGCTGCAAGTTCAACGATTGCGCCCACCTGAACGAACCCGGCTGCGCGGTGATCGAGGCCACCAAACGCGGCGAGATCACCTCATCGCGGCTTTCGTTCTACCAGGTGCTCATCGAGCAGCATCGGGACCTGCACGAGCAGCACCCCGAGTGGTCGCGCTAAGCGCGCCTCGCTTCGCGTAGCGGGGAGCCGGTCAGCGTCCGATCGCCACCGGAATCCGGCGACGCCCGAACTGGCGACGCGCGTCGAAAGCCTCGAAGCGTCCCGGTATCCGCGTATCGCAATCCGGGCAGCGACCTTCGGCTGTCAGCCGATAGGATTCGATGCGGTGCCAATCGCGGACGATCAACGCGCCCTTGCACTTCGGGCAGAACGTGGTTCCGCCCTCGCGATCGTGCACGTTGCCCGTGTAGACGTAGTTCAAGCCCTCTTCCATCGCGATCTTGCGCGATCGGATCAGCGTGGACGCCGGCGTGGGCGGCAGGTCCGTCATCTTGAAGTCGGGATGGAACGCGGTGAAATGCAGCGGCACGTCCGGCCCCAGCTCGCGGAAGATCCACTGGGACATCGCACGCACTTCCTCGGGCGAATCGTTCTTGCCGGGAATGAGCAGGGTCGTGATCTCGAACCAGACGTTGGTCTCGTGCTTGAGGTACTTGAGCGTGTCCAGCACGGGCTGCAGCCTGGCGCCCGTGAGCTTCACGTAGAACTCGTCGGTGAAGCCCTTGAGATCCACGTTCGCCGCGTCCATGACGGAATAGAACTCTTCGCGCGCACCCGGCGAGATATACCCGGCGGTAACCGCGACGTTTTCGACCCCACGCTCATGACACGCGCGCGCCGTATCGATGGCGTACTCCGCGAAGATCACCGGGTCGTTATACGTGTACGCGACACTTCGGCATCCGGACTCGGCGGCCGCTTCCGCGATGCCCTCCGGAGAGGCCTGGTCCATGAGCCGGTCCATGTCGCGCGACTTGGAGATGTCCCAGTTCTGGCAGTTCGCGACCGCAAGAAACGGCGCGACGTAGGAGTGGTCGGGGTCCTGGACTTCGAGATTGAACACGGGGCCGGAATAGGGAACCCGATCGATTGCGCGCAGCGGCACCAGGAAACTGGTCTCGGTCTCTCGCCACGGCGCGCGCACCGGACGCGCGTCGTACCCCGGCTCGAGCTGCTTGCGCAGGAACTTGACGATGTAGCATCTGCTCTGCGAGACGGTACGGCCCTCGATTTCCTTCGTCGACGCAGGCGTGTGCTCGAAATACGAAGGCAGCAAGTTCAGGTGCAGGCCAAGCTCGAACAATCCAAGCGCCAGCTTCTCCGAGACCGTGAGCCCCACCGCGTGCGCGGCGGTGCGATGACCATCGCCCGCGAGGTAGCCCTCGAGAAACGCGCGGATCACGGCAGCGGAAGCGCCCAGGAGCGGAGGTGGCACCTGCTTGTTCCGAGCTCCACGCCCGCACAGCACCTCGAAGACCCGCGCGACCGAGGTTTGGGTGACCTCCACCGTCGTGGTGGTCCGCCGGGGGACGACCACCGGACGCGCACCAAAACACTCCGCGAGCAGACGCACGGTGCGGGAGACGAGCTCCTGCTCGTGCGGTCCGAAACAAAACGAGACGGTGCATGAATTGGGCCGCGCGGGATGCTGGCCGATCGCGCCTTCCGCGCAAAAAATCCCGAGAAGCCACGCGAAGTCCTCGGTGAGCGGCAAGGTCAGCGGTACGCCGCGGCCCTTCTCCAGACGGAACCGAAGGCGGTCTCCTTCGATCGTCACACTCATCTCGCGAGCGTCTTCGGTGGGCGCAAGCTCGCCGCGCGCAAGCTGGCCGCGCAGCTTTCGGACGTATGTCGGGTGATATCCGAGTGCCGCGCCGACTTGCGCGGAAGTACCATCCATGAGCAGCAAATCGGCAAGCTCGGGCGTCGGCATTCGGCGGCGTTTTCCCGCGTGCGGTCGATCGTCGAGGCGCGAGAGCCACTCGTGCGTCGAAATATGCACCTCGGCCGCCGATGATCGCCGCTTCGGCACGACCAGGTAGTGATCGGTCGTCAGCTCGCCTGCAGGGATCTTTCGCACGCTTTGGAGATCGCTGCGATGCACCGCGAAGATGCCGTGGTTTGGCGTCGCGGTAATGGGCGGACAGCACATCGCCCGGAGCCGCACCATCTCGCCCTCATAAGGGCGTGAGAAGACCTTCGCCACATTCGTGCGGCCGGCGTGCCGTGTCCACACGGTCAAGCCATCCGGGAATGCGGCTTCGCCTTCGCCGAGCGGCCTCTTGTCCACGCACGAGGCAAAAAGGTCGCCGATACGCCGCATGCCGCCGTTCGTGGCGATCCAGGTCTCCGGGGAGAAACAGAACTTGCACGCGAGGTTACAACCCGCCGTGCCGAATGAAAGCACCGCGCTGCCGGGGAAGAAATGATTCAGCGGCTTCTTCTCGATCGGATCGACGCAGAAACCCGACGAGCGGCCATACGTCGTGAGCACCATCGCATTGCCCGAGCGCGCGCGCACGAAGCACGCCCCGCGCTGGCCCTCGTGCAACTTGCAGTCGCGCGGGCAGAGATCGCACTGGATGCGGCCATCCTCGAGCTTGTGCCACCAACGTCCCGGATGGAACGGGCCCTCGAGGCTCCCGTCGACGCGCGCGGTCACCGGAATTTTTCGACGGTGTAGCGCGACAGCCGGATGTCCGGATGCCAGAAGCGCCCGGGCAGCCCGGCCTTGCGCTTCAACTCCGCGAGGAAATCGATCGCATCCGGCAGGCTCTCCCAGACCTGCGGCAGGAAGGTCGAGCGCGCGTGTCCGTATTCCAGGTACACGCCATCGATGCCTGTGCGCAACTGCGCGATCGCGTCCGCCTCGCTCGCGGCGCTCATCGGCGCACGGGGGGAGAGCACGGAGACCTCGATCTCGAGGCGCCCTCGCTCCGCGTGCGATACAGGTGGAAAGCGTGGATCGCGATATGCGGCAGCACGTGCGTTGGCGGCCACGTCGTCTCCCAACGCGCGCCGCGGGTCTATCGTGCCGATGCAGCCGCGCAGATCCCCATCCAGCTTGAGCGTCACGAACGACGCGCCCTCCTCGCGCAGCCAGTCCTCGCTCCAGTCGCGCGGTTGAAAGTCGTCTTCGCTCGCGATCGCCTCGCGCGCGATACCGATCAGGATGGGACCCCGGCGTGCGCTCCCGTCAGGCATCGTCACGCTCGTGGAATGCGAAAGCGCCATAACCCACGACGCGGCTGCGATCGCCGGCGGTGTCGCCGGAATTGCGCACGTCGATCTTCTCCGGCACCAGGCCGCGCTGCCGTGCCGCCTGCAGCAGCCCGTTGATGGGCGCGCAGCCGCACGCTTCGTCGGGCACGAGTCGCGCCTGCAGCTGCATGATCGCGTCCGAGGTTTCCCGGTCGCGACGCCGCGCGGCCTCGTAGGGCAGGTAATGCGAAAGGTCGGAGCTCACCACGATGAGCGTCTCGTCCCCGCCCCAGACGAGGTCGAAGACCTGCGCCATCTGTGCGGGCGCCGCATCGCCGACCACGATGGGCACGAGCCGGAAATCGCCGAGCACGGACTGCAGGAACGGGACGTGCACCTCCAGCGAATGCTCCATCGCGTGAGCGCGGTCGCTGGTCTCGGCGAAGGGCAGCCTGCGCAGCTGCTCGATCGCCGCGGTATCGAGGCGCACGGCACCGAGCGGTGAATCGAACGCGGCGACCGAAGGCAGCGCGATGCCGTCGACCCAGACCCGGTGCGCCGGACCGGCGAGCACCACGCGCTTCACTGTTCCGCGCAGTGGCTCGAGGCGCGCGTAAACCGAAGCGGCGATGGGCCCCGAGTAGATGTAGCCCGCGTGAGGCGCGATGATGGCCTTGGGAGCGCGCGCGGGCGCCGCGCCCTGGCGCGCCTGTGCGAGGTACGACGTGACCTCGGATGCGAGGCTGGACGGCTCGCCGGGATAGAAGCTGCCCGCGACGGCGGCGGGACGAATGGCAGACATGGACACCTCCGACGTTCGGAGATGAGGTCAGCCTAGCACTTTCCCAAGGGTCCTAACGGAGCTCCAACGGCACTCGCACACGCCCTGCCCGGTCGTGCCGCGCTAGGGCTGTCACGGTCGTGCCTGGCGTAGCCCGAATGGTCCATTCGCACTGCCCGCGATCCCCGGAGAGATCCGGATTCGGCAGGAACGCCTGCAGGCTGGGCTTGCTCGCGCGCCCTTCGAGCTGCGTGCCCTCGACCCGGCGCTTTCCCGCGATGAGCGAGGCGCCGGCGGGCAGCTCGATTTCGTAGATGACGCCGCGCGTGACCTTGCGCTCGAGCGCGCGCTTGGTCACGTAGCTGGGAAGGTAGCCGGAATTGGCGACCGCGAGACGCACGCGCCAGGTGTCTTCTCCCAACCGCTGAACGTCGGTCCGGAAGACCTCCAGCTTCGGCGTCGTGAGCGCCTGCCACGTGAGCCATTTGGGGAAGCGCTTCACCTCGCGCTCGCGATATTTCTCGGGCGGGTTGCGGAAGACCTGCAGCCTGTTCCAGCCGCCCAGCTCGACGCGCCCGAGCTGGGGATGCTCGAACGGGTACCAGTCGACGTACCCCTGGCCCCCGAGCTCGCGATCGCTCCAGCGAAGCATCTTGAGATCGTCCTCGGGCGGGTGCTCGCGGTACCACTCGATGAAGTGGTAGTCCTCGATGCCGGCTTCCTTCGCCGGAGCCCAGATCTCGACCGTCCAGAAGAATTGCCCGAGGTGCTCGTAGATCCAGTCGAAGCCGCCGGTGATGACCTGCTTCGGGTGGTACTTGAAGTCGTGGAAGATCGAGATGTTCTTGTAGCCGGTGAGCTCGGTGCTTTTCTTCCCGAAGAGCTTGTAGAGCCAGAGGTCCTCCGCGGGCATGTTTTCGTCCGGCTCGCTCGAGAAGGGCCTGAGGATCACGCCGCTGTGCGTGTGGAAGCTCACACCGCCGCAGAGGTTCGGATGGCGTGCGATGAAGTCGACGACGGCGCGCACCTCCGGCTCCGACGTGGGATACGGTCCGGCGCCGACCTGCTGGAATTCCTGGCGCCATCCCGCGGGAAAGTTGCGATTGAGGTCGAGGCCCTGCTTGTCGCGATTCAAGCGCATCTCGACGCCATCGAAGCTCTCGAGCGTGCCCTCGGGAATGATGCGCCAGTACTGTCCGCCGGATTCCGCCGGGTCCCGCGGGACCATGAGGCGCGCGTCCTCCGGGTGCGACTTGTAATTGCCGTTCGGATCGGCGATGCGCATCGACAGGATGCGGCCATCGCCGTCCACATCGCCCAGCGAGAGGCCATCCACGGGCTCCTCGTCGAATGGATAGGGCCGCGTGGAGGAGCGGATGAACTTCGGCTTGTCCGCGAGCGCCCATTCCGCGCCGTCGGGATTGATGCGCGGACAGATGTACAGCACGCGCGTGTCCAGCAGGCGCGTGATGTCCGAATCGCGTCCGTAGCCCTCCTCGAGCGAAGCGAGGTAATACATGCAGGCGTGCGACGCCGTGAGCTCGGCCGCGTGGATGTTGCCGTCGATCCAGAAGGCAGGCTTGTCCTGCGGGGCGCCCGTCTCGCGGTTGGTGGCCGTCACGAGCCAGATGTCGCGGCCTTCGTAGCTCTTGCCGATGCTCTCCATCGAGAACAGATTCGGCTTGGACTCGACGAGCGCCTCGAGCATCGCCGTGAGCTCGTCGTACTTGTAGAAGCGGTCGTAGCGCAGTTGCATGTGAGCTTCGCTATAGCAGAGCGGAAACGCGGAGTCGCGGAGTCAAAGAAAGGATCATCAATCCTGGGTGGCCGGACCGATCGGCACCACGCACCCATTGTCAAAGGCTCCGTTCCTCGACTCCGTAACTCCGCGTTTCAGCTTCTGGTTTTCAGAATATCCAAAGGCGCTCACGGGGGAAATCCAGCCAGTACTCGCCTGGCGCCAGCGCATCGTGCGTGTATGCGCGCAACGCCATCGCATCGCGCCGGAAAACGTGCTCCCACTTGTCGCCCAGGTACATGGAGGTCGAGAGCGGAAGCTTCACGCGGTTGCCTTCGCCGTTGTCGACCACGCGAACCTGCTCGAGGCGAATCACCGCCTGCGCGTCGCCACCGCTGCGCGCGCCATCGCAAAGCTTGCCCCAGAGGGACCAGCCGTCGCCCTGCAGGCGCGCTTCGCCGCCGCGCGTCTGCGCGACGCGGCCGGGCACGCGATTGTTGCTGCCCATGAATTCCGCCGTGAAGAGCGTGCGCGGCGAGCCGTACATCTCCTGCGGCGTGCCCTGCTGCTCGATCACGCCGTTGTTCAGCAACAGGATGCGATCGGACATCGCCATCGCCTCGGCCTGGTCGTGCGTCACCACGAGCGCGGAGAGTCCCAGGCGCACGATGAGCTCGCGCAGGAACGCGCGCGCCTCCTCACGCAGCTTGGCATCGAGGTTCGAGAGCGGCTCGTCCAGCAGGATGACCGGCGGGTTGTAGACGAGCGCGCGAGCGATGGCGACGCGTTGCTGCTGCCCGCCGGAGAGCTGGTGGGGAAAGCGCGAGCCCAGCGCGCCAAGGCCCAGCTGGTCCAGGACGCTTTTCACGCGCTCGTCGGACTCCGCCGCCTTCACGTTGCGCAGCTTGAGGCCATACGCGACATTGTCCTTCACGCTCTTGTGCGGCCACAGCGCGTACGACTGGAAGACCAGCCCGAGGTGGCGATCTTCCGCGGGCAGCTCGATCTTCTTCGCCGAATCGAAGACCGTGCGGTCCTTGATCTGGATGCGCCCCTCGTGGGGCGACTCGAGGCCGGCCACCGCGCGCAGCAACGTGGTCTTGCCGCTGCCCGAGGGACCCAGCAGCGAGACCACCTCACCCGAGGCGAGGTCCATCGAGACGCCCTTCAGGATCGGGTTGTCGCCGTAGCGCAGGTGGAGGTTATCGACGGTGAGGACGGCCATGGAAGCTCCGGTCAATCCCGCAGGCGCACACCGAAGCGCAGCGCGATGCCGAGCCCGATGCCCACGAGGATCACGTTGATGAGCGAGAGGGCCGCGACCAGGTCGATGGCGCCGCCCTGCCAAAGGGAAACGAGCTGCGCGCCGATCACTTCCGTGCCGGGCGCCAACAGGTAAACCGCGGTCGAGTACTCGCGCTCGAAGATCATGAAGACGAGCAGCCACGAGCCCAGCAGCCCGTAGCGGATGAGGGGCAGCGTCACGTCGCGCGAGACGCGGCCGCGCTTCGCACCCACGCTGCGCGCGGCTTCCTCGAGCTCGGGCGAAACCTGCAGCAGCGAAGAGGAGATGAGGCGCATGCCGTACGCGAGCCAAACGACCGAATACGCGAGCCACACGCTGAAGAGCGTGGATCGCAACGGCGTGAGCGGCGGGAAGAAGAGGAAGACCCACAGGAACGCGAGGCCGATGAGCAGGCCCGGCACCGCGCGCGGAACGAGCACCAGGTAATCGACGAAGCGCGACCAGCCGTCGTTGCGGCGGTGCGTCGCGAACCCGATCGCCGTATAGCAGGCGACCGTGAGGAGGCCGCCCACGACGCCGACGAGGATCGTGTTCCAGATGCCGCGCATCATCGTGGGCTCCTCCGCGATGTCGCGGAAGTGCTCGAGCGTGAGCACGTCGGCGAGCCGCACGCCCTCGCCCCAGTTGGTGACGAAGGCGCGCAACGCGATGCCGGAGAGCGGCACCAGCACGGCGACGAAGATCCAGAGGCCGATGATGCCCAGCGCCAGCCATTTCCATGGACCCAGCGGCAGCTCCTTGAGCCGCCCCGCCTTGCCGCGGATGGACGCGTATTTGCGCGAGTTCTTCAGCAGGTGGCGCTGCAGCAGCACGAGCGGAAAGGTCACCGCCACGATGCAGACGGCGACCGCCGCCATGAGGTGGTACGAGGGCGTGCCCAGCTTGTTGGTGAGCTTGTAGAGATACGTCGAGAGCACCAGGATGCCCTCGGGATCCCCAAGCACGAGCGGCAGCCCGAAGAGCTCGAAGCCCAGGAAGAACACCAGCACGGCGGAGAAGAGAAGCGACGGCATGATGAGCGGCAGGCTCACGCTCGCGGCCACACGGAAGGGCGAGGCGCCCGAGACGCGAGCAGCCTCCTCCACGTCCGAGCCCAGGTTCTTCAGGGCCGCCGAGGCGTACACGTAAACGTTGGGCACGTGGGTGAGACCCGCGATTACCGCCATGCCGAGGATCGAATAGATGCCCCACGGAGCGCCGCCGAAGAGCTCACGCGCCCAGACGGTATAGAAGCCCACGGGCCCGGCGGCGACGACATATCCGAACGACAACACCATCGGCGAGACGAAGCTCGGCACCAGCAGCAGCGGCTCGATCCAGCGGCGCCCGGCCAGATCGGTGCGCTCCATCACGAACGCGAGGAGGCCGCCCAGCGGCACGGCGATCGCGGTCATGAGTGCGGCGATCACGAACGAATTACGGAACGCGGTCCAGAAGTCCGAGTCCGCGAAGATGAAGCGGTAGGCGTCGAGACCGGCCGCCTTCTGCGCGTCGAAGAAGGGCGCGTTGAGCAGGCTCTGGTAGAAAATGAGCGACAGCGGTGCGAGCACCGCCGTCGCCGTCACGAGGATCGTGAACGCGCGCGGAAAGGTTTCCGTCGCGCTGGCGCGCATGCCGCGCTCCCGTTACTTCCCTGCCTGCATCGTGGATTTCCAGTGACCGAGGAAATCCAGGCGCTTTTTCTGGTCGAGGTACTGCGTGATCTCGGCGTTGACCGGGATCGGCTTCACCGTATCCCCCAGCTGCTTGGTGAGCTTCGCGGCGGTGTACTCGGCATCCACGTCCTCGCGCACCGCGAAGAGCTCCACGTCGCTGCCGATCATCTTCTGGCCGCGCTGCGAGAGTATGTAGTCGGTCCAGAGCTTGGCCGCATTCGGGTGCTGCGCCTTCTTGCCGATGAACATCACGCGCGAGAGCACGAGCGTGTAGTCCTTCGGCAGCACGACGCCCAGGCCCGGGTCCTTCTTGGCACGGACGAGCGCGTACGAACCGAGCACGTTGTAGCCGAGCAGGTGCTCGCCCGACGAGGTCTTCTCCAGCATGTTGCCGGTGCTCGAGTACACCTTGTACTGCGCCTTGCCGAACGTCTTGATGAGGTCGTCCATGCCCGGGAAGTACTTTGTGTCCTGCACGACGAACATGAAGCCCACGCCGCTCTTCTCGATGTCGTACGTCGTGACCTTGCCCTTGAACTTGTCGAGGTTGGCGTTGACCACCTTCACGAACGAGGCGTGGTCCTGCGGGATCTCGTTGCCGGTGACCAGCCGCTTGTTGTAGATGAAGACGGCGGGCTCGTAGGTCGTGCCCCAGGCGGAATTCTTGTACACCGCCCACTTCGGCAGCTTGGGCGACTCGGGCGAGTTGTACGTCATCGCATGGCCCTCGTCGACGAGCTTCACCTGCAGGTCCATGGCGGAGCTCCACATCACGTCCGCGCCGCCCTGCCCCGAAGCCTGCTCCGCGATGAAGCGGTTGTAGAGCTCGGTCGAGTTCATGTCGTTGTACTCGACCTTCACGTTCGGGTAGAGCGCGTTGAAGTCGCGGATCAGCGGCTGCGCGGCCTTGGTGTCGAGCGCGCTGTAGACGACGACCTTGCCTTCCTTGGCTGCGCCGGCGATGGTCTGCGCGTAATCGGCGGGGTAACCCTGGGGGACCGGCTGCGCGAACGCGATGCCGGCGGCGAGGGCCGCAGCGCTGGCGGCGAGGATGTTCTTCATGGATGACCTCCTGGGACGGTAAGAGAGTGCGGCAGCCGGTTCGGGATCCGCCCCGGCGAGAGTGCGCATTGTAGCCTGTGGCCGCTACGCGCCCTGGAGTGCCGCGGCCAGCAGGAACACGATGAGCCAGAGCACCAGCGCGCGCCACAGCAGCCCCTCGAGGCTCGCCAGCGCGTCCTCGCGTGCCGCCTCTCCCAGGCCCAGCGAGGGCCGTGTCACGAACTCGCCTTCGCGCGGAATCGGCTCGCCCAGCCGCACCCCGAGCGCGCCGGCGCCGCTCGCGAGCACGATGCCCTCTTCCGGCTGCATCCATTGCGCCGCCTGCGAGCGCCAGCAGAAGAGCGCGTCCTCGAAGTTGCCGACCACCGCGAACGCGAACGCCGTCACGCGCTGCGGGATCCAGTCGATGGCGTGGAACGCGCGCGCCGCGAACCAGCCGAAGTCCCGCTCGTCGGGGTCCACGAGGTGCGCCCAGCTGCGCGCCGCGCGCAGGGCGAGCGGATACAGCACGAGCCCGAGCGGGCCGGGCAACACCAGGAACCAGAAGAGGGGTCCGAACGTGCCGTGGTGGGCCTCGCGCAAGGCATGCTCGGCCGCGAGCCGGGCGATGGTGTTCGCATCCTCCGACTCCAGCGGCTCGCCCTGCCACAGCGACAAGCGGTTCGCCGCGCCGCGCACGTCGCCTTCACGCAACGACTTCTCCAGCGCGGAGAGCTGCATGGTGGTCGCGAGGAACCGAATCGTGCCGTAGAGGATCGCCACCTCGATCAGCCACAGGACCGCGGGATGGATCGCGGCGGCCAGGGCCGAGAAGAGCGCGAGCGGCCCCAACACCACGAGCATCACGGCGATCCACGCAAGGATCCCGGAATTGCGATCACCGGCGTTGAGGCGCTTGGCGGCCGACAGCGCGATGCGCCCATAGAAAGCCATCAGTGGCTGGCGATCGCGCACCGGATAGGCATACTGCGCGAGCAGGCAGGCGAGGATGGCGGCGAGCGTCATGGACGAGCCGATTATAATGATCCGACAACAGGCCACGGAGGAGAAACCCACCATGTTGAAGAAGTTGCTCGCGGCGGGCGCCGCGCTCGCGCTGTCGCTTTGCGCCTCGGCTCAGGACTACCCCACGCACACCGTCACGGTCGTTGTGCCGTTCGCCGCGGGAGGGCCCACGGATACGGTGACGCGCCTCATCGCGCAGTCGATGACCAAGACGCTCGGGCATACGGTCATCGTCGAGAACGTCGCCGGCGCCGGCGGCACCATCGGCGTCGAGAAGGTCGCGAAGGCCAAGCCCGACGGCTACACGCTGCTCCTGATGCACATCGGCATCTCGACCGCGCCGTCCCTCTACCGCAACCTGCGCTACGACCCGGTGAAGGAGCTCTCGCCCATCGGCCTGGTGACCAACGTGCCGATGACGGTGATCGGCAACAAGGATTTCCCGCCGAAGGACATGAAGGAGCTCATCGCCTACGTGAAGGCGAACAAGGACAAGGTCACCTACGCGAACGCCGGCGTGGGCGCGGCCTCGCACCTGTGCGGCATGCTGCTCATGACCGCCATCGGCACGGATGTGACGACGGTGCCCTACAAGGGCACGGGTCCCGCGATGACCGACCTCATCGGCGGCCAGGTCAACTTCATGTGCGACCAGACCACGAACACCACGCCGCAGATCAAGGGCGGCAAGGTGAAGGCCTACGCGGTCACGACCCGGCAGCGGCTCAAGACGTTGCCGGAGGTCCCCACGGCGGCGGAATCGGGCCTGCAAAACTTCGAGGTCACGGTGTGGCACGGCATGTGGGCGCCCCATGGAACGCCCAAACCCGTCATGGACAAGCTGGTCGCCGCGCTGCAGACCGCGCTCAAGGATCCGTCCGTCGTGAAGAAGTTCGAGGAGCTGGGAACCGAGCCGGCGCCGCAGAGCGACGCGACACCCGAGGCGCTCGACAAGCAGCTGCGCACGGAGATCACGAAATGGGCTCCGATCATCAAGAAAGCCGGCGTCTACGCGGACTGAGCTCGACAAGAGCGGAAACGCTCCGCGCTTTCGCTTTGTACGAAAAAAAGCCCCTCCCGGGTCGGGGAGGGGCTAACCAATGACTTACGCATGAGCGTTTTCGCGAGAAGGTAAGGAAGGCTCGAGCACGGTGCATTGCGCACCGGCGGCGCGCATTTGCTACACCAGGCGTTGCTTGCAGCCGCGCACGTGCGAGAAGAAATCTTCCACGCGGCGCAGGTCGTCCTCGACGTCCGCCCCCGGGAAGAGCATCGGGCCCAACCGGACGCAGCGCTCGCCGAAATCCAGGGATGCCAGCAGCACCGGCACATTCGCCCCGCGTGCGATGTGGAGGAAGCCCGCCTTGTAGCGCGCGCCGTGTCGCCGGGTCCCCTGCGGCGCGATGGCGAGTATCCGGCGCCCCTCCCGGGTAAATCCCTCGATGGAGGCGGCGACCACGCCATGGGGGCTCGCGCGATCCACCGGAATGCCGCCCATCGCGCGAAGCATCCGGTCGAACGGGCCCCGGAAGAGCGTGTGCTTCGCGATGAAGGCGAGCCGCAGGTCGAGCGCGAACATCGCCGCCGCGCCGACCACGAAGTCCCAGTTGGAAGTGTGCGGCCCGACCGCGATCACGAACTTGGGCAGGTCCGGCACGTCGCCCTCGACGCGAAACCGCATGAGGCGCAATACGAAGCGGCCCAACGAGCGCAGAAGCGGGCTGCCACGGCGCGGGATGCTCGCGCCGAGCGCCGGGAGCATCACGCGAAGAGCGCGGCGATCGCCTTCAGATCGACGTTGCCGCCGGACAGGATGATGCCTACGCGCTTGCCGCGAACGTCCGGCGTGCCCGAGAGCACGGCGGCGGCCGCGAGCGCCCCGGTGGGCTCGACCACGAGCTTCATGCGCTCCCAGAGAAATCGCATCGCCTCGACGGTCTGCGCGTCGGTGACGGTCACGATGTCCTGCACGTTCTGCAGCACCAGCGGGAACGTCACGGCGCCCATCGACTCG
>Ga0207705_10001638_pt1 | contig 17774 bp, 16 predicted proteins | sample KBSC13metaG_FD_184314 | JGI IMG/M metagenome (GOLD analysis project Ga0207705, IMG submission 184314) | Corn rhizosphere microbial communities from Kellogg Biological Station, Michigan, USA - KBS C1-3 metaG (SPAdes) (version 2) | ecosystem: Host-associated > Plants > Roots > Rhizosphere > Soil ...
AGCCGTTTCGGTTGGCAAGACCTTTGGTATGCCTGCGCGTTCATCGGGCCGCGCCGGCATGCCATTGCCGTTGCCCGACTGGAACCATCAATGAATTTCCTCGCCACCTCCGCACTCGCCCTCGCCATGTCCACCGACGCGTTCGCCGTCGCCGTCGGCAAGGGCGCCGCGCTGCAGCGTCCCCATCTCCGCGAAGCCCTGCGCACCGGCGCCATCTTCGGCATCATCGAAGGCATCACGCCCGTCATCGGCTGGGCGATGGGCCATTTCGCCGCGCCCTACGTCGAAGCGTGGGACCACTGGATCGCGTTCACCCTGCTGGGCGTGCTGGGCCTGCGCATGATCCACGAAGGCCTGTCGAACGCGGACGACGAGGACGACGAGAAGCCGTCGTCGCACTCGTTCTGGCTGCTGGCCGTCACCGGTTTCGCCACCAGCATCGACGCAATGGCGGTCGGCGTCGGTCTCGCGTTCATCGACGCGAACATCGTGACGACGGCCGGCGCCATCGGCCTGTCGACCTTCATCATGGTCACGCTGGGGGTGATGGTGGGGCGCGGTCTCGGCAAGCTGGTGGGCAAGCGGGCGGAACTCGTGGGTGGCCTCGTGCTGATTGCGATCGGCTCGTTCATCCTGTACGAGCACATCGGGCACGGCTGACGGCGGCCAGGATCCCGGCCGCCGCCAGGGGTCAGGGTTTACCGGCAGGGCAGTAACGCTCGACGTACTGCTGGTGCTGCGGCAGTTGCGCCACCGCGCGGCGCACGCCGCTGCCGATGCCGTCCAGGAAGCCGCGCAGCTCCTCGTCGCGCATCAGGTCCGCGCTCGGATGGTGGCGCGACGGCGTGAGGCCCTGGCCCAGCATCACCTGCACCCACGAGTTTTCTGCAAACAGTTCGTCGCCCTGGCGGAAGACGCGGCCGCTGTCGCGGAACAGGTCGATGCGGTGCTGCAGGCTGTCCGGTACGGTCATTGTGGCCGCCTCCTGCCAGTACGGCGTGTCGCGCCGGTTCGTGACCTTGTAGTGCAGGATGATGAAGTCGCGGATCGTGCGCAGGTCGTCCTCGGTCTGCGCATTGAACTCGTCGATGTCCGACTGCTGGATGCCGTGCGTCGGAAACGTCTGCAGCAGGCGCACGATGCCGCGCTGGATCAGGTGGATGCTGGTCGATTCGATCGGCTCCAGGAAGCCGCTCGCGAGCCCGAGTCCGATGCAGTTGCCGGCCCAGACGCGCTTGCGCTGCCCGGGCACGAAACGGATCGTGCGCGGTGTCGTCAGGGCCTTGCCCTCGAGGTTGCCGAGCAGCGTGGCGCGCGCCGTGTCCTCGTCGACGTGGCGGCTGGAGAACACGATGCCGTTGCCCGTGCGGTGCTGCAGCGGGATGCGCCACTGCCAGCCCCAGTCGTGGGCGATGGAGCGAGTCAGCGGGCGGGCCGGGCCGGCGGATTCCGTCTGCACGGCGATCGCGGTGTCGTTGAACAGCCATTGCGACCAGTCCTCGAATTCCACGCCCATCGTCTCGCCCAGCAGCATGGAACGGAAGCCCGTGCAGTCGATGAACAGGTCGCCCTCGATGCGCGTGCCCGAGTCGAGCACGAGGGCCGTGATGTGGCCCGTGGCGGGATCGGTGTCGACCCTGGCGATCTTCGCCTCGACGCGCTCCGTGCCGAAGTGTTCGGAAAAGCGGCGCAGGTAGCGGGCATAGCGCGTCGCGTCGATGTGGTAGGCGTAGTTGATGCCCTCGTTCGGCAGGTGCCCGAAACGGCTTTCCCGCGACGCGACGAGTTCCAGGCAGTAGTCGCCGTAATCGCCCGCCAGGCCGCGCTCGCGGCCTTTCAGCCAGAAATGCTGGAAGCCGGCGGTCCAGTGGTCCGTGCCCGTGGTGCCGAACGAGTGGATATAGTCTTCGCCGCGTGCGCGCCAGTTCTCGAAGCTGATGCCCAGCTTGAAGGTGGCCTGCGTGGCAGCCATGAATTCCTGCTCGCCGATGTCGAGCAGGCGGTGGAAGTGCACGAGGCTGGGGATCGTGGCTTCGCCCACGCCCACCGTGCCGATGTCGTCGGACTCGACGAGCTTGATGTCGAGCACCTTGCCGAGCGTGCGCGAGAGCGCCGCCGCGGCCATCCAGCCGGCCGTGCCGCCGCCCGCGATGACGACGCGGCGGATCGGGCGGCCGGGTCCCTGTCCGTTGTTCTTGTCCATATCTCCTCCTGGCTATCTTCTATCTTATCTGTTGATCCTGCGCAGCAGCTGGCCGCGCAGGATGCGCGCGCCATCGTCGTCGAGCGGAGACAGCGCATAGCGCGCATTGTCCGGCAAATGGGCGAGATTTGCAGGATCCGGCTCGAAGATGTAATGCCGGAAGATCTCCTGCCACGCGCGGCGCTGTTCGGGCGGCAGTTCCCGCATCGTCAGGATGGCGAGCATCAGCGCGTTCGTCGGCGTGTCCATGTAGTCCGGCGACTGGCGCCACCAGTAGTTCACGAGCACGTTGAAGGCGGACAGCGCTTCCACATGGTGCCACCACATGGAGGGGATGAACAGCGCGTCGCCCGGCCCCATCTCCGCCACCTCCGCATGCGCCAGTGCCTCGGCATAGCGCGGGAAGCGGTCGAAGTCGGGGTTGCGCACGTCGACGAGGCTGATGGCCTGGCCGGCGGGGTTGAAGTCGAGCGGGCCGACGTACAGGTTCTTCAGCTGGTCGGGCGGGAACAGCGTGAAGCGGCGCTCGCCCACGGCCACGACGGCCAGGTTGTCCGGCAGGTCGTAATGCGTGGCGACGACGGTGCGGTTGCCGATCCAGATGCTGGCCAGCGCGTCGCGCCCGCCCAGGTCGACGTCGTTGGCGGCACGCAGGCCGGGCAGGGCGCCGTCGATCGACGTCGAGCCCACGTAGATCGCGCCCGGGTCCGGGCGGACGCGGTGCGCCGCCAGCTCGTCCAGCACCTGGTCGAGCCGTGCGCGCACGTTGTGAAAATTAAAGCCCGTGATGTCGTCGTTGTAGAAGAAGCGGCCTTTGACGTCGGGCGGGCCGAGCATCGCGTTCACGGTGGCGTCGCGATAGAACCCGCGCAGGTACGCATCCGCGGCCTCGGCGGAGGCGCGCCCGGCCCGTACGAGGGGCCAGTCGGCGGCGAGGCCGCGCACGACGTACGGCCGGGTCGCGCGCAGCATCTCGTCCGGCAGGCTGCCGTCGACGGCCGCGACTTCGCGGACGTGTTTAACGGAGGCGGTCATGGGCGCGGTTCTTCCGTTGTATCAGGTCGCGGAACTGGGCCAGCGATGCCACGGCCATGTAGATGGCCTGCAGGTGGCCGGCGCGATGCAGGCGCGCGAGCTGGTCACCCGACAGCGTCGCCAGGCGGTCTTCGTTGATGGTGTAAAAGCCCGCCAGCCGGTGTTGCGAGCCGTCGTCCAGTTCGACGTCCAGCACGAACGGTTCGAGCAGTTCCAGTTCGACCAGCGCGCCGACGAACGCGGTGGATGCCTGCATGCCGTCGTGGATCGTGCGCAGCACCGACGTGATGCGCTCCAGGTATTCGCTGGTGCCGCCGTAGGTGAGGAACAGCGTTTCTCCTTCGATGCCGCCGTCGCGCACGCGCGGGCTGGACAGGTCGATGTGTACGGACAGCTCGTCGCCGCCGCGCCCGATCAGGAACGGCTCGCGCTCGATGGCCAGCGGGATCGTCGGCGCGTCCCAGCCGTCCGGGCCGAGGAACAGGTTCTCGCCCTGTTCGAAGCCCAGCAGGGCAAGCGCGTTGTAGCCGCCGTTGCCGTCCTGCGCGAAGACGATCGGGTAGCAGGCCTGCAGGTCGCGGAATTCGGCGGGGAAGGTCAGCGCCGACATCACGGCGTCGCCATAGGCCGCGCCGCGTGTGGTGACGATGCGCAGGTTTTTGTGGGCGACGTTGTTCAGGGGTACATGGTTGGCCATCGGTGTGTAGTCTCTCGTTGTCGTCGTTGTACTTATCTTTGGGGTATGCCGTACTGGCGGATGTGGTCGAGCATCGCGCGGTTCGCGGGCAGTTGCGGCAGCATGCGGGCGGTGAGCCGCGCGGCCTCGCGGAAATACTGGTCGGCACGGTCCGGCAGGTCGGACGCGCGCTCGCCGAATTCCGGCCGGAAGCCCATCCCGTACAGGACGTACTGCCAGCTGGCGGCCGGGAAGATCTCCTCGATACGCGGGAAGTCGCGGCGCGACGGCGCGCGCGTACGCCACAGCGCGAGCAGGTCGGACAGACGGGGCGAGCGCGTGTGCGCGGCGCGGTGGTCGAGCCAGTACGCGGAGTCCGTGCGCTTCGACAGCACGTAGTGCAGTTTGAGGAATTCGATGATGCGTTCCCAGCGATACGTGAACGCCTCGTTGAAACGCGCGGCGATCGTGTCCATCTGGTTGCGCGTGGCGGGCAGGTCGTCCGCGAGCCAGGCGGCCGACAGTTCCACGAGCGCGAGCGCGGACGCCTCCAGCGGCTCGATGAAGCCGGCCGAGAGGCCGATGGCGACCACGTTGCGCTCCCAGAACCGTGCGCGGTAGCCCGGGTCGAAGGCGATCCTGCGCGGCGCCGGGATCCGGCCTTCGATGCCGGTCGACGCGAGGTAGCCCCGCAGCGCGCGCTCGGCCTCGTCGTCGCTGCAATGTGCGCTCGAATACACATGGCCGATGCCGCGCCGCGTGGGCAGGCCGATGTCCCAGATCCAGCCGCAGGCCGCCGCGGTGGACGTCGTCTGCGATGCGATGGGCGCGTCCGGCGCCGGATACGGCACCTGCACGGCGAGGGCGCGGTCGTTGAACAGCACGTCGCGCTGCGACACGAACGGCACGCCATAGTGCCGGCCCAGCAGCAGCGAAGCCATGCCCGTGCAATCGATGAACAGGTCGCCTTCGACGACGCCGGCCTCGCGTGTGCGCAGCGCCGCGATGTCGCCGTTAGCGGTCGACAGGATGTCGACGACGTGCGCCAGCACGTGGCGCACGCGTAGTCGTTCCGTGCAATGCTTCCGCAGGAAGACGCCGAACTTTCCGGCATCCAGGTGGTAGCCATAGTTCGCGACGCCGGCGTATTCCGGGGTCTGCGGCTGCTTCGGCGCGCGGCCCTGCACGCACAGGTGCGGCTGGTAGCTCACGAGGTCCGCGAACGGCACGTCGCGGTGGCGCTGCTGCCACGCGGCCGCCAGGTTTGCCTCGCCATAGCCCTGGGGCGCCGAAAAGGGGTGGAAATAGACGTCGCCGTCACTGCCGTCGACCCAGCGGTCGAAGCGCGATCCCTGCTTGAAGGCGGCGTCGCATTCGCGCAGGAATGCGGCCTCCGATACGCCGATGCGCTGCAGGGTCTCGCGCATCGACGGCCACGTGCCTTCGCCGACGCCGATCGGCGGCACGCCGGGTGATTCGACCAGCGTGACGGCAAGACGCGGGTGCTCGGCCGCGAGTACGGCCGCGGCCAGCCAGCCGGCGGAGCCGCCGCCGACCACCACGACGTGTTCGATGGGTGTAGTCATCTATGTGTAATTATTTTCCCGTAGGCCGCATGAGTCTACCCGAAAATGCTGTTTTTGGAACAACTTTTTGATCGCTGAAACCGATTACCTGAGGCTACCCGTCCGTTGTGTCGCAAGCCTGCACAATACCCGGCAACCTGCCGGAGTTAGCGCTCTCATGGCATCATGGCGGCTGTGGCGCCGCGCGGGGCGGCGCCGGTCGGGTCATGGAGAGCGGGATGCGGGTCGGGGCGTGGTTGGCGGCGGGTGTGGCGATGATGTCGTTGGTTGGCTGTACGCCCCCATTGCGGCCGCTGCGCTCACTGTCGGACCCGGAAATCCAGCGCGTGATGAAGCGCGAACAGGTGCAGGGCCTGGCCTATGCGACGATCGAGAACGGCCAGGTCAAGAACGTGCGGGCGTTCGGGATGCGCAACGCAGCCGTCTGGCAGCCGCTGACGCCCGACACCATCATGGACGGCGCTGCGCTGACGAAGCCCGCCTTCGCCTACATGCTGCTGCAATTGGCGGATGAAGGAAAGCTGGACCTCGACGCGCCCGTCGCGCGGCTGTTGCCCCGTCAGCCGCGGTACTCGCGCGAACGTTCCTCCGACTTTTCCGACGTTGCCGCGGACCCGCGCTGGCAGGCGCTGACGCCACGCATCCTGCTCGCGCACGGCGGCGGCTTCGCCAACCAGCGCTGGCTGGAACCGGACGGCCGCCTGCACATCCATTTCGACCCCGGCACCCGCTATGCCTATTCGGGCGAAGGCTATATGGTGTTGCAGCTGATCGTCGAGCGGGGACTCGGCCTGGACGTCGGGCAGGAGATGCAGAAGCGCGTGTTCGACCGTTTCGGCATGCGCAACACGAGCATGCACTGGCGCGCCGACTTCGCCGACAACGTGGCCGATGCCTATGCCTTCGACGGCGCGGTGCAGCCGCACGAACGGCACTACCGCGTGCGTGCGGCCGGTTCGATGGAGACGACCATCGCCGACCAGGCCAAGCTGTGGGCCGGCATCATGCGCGGCGAGGGCCTGCGGCCGGACACGCGCGCCGCATTCTCCAGCGGCGGGCTGCCGATCGCGACGCGCCACCAGTTTCCGACGCTGGACGGCGGCGAGGCCACATGGCCGCAAAAGCTGGCGGCGGGCCTCGGCGTCGCCACGTTCGAGGACCGGACTGGTCCCGGGTGGTTCGAGGGCGGCCGCAGCGACACGACGGCCGGTTTCGTGCTGTGCCTGGAGACGGGCCAGCGCTGCGTCGTGATGCTGTCGAACGACGTGCGCGCCGACCGCCTGTTCCCGGAACTGGGCCGCCAGGCGCTCGGCCCTGACGACATGCCCTGGAGCTGGCAATTCAGCTGGCTGGATACGCCCTGACGCGCACGACGCACGGTCCCGGCAGGGATCGCCGCCACGCGGTACACTGGCCGTTTTGACCGGAGCGCAGATTGACCCGACCGCCTTTGCCCAACGAGGCGCTGCCGTTGTCCCGTATTGACGCGGCCGGCCACGCTGCGTTGCCCACGTGGCTGATGCTGCTGATCGCCGCCGCGTGTGGCCTCATCGTCGCGAACCTTTATTACGCCCAGCCGCTCGTCGGCCCGATCCGGGAAGCCATCGGCCTGTCCGCCGGCGCCGCGGGCCTGATCGTCACGCTCACGCAGATCGGCTACTGCGCCGGCCTGCTGCTCGTGGTGCCGCTCGGCGACCTGCTGGAAAACCGCCGGCTCGTGCTGGCCCTCGTGGGCGTGCTCGTCGTGGCGCTGGCCGCGGCGCCGTTCGTCCCCGGGCTGGGCCATCCGGCGCCGGCCTTCCTCGCCTGCTCCCTGCTGATCGGCTTTTGCGCCGTCGCCGTCCAGGTGCTCGTGCCGTACGCGTCGCACATGGCGCCCGAACACGTGCGCGGGCGCGTCGTCGGCAATATCGTCAGCGGCCTGATGCTCGGCATCATGCTGGCGCGCCCGGTCGCGAGCTTCATTACGCACATGTGGTCGTGGCAGGTCGTGTACGCGCTGTCGGCCGTGCTGATGGTGCTGCTCGCGATCGTGCTGCGGTTGCTGTTGCCGGCGCGTCGTCCGGAGGCATCGCTGGGCTACGCCGCGTTGCTGGCATCGATGGTCGGCCTGTTGCGCGACCTGCCCGTGCTGCGCCGCCGCGCGATCTACCAGGCCGGCATGTTCGGCGCGTTCAGCGTGTTCTGGACCGTGACGCCGCTGCTGCTGGCGAGTCCGGCATATGGCATGAACCAGCGCGACATCGCCTGGTTCGCGCTGGCCGGCGTCGCCGGCGCGATCGCGGCCCCGATCTCGGGGCGCGTGGCGGACCGTGGCTGGACCCGCCCGGCGTCGGCATTCTGCATGCTGCTCGGCCTGCTGTCGTTCGTGCCGACGCTCGGCGCGGAAGGCGGCGGCAGGCTGGGCGTCGCCATTCTCGTGCTGGCGGCGATCGCGCTGGACTTCGCCGTATCGGGCAACCTCGTGCTGGGCCAGCGCGCCATCTATGCGCTGGGCGCCGAAGTGCGCGGCCGCGTCAACGGCCTGTACATGGCGACGTTCTTCCTGGGCGGCGCGACCGGATCGGCGCTGGGGGCGTGGAGTTTTGCGCACGGCGGCTGGCAGGCCGCGTGCGCCGTGGGGATGGGGCTGATCGGGGCGGTGTTCCTCGTGTTCCTCACCGAGCCCCGCAGATAGTCATTTTGCCGTCTTCAGCATCGACGGGTAACCGACGTCCTCGGTCGCATGCTTCAGGTCGGCGACGGTGGCCTTGGCGTCGTCGTAGACGATGACGGCTTCGCGCTTCTCGTAGCTGACCTTCACCTTCAAGACGCCCGGCACCTTGCTCAGGGCGGCCTTGATGGTGATGGGGCAGGTGGCGCAGTCCATCGTCGGCACGTTCAACAGCACCGTCTGCTGTTTCGCCATGGCGAGCGAAGCGATTGTTGCGAGGGCGACGAAGGCGAGGGTCCTGGCGAGTTTCATGATATCGGTCCTCAGTAGAACAGCGGGGCGACCAGCGGAAAGCCCAGCAACAGCGCGACGAACAGCGCGCACGCGATGAACAAGCGGCGCATCAGCGGCCGCGTCGTGGCACAGGCACCAATCGCCGAGTCGCACTGGCGCACGGGGCGGAACACGAGCCAGCCGGCCCAGGCCAGCGCGCCGAGGGTGAGGGCGATGGCATAGGGCGTGACGGGCTTCAGGGCCTGCAGGTTGGCCATCCACGCGCCCGTCACGCCGACCAGCACGAGGGCGAGCGGCAGCACGCAGCACGTGGAGGCGAGCAGCGACGCGAGCACCGCGACGGCGATCAGCCGGCCGGCCTTGCGGTCGGTGCCGCTGTCGCCGGCGTTGGCGTCGGATCGGGCGAGCGTCGACATGCGGTTCAGATGGCGCGCGAGGTGATGGTGTACTTGAACGTGTCCGGCGCCAGCGAGTCGTACGCTTCGCCGCCGCTCTGCGCCTGCGGGTACATGAGGAAGCCCACCTTGCCGGCAGCGGAGCCGGGCAGGCGCACGTCGTGGGCAAAGTTATAGCCCATCCAGTTGCCTTCCCAGCCGCCGAACAGCGCGCGCTTCACGGGCGCGACGACCGGATTGTCCGGGTCCTTGATCCAGTTCGGCGTCTCCTGGCGCATGACCTTCGCCACGTCGGCCGGGTCCATCGCGACCCAGCCATGCTGCTTCAGGTAGACCTCGGCGCGGCAGTGCTGGGCGCCCTGCAGCGACGCCGGCTTGCCGCCCAGTTCCTTGTAGCCGAAGGCGCTCGGCGCGATGCGGATGCCGTAGACGTCGCGGGCCGGCACGCCGGAAGCGCGCGACAGGCCCACGAACAGGCCGTTCAGGTCGGCGCACTTGCCGCCGAAGTTGCCGGTCTCCAGCATCGTCTTGATGTCGCCCGTGCCGCAGCCCTTGACCTTCGGCTCGCGGAACGTGTTCAGCACGATCCAGTCGTAGATGCGCTGGACTTTTTCCTCATCCGTGCGTGCGCCCTTGGTAATCGTCAGCGCCGTCTTCTTCACGATGCCGTCGAGCGGCATCAGGTCGGTCGGCTGCAGCCAGACGCGCAGGTCCTCGGCCGTCTCGTTGCCCGGCGTGCGCGTTTTCCAGTTTTCCGCGCGGTCGCGCGTCTGGATGCGCGAGACGACTTCCAGCGCCGGCGGTGCCGAGCCGTCGAATTCCGCGACGAGGAAGCGGGCGCCGTAGTGCGGGGCGCTTTCGATGCGGGCCTTGGTCGCATTGCCCGACCAGTTGTTCGACAGGGTGCGCTGCCAGTCGGTGTCGACGGACGGCAGCGGGATCCACACGGTCGACGGGCCTTTGGGTCGCTGCAGGTCGACCTTTGTCACGACCTCATAGCTCTTCCAGTCGCCCGGACGCGGGTCGAAGTGCCGTTCCTGCTCCTGCTCGGCGGCAAACAGCGTGCCGGGCAGGGCGGAGGACAGCGCGAGGCCGCCGGCCGCTTTCAGCAGCGCACGACGGGCGAATTTGACGTTGAGGTCTTGCATGGCTTTTCCCTATTTCTGGTTGTGTTGTCGGTCTGCCTGCGGCGCCAGCAGGGCGTCGATGGCGGCGCGCAGCCGGGTGTCGTCCGGCGGTATTTCTCCCACGGTGCGCCAGCGCGCACGGCCGGTTTGGTCGACGACGATCGTCGTCGGCATCACGCCCGGCGTCCAGCGCTTGAACGCCTCGCCCGTACGGTCGCGCAGCACCGTGTATTGCAGCGGATGCGCGGCGGTGAAGCGTTCGATCGTGTCGAGCGGCTCCTTGTAGTTCACGCCGACGACGACGATGCCGTCGCGTCCCGAAAGCCGCCCCAGCACGGGCAGCTCGTCCACGCAGGGCCCGCACCAGCTGGCCCAGAAATTCACGACGACGACCTTGCCGCGCAGGCTCGCGAGATCCCAGGCCTGGCCATCGAGGTCGGCCAGTTGCAGGGCCGGCGTCGGCTGGCCCGCGGGCCAGGGCCGCAGCGCCGCATCCTTCGCCGGGGCCACGCCCGCGAACAGCGCGAGCAGCAGGCCGGCGGCCGTGCGGGTGAACATCCTGGTTGGCATCGTTGGCGTCGCAGATTCGGAGCGGAAACAGGTGTCATGATACCAGAGCGCATTGTTACGCGTCCGGCGGGCCGCCTTCGAGTTGGCTGCCGGCGACACCTTTGTTCATAATCCGGCAACAAGGAGGGCACATGAACAACTGGATTTACCTGGCGGTCGCCATTTTATCGGAAACGGTCGCCACCACGGCACTGAAGGCCAGCGCCGGCTTTACCCGCCCCGGCCCGGCCGCGCTCGTCGTCGTGGGCTACGGCCTCGCTTTCTATTTCCTGTCGCTCACGTTGCGGACGATACCGCTCGGCGTTGCGTACGCGGTCTGGTCCGGCGTGGGCATCGTGCTGATCACGGCGGCGGGCTGGTTCATGTATGGACAGAAACTGGATGCCGCCGCGCTGGCCGGCATCGTGCTGATCGTCGCCGGCGTGCTCGTGATGAACCTGTTCTCGAAGACCGCCGGCCACTGATCCCAACCGTGCAGCCCGCCCCGCCTGCTTGGAGTAAGCTCGGCGGCAAAAACGGGGAGGCGACATGGGAGTGCTACGTCTTGCGGCGGCGCTGGCCGTTTCTGTCGGTTTGATGGCGAAAGCGCCGGCGGGTACGTACGGCAATCCGCTGACGGTGCAGCTCGCCAACGGCGAACCCGCGCAGAACTGTGCCGACCCGGCCGTGCTGCGCGATCCGCACGCGGACAGGCCGACCTGGTACATGTATTGCACGAGCGACCCGGTCAGCAAGAACGAGCGCCCGGCGGCCAACGAGAAGGGCGACTGGCATTTCCACATGATCGCCATCTACCGTTCGACCGACCTGGTCGAGTGGAGCTACGTCGGCGATGCGTTCGCGGACAGGCCGGCCGGGCTGGCCTCGCCCACGTCCGGCCTGTGGGCGCCGGAGCCCGAATTCCTGAATGGCCGCTACTACCTGTACTTCACGGTGACGGACGTGGCCGACGCGCACAGTCCGGAAGCCGGCTGCGACAGGGACAGCGCGATCGGCGTCGCCGTCGCCGACAGTCCGGCCGGCCCGTGGGTGGCGGCAACCGACCCGGTCGTCCCGCCGCGGCGCGCCGGCCCGGGCTGCGAGTTTCACTGGACGTTCGACCCGAAGGTGGTCGAGGACGACGGCCGCAAGTGGATTTATTACGGCAGCTACGGCGGCGGCGTGTTCGTTCAGCCGTTGCGCGCTGACGGGCTCGCGGCCGAAGGCGAGCCGCGCATGGTCGGCGCGGCCTGGCGCTACGAGGGCGCGGAAGTGGTGAAGCATGGCGGCTGGTGGTACCTGTTCGGTTCGACGACCGATTGCTGCAACGGCCCGCTCACCGGCTACGCGGTGTACGTGGGCCGCGCGCGCACGCCGGCCGGTCCGTTCCTCGACCGGCTCGGCCAGGACCTGGCGGCGAGCCGCGCCGGCGGCACGCCGGTGCTGTTTCAGAACGGCAATCGCTGGGTCGGCGTCGGCCACAACACCGTTTTTCCCGATGCGGCCGGGCAATGGTGGACGATCTACCATGGCATCGACGTCAATGAACCCTTCTTCAGCGCGCGCGACAAGCTGACGCGGCGCCTCGCGCTGCTCGACCGTATCGACTGGGTCGACGGCTGGCCGGTGGCGCGCGGCGCGCCGAGCGACGAGCCGCGGCCGGCGCCGGCCGCGGCAAAGTCCGCGCACCCGCGCGGGCTGGCCCTGGCGCCCGCGCCCGTCCCGCGCGCCCGCCCGCTGTGGACGGACACGTTCCGTGGCCCGCAGCTGGACGGGCGCTGGACGTGGCGGCGTCCGCGCGGCGAGGATGCCTGGTCGACCGGCAGCGACGGCCTTACGCTGGCGACGGAAGCGATGGACCTGCACGTGGACACGAATACGGCCAGCGTGCTGCAGGCGCCGCTGCCCCCGGGCGACTACCGGGTCGAGGCCGTCGTGCGGCTCGACGTCCCGGACGATTGCTGCGCGACGGCCGTGCAGGCCGGCTTCGTCGTGATGCGCGACGACGACAACTATGTGAAGCTGGTCGAGATGGCGCACGGCGGCCTGCACCAGGTCGAGTTCGCGAAGGAGATGGCGCCCGTGCCGGCCGACTATCCGCGCTACGGCAACACGGTCGTCGGCACGCCGGCCACGACGACGTGGCTGCGGCTCGATGTCCACCGGAGCGGGGGGGAAGAACGTTATACGGCGTATTCGAGCCGCGATGGCCGCACGTGGGTCGGCGGTGGGACATGGAGCCACCGCCTCGGCGCGGACGCCCGGCTGGGCCTGGTGGCGATGGGCGGCGCCGGCCACCGCGCGGTCTTTACGCGCGTGTCGGTGGCGCGGCTGTCTCGCTGATGCGACGTCTTTGTAAGGGCTTTGTAACGGCGCGTGAAAGCCCTTGCCAGCGGGGGAGGCGGCTCATTAGAGTAGGTCTCATGTTCCGAACGTTCAGAACAAGGAGCGCAGACGTGGAATACCCCCGCCCCCAATTGCGGCGCGCCGCCTGGCGCAGCCTCGACGGCCCCTGGCAGGCCATGCTCGACGACGCCGCCACGTATGTCGACCCGGCCGATGTCCCCTTCGACCGCACGATCGTCGTCCCTTATCCGCCCGAAGCGCGCGCCAGCGGCGTGCACGACCGCGGCTTCCACCGGCGCGTCTGGTACAAGCGCCAGATCTCGCTCGATCCCGGCCTCGTGCCCGGTCCGGACGAACGCCTGATGCTGCACTTCGGCGCCGTCAACTACCGGGCGCGCGTGTGGGTCAACGGCCGCTTCGCCGTCGAGCACCGCGGCGGCCACAGCCCGTTCACGATCGACGTCACGCGCCACCTCGACGGTTCGATCCTCGAGGTCGCCGTGCAGGCCGAGGACGACCCGCAGGACATGCACAAGGCGCGCGGCAAGATGGACTGGGAGGCGGAGCCGCACAAGATCTGGTACCCGCGCACGAGCGGCATCTGGCGCACGGTCTGGATCGAGAAGGTCGCGCGCGCGCACGTCGCGCAACTGCGCTGGACGGCGGACGTGGCCGCGTGGCAGATCCGGCTCGACGCCGACATCGCGCACGTGCCGGCCGGCGGCATGGCCAACGTCACGCTGAAGCTGGGCGACCGCCTGCTCGTCAACGACCGCTGCCTGCTGACCGGCCCGCGGCTGTCGCGCATCTTCCAGCTGCCCGATCCCGGCATCGACGACGCGCGCGGGCTGTGGATGTGGTGCCCGGAGAGCCCACAGCTGATCGATGCGGAGGTCGAGATCCGCGCGGCGGACGGCAGCCTCATCGATAGCGTGCAGAGCTACACCGCGCTGCGCACGGTGAGCGTCGAGGGCGATCGCTTCGTGCTCAACAGCCGGCCGTACTACCTGCGCATGGTGCTCGACCAGGGCTACTGGCCGGACAGCCTGATGGTCGCATCGAGCGACCAGTTGCGCCACGACGTCCTGCTCATCAAGCGCCTCGGCTTCAACGGCGTGCGCAAGCACCAGAAGTCCGAAGACCCGCGCTGGCTGTACTGGTGCGACGTGCTCGGCCTGTGCGTGTGGGGCGAGATGCCGTCCGCGTACGGCTTTTCCAGCGCGACGATCCACAGCGTGATGGACGAGTGGAAGGAACTGGTCGAGCGCGACGTCTCGCACCCGTGCATCGTCGCGTGGGTGCCGACGAACGAATCGTGGGGCGTGCCGGAGCTGATGAACGACCGGCGCCAGGTCGACTTCGTGCGCGCGCTGTACCATATGACGCGGGCGCTGGACGGCACACGGCCCGTCGTCGGCAACGATGGCTGGGAAATGCCGTGCGGCGACCTCGTGTGCGTGCACGACTACGAACAGGAACCGGCCGTGCTGCTGGAGCGCTACGGGAGCCGCGAGGCCATCGCCTACACGCTGGAACACGTGCAGCCGGACCGCCGCCGCCTCGTCATCGACGGTTTCACGGGCCTCGGCCGGCCCGTGTTCCTGTCCGAATTCGGTGGCATTGCCATGATGAAACCGGGCGAGGAGGCGGGCTGGGGCTATTCCGTCGCCCGCGACGGCAAGGAATTGCTGGCGCGCTACCAGCAGCTGATGGCGGCCGTGCACCGCTGCCGGCCGCTGTCCGGCTTCTGCTACACGCAGCTGACGGACACCTTCCTCGAAAAGAACGGCCTGCTGACGGAAGACCGCATCCCGAAGGCGCCCATCGATGCGCTGGCCCAGGCCACGCGCGGACCGCAGGCGCACCTGCAGGACTGGGTGCTCGATCCGCTCGGCCACAGCCAGCGCTGGCGGGCGCGGAGGGGGCCCGATTTCCCCGTCGAGTGGACGCGCGTCGGAGAAACCGCAGAAGTGTTAGCCTATCCGGGAGAGCGCCAGCCGCCGCAGGTCGCGGACGCCCCGGTGCCGCCCAAGGAGCCGACACCCGGTCCGGCGGGCGGGCCGCCGGGCTTCGAACGGCGCGGACGCGGCGCTCCCGGAGCGCGCGCACGACGCAAGGTCGCCTGACCAGCCTGGCCGGCCCGACGCGGCGCTCGCAACGACAGACAAGGAGACACCGTGGCGCGACGCGGATTCCCGCGCGCCGCCGCGCTGGTTGCGATCCTGTCGTTCGTGCTGGCGGGCGTGAGCGTCCCGGCGCGGGCGCAGGTCGAAGTCAGGATGTGGACGCTGCTTTCGGGCGGCGACGGCGCGCGCATGCGGGCGCTGGTCGACGACTTCAACGCCACCCAGCGCGACGTGCGCGTGGTCAGCACGACCCTCAAGTGGGGCGAGCCCTTCTATACGAAGCTGATCACGGCCTCCGTCGTGGGCGCCGGGCCGGACGTGGCGACCATCCACCTGTCGCGCATCGTCAACCTGGCCGGCGGCGGCGTGCTGCGGCCGATCGCTCCCGCCGAGCTGGCGGCGGCCGGCCTGCGCGGCCAGGACTACCTGTCGCGCCAGTGGGCCAAGGCGCACTACCAGGGCGCCACGTATGCCATCCCGCTGGACGTGCACCCGTTCGTGCTCTACTACAACAAGACGCTCGCCGGCAAGGCCGGGCTGCTCGGTGCCGATGGCAACCTGAAACCCATCGAGGGCGTGGATGCGCTGACGGACGCCTTCCGCGTCGCCACCGAGCGCACGGGCCAGCGCGGCCTGACGATGGAGAGCAGCCAGAGTTCGTACGCCATCTGGCGGTTGTGGCTGTCCATGCTTGCGCAGCAGAACGTCACCATCATCAGGAACGGGCAATTCACGTACGGGCCGGCCGGTGCCGCCACGCTGGCCCGCATCAGCGACTGGTTCACGAAGGGCTATGCGCAGGCCGGCCTCGACTACCCGGCGTCCACGAGCCAGTTCATGGGCGGTGGCGCCGCGTTCATGCTGAATGGCGTGTGGGAAGTGCCGGAACTGGTGCGCGCCTCGAAGGCCGGCTCGCTCGGTTTCGAGTACGGCATCGTCCCACTGCCGCGGATGTACGCGAACGCGTCCACGTGGGCCGATTCGCACGGGTTCGCGCTGCCCGCCAACCCGGGCCATGAACCGTCGCCGGAAAAGGTGCGGGCCGTGCTGCGCTTCATCGCCTACGTCAGCCAGCACTCGCTGGGCTGGGCCGAGGGCGGCCATATCCCCGCCTATCGACCCGTGGCGGAATCGGCGCAAGCGAAAAACCTGATGCCCAACGCGATGTATGCTCAGGTCGCGACCGACGTCGTGTACGATCCGGACGGCTGGTACATGGGGGCGGCCGGGCCGCTGGAAGCCATCGCGTCGAAATTCCTGCCGGCCGCGCTGTACGGCTACCTGACGCCGGAACAGGCCGTCCATAAATTCGAGTCGGAAGCGTTGCGCCTCGTGCGCAAGCGCCCGCCGCGCTATTGAGGGGGGCGCATGCGCGACGAGACGCCTCTGACCTCCACGGGACCGACGACCGCACGGCGCGAGACGCTGCCCGCGTGGCTGCTGCTGGCACCTTTCCTCGTGGCGTTCGGCCTGTTCTTCTTCCTGCCGGCGCTGGAGACGTTCTGGCTGAGCCTCACGGAGAGCAGCCTCACGCGCACCAACGCCTTCGTCGGCCTCGACAACTACCACACGCTGCTGAACGACCCGTCGTTCTGGGATTCGGTCGGCAACACGTTTTATTTTGCGCTGCTGACCGTGATCCCGCTGTGCGTCCTCGGCCTGCTGATGGCGTTGCTGGTCGACCGCTTCACGCACGTGCAGGGCTGGCTGCAGGGCGCGTTCTTCCTGCCGTTCGTGCTGCCGATCTCCGTGATGACCCTGATCGCCGACTGGATGCTGCAGCCGTCGTCCGGTGTCGTCAACCACATCCTGGGCGGCGCGCGTCCGTGGCTCGCCGATCCGCACTGGGCCTTGCCGGCCGTCGCCATCGGCACGATCTGGTGGACGGTAGGCTTCAACATGCTGCTCTTCCTCGCCGGCCTGCGCAATATCCCGGCCGAGCTGTACGAAGCGGCCGCGCTGGACGGCGCGCGCGGCTTCACGCTGTTCCGCACGATCACGTGGCCCGCGCTGCGGCCCGTCGTCTCCACCGCGCTGATCCTGCAGCTGATCGCGTCGCTGAAGGTCTTTGGCCAGACGTACATCCTCACGAGCGGCGGCCCGTTCAACACGACGCGCGTCGCACTGCACTACATGTACGAGACGGCGTTCACGCAGAGTGACGCGGGCTATGCGGCGGCCGTCGCGATGGCGTTCGTCGCCATCGTCATCCTGCTGTCGCTGCTGCAGGCGTGGATCGTGAAGTGGCTTGCGGGGAGGGATCGATGAACCGTTCCGGGTCGTTCTGGACCATCGCGGGCGCCGCCTGCGCCATCATGCTTGTTGTGTTGTGGGCGTTTCCGTTGCTGTGGGCGTTGTCCACGTCGCTGCGGCCGGAACTGGAAACCGTCTCGAGCCAGTTCCACTGGCTGCCGCAGGCATGGACCCTGGACGCCTACCGCAAGACGCTGGGCGCGGGCAACGTCGTGCGCTGGCTGTTCAACAGCTTCGTCGTCGCGCTGCTGGTCACCGTCGTGACGATGGCGATCAGCCTGATGGCCGCGTACGCGTTTTCGCAGCTGCGTTTCCGCGGCCGCGGCATCGTGTTTGGCGTCGCCATGCTGGGCTTCCTGCTGCCGTTCGAGGCGCTGCTCGTGCCGCTGTTCCGCACGATGCACCAGCTGGGCCTCGTCAATTCGTATGCCGGCATCGTGCTGCCGCAGGTCGTGGCGCCGGTCGTGATCTATGTGTTCAAGCAGTTTTTCGACGCGATCCCGGCCGACTTCCGCGAGGCGGCCGTGATGG
>Ga0207705_10001641_pt1 | contig 17746 bp, 12 predicted proteins | sample KBSC13metaG_FD_184314 | JGI IMG/M metagenome (GOLD analysis project Ga0207705, IMG submission 184314) | Corn rhizosphere microbial communities from Kellogg Biological Station, Michigan, USA - KBS C1-3 metaG (SPAdes) (version 2) | ecosystem: Host-associated > Plants > Roots > Rhizosphere > Soil ...
CGCGACCAATCACGGACCGGTGCTGCAGCGGACGTTGGCGATGAAAAGCGTGATCGTGCAGGTGGAGATCAAACTCGAGGGCAAGGCGCACGCGGTCCTGCACTTCAACAAGGCGAACGGCCATTTATGCCGCGCGCTTTTGACACCCGAAGCGTTTTATGTCATCCGCCGCGACAGCGGGGCCGACAAAGGAACGCGGCTGGACACCAGCGAATCCCCCATCGCGCCCGGCGTATGGCACGTGTTGCTAGTCGAACTGGCGGGTGGTGAAATGGTGGCGGCGCTGGACGGCGGGAAACCGCTGATTGGCAAGCGTGACGATCTGGATCAGGACAAGACGGCCCTGCTGCTCGAAGCCGGCGGCGGGACCGCGTGGTTCCGAAATCTCCGCGTGTGGCAGGCACTGCCAAACAAGAACTGGGAAGCGACACGCGCAACCATCGAGGCAACGAAGAAGCCGGCGGATCCCGGCAAGTAGCAAGTAATCAGTAATTCAGTTCGGCGAGGATTTCTTCAGGCTGGCGGATGCCAAACCAATACGCGGCTGGCGTTTTTGGGCGGCCCGCAATGTTTGACGGGCGGCGGTGCTGCGATGGGTTGCGATGTGATTCCGCCCGTGGATTATCGATCTCGCAGCACGTCGTTTCATTGCCACCCAGCGGACAATCACACGGCGCCAGAACCCGCATTCCCGAAACAATGAAATCGAGCTGTCGACCGGTCCCGTGACAGCGAGGACACGCGCAGTCCGCTTTGATCGCGGCATCGTGTGGCGAGAGGTACAAGTTCATCGCGCTGACAAAGAGGCAAATGCCCCGTTGCCTGCTCTACATTCGCATAACTGATGCCGAATGCGCGGATTATTCTACGGAAACCGCCTTGGGGACTGTGAAAGGATGCCAGCAATCAAACGAATGGCACGAATAGGAATCTTCATTTGTGTCAATCGCTGACTCCATCCTCCGGCCCCGTCTATTCCGCAGGCGCTACGATGCCGCTGGCTCCTGGCGATCCAACTTGGCGAGTTGCTCACGCGCAACCTTGCCGAGGACCGGAATCTCCCATTCCAAGTTCGAAAATGCCTTCACGATCGAAATGATGTAGACGATGACGAATGCCAGCCGAATGACCCAGTGATAGAGGAAAATCAGAATCCAGGTCATCAATCCGCCGATAAAAGGCATATGACCAAGAATGAAAATAGCGATGGAGAAGAGGATTCCGACGGCGAACGCCAGCAGGCCAAAGAGAAGGGATTGCATGGCCCAAAAGCGGACGAACTTGTCCTTCTTCTCGAGCACCAGGAAAATGATGCTGGCGACGATTGGGAAAATGCAGCACAGACCGGCGGCCACCTTGGGCTCAAGCCCTCCGGCAGTCGCTACAGTGGCTTCCGCGGGAACGGGTGGCGCAGCGGGCGCAGCGGCGGGTTCTGGAGCAGGAGCGGACGCAGGATTGGGATCTTCGGGCATGGTAGTGGTCGGGTTCAGTGTGGAAGTTTAACAGAAGCAAACTTTGATGCACGCCATGTTTGGGTGCGGCCGGAGAAGGCTTTCCGATGGGAGCAGCCTGCGCAATTCCTTGTCCACCGCCCGCTGAGAAAATTGCTCACTCATGGATCTCGCGAGGCAATTGGTCGTGGCCCCCGCTGCCCCCAGCGGAAATCCACCCGCCGCACGGAGCGCGCCAATTTCAAGACGGCCGCCCCGCGGGTAGGTTCGATTCACGTTGGGTCAGCGTGCGCCACGAGGCAGCACCTACGCGCTCGATCGCAGGGATGCCACGCTGCGACCGACCGGGTTGTCCGCATGACACGCGAAAGCCACGAGGTTGCACGCGGAGCGCAATGGAGAAACCCACATGAGTGAGAATGCCAACCACTCTCCAAGCTACCGCGCCAGGTGGTGCATCACCATGGGCTGGCCACCGAAAAGGACTTTGGGATCGCTCGCGGCGATAAATGCGGCGAGATGCTCGGTGGTATCGGTGAGTTCGACGGTGTCGCCGAACTTGCCGTGTGTCACTTTGCCGCGGAGATGACCGCCCTTGATCGCGGTGGCGAAGGCGGCATAGTCCGCGATCCAGACGCGGAGATCGCCGCGCCAGTTCACCTCGTAGCGGGCGAAGCTGTAGGGCAGTTGTTTGGATTTCCCGGGCTTGTCGGGGAGATCGATGAAGCTGAGGTAGTCGTGTCCCCCGAGATGGGTCGTGAGGGCTTCGTAGCGATGCGTGTTCAGGCCTCCGTCCCTGGCGTGTTCGACGGTGAGGACCTCCAGCCAGGTGGTCGTGCGGGCCGGAGCGCCGGAATCCGTGTGGACGCCCCGATAGTGGAAGTGCCAGAAGCCGGCATTCTCCTTGCCGTCCTTGTCGCGCTGCACATACGCGCCTTCGAGACGCGGATCGATCACCGAGGTGGATGGGGTCGAGAGCGGGTATTTCGACTCGGGAAGGCATCCTGCGAGGAAGAGGGTGGCGAGGCAGAAGATCGAGAGGAAGTGTTGGGGACGCATGGAACGAGTGAAGGGCGGCAAGATGGAAAAGGCGGTCTTGAATTAAGCGGGGGAACGTGGATGGGGACAGGGTTCTTGCAGGAATCGACTGGGGTAGGGATCTTTTTCGGTGTGTGGAATCCAGAGCGGGTGGCCCCTTCCCCGTCATTCTGAGGAACGAAGAACCTCCGAGGCGGCGGCGCCCGGGACAAGCGGTAGTCCGGTGCCTTTCGGGCGAGCCGACCTCTTCCGGCATCTGACGCCTCGCTGGTGAGGAAAGGCAGAGATCACAGGTTCTTCGCTTCGCTCAGAATGACCGTTACACGGCATCCGCCAGACGGCACAAGCGCACCGTGACTGAAACAGTCGTCACCGGGATTCTTCTGCTCTGCGTCTCAGCGTCTCTGCGTTTAAAACCCTTTAAGCTGCGGCATTCCCGCGCCCAAACCTACAGCAACTCGGGGTAATGCGCGCGGGCGACCTCCTCGCACTTGGCGAGGATGGATGTAGCGCAGTCGAGGTGGCGGATGTCTTCCACGAGTTGGAGACACGCGGCGATATCGAGGGCTTGCACGGCGCGCTTCACGCGCGGGACCAGCGCTGCGCCGGTGCTGAGTTCGTCGACCCCGAGGCCCAGCAGCAGGGGCGTGAGGGCAATGTCGCCTCCCATTTCACCGCACACGCCCACCCAGAGATTGTGCGCATGCGCGGCGTCCACCGTCATGCGAATGAGGCGGATGATGGCCGGGTGCGTAGGCTCGTAGAGATGCGCGATGTGTTCGTTGAGACGATCAACGGCAATCGAATACTGGATCAGGTCATTCGTCCCGATGCTGAAGAAGTCGACCTCCTTGGCCAGGATGTCGGAAGCGATGGCCGCGCTCGGAATCTCAATCATCGCGCCGATTTCCATCTCTTCATTGAAAGCGATTCCTTCCGCGCGCAGCTCGGTGCGGCACTCCTCGACAATCACATTCGCCCGGCGCAACTCGTCCACGCCGGAGATCATGGGATACATGAGTTTCACGTTACCGTCGGCGCTGGCGCGGAGGATGGCGCGAAGCTGCGTCTTGAAGATATCCACGCGCTCCAGGCAAAACCGGATGGCGCGCCAGCCCAGAAACGGATTCAGCTCCTCGGGCATGTGCAGGGCGCTCATGAACTTGTCGCCCCCGAGATCGAGCGTGCGGATGATCACGCTGTGCGGCAGGCAATCTTCCGCGACCTTGCGGTAGGCCGCGTATTGGTCCTCCTCGCTCGGAAGTTCCGACTTGTTCAGGTAAAAGAATTCCGTGCGGTAAAGCCCCACGCCCTCGGCGCCGCCCTGGCGGACCTGCTCCATGTCCTCGGGCAACTCGATATTCGCGGAGAGGATGACGTGGCGGCCATCGAGAGTCGTCGAGGCGGTTTCGCGAAGCTGGACGAGCTTTTCCTCGACTTCGGTTTTCTTGACCTCCAACTCACCGTATTCCCAGAGCGTCTGGTCGCTCGGATTGACGATGACGATCCCGTTGTAACCATCGAGCAGGATATGATCGCCGGTGGCGAGCTGGTTGCTCGCGTCATGCAGCCCAACGACGGCCGGGATATTGAGCGAACGCGCCATGATCGCGGTATGCGACGTCTTACTGCCGATATCGGTGGCGAAACCGAGGACGAGCTGGCGGTTCAGTTGGGCGGTGTCGGACGGCGCGAGATTGTGCGCGATGAGGATGTGCGGCGTGGCGACACTGGCCAGGTCCCGCCGCTCCTTCCCCATGAGATTGTGGACGACGCGCCGGGTGACATCGTGAATATCGAGCGCCCGTTCGCGGAGATAGGGGTCGTCGATTTCGCCGAGGGTCTTGGCGTAGCGGCCAGCCACGGACTGGAAAACGTACTCCACGTTATAGCGGTCCCGCGCAAGCGTCTTGAGCACCTCGTCGATGAGGGTGCGATCCTCGACCACGAGCAGGTGAGCATCGAAGATGCCGGCATCCTTCGCGCCGATCGACTCGGCGATGCGCTGTTGCATCTCGAGGATCTGGGCGCGGGTCGCGATCAGCGCGGTTTCGAAGCGCGCGATTTCCTCGGGGATCTCGCTTTCCTCGATCCGCCGTTGGGGAGGCGTATCGTCGTCGGGCCGGTAAACGAAAATCGTTCCGCGTGCGATGCCTGGCGACACGCCAACACCTTGGAAACGCTTTTCATGAACCGAGCCGGAGGAGGGATCGCTCATGAGAGAGGTGAGAGCCAGGCAACCCGGCGCCGATCATTCCTCATCGAACTTTCGCCGGATGATTTCCTCGATTTCGGCCAGTGCTTTTTCCCCGTCGGCCCCCTCGCAGGTGACGATCAATTTGGAGCCCATTCCCGCGGCCAGCATCATGAGGCCCATGATGCTCTTGCCATTGACCCGCTCGCCGTCCTTCTCGACCCACACCTCGCACTTCGAGAAGCGGCTGGCCGTCTTCACGAACATCGCCGAGGGACGGGCGTGCAGACCGAGCCGATTCACGATCGTCAGTTCCTTGGTGATCTTGGGCTGGGGGGGCGATTCGGATTTTCGACTCAATAGGCCCATTATTGCTCTTTCTTCTTCTGCATCAGGTTCAGCAAGCGTTGATTAAATTCGACCGCGCTATTCTGGCCCATGCTCTTCAGCTTCTGGTCCAGGGCAGCCACTTCCACGAGGCGGGCCAGGTCTCGACCCGTCCTCACGGGAATGGTCACGTGGGGGATCAGGATATCGAGTATCTCGTAGTATTCCTGATCCAAGCCGATCCTATCCACCTCCTCCAATTCCTGCCAATCCTTTAGTGTCACGATGAGATCCAGCCGTTTTTCCATGCGGACAGACCCGATGCCGAAGATGGACATGACATTGATGACCCCAAGGCCGCGGATCTCCATGTGGTGCCGGGTCAGATCTGGGGAGGTTCCGACGAGCTCCCTGCCTTCCAGAGCCCGAAACCGCGTCATATCGTCACTCACCAGGCTGTGGCCGCGCTCGATCAACCCAAGCACGCACTCGCTCTTGCCGATCCCGCTGGAGCCACGGATCAGAGTGCCGACGCCCATGATGTCCATCATGCTCCCGTACTCGCTTTTCATGGGGGCGAAGTCGAATTCTAGCGCCAGGGTAGCGGCGTTGATAAATTTCATCGTCACCGTGGGTGTGCGGAAAACCGCGATCCCAGCGGTTTCGGCCGCCTCCAGCAGGGCGTTCGGCGGCCTCGTTCCGCGGGAAACCACCAGGCACGGGATGTGGCGGGCGCAAAGCGCGGTGCATCGCTGGCGGGCCTCTTCCTCGGAAAGGCTCTTCAAATAAGAGAGTTCCGCGCTCCCGAGCACCTGGATCCGCCGGTCGGCAAAATAGCTGAAAAAGCCGGAGAGCGCGAGCCCCGGGCGGTTGATCGTGGGTTCGCGGATTCGGCGGTCAAAACCGGTATTCGAGCCCAGCAGTTTCATCTGCAACGACTCGGAATGCCGCGTGTAGAACTCCCCTACCGTAACCGTCGGATGTTTGGCTTCGGGTGAGTTCATCGAAGCCTCCACTGTAGCAACGCTATAAAATTCACAGAAAGCGCAAAATGGGAGGCAGGGTGAAAAAAGCGATGTTCCAGCCGGAGAGGGACTTGGGAGAGTTTGGATGCGCGGCGGCGTGCCACATATTCCATAACTGCCGTGTTTTCAGAGAAATCCGACGGATCTGAGCTTAAAGAACAGGAAACGAACCCGAAGGTTTCGAAGCCATGAGCCGGAGGTTGAGCGAGGCACGAGCGATACCTCCGGATCATCATATGCCGTTCATCCCGAAGGGATGGCAGCCCGCAACGCGCGGAAAAATGTAGATCGAGTGGATTCGAAACCCGAGACGCGAACAAGGGGCTACGACACCCTCCGGGGTCTTACATGGAGGGAGCGAGACCGGAGGTGTCGCTCGTTCCTCGCTCAACCTCCGGCTAATGGCTCGGAACCCTTCGGGTTCAATACAGCGTAGTAGTGGGAAGTTTGGGCAAGTTCAGGCAAGAATATGCCGTGCCTGACCATCTTCACCGCACCCAATCGAAGAATCCCAACGCCTCCAGTTCGGAGCGCAGCTTGGCCGTGTGTTCGGCACTCAGGCTATTATTAGGAAGACGCGCCGGGCCGACATCGACCCCGAGCATCCGCATCGTTGCCTTGGCGGCGCCCATGTAGCCGTAGCCGGCGAGCAGTTTAATGAGCCGGACGCCGCGAAATTGTTCCTCGCGCGCCGCGGCGAGATCCCCAGAGGCGAAGGCGCGCAGCAGGCGATTGTAGACCGGTGCCGCGAAATTGAATCCGCTGCCGACCGCGCCTTGAGCGCCCATGGCGAGAGCGCCGAGCATGTATTCGTCGAGCCCATAGGGCACATCCCACTGGGCGCTGCCGGCTCGAAGGACGAACTGATAATCCATCAAGTTGGGATTGGTGAACTTCAACCCGGCCAGTGTCGGAATGCGTTCGCCGGCCTGGGAGAGAAAGTCGGGCATGGAGTGGCTCAGCCCCGTGAGCACCGGGATGTCGTAATAGTAAAACGGCGTGCCGGGCGCCGCCGAGGCGACCTGGGCGACGGTGGCGATGAGCGTTTCGAGGTCACGGGGCTTGAAATAACACGGCGCAAGCGCGGCGATCGCAGAGGCGGCCAGGCTCTCCGCGTGCGCAGCGAGGGTGCGCGCATCCTCGACACAATTTGTGCCGACGTGGACGACGAGGCGCAATTTCGTGCCGCGGACGACCTCGCTCCAGCGCTGGGCGAGCGCCCGGCGTTCATCGACGGTCAATGAATGGCTTTCCCCTGTGCTGCCTCCGATGAAGACGGTACCCACTTCATTCCTCAAGATGTGCGCGGCTTGGGACTCGACGACCGCGAGATTCAGCGAGCCGTCGGCGTGAAACGGGGTGTGGGTGGCGGCGACGAGGCCGTGGAGGCGTTGGGATGCGGGCAGGTTCATGGAGTGGTGTCGAATGATCGAGGGCGAACGAGGAGGATGAGGAAAATCGACACGAGGACGCCGGCGGCAAAGACCGCGCAGGTCAGGTTCAGCGGGACTTTCCGGTCGCTCAGAATTCCAAATGTCCAGTCCACGCCGAAGCCGAAGACCATGCTGAGGAAATTCATCACGCCGTAACCCGTGGCTCGCAATTCCGGGCGCGCGACCTGGCAAAGGATCGGCATGTTGTTGCAGTCGTAAAAGCCCCACCCAAAGCCGAACAAGATGAGCCCGGCAATCGCCAGGGAAAAGGAGTTCAGATTCCCCGCGTTGCCGACGCCGAACAATGCCGGGATGATCAACGCGGTGCCGGTGATGCTCACATAAATGCGTCCCCGCGGGTTGGTGCGCATCCACCGATCCGCCCAAATCCCGCCAGCCGCCGCGGAAATCCATGCGGCGGCTTGCCAATAGAGCGAAGCGGATACCCCGGCCTTGCCCTGGCTGATCTTGAACGATTTGAGCAGGATGGCCGGCATCCAGTCACGCACCATCCACGCCGCGGCCGCCGGAATGGTGAAATAGACGGCGAGCAAGAGGAACGATCGATTCGTGAGCAACTCGCGAGCAGAAGAAGCAGCGGTGGGTTTGAGGAGCGTACCCGCGCTGCTGGCGATGCGCGGCGCATCGCGGAGGAGGAAGATGAGCGGCACGGCGTAGAGAATTCCGGCCACGCCCGTGAAATCGAAAGCCTTCCTCCACCCGAGCGCCTCCGAGTCCGCGATGAAACCCGCGAACCCGCCAATCATGACGCCGGTGTAAATGCCCATCTGATGGAATCCAACGGCCCGGGATCGCGTCGGGCCGGTGTGATAATCCGCGATCAGCGCGAGCGCGGCGGGGATATAGAAAGCCTCGCTGATGCCCATCAAGCTGCGAGTCCACAACAGCTCTGAATAGGTGTCCACATGGCCCGTCAACCAAGTGATGGCGGACCAGACAAAGAGACTGCCGCAGATTGTCCATTTGCGGCTGAACCGATCCGCGATATATCCGCCGACCGGACTGAAGAAGGCGTAGACCAATTTGAATTTGCCCAGCATCAGGCCCCAGTTCGCCTCGGTCCCAATGCTCGGGATGCTTTGCATGACCGAGACCTTCATCGACGCAATCATCTGCCGGTCGAGGTAGTTGAGGAGTGCTACCGGCAGGAGCAGCCCGACAACGATCCAGGCGAAGCGGGAAACGGAAGAAGAAGCCATGCACTAGGGAACCAACGCGATGACGTCCGGTGTGCGCACCCGCGGCCGCACTTCGCCGTTTGGGACGACAAACATCTTTTCCCACGCCACACAGGGCACGGTCGCGCGGGAGATTTTCATGATCTCCTTCTCGCTCCAGGTGCCGGCTTCGACGTCGTAGAGAAGGTCGGTGCGCGGAAAGCCGGGATGCCTCTCGACCGGTTCAAAGGTGACGTTGAGACCATCGTCTCCCGATACAATCAGGAATTGGGTGGGGCCGAACGAGGTGACCAGAGGAGCGGGCGATGGCGCGGCCACGGCGGCTCGCGGCAGATCGGCGAGACGCTTCCAACCCGCCGGCGGCGTGAAGCGATACGCGTCGCGCAGGAAATCGCGCACGGGCCTGCCATCAGGTCCTGCTTTCAAGGCGGCCCCGGTAAACAGGTAGAAGGCGCCATCGTGCGATCCTGCCACCGCGAGCATGCGCGCGGGGCCGGGCCACGGGTCCAGTTCGCGCCAGATCGGCAACTGCGCATCCAGATCCAACGCCCAGAAAGTGTGCATGGCTTCCGTCGCCAACGGCGTATCGATGCCGCCCGCGATGTAGACCGTGCGGCCGACCAACGCTCCACAGGCATTCGCGCACGGTTGCGGCAGCGCGGGCAGTGGCACGGTCTGCAATTTCCCCTTCTTCCATTGAAGCCGGAAGCTGTCCGCGTAGTGCCGGATGGAGTCGCTGCCTCCGAAGCAGAGCACGGCATCCTCCGCCGTCACAGATACGCCATAACCGAGGAGGCGAGGCAGCTTGAAGCCGGACTTCCATTTGCCATCCGGTTTCTCGAGGACGAACGCGGAGTCGTACCATTTCTTGGTGAAGGGGTCCGTCCATTTGTCACCGGCAATGTTTGCACCGCCGGCGACGATCAGCGCGCCTCCGCTTACACCGGCAAAGCAGCCGGCGAATCCTTCCCGATCAGGAATGGGCGCGAGCGACTGTCCAAAGGAACGATGTGAGGCCATGGCGGGTTTTGGGGGTTCACCACGGGCGGCAAGGCCAAGCGCGAGCAGCATCACAGCCGGGAGCAGCCTTGCGGGAAGGCAGGTCACCATTCCCCTTTCCGGCCGAATTTCGCGCGGGCGTTTTCTCCAAATTGCCGGCCGGCTTCGTCGATCGCCGCGAGCACTTCGTCCGTCCCCCGCCCCGCTGTGCTGCGCGCCGCGGCGATGAGCGTCTCGCATTCATTGGTGTCCATGAAACGCGCCGCCTCGAGCAGGCGCGGTTCGTCCTCGGGAGGGACGGCAAGAAAGCCGTGTTTGTCAGCGTGGATGAGCTGTCCAGGCTGAATCTTCCGGCCAAAGACTTCGACCTCGCAGTTCCACCGCACCGGGCAACTGAACGCGTGCCCCACGCACATGCGGCGCGCGAGCGCCTTGAACCCGGCGTTGGTCATCTCGTCGACATCGCGGATCGCCCCGTCGCAGATCGTGCCGACGCAGCCCAACCCGCGATGGATGTTGCTGTTCACTTCGCCCCAAAAGGCCCCAATCGTCCGCGGCTTATCGAGATCCTGCACGACCACGATCTTCGGGCCCGGGATGCTCGCGACGTAGGCGCGATACTCGCTCCACGCACGGGGATTGTTGCGCGGGTGTTCAGCATTGCCGGGCTCGCAAACCACCGTCACCGCGTGCCCGACCATCGGCCCCATCTGCGGCATGAAATCCCGGGTCTCCTCGAGATTGAACCCGACCGCGCTGGCGTCGTGCCGGGTGATCTGTTCCCAACCGTTGTAAATCGTCGGAGTGTTCCAGCGTTTGAGTTGGAGCATTTCGGAATGGGACAGGCGGGCAGAGGTGGTCATGGAGCGGGCGGAGGCGGTGAACTCTTGGCGAGGTTGCGAAGGACAACAGCGACATTCTTTCCGTCGCACTGGGAGCCGGGCACGGCGCTTTTTCGCCAGTAGTCCGGGGAACCGAAGATGTGCGCGCCGGCCAGTACTTCGATCGCAGTTTCCGGAGTGGCGGTGGCATCGAAGGTCCGCGCGGCGTTGAGGAGCAACCCTGCGACTTTGGCCCCGTCGCATTTGCCGCCGGGGACGGCGTTCTGCGCCCAGTAGTCGGGGGAGTCGATCAGCTTCCGCTGGACGAGCTTTTGGAGGTCTTTGAACGTGGTGGAGGACACGTCAGTGGCCGAGGGTTCCGAGGCAGGACGCACGGAGTTCCATACGAGGTGCTGCGCCACGCCCGTCATTTTAGCGGTCGCCTGCAACACGAGATACTCGGCCACCACTTGCGCGGCTTCCGAGCGCGTGATCACGGTGGCGCGTTCCGGTTCACTCGCCTGGAAGTCCACTTGCACTTGGGAGGCCACACCAATGCGTGCCATCGCCCCGGCAAATACACCACGCGTCACCGATTCCGTCGCCCCAACCAATACGTCACGTGGCACCGATTCCTTGGTCGAAAAGCCGGTGATCGACGTCAAGTCTGCGCCCATGACGGGTTGCCGAGGTTGAAACTGGCCCTGGCCGGACAGTTGCAGGAAGCCTCGCACAGTGACGAGTTGGATCGCCGACCAGTCCGGGCGATCCGCGGCAACATCCTGAACCGGCGTATAATTCAGCGGATCATGGGCACGCGCGAGGATGTCCTGCACGAGGACCGGCTCCACCGCGCGAGGCTGGACATGATACTTCACCGCGAGGGCAGCGATGGCTCCGGCGGCCTGGCCCATGAGCATGGTGTGCGGTTGCAAACGCGTGGCGCCGTTACCCATGCGCGACTGCGAGATGTTTTTCTCCGCCGGCAGGAAGCCATCCACTTTCTCCGGGATGAAGCTCTCGAACGGGATGGCAAACGGCCCATGGCCATTTCCACCGAATTTCGTGGGAATGTCTTCCGCACGGTCGAACTCCGGCTCGAGGTAGCGCGCCTGCATGGAACCGTGCATATCCACAGGATAATCGCCGATGGCCACGGAGGTCTCGAACTGCTGCGGATGATGATTGGGGCGCCGGTCGATCTCCCGGGCGCAGAGCGTATGAAGCCCGACGATACGCCGACTCTCCCGCACGTACGGAAGCACCGGGAAGTGGTAGAGCATCGTGCGGAAGGGCTCGAGGTCCGCACGTTCCTTGAGCCATGCATCGATCTCCGCACGATTGTACGGCGTGTCGTAGCCTTCATCATCCGCCACCGCCCAGTCGCGAAAGCCGAGCGTGTTCTGGATGTAATAGAGCAACTGGAGAGTGCGCAGCCTCATCTCGCGGTTCGTCGCCTGGCGGCGCGCGGGGTCCTCGATCTCGGCGACCGTGGACGGGTAGTCGTTGTTGAAATTGAGGTGGGTGCGCGTGATCGCTCGCGGACCGCCGGGGCGTGTGCCGTCGGGCATGCCGCGATAGCCGATGAATTGCTTCCAGGCCCAGGGCCGCTCGTTGCCTCCCGCCCCTTCTCCCGCGACCAGGCTTTTCACGAAACGTTGGTGGACCGCATCGTCGTAGCCGGGGGGCTTTTCGCTGACCAAGAAGGCAGGCGGCACCGGTCCCGCATACTGCCTGATCACCGCGGTCCAGGTATTGTCCTGCACGTGCTGCGTGGGGACGATGGCGTCGTTCGTGCAATTGCCCACGCGATAGCGCGCTCCGGTCAGCGGGATGACATCGCCCCATTCCGTAGCGTCGATGAGCACGGTGCTCCGTACGTCCCGGGTGGTGCGGCCCGCTTCGGACACGACCTCGATCTCCACGCCGGTCACGACATCGCCGCTCCTGGTCACCTTCGTGACCCGCGAGCGCAGAGACAAGTCGAGCGGCCCCGATCCGCGGACGGCCTCCAGCATCTCGTGCAGGATTTGCCGCCCAACGTGCGGTTCGACGCAGATGTGGCTGTAATTGTAGGCGGTCTCCGCATCGATTCCGAGCGGCCGGTAATAGGTTTCAATGCGCTCGGCCAGTTCGTGGTAGAGGCCCCGCCCCCGCACGAGCGTGCCGCCTTCATCCATGGAAGTCACCGCCGCCGCATTCATCTGTCCGCCGATATAATCCGTCTCGTCGAGCAGGAGCACGGAGGCTCCCAACCGGGCCGCCTGAATCGCCGCGCCGCATCCGCCCGTGCCGGCCCCAGAAATGACCACGTCATACGCTGGCTTGATCTGGGCCGGCGGGATCCCGTGGGGGTCGACCGCAAAAAGATCGACGGCGCAACGACCGGCCATCACCGCGAAAATGAAGCGGCGCCGCAGCATCACTTGGCGACCAGTTTGTCCGTCTCCGCGAGTTTGAACCGGGTGCTCACGACGGAGTTCTTTTCCGTGCCGGGGCGATACTGAATATACGTCGTGGCGACGATCGTGCCATCGGGCAGCAACGCGACGCCCGGGTACCCGCAATCGCCTTTCCGGGCGGAGTAGCTATGCAAGAGCTTGATGCGATACTGGCCGCCCGCCGGCCCCTTGCGAATATCCTCGTAGGTCCCGACCCAGGCCACGAAATGCCCGCGCGTCGGGCTTTCCAGCGCCTGGTCCCGGAAGCATACGACGAGGCGGCCATCAGGCGTTTGGACGCCGGCGTGGCGGTCGCCGGTCAGGCCCCATGGCGTGTCGGACGGCGTGCTCCAGGTATGTCCCTCATCCTGGCTGAACATGACGAGGCTGTTCCCCTTGTGGGTGTTCTCCCGCAGCAGGCAGCACAGTTCCTTGCCATCCGGGGAGCGGAAGACGAACGGCTCGCAGGGATTCTTCCCCTCCACCGCAGCCACGACGTGCGGCTCGGACCAGGTGAGCCCGCCATCCGCGGTGATCGACTGCAAGACCTCCAGGGGCGGCTTGTCCTTGCCGTCGGGGCCGCGGTGATACAGGCCGAGGTAGCGGCCATCCTTGAGCTGCACGATGCTGCTGAAAGTCATGACGCATGGGAAGCCCAGCGCCGGCATTTCCCGCCAGGTCTTGCCGCTGTCCTCGCTCAAAATTCGGGGCATGAGCGGACTCGCCGAAAAGACCCAGAGCCGCTCCTTGCCCGCCGGATCCACGAGCCGATAGATGCTCGGGCAGTTGCCGTGCTTTTTGTATTCGGGGGGCAATTGATCGTCGAGCCGGGTCCAGGTGAGACCGCCATCATCGCTGCGCGCCATGGGCCCGCAGGGGCCGCCGTGGCCAATGGTCCAGACGGCAAAAATCGTCTTCCCGTCCGGCATGAGCAGCGTCGTCGGATGGCCCTGGTAAATGCTCTCGGTGCCTTGCGCGAGCACCACCTGGCGGGCGGCATCGGACGCAAGATCCACCACGGGAAGAATCGATTTCGTCGCCTCCGGTTCGGCCCACGCGCTAAGCGTGCCGACGCCGGCCAATCCGAGCGCCATGCATTGAGAGAAAAGCTTGGTCTTCATTTTTGGGGAATGCGTGGGATGATTCATGGCTTTACCTGAGGGGTGGGAGATGACCGAGGAAGTCGGAGGAAGAGGCAGGGGGATACATCCGGAAAATGGTGCGTGCTTTTGAACGCAGACGAAAGGGGGGCTTACTGGTTAGTTTCGCTGACCAGCGATGGCAATTTCCAAAATCGCACACGCTCAGCACGCTCGCCCAACCGTCATTCTGAGCTTGCGAAGAACCTTTGATCTCTGCCTTTCCTCACCAGCCTCGTTCTAGATGTCAGAAGAGATCAGAGGTTCTTCGCTTCGCTCAGAATGACCACGTGGGGAAACGCACCCAGTCATTCCAACGTTCAACACCTCACCGCACCGCCCCGGCACTCGATCCGCCGATTTCCGCGACCTGAAGCTGCGTCCATTCCCCCACTGCTCACATTATAATACAGCCGGTGCCCATCGGGACTGAAAACCGGATGCGGATGCGACTTCCTCCACGAACTGGCGCCCCGCCCATTTTCGAAACGGTCGATGATCACGTAGTCCTTGCCGAGAGCGTCGGAAACGACCACGCCCCACTCGCTTTCCTTGCCGCCGAAATTCTCGAGCGTGGTGTCGGTCACCCGCAAGCGCCCATCGGGACTGACCGAGGGATGATCGCCGTGAAACAACGGCAGGTCAGTCAGTCGCTCCACGTTCCCGTCGTTGCTGTCGTAAACGAGATTTCCCATCTCGGTGATATGACGCGAATCGGGTTGCCAGGACGGATGCCCCCACTTGTCGTTGGCGTAGAGAAAACGCTTCTCCTCCAGGCTATAGCAGACCAGTCCCTGCCGGGCGCTCGCGGTTTTGCTGCGCGGGTCATCCCCCAGTGCGGTGGCCATTTTGAAAAACACCCGCTTCAGATCAGGACTCAGGATCGGGAAGAAGATGGAAGCCGCGTTTTCCCCCACCACCCGGTCGTACCATTCCGGAAATGCGGTCTTGAGCGCGTCGACCGTAACGACGGTCTGCTTTTCACCCGTCACCACATTCAGCAAATCGAGATCGCGGTGCGTGCCTGGGTTCCAGTGGGGACCGTAGAGGGGGAGGAGATCGGCATTCGGCTGGCCCCAGCCGGCCATTTGTCCATGGGTGAGAATGCGCTCCGCCCCGGTATCCAAATCGACCACCGTCACACACCAATCCCCGTCGCGTTCGCTATGAAAGGCCACGCGTTTGCCGCCGGAAATCCACTGCTGACACGCCACCCGATGCGCATCCTCCACGTAAAGATCGTGCGCCAGAATCCGCTCCTGACCGCTGATCCGGTCCCGGACGCAAACCTCCCCGTGATGCCCTTCCGAGGTTCCCGAAGCGAAAAATAACACACTCCGTCCATCGGGACTCTCCGGGCACGTGTTGAAATACGAATGGATGGTGTGCCGCTCCGTATCTTCCGGGGAGACGACATGAATGCGGACCCCGCTGCGCCACGCGGCGAGGGGATCGGCGGCGGGCTCAGCAGCGATCGCGGGACACAGAGCACACCACGCGAGCGCAAGGCACAAGAGGCGGAGTTTCATGGAGTTCGGGGATGGGGACGATACGTCAATCGCCGGGGGCAGCCCGTCTTTGCCTCAATTACCCCTTGGCTGGCAAACAAACTATGAAGCGCGTTGCGAGACAAGCACCTGCCCATCCGCCCCCAGGCGCTCGCGGAGTTTCTGGTAGTCGACATTTTGTACGTTGGTAGGGAATCGATGACCAGGCAGGCGGCGGCCGCCGCGGGCTGGCTGCTCACCATGAAGACGGGTTCCATACGCATGCTACTGAAAACGGTGTGGCTGGCGGAAGGGGCGAAGGTGACGAACAGGTTTTCGCACTCTGCCGCCTTCGGGACGGGCTCCTTCACGAACGCGCGACCGCCTCCGATCACTTCGTCGTTTCGAGCGTCCCAGCCACCGAAATCCGGCCACGGACGCCGACCTTCCACGCTTCGCCTTGGACCGGCAGCGCACCAATATCCGGCGGCCTGCCGTTCGCGGATCGCAGTGGGTCGGGCCATTCCGCGGGGAGCACCACACCACCGCCCATCGCCGCGCTCCCCGGCTTGAGACGGGGATCGAGCGATTGACGGCCCTCGGCGTCCAGCGAGACAAACTGCGGATCGCCAAAGCGATCTCCCGCGCCCAAACCCGGCGCGTAATGCTGTTTGCTCGCCGCAAACTGGGGCGACTGCCGGAATTTGTCGAAGAAGTCCCACGTCTGCTTCCCGCCCTCGCGGACACTCCAATAGAGATTCCCATCGGCCTGGAAATCATCCTGGGCCGACATCCCGGTGGCATTCAGCCCGGGCACGCCCTGAACCTGCACAAAGATGTTATTGAACACGCGCCGCGTGGTGCCGCCGGTGTGGGCGCCCCACGAAAATGCGTACCATCCCCGGAACGAACCTTCCTTCATGAGAAACGTGTTTTGATAGACGTAGGCCACCGGATGGATCGGATTCCCGTGATCGTGCGCGATGATTTCCGTGGGCTGATCGTAATAGGCGCCCGACGGGTCCGCCGTCTCGGGCGGCGATTTGTAGGTCCCCCGCCGCAGGTCGATGACGTTGCGATAAATATAAAGCCCGCTTCCCGGTTCGCTTGTGACTGGATTCGCCTTCTTCGCGTGGGCGGTAAACGGGCTCAGGCAGCGTGAGATGTAGTTCTGGTAAATGAGAACTCGGCCGCGCTCGCGCTTCGGTCCCGGCTCAAAACCGTCGTCGTTGAAATTCTCCACGAAGCTCTCGTGGAACTGCATGTTCTCCAGCGCGGAGAAAGCGAAGAAATCGTGGTGGTCCGTGAATTCGCAGCGGGTGAAATCGAAGTCCGTGCACGCCCCTTCCGTCATCATGAGATAGCCCGATCCGGCGCGGTTCTTGTGGTGGAAGCGCGAATGCCACGGCGCGGCGTGGCCGCGCAATGCGCAGTCCGCCATACGCAATCCGCGTGTGCTACCGATCCGCATGCCCATGCTCCCGGCATAGAGCGTCACGCCATCGAATTGCACATCCTCGCAATTCTCGATCTTGGCGGCGCCGAGCTTCGAGCCGCGCAAGACGAGGTCTTGAATCCGGAGGTGCTGCGATTTCACCAGGGCCAGCGGGTACGCTTCGCCGGCGATGACCAGCGGCAATTTGCGCGGATCGGTTTCACCGAGATAAGCATTCTCGCCCAGGCCGGCGAGATCCGTATGTGCGAGGCGGATGTGGATGCGGCCGGTGTCCGGATCGCGCCGGGTCCCGGGGCCGCAGTAGATGCCCTCCGGATCATCGGCGCGGTTCTCCAGCGCCGGCCGCCAGAACTCATTCTTCGAGCGGAGATCCGTGAAATTCATGTAGCGATGAAATGGGATCATCGAGTCGCCAAAGTTTCCGAATCCACCGCCCGCCGGATAGGATTTCGTGGATCGATACTCCCCTTCCGCGCCTTGCGGATAGGGTTCCCAGGCATTTGCCGGGTCCTCGTAGAACTCGCGCAGTCCCGCATCGATGATCGCCAGTTCCCCTTGCTGGGCGCGGATCGTGATCGGCTTCTCCGCGGTCCCTTGGGCGGAGAGTGCGACGGGCTCATAGTAGGTGCCGCCGCGAAGGCTGAGCGTGTCGCCCGGTTTCAATTGGCGGGTCGCATACTTGAGCGTCTTCCAAGGCTGTTCTTTGGTCCCAGAGTTAGCATCGTCGCCCTTCGCG
>Ga0207705_10001645_pt1 | contig 17727 bp, 11 predicted proteins | sample KBSC13metaG_FD_184314 | JGI IMG/M metagenome (GOLD analysis project Ga0207705, IMG submission 184314) | Corn rhizosphere microbial communities from Kellogg Biological Station, Michigan, USA - KBS C1-3 metaG (SPAdes) (version 2) | ecosystem: Host-associated > Plants > Roots > Rhizosphere > Soil ...
GATGCCTCAATGTTAAGAATTTACGATAAGGTAACCTCCATATTTTCAAACAGCATTTGCTTGCTTCAAGAGTGGGGTCATACACTTGACTTCGACATTAGTCTTAATATACTGATAATTTTTTCCCGACTCTATTCAAGTGTCAGGCAATTGAACGAGGTTCTCTGCCGTGTTATCGATTCGGCAAACGGAATTTTCAGGCCAATACGCCCACTGCAGAGCCTACAGGGGCTACCGGGGCAATATCACGGCTGCGTGATCGACGATCAAGCGCGTTCCCCCACAGGTCGCGAGAATCCCGGACATGTGAGATCTTGCCGTTACGGTTCACGCTGTAGTCGTGAAACACGATCAATTCCGACAGAGACGCATTGCGCGAGAGCCGCGTGTAATCGAACAGGACGCTGCGTTCAATTTTCGCGCCCCCAAGGATTCGGCAGCCAGAACCGATCCAGCATGGTCCAACGATATGCGTACCCGCCTCGATGTGCGTACCGGAACCGATATATACCGGACCTTCGATCACCGTGCTTTTCCAGTCGATCCGGGTATTCAGGCCGCAAAAGATGCCAGGGGCAATCTCGCGACCGGGCAGTTCCAACCCCTCCACCTCGCCGGTCATGATCGATTGCATGACTGCCCAGTAATCGGAGACCGTACCAATGTCGACCCAGTTGAATTTGAGGGTTTGCGCATAAAACGGCAGCCCCAGCGCCACCATCAGGGGAAATAACTGCGAACCGATATCGAATTCGGCGCCGGCTGGGATCAGATCGAGCGCTGCGGGCTCGAATATATAAATGCCAGTCGAGGCACAGTTGGAACGCGCCTCTTCACGAGCCGGCTTTTCCTGGAACGACCTGACGCGGCCATCCTTGTCGGCGATGACGACCCCATAACTCGACACCTTGTCCCACGGGACTTCCTTGGTGATTACCGTAGCGAGCGCCCCACGTGCGCGGTGCTCGGCCACTGCTGCCGTGATATCGAGATCAATCACGGCATCGCCGCACAGCACGATGGTGGTTTCGTCGAAAAAATTGCTGAATTGCTGGATTTTTTTCATTCCACCGGCCGAACCCAAAGGCTTTGGCACGACTGTGCCGTCGGTGGTGGAATAGCCTTCAAAAGAATAACCGATTTGAACCCCGTACTGCTGGCCATCGCCGAAGTAATCTTCGATTTTTTCGTGGAGATACGCAACGTTGACCATGATTTCTCCGACACCATGGCGCGCGAGGTGCTCGATCAAGTACGCCATGACTGGTTTCCCTGCAAGCGGGATCATCGGCTTGGGCAACTCATACGTCAGCGGTTGTACGCGAGTACCTTTTCCGGCGGCTAGAATCATTGCTTTCATTTTTTCCCTATTCATCCACTAGCCGGCTGCCAACTTTGCCGACTATTCTCAAGTCAGTGCAACGCCATCATGCGAGAACCGAGGTTTCGAAGGGGGAAAAATGCGCGTCTGGCAGTTCGCTACATATATAGAGTCCAATGTACCGCACCACATGCCGCCAGGCTTTCCCGACCTGTAATGTCCATGCCGTTGGTATTTTCGAATAACCAGATACTGTTGCTCGACGACACCTTGGCACGACACTTCACCTGAGTTGACTCAGCATTACCATGTGTGAAATCCGCAGATTCCTATGCTGCCCTACGGAAGAATCTTAGTAGGTGAAGTAAATTTACGAGTAACTATGAGCTATGTCAACACGCTGATTTTGCTGTTCGCGCATGACATTGTTAAATCTGCTGTTCAAAGTGTGGCGCAATTGTTAAATATATTTCACAATGCTGCGACGCACATGCAAATAGTCAACTATTTGTACTATAAAGTAACGCACTTTTTGGGTGATTCTCGACATCGCCCCTAGGAAGCCCAGAATAATCACGCACCAAAATAAGTCGCAATACAATCCGCAGCGATTAGGAAATGTGGAATGGGTATCTATTTAGCGTGCCGCAACGGGACGGCCGTTTGACGGAAAAAAAATTTATATGTTGCGTTTACATCAGTCAGCGCCATCCAAACTAATTGTCGACGTTTTCCGCAATCTTTGGCTCAGCAAAGATAAGCGCAAACAATCTTTATTTCCTGCCGACTGGATAAACACAATTGACCTGACAGCAAACTTACAGCAATGCGACAAACGCAGCCTCACAGAACAAAGGCGCAAATAATCTTTATTTTCCAAAGCGGGGATAGATACAGAGACCTGACCGGACTCTTACAGTCATCCGGCAAGCTTCGGCCCGCCGGAGAAAGGCGCAGACAATCTTTATTTTCTGCCGAGGGGGGGGCAGGCACGATTGACTCGTCTACGACAACCTAACGATTCGGGGCTTTGTCGGCAGACATCGAATTGACGTACGCCTTGCCAGCAAAGACCGGCTCATGCGTGTGAGGGCGACCTGGGCGGTACGCCCTCCTCGCGCCGGCAATGACGAAAATCAGTTCCCCAGCAAGGCATCCTGGAAGCCCTGCAGCGCCGGCTTCGGCTGGAAGTTGCCATCGAACAGCAATGGCCAGTCAGGCGATCCAGGCTGGTTGATCCAGCTATCCGCATCCCACACGCCCCAGATCGTGATGCCGGCCCGCTGGGCAGCCGGTACGGCCCGCAGGTAGGCCGCGATGATGTCGTGATAGCGTTGCCGCTGCCGGAGCGCCGCATCCGCCGTGAAACTGGTGTAGGCGCTCTTCATGCTCACGTCCATTTCGGAGATCTTCACCTTCAGGCCACGATCCGCCACGGCCTTCAGCGAAGACTCGATCGCGGTAATGCTCGGCCAGTCGATGGTCACGTGCATCTGGAAGCCGACGCCCGTAATGGGTACGCCGCGCGCCCTCATGCCATCGACCAGGGACAGCAGGTTCGCCGTCTTCTGTCCGCCGGCTTCGATGTTGTAGTCGTTATAGAACAGGTCGACCTGCGGATCGACGGCGCGGGCGTTGGTGAAGGACTGGTCGATGAAGTCCTGGCCCATCTTCTGGCTGAAGATCGTGCTGCGCAGGATATTGTTCACCGTCGGCTGCCCATCATCGGCGAGCGCCTCGTTGACCACGTCCCAACTCACCACCCGCCCCTGGAAATGCGACACGATGGTCTGCACATGGTTTTTCAACATGGCGGCAAAATCGCCGGTGTAATTCGTCATAAACGCAGGCACTTGGTAATCGGCATGCCAGATCAGCGTATGCCCATGCACTTTGATCCCATTGGCGTTTGCGAAGGAAACGAAGTCGTCGGCCTGGCCGAACGTGAACGTGTTTTCTTGTGGATGCAGATAGCCCATCTTCATGATGTTGCCAGCTGTCATCTGATTGAAATTGGGGAAAACGACGGCCTGTTGCTGTGCACTCGTGCTGCTGTTGATGATGCTGTTATTCTCGAAACCCGCATTCACGGCCACACCGACCGGGAAACTCGCCAGGGACTTCAACCCTGCTCCGCTATCGCTGCTCTGCGCAGCAAAGTTCGCGGTCAGTGATTTATTGCTGTTCATGGTGATCGTCAGCGGATTCGTGCTGGCGTTGACGGTCCCGCTCCAGCCGGAGAAGGATGAGCCCTGAAGCGGCGTCGCCGAGATCGAGACGGTGCTGCCCGCCTTGTAGGTGTAGTTGCCAGGCGCCAGGCTGGTCGTGCCGCTGCCGGTACCGCCGACGGTGACCGCCAGCGTATAGTTGACGACACTGCTGTTGTCGGTGCCGTTGACCTGCAACTGTGAACCGCTCTGCCTGGCCACATAGCGGAGGTAATAATTGCCATTGATGCGAGCTGGCATCTGGTTCGAGGCCACGTTGGCATACGAGACGCCGTTGATCGTGAACGTGCTGGCCAGCCTGGAGGACACGCTGTCGATAGTACCGGACGTGACCAGGCAGACATTCGCGGGGCCATTCAGCACGACCGGCAACGTCATCGACTGGGGATTATTGCAAATCGCTCCTGCGCTGCCGCCTGTCTTCGGCGCGGCGTATGCCGAGTCGGCAATGCCGAAGACGAACATCAGGCTGAATAGTCCGCCCACAAGATACTGCAACGATATACGGATCCTTCGCGATGTTTTCATAATGATCACTTTCTATTTTTAGCGTCACGGCGCGACCTGTCGCCGTGACCGGGCATGGGTGAAATGGTCCAGGGTTACCCCGTTTGCAGCACATGGAGCTCCCGATGTGCCGGGCATGGCGCGGACGGGTGCAAACCGGAAGGAATGCTACCGGCCGCACATTATCGAGAACGTTATGAATTTGCTCAGGAACTATTTCAAAATTTGCCAACGAGGTTGACAAAATTCAGATTATTCATCACTTGTTATGATTACGGCATCGACCCTGGCAAGGATACCAATCCGTTTCCCTGCAGGAAGAACGGGATCGGTTAGGTCTTCAATAGACCCGTCATGAACGACGACAGAGGCCAATGCCAGATTCCCGTGACGCCTCACGATTAAATTAGGTCGAGATATCCGTCCAAGTAAGTCGGCTTTTGAAAAACACTTTATTTCGCATCAATTGATGCGCATGATATCGGTCAGCGCTCGACGAACAGCGCCATGGGGACCGTCATGCCACACATCTACAAACCAGAAGAACGCTGGGACAACGCCGACATCGGCTACCCGTCCGCGCTCGCCATCGGCGATTCGTGGTTCTGGTACGTCAACAACAATATCCTGGGCACGATGATCCATCACCGCGCCCTGTCGGACGACTACCGGAACATCCAGCTCGTGGGCTACAACGGCGCGCGCCTGAAGGACTATGTCGGCGAAGGCAAGTATGCCGACACCGTCGAGCATTTCCTGCGTCCCGGCTTCGTCGAAGGGTTCGCGGCGTTCTTCATCAGCGGCGCCGGCAACGATGCCGTCGACGTGGGCCTCGCGCTGCACGGCCATTGTCGGCCCGGGACGGATGCCGAAGGCTGGATCGACGAAGACGGGATGGACGACATGCTGTTCCGGCTGCGGCAATCGCTCACGCGCCTGATCGCGGGCATCCGCTTCGCCAAGCGCGACAGCGCCAGCCCGCCGCCGATCTTCGTGCATGGCTACGATTACCCCGTGCCGGACGGCCGCGGGTTCGAATTCGGCCTGATCCACGCCGGGCCATGGCTGGCGCCGGCGCTGGATGCGCACGGCGTGCCGGATGACATCGTCTTGCGCAACGCCATCGTGACGATCCTCATCGACCGGTTGAACGACGACCTGCTGGCGCCGCTGGCGGCGGCCACGCCCGGCGTCGTCTACATCGACAGCCGCGGGGTGCTGCCGCGCGACGGCACGTACCGCGACTACTGGGCCAACGAGATGCACCCGACGAACCTGGGCTTCCGCCGCATCTTCGAGCAGACCTGGCTGCCGCGCCTATACGAACACGGGGTCGCCCTGCGCCCGACGCCGTAAAGGGGTGGCGCGGCGGCGCCCTGTCAGAGCCCGCCGCCTCCGCCTCCACCTCCGCCGTTGTAACCGCCGCCGTTACCGAACCCACCGCCACCATCGCCGCGTCCGCCCGGACCGCCGCGGAACATCCCGCGTCCGCCGTTGCGGATGCGGTCGTCGCCCGTCACGCCGCCCCACTGGTAGCGCAGGCCGATCTGCACGATGCGGGGCTGGTTGACCGTCAGGCTGTGCAGGCGCAGCACCTCGTTCTCGACGTCGCTTTCCATATTCCCGGTGTGGAACACGTTGTTGACGTTCAGGTTCAGCGACAGCCGCGGGCTGATGCGATGCATCCAGGTGAAATTCGTCATCGTGACGGCGCCGTTGACGCCCTGCCCGTTCAACGTCGCGCCGTTGCGATTGACGCTCAGCTGCAGTGCCTCCATGCCGATCTGGTACGCGAGCCGCAGCTTGACGTTTTCGCGGTGGTTCGTCTGCTCCACGCCGGTCATGTCACTGGTGAAATTGGAGATCCGCTGACGCTTCTCGTTCGCGATCGTGCCGCCCAGGTTGGCCGACAAGCCTGACAGGAACAGTTGGCGGACGTTGAAATTCAGGTCGATGCCGACGGAATCGTTGGCGCCGAAGTTGATGGGCGACGTGACGATCACGTTCGGATCGCTGGCAAGCGCATAGCTGCGGTTGCCGATCACGGGCGATTCGCGCCGCTTGAACAGCGTGAAGCTGCTGTCGACGCCGAAGATACGGTCACGGTAGGCCAGTTCGAGGAGGTCGTTGTTCACCGGCTGCAGGTGCGGATTACCCTGGCGCGCATTGAAGTCGTTCAGGTAGACGAGGTTCGGATTCAGGTCGCGCTCGTTCGGGCGGGCGATGCGCCGGGCCGCGCGCAACTGCAGCATGCCGTCGGTGCCGATGTCGCGGGTCGCATAGAAGCTCGGCAGCCAGTTCATGTAATAGTACTTGTCTTCCTCGTTGAGGAGAGGCTGGCGCACGTCGAGCTGCGTGTATTCGCCGCGCAGGCCGCCCTGGATGCTGAGATTCGTGAACAGCTTCGTGGAGAGGATGCCGTAGATGGCCGCGTTGCGATCGTTCGACTCGAAGTCGCTGATGCGGTTCGCCACCGGCACGTAGTCGCCCGTCACCGGGTCCTGCCCCAGGTAGTTGGTCGGATTGTTGTTCTTGCTGTCCGCGACCTTCGCACCCGCCTTCAAATGCCATGTGTCCCACACGTTGCGCTCGTAGTCGACGGAGACGTCGAGGATGCGGTTGCGCCGGTCCGTCGAGCGCAGGCTGTTGGCGATGTACGGCGTGGGGCGCAGGCGGTAGTCGTAGAACACGCTCGAATCGGAACTGTTGTTCTGGCCCGTGTAGCGCAGGTCGAACTTCAGGTCCTCGCCCGGCTCGCCGCTCTTGTGGTCGTACGATGCGCCGATGCCGAAGTTCTCCGCCGGCGACAGGCTCTGCGAACGGCTCGTATAGTCGGCCAGCGGGTTCATGCCGGCGTCATAGCGCTGCGTGGTGCCGACGTTGTCGCTTTCGCTGCGGATCTTCGAATAGCTGACGGAGGCGCCCGCCTGGTCCCGTTCGCCGACGTTGTACGTCAGCGTGGACGACAGGTTCAGCGACTTCGACCTGATTTGCCCGTTGCCCGCCGTGTTCTGCGCGTCCGTCACCGCACCCGTGGCCAGGTCGAGGTCCTGGCGCTGCGATTCGCGATAGCTGTTGCGCACCGTCTCGCGCACGCCGACGTTGCCGCTGATCGAGTATGGACCTTCCGCGCGCTCGCCATTCAGGAAGGCATTCGCGCGGCCCTCGGTGCCCTTGTTGGCGCTCAGGCTCGCGCGCGAACCCGGCTTCCGGTTGCGCTTGAGGACGAGGTTGATGATCGGTCCGCTGCCGCCCTCGTTGCCGAATTCCGCGCCCGGCACGTTGATCACCTCGATCGATTCGATGGCCTCGGCCGGAAACGCGTTCAGCGCGTCGCCGCGGTTCTGTCCCTGGAACTGGGCGTCGCGTTTGCCGTTCACCATGATCTGCACGTTCTGGTTGCCGCGCAGCGCCACGTTACCATCCTGGTCGACGGTAACCGACGGAACGTTGTTCAGGATATCGGACGCGGACGCATTGCTGACGCTGATGTCGTTCTTGACGTCGTACACGTCGCGGTCGATCTTGTTGGTCGGACGGGTGGCGACCACCTCCACCGTCGCGACGCCGTCGCCGGTGTCGGTGGCCGCAGCCGGATTCGCGCCCGTGGTGCCTTTGGCGGCGGCGGGGCCGGTCGCAGCCGGCGACGCAGCCGGAGGTGCGATCTGTGCATACAGCGGCGGTGCGGCGAAACAGCCGAGGAACAGGGCGGGCAGGATTTTCAGTGCCAGGACGTCACGGGTGGCGCGGCGGGCAGCGTGCTTAGTGAGAATCATCGATCGGATCTTTGGGTTGCCAGTGCATGAACTTAACGCGGTGGCGGACACCCGGGCGACACCGACTCCAAACTCTCAGCGCCTTGAGCACGTGTCAAGACAGGTTCGAAGCCGAGTCCGGGGCCGACGGAATCCGCAACTTCCGGTATTCCGCCGGCGACCCGATTAAGTTCCAACGATTTGCGCACACGCAGCGTGACGCGTCACGCAAATCGCACAGACGTGAAGTCCTAGTGGCCCGAGGGCGGCTGCGATGGAACGACGGGCATCTGCATCTGCTTCTGCATCTGCTGTTGCATCTGTTGCTGCATCGCCTGGCGCGCATACTCCATCCCGGCCTGCGCCTCGGCATCCTTCATCATGGCGACCAGGTCGAGCGTCCACTCGTTCGCGCCGCCCGCTGCCAGGGTACCGTCCAATCCCTTGCGCATCTCGGCCTGAATGGCCGCCAGAGTGAGGCCGGCATCGAGACGCCGATGGAAGTCTGCGGCCCACGCGGTCATCGCCGGATCGCGGGTGTCGTTTTCCAGCACGCGCAGCACGTGCTCCGCTTTCGGCGCATCGACGAGATAGCACAAGGCCAGCACGGCCGCACGCGCCAGCGCACCCGAATCGCGCGTCGTGCGCCATGCGGCGATCACGCCGTCGAGCGCCGCGCGGCTCGGCGCGCCGTCCGCCAGCAGCGACAGGTCCAGTTCTGCCAGCGGGATTGCGCCCAGGCCGGATTCGCGCTCGCGCGCGCGCGCGAGGCTGGTACGGGCCGCGTCCAGGTACGGAGCGCGTGCGCCGGCGTCCGCCCGCACGGCCAGTTTCAGGTTGGCACGCGCCAGCAGGACCAGCACGTCGGCACTGGCATCGGCCCGACGTGCCGCCTTCTGCAGCCACGGCAGCGCCTCGGCAGGATCGCCCCAGTCGACGCGGGCCCGGGAGAGCGCCAGCTGGCCGGCGTCGACGTTCGGCACCTTGGCCGCATCCGTGGTCAAGGTGCGCAGCAGCGATTCGCCCTGAGCGCGAGCCGGGCACGCCTTCAGCACCGTATCGGCCAGCACGAATTCGCCCGACGTCGCCGACATCGTCTTGAAAGTGATCTCGGGGCGCACCTTGAACGGCATCTCGACGCGCAACACCTTGGCCGCCTGCAGGCGGTAGCGCCACAAATCCGTCGACACCTTGTCCACGTCGAGCCCGAACGCGTCGTGCAGGGCGACCGCCGGGTCGGCGCCTTTGTGGACCGCGTTCAGGAATCCGCCGAGATGCTGGCGTCGCTCACCGGAGCCGAGGATGTAGTGAGCGAGTATCCACGCCCGCGCCTCATATTCCACGCGAGCGGCCATGGCCCGCGTGTCACTGAGATTCTTGTACGGGTCCGGACCCAGCATGTCGCTGTATTCCAGGTTGTACACATGCCCCTCGTCGCGGAAGGCGAAATAACGACCGATGCCAGGCGGCGTGCGGCCGATTACCATCTGCTTGCTGCCGAATCTCACCCCTCCGATATAACTCGAAAAGCCCTCGATCCACGCCGAGGGTGCGCGCACGTCCGTATGGCGGTACAGGAAATGGCGGGCGTACGCCTGTGACGCATAGAACAGGCCTTCGTGCATCGGCGTGGTGGCGAGCTTGTCGTCGGTGACCGGCGTTAGCGCATCCGTATGCACAAGAAACCCCTGGACGCCACCCGCGCATTCGCGGAACAGCCCGATGCTGCCGGTCGGACGGTCCTGCGTCACGCGGTCCAGCTCGCGGTTATCGTCCAGGTAGATCAATTCAAGCTTGGGTTCCGGACCCGCCCCCACGGCGCCATAGTCCGCCGTGTAGGTGCGGAGCAGCGCGTCGAGGCGCTCGAGGTGTTCGACGAACAGGGCGACGTCCGCACGCGCTGCGTTCGAGACGACGACGACGTGGGCGCTTTCAGCCCGTACCCAGGGCGACGTGGCGCGCTGCCCCGTGACGACGATGCTTTGCGGCTCGGATTCCGCCGCGGCGGAGACGCCGCTCGCAAGCGCGCACACTGCGGCGACGGCGACGACCATCCCTTTTATTCTCGAAATCACGTTCCAGACTCCCCAAACAGTTTTAATGAAAGATGCAGATTTGCTATTCTGCATTGTTCCCGGACCTCAACAAAGTTCCCGTCGCGTAGGCCAATGGATAGCCATTGTCCAAATAAGTTGGGATCCTCTCCGAGGGACGCGCCAAATATTGACAAAAGGCAACCTGTTATTCTAGCAACAACATCAGGGACTGGCTAGCGGATATTGCTGCGATCCGCCCCGTCGGTCGGGCGGCGGCGGAACTTGCTTTATTGAAATGCGTCACGAATAATACGCAGACCCCTTACTCGCGCCTGGACCATGAAGCAACCGGAAGACCTGAGCACCATCGAATTGCCGCTCGACGCGGCGCTGGCGAAAAAGCGTGGCCGTCCGCCGAAGGATGACAAGCTCAGCGATGCGGAGCGGGCCCGTCGCTACCGTGCGCGCCAGAAGATGCGGCCGAAAGGCGTGTGGAACTATGAACAGGTGACGGCGCAGGCGCGGGTCGAAATCGAACGCCTGTTGGACGGCGCCGCGGCGCGGCCGGCCGGTGAGGCGGAACTGGTCGCGCAATGGGCGTACGGCATGTTCCTGCTGTGGGACCGCGTCACGGCCCAGCGCCAGCAGCCTGACGACCGGGCGGCGCTGCTCGCGCTCGTGTCCGGTTAGGCGTTGACCAGGCCGAGCCGGTCCGCGTGCGTATAGCAGACGAAGTCGCGGCCGCGCGCAAACGCGAGCAGGGTCATGCCGACGCCCTCGGCCAGCTCGACGGCGGCCAGGGTCGGCGCCGACATCCCGACCAATGCGGATACCCCCGCCATGGCCGCCTTCTGCGCCATTTCGTAGCTGACGCGGCTCGTGATCAGCACGAAGCCGTCGGCCGGCCGCGCACCGGCCCGCGCCATCGCGCCGATGACCTTGTCCAGGGCATTGTGCCGGCCCACGTCCTCGCGCGCGATCCGGATCTCGCCCGCCATGCCGCACCAGGCAGCCGCATGGGCGGCCCCCGTCAGATGGGTCAGCCGCTGCCCGGCGCCGATGGCGTCCAGTGCGCGCTGCACGCCCGCGGCGTGAAAACCCGTTGCCGGCGCGACTTGCGGCAAGGACCGGCTTACCTGGTCGAGACTATCGACACCGCACAGCCCGCAGCCCGTGCGCCCCGCGAGGCTGCGGCGCCGCTCCTTCAGCGCCATGAACGCGCCGCTCGCGATGTCCAGATGGACGGCGAGGCCGGCCGCGCTCCGCTCCACGTCGATCCCGTAGCACTGGACGGGCGACCCGATGATCCCTTCGCTGAGTGAAAAGCCGAGGGCGAATTCCTCCAGGTCGGCGGGCGTCGCCATCATGACGGCATGCGAGACGCCGTTGTAGACGAGCGCGACCGGGACCTCGTCGACCAGCATGTCGTCCACCGCGGCCACCTCACCGTCGCGCACGCGCAGCACCGGGCGGGCATGGGCCGGCGGCGGCAAGCCTTCAGCGAAGTCAGGCGGCAAATTCATCAAATCCTTGATCGGGCATGCGTCGGGACAGTGCATGCGCATTGTGGAAACTACGTATTTCCTGAGCAACACACCTGTTTGAGCCATTTTAACATCCACGAAAATTGAGCGCGCTGCTACACTCAAGCGGATGACAGGCCGGCTCCCCCCTGCGGCCACCCTGGTTTCCTTGGCAAGATGGACCATTTACAACTGCAACCCGGCGACATCGGCACCTTCGATCACGACGCCATTCCGCGCCTGCTGTTGCCGTCCCCGGCGACACTGTTCGAGGCGCGTGCCGCACGCCTGCGCCAGCTGGCGGCCGGCGACGTGCCCGGCATTCCGGTCGACGACACGCTGCGCGGGTATCTGACCCTGATGGCGTACGTGGCCGACGCCCAGCATGCCGTCGTCGCACGCCTGGGCCCCACCGGCGTGCCGCTGCCCGACCACAAGGCGCTACAGCTTGCCCATGCGCATAACATGCCGCCGCTGCCCGCGACGGGCGACCGTCCGGCCGCGTGGCTGCGCGTGTTCGCCCGTCTGCTCGATGCGCTGGATGCCGTCGCCGACCCGCCGCCGTCGCTCCCGACCGCGCTGGTCACACTGCGCGCCTCGCCCCCCGACTGGCTGGAAAGCGTCGCCGCTGCGATACTCGGCAACTGCGCCGACGGCGCCGATCCGCTGCGCGCGCCCTTCGTCGCCGCCGCTTTGCAGGTCACGTGGAGCCTGATGGCTGCCCAGCTGGATGCGGCCTGGGCGCAGCCCCTCGTCACCGGCACGCTGTGCCCCGTGTGCGGCTCGCATCCGGTGGCGAGCATCGCACGCAGCGACGGCCGCTACCTGCACTGTGCCACGTGCGAATCGGAATGGCATATGCCGCGCGTCCAGTGTTCCTGCTGCGAGGCGGACGGCAGGACCGCCTACCGCGGCCTCGTCAGCCGGCAGGCTGGCGCGGACGACGACGGGACGCCACCGCAGGCCGACGATGCGGCCAAGGTGGCACGTGCCGAGACGTGCGACGACTGCCACGCCTACCGCAAAATCTTCAGCCAGGAACACGACCCACGCGTCGAACCGGTCGCCGACGACCTGGCGAGCATGCTGCTGGACGTCCTCGTATCCGAAGCCGGCTACGTGCGCGCGAGCGGCAATCCCTTGTTGTGGCTTAAGGACGACACCTAGAACAGGTCGGCGCCGTCGCGCGGCTCCACGATCTCGATCCCGTTGCGCTCCGCGCGGAAGCGCTTCGACATCGCATAGACGGCCTTGCGCACCCGCATGATCGAACCGAGCGGACGATGCGCGGCCAGCGCATGCCAGGGGTTGAACTGCATGCCTTCAGCATGCCGCGCGCCGCAACCGGCATCTGTGCAGCATCGTACGCAGCCGGAAAATCTGGCAGATTTGCGTGTGCGCCATCGAACAGACATGGCGCCACCGCGGTATCAAGCTCCTCGGTATCGCGCGATGGGAGACCGGACATGAGCAAGCAAGGCAGCGGACACAAGGAACCGCAGATCCCGGCCGGCGGCTGGGGATCGGTGAAGGAAGTCACCACGATCCTGCTGAAGGAACGCATCCCCGTCGAGGGAGCCCAGTTGCTGGCGCATCAGAACAAGCCCGACGGCTATATGTGCGTCAGCTGCGCCTGGGCCAAGCCGGCGCACCCGCACCCGGCCGAATTCTGCGAGAGCGGCGCCAAGGCGACGGCGTGGGAAGTGACGAGCAAGCGTGTCGAGCCCGGCTTCTTCCAGCGCCACACCGTGCGCGAGCTGGAAGGATGGAGCGACCACGAGCTTGAAGAACTGGGCCGCCTGACGGTCCCGATGCGCTATGACGGCGCGCTCGACCGCTATGTGGAAATCACATGGGACCGCGCCTTCGCCGAGATCGGCGCGCAGCTGCGCACGCTGGATCCGAAGAAGGTCGTGTTCTACAGCTCCGGCCGGGCTTCGCTGGAAACGTCGTACATGTACCAGCTGTTGGCGCGCATGTACGGCAACAACAACCTGCCCGACAGCTCGAACATGTGCCACGAGAGCACGTCCGTCGCGCTGCCGAAGACCATCGGCGTGCCGATCGGCACCGTGGTGCTGGACGATTTCGACCAGACCGACTGCATCTTCTTCTTCGGCCAGAACGTCGGCGTGAACAGCCCGCGCATGCTGCACCAGCTGCAGGATGCCCGCAAGCGCGGCGTGCCCATCGTCACGTTCAACCCGCTGCGCGAGCGCGGCCTCGTCAGTTTCATCAATCCGCAATCGCCGGCGGAAATGCTGACCGGCCACGAAACCGTGATCAGCACGCAATACCACCAGCTCAAGGCGGGCGGCGACACGGCCGCGTTGATGGGGCTCTGCAAGGCCGTGCTGGAGGCCGACGACCGCGCCGTCGCGACCGGCGGCCCGCGCGCCATCGACGCCGCGTTCATCGCGGAGCATTGCCACGGCTACGACGAATTCGCGGCCGCCGTGCGGACGCGCGGCTGGGACGAGATCGAGCGCGAGTCGGGCCTCACGCAGGCGCAGATGGAACAGGCAGCCGGCACGTATATCCACGCGAAAACCGTCATTGGCGTCTACGGCATGGGCCTGACGCAGCACCGCAACGGGGTGCAGAACGTGCAGATGCTCGTCAACCTGCTGCTGTTGCGAGGGAACATCGGCAAGCCCGGGGCCGGCATCTGTCCGGTGCGTGGCCACTCGAACGTGCAGGGCCAGCGCACGGTCGGCATCACGGAAAAGCCGGAGCTGGCGCCGCTCGACAAGCTGAAGGCGCTGTACGGCTTCGAACCGCCGCGCGACAAGGGCATGAACACGGTCGAGGCCTGCGAGGCGCTGCGCGACGGCAAGCTGCAGGCGCTGATCAGCCTCGGCGGCAACCTCGTGCGCGCCGTGCCCGAACACGGCCAGCTGGACGCCGCCTGGCGCGCGCTGCCGCTCACCGTGCAGATCTCGACCAAGCTCAACCGAAGCCATCTCGTCCACGGCCAGGTCGCGTACATCCTGCCTTGCCTGGGCCGCATCGAGATCGACCGCCAGGCCGGCGGCGAGCAATCCGTGTCGATGGAGGATTCGACGGGTTGCATGCACGGCTCGCGCGGCCGCGCCGAGCCGGCGGCGGATACCCTGCTGTCGGAACCGGCCATCGTCGCGGGCATCGCCAAGGCCACCCTGGCCCCGAATCCGAAGGTCGACTGGGATGCCTGGGTGGCCGACTACGGCAAGGTGCGCGATGCGATCGCGGCGACGTATCCTGACATCTTCCACGGCTTCAACGAGCGCATGTGGACGCCGGGCGGATTCCGCAAGCCGGTGGCCGCGGCGAAGCGCGAATGGAAGACGCCGACCGGGAAAGCCAACTTCACGGTCCCCGATACGCTGTCGGCCGACCCCGACATGCCCGTGCCGGCGGACGCGCTGCGCCTGTTCACCGTGCGCAGCGACGGCCAGTTCAACACGACGATCTACAGCCTCGAAGACCGCTTCCGCGGCGTGCATCACCGGAAAGTCCTGTTCATGGCCGGCGCCGACATGGCCAGGCTGGGCCTCGCCGAAGGTGACATTGTCACTGCCAGCACGGCCGTGGACGACGGCGTCATCCGTAAAGTCGAGGGCCTGACCGTCGTGGCATATGGCATACCGGCCGGCTGCGTCGCCGGGTATTACCCTGAATGCAACCCGTTGATTCCATTGTGGCATTACGCCAAGGACGCCAAGGTGCCGGCGGCAAAATCGATCGCCGTCCGGGTCGAGCGCACGGGCGGCCGGGACCGGCCTTTGCACTGATGTCGACGCGACGTTGTCCGGGGTGGAGGGAACCCGTACGTAAATATAGCTGTTCCGCGTTGTGATTATTTGATAGATTCCTGATTGCATTTACGGAATCGCCGGCTGCATGCGCCACCGCATGCGGCCGTTCATGAAAATATCGCAACATGACAGCCATGACATCGCCTCGCAGCCTACCTTCGCCGGAGCAAAGTTTCGACGCAACCGCCTACTGCTCCACCCGCCAGGCGGCGGCCCTGCTCGGCGTATCGCACCGCACGGTGCAACTATGGGTGGAAAGCGGCACACTGGAAGCCTGGAAGACAGCGGGCGGCCACCGCCGTATCGCGCTGTCGTCGATCGAACGCCACGTCGAACGGCGCCGCCAGGCCATGCTGGACCGCACGGCGCCGACGCGCTACCGGGTGCTCGTCGTCGACGACGACCCGGCCACCCTGGCCATGTACGATGCCAGCCTGTCCCGCTGGGACTTGCCGCTGGACGTCGTCCGGGCCAGCAACGGTTTCGAGGCGCTGATCCGCATCGGCGAGTCGCGCCCCCACCTGCTCATCGGCGACCTCAGCATGCCGGGCGTCGACGGCCTGCGCATGATCCGCACCTTGCGGGCGAGCGAGGCCTACCGCGACATGGCGGTCGTCGTCGTCAGCGGCCTCGATCCTGACACGATCCGGGCGATGGGCTTGCCGGAAGACATCCCCGTGCTGGCGAAGCCGGTGGCGCCGGATACGCTGCGCGCGGCCGTGGAAGCGGCCCTGCTCGGCGACGCCTGTCTCGAGCGGTGACATAACCCGTTGATCTGGCTATAATTTCGGCCTTCGCCCGCCAGGAATCCGCCATGTCACTGCTTGCCCACCAGCTCGAACTGCTGTCCCCCGCCAAAACCGCCGAGATCGGCCGCGAAGCCATCCTGCACGGCGCGGACGCGGTCTACATCGGCGGACCCGCGTTCGGCGCGCGCCACAACGCCAGCAATACGCTGGAAGACATCGCCTCCCTCGTCGAATTCGCGCACCGCTACCGCGCGCGGATCTTCGTGACGATGAACACGATCCTGCACGACGCCGAGCTGGAGACCGCGCGCAGCCAGATCCGGCAGCTGTACGACGCCGGCGTCGACGCACTGATCGTGCAGGACATGGCGATGTTCGAAATGGACCTGCCGCCGATCCAGCTGCATGCCAGCACCCAGTGCGACATCCGCACGGTCGAAAAAGCGAAATTCCTGTCGCAGGTCGGTTTTTCCCAGCTGGTGCTGGCGCGCGAACTGACCATCGAGCAGATCCGGGCGATCCGCGCGCAGGTCGACACGCCGCTCGAATACTTCATCCACGGCGCGTTGTGCGTCGCGTTTTCCGGCCAGTGCTATATTTCGCACGCCGACACGGGCCGCAGCGCCAACCGCGGCGACTGCTCGCAGGCGTGCCGCCTGCCGTACACGCTGTCCGACAGCCAGGGCCGCGTCGTCGCCTACGAAAAACACCTGCTGTCGATGAAGGACAATGACCAGAGCCGCAACCTGGAAGCGCTGGTCGACGCCGGCATCCGCTCGTTCAAGATCGAAGGCCGCTACAAGGACATGGGCTATGTGAAGAACATCACCGCCCATTACCGCCTGCTGCTGGACGAGATCCTGGAACGCCGTCCGGAACTGGCGCGCGCGTCGAGCGGGCGGACGCAGGTGATGTTCACGCCGGACGTCGACAAGAATTTCCACCGCGGCCATACGGACTATTTCGCCCAGGGCCGCCAGCAGACCATCGGCGCCTTCGATTCGCCCAAGTACGTGGGCGTGGAACTGGGCACCGTGACCCGGATCGGCGGCGATAATTTCGACCTCGTCACGAACGGGACGATGGCCAATGGCGATGGCCTGAACTACATGCACAAGCGCGACACGGTGGGCATCCAGGCGAACACCGTGCAGAAGCTCGGCGAGGATGCGGAGGGCCAGCGCTGGCGCGTGTTCCCGAACGAGGGCCTCGCCACGCTGCCGGGCCTGAAGGTGGGCACGGTCATCCATCGCAACCGCGACCACCAGTGGGAAGCGGCGCTGACGAAGAAATCGTCCGAGCGCAAGGTGCGCGCGGACCTGCGCCTCGAAGACACGGCCGCCGGCCTCCGCCTGACGGTGACGGACGAGGACGGCATCACGACGACGACGGAAGCAGCGCTGGCGCTGCAGCCGGCGCAGCAGGCCGAACAGGCGCTGGCCGGCCTGCGCGCGAGCCTGGGCAAGCTGGGTAACACGATGTTCGAAGCGGGCGCGATCGATGTCGCGCTGTCGCAGCCGTGGTTCGTGCCCGCGAGCGCCATCAACGGCCTGCGCCGCGACGCCATCGCCGCCCAGGAAGCGGCGCGCCTGGCGGCCTGGCAGCGTCCGGAGCGCGCGCAGCCCGTGGAGCCGCCGGCGCAGTATCCCGAGACCCACCTGAGCTACCTGGCCAACGTCTACAACGAGAAGGCGCGTGCGTTCTACCACAAGCACGGCGTGCAGCTGATCGCCGCCGCGTACGAGGCGCACGAGGAACCGGGCGAGGTGTCGCTGATGATCACCAAGCACTGCCTGCGCTTCTCGTTCAAC
>Ga0207705_10001646_pt1 | contig 17725 bp, 17 predicted proteins | sample KBSC13metaG_FD_184314 | JGI IMG/M metagenome (GOLD analysis project Ga0207705, IMG submission 184314) | Corn rhizosphere microbial communities from Kellogg Biological Station, Michigan, USA - KBS C1-3 metaG (SPAdes) (version 2) | ecosystem: Host-associated > Plants > Roots > Rhizosphere > Soil ...
TCCGTGGTGGTGGACGAGAAGTACATGGAGCTCGCCGTCCGCGTGCTGCACCGGGAGTTCGAGCTGGACAAGGATCCCGTGCACGAGAAGATGAAGCCGTGAGCGGTGGTGGCTGGCGGGTAAAAAATGCGGTGAACGCCGATGGCCGCCGATAGCCGCCGATGAAAAGCTGCAAGGTTTCGTGCTCACTAGCGCGCTCGGAAATTGGGCACGAATCGATATGGACGGTTTTTATCCGCAGTTATCGGCGGCTATCGGCGGTCATCGGCGATCTGTCTTGGACTTGATTTTTTAAATGAAAAAACTTCTCGGAGCCGCACTGATGGTCGTTTCCGCAACCGCGCTCGCGCAGTCCGACGATCCCTATCTCTGGCTCGAGGACGTGCAGGGCGAGAAGGCGCTCGCCTGGGTGAAGGACCAGAACAAGGTGAGCCAGGCGGAGCTCGAGTCGCGGCCGGAGTTCAAGCAGATCCACGAGCGGCTGCTCGCGATCTACAACTCCCGTGAGCGCATCCCGTACGTGCAGAAGCGCCGCCAGTGGTACTACAACTTCTGGCAGGACGCGGACAATCCGCGCGGCGTGTGGCGCCGCACGTCGCTCGAGGAATACCGCAAGAAAGACCCCAAGTGGGAAGTCGTGCTCGACATCGGCAAGCTCTCGGCCGACGAGAACGAGAAGTGGGTCTTCAAGGGTTCGACCTGCCTGTATCCCGATTACAAGCGCTGCCTCATCTCGCTTTCGCGCGCGGGCGCCGATGCCGTGGAGATCCGCGAGTTCGACACCGATGCGAAGGAGTGGGTGAAGGACGGCTTCCGCGCGTCCGAATCGAAGGGCAACGTGGCGTGGATCGATCGCGATACGGTTTTCGTGGCGCGCGATTTCGGTCCCGGCACGCTCACCCGCTCCGGCTATCCGCGCGTGGTGAAGGAGTGGAAGCGCGGCACCGCGCTTTCCGACGCGAAGACCGTGTTCGAGGCGCGCGAGACGGACGTCGCGGCCGGCGCCTCCGTGGTGAACGAGCCGGGCCGTCGCTACGAGCTGCTCACGCGCTCGATCGACACGCGCCTGTCCGAGGAATTCATCCGGGTGAAGGGCGAGTGGGTGCCGCTTGGCACCCCGCACGATGCGGACGTGTCCGTGTTCAACGGCATGGTGGTCGCGCGCCTGCGCGCCGACTGGAAGCCCGGCGATCGCAACTTCAAGGCCGGAAGCCTCATCGCGACCGACCTGGATGCGTTCCTCGCCGGCAAGCGCGATTTCCAGCTCATCTTCGAGCCGAGCGAGCGCGTGTCGCTGCAATCCTTCGCGGTCACGAAGACGTACCTGTTGCTCGACATCCTCGATAACGTGAAGGGCCGCCTCATCGAGGCGCGGCTCGACAACGGCGCGTGGAAGCTGCGCGATGTCCCCGTGCCGGCATCGTCGTCGATCGGCGTCTCGGCCGTCGATCGCGAAGAGAGCGACGACTATTGGTTGAACGTGACGGGATTCATCGAACCGTCCGCGCTTTACCTCGGACATGCGGGGCGCGACGAGCGCGAGAAGCTGAAGCAGTTGCCCGCGTTCTTCGATGCGAAGGGTCTCAGCGTCACGCAGTTCGAAGCGACCTCCCGCGACGGAACGAAGGTGCCGTACTTCGTGGTCGGGCGCGGCGACATCAAGCACGACGGCAACAACCCGACAATCCTCTACGGCTACGGCGGATTCGAGATCTCCATGACGCCCTCGTACAGCGGCGGGGTGGGATCGGCATGGCTGGAGAAGGGCGGCGTGTACGCCGTGGCGAACATCCGCGGTGGCGGCGAGTTCGGGCCCGCGTGGCATCTCACTGCCCGGCGCGAGGGACGCGTGAAGACGCACGACGATTTCATCGCAGTCGGCGAGGATCTCGTCAAACGCGGCATTACGTCGCCGAAGCACCTCGGCATCATGGGCGGAAGCCAGGGTGGCCTGCTCGTGGGCGCGGCGCTCACGCAGCGACCGGATCTCTTCAAGGCCGTCGTCGTGCAAGTGCCGCTGCTCGACATGAAGCGCTACAGCAAGCTGCTGGCGGGCGCCTCGTGGATGGGCGAGTACGGCGATCCGGACAAGCCCGAGGACTGGGCCTTCATCTCGAAGTATTCGCCGTACCAGAACGTCTCGAAGGACAAGAAATATCCGCGCGTCTTCTTCTGGACCTCCACGCGCGACGACCGCGTGCATCCGGGCCACGCGCGCAAGATGTTCGCGCGCATGAAGGAGCAGGGCCACGACGTGCTGTACTTCGAGTATCTCGAGGGCGGCCACGGCGCGGGCAGCCTGCCGGCGCAGCAGGCCTACACCTACGCGCTCACGTACACGTTCTTCCTGAACGAGCTCAGGTAGCGCCGCGGCCACGAACCGCCCCGCCGGCCGGCAGTCAGAACAGGACTGGAGGCCGAACATGCACTCGAAGCTTCTGCAGGAAAGCGGCGGCCGCGTCTACGCGGTCATCTTCGACAAGGGTGACGATCCGGTGGCGGGGCTCACGCGATTCGCGCAGGAGAACCGGCTCGCGGCCTCGAGCTTCACCGCCATCGGCGCCTTCAGCGAGGCGACGCTCGGCTACTTCGATTGGGAGCGCAAGGAGTACGAGCGCATCCCGGTGCGCGAGCAATGCGAGGTCCTCTCGCTATTGGGCGACGTTACGATCGAGGGCGAGGAGAGGAAGCTGCATGCGCACGTAGTGCTCGGCATGCGCGATGGATCCGCCCGCGGCGGGCATCTCCTTGGCGCACGCGTGCGTCCCACGCTGGAGGTGGTGTTGACCGAGACGCCGGGTCATCTTTGCCGCCGTTACGATCCCGAGAGCGGCATCTCGCTGATCCGCGTCGATCGCTGAATCAGGCGCGTCGCGTCACGACGCGTTGCGCTCCAGCCGAAGGAGCCAGCGCCGCGCGAACAGTGCTACGCCGGCGAGGATCGTGAGCGCCGCGGCCACGACCCACCAGTTCACTTCCCCGGTGCTGAGCGCCTCGGCCAACTGGTCGCCAAGGAGCGTCGTGCCGAACATGCCGGGAAACATTCCGAAGAACGTGCCGGCGACGAGGTGCCACAGGCGCAGACGCAGCGCGCCCGCCACCGCGCTCACTACCGCGAAAGGCGCCACGGGCAGCACACGCACCATGAACGTCGCAAAGAGCCCGCGCCTCTTGAGGAAGGCCGCGACGTGCTCGAACTTCGGGCCCGCCCATCGATGCAGCGTCTCTTCCTTCATGAGGCGGCCCGCGAAGTAGCCGGCGGTGGAGGCGATCTCGATGCCCATCATTGCGAGCAGCCCGCCAAGATAGGGCCCGTATGCCACGACCGCGGCCAGCGTGATGAGGGGCCGCGGAAACATGACGACCATCGCGGGCGTGTACGCCGCCAGGATCACGAGGGGCGTCCACCACTTCTCGGACATGCCGTCGACCCATGCGACCACCCTCTCCGGCGTCACCGCGTCAGCCAGCGGGGTGTAGCGCCAGAGGAGCGTCAACACGGCTGTCAGCGCAAGCGCTACGGCGAGCAGGCAGACGAGGCGGTTGCGGCAAAGGGTGGAGAGCTGCATGCCCTGTGGACCGGCCCCGGGGCGGCCCGTTCCGGTGCACGGGCCGAAGGGAACTGTCCCGCGCGACGAATGTATAATCTCCACTTCGCCGGAGAGATGCCCGAGAGGCCGAAGGGGGCGCCCTGCTAAGGCGTTATACGGGCTCAAACCTGTATCGAGGGTTCGAATCCCTCTCTCTCCGCCAGTTTCCTCTGACAAGCTCCTGACGAGCTTGGCTTTTTAGTATCCGTGGCAAATCCTTTGAAAGTCGATCGATGTTCGGACGAAGCCGCTTGGCGATAGGCGTTGGCGCGGGCCTGACGATCGGCTTCCTGGCGCTGATCGTGATCGTGGGCGCCGCCATCTGGCTGGTGGAACGCGGCAACAGCCTGCTCGAGCAATCGGCATTGCAGCGCACGATCCGCATCACCGCGGAAGAGCTGCGCGATCATTTGCGCACCGCGGAGTCGAGCCAGCGCGGATTTCTCCTGACCGGCAACGAGATTTATCTGGCCCCTTACGACACGGCCAAGACGCGCGCGCGGCAGGAGTTGGATGATCTGGGCCGCATGATTGCGCCGGACGCCCCTTACCGCGCCATGCTGCCCAGGTTGTCGGAGGCGGTGGGCGAAAAAATCGTCGAGATGGACGACAGCATCGCGCTGAAAAGCGCGGGCCGCGATGCCGAGGCCATGGCATTGATCCGGCGCAATCGCGGCAAGACGCTGATGGATGAGATCAATGTCTTTCTCTATGGCGCGATATTGACCGCCGACGAGAGCGGAACGCTCAACAGCGCGGAACAGCAACGCAATGCATCGCTGCTGCGGTGGGTATCGGCGGGTGCGGCCGTGGTCATCGTCCTGGTGGTGTTCGTGGTGGCCTTCACGGTCTACCGCAACGGGCGGGATTTGAAGCTGGCGCGCGACGAAGTGCGGGCAATCAACCTGACGCTGGAAGAGCGCGTGAAGGCCCGCACGGCCGATCTGGCCATGGCGCGGGAGCGCGCGGAAGTCCTGCTGGCCGAGGTCAATCACCGCGTGGCGAACAGCCTGCAGCTGGTGGCCGTGCTGGTGCGGATGCAGATGCGTTCCGTAACCGACAAGGCGGCCCAGGACGCATTGCGCGAAACGCAATCGCGGATCAATGCGATCTCGCTGATCCACAAGAGCCTTTATACATCGGGAGATGTGACGAACGTGGCGCTGAACGACTACCTGGGCGCCATGTTGAGCAACCTGGAAACGGCGATGAAAAAGGACGGCCACACCGCCATCCTCAAATGCTATCTCGAGCCGGTCTCGCTACCCACTGACGCCAGCGTAAGCCTCGGCGTAGCCGTACAGGAGCTGGTCACCAACGCCTTCAAATATGCCTATCCCGCTGACAAGCCCGGCGAGGTGCGGGTGCGGCTCAAGCGATTGGACGACGGCAAAGCGGAGCTCACGGTCGAGGATGATGGCGTGGGGATTGCGCCGAACGCCACTCCTTCGGGCACGGGCGTTGGCAGCAAGATCATCCGCACGATGGCGTCGGCGCTGCAGACGCAGGTGGAGTACATCAACCGCGCGCCAGGTACCCTGGCGCGGCTGGTGTTGACGACAGTGAACACGTAACGGCATGGCGATGAAATTCCGGCTGTATGCGGCGGGCTCGCTTTTGTGTCTCAGCGGCGCTTCGCTTGCGGCCGCGGGCGACGGGCTGACTACGCCGGTCAAGTTGCCCGCCTACGATTCGGCACGGGCTTCGTGCAAAGCGCCGACCGGTTTGCAGAAAAAGCTGGTCTTCGTGCAGGACAATCGGCGCGAATTCATGCAAGGCGCGGGACGCGGGCTCGAAGCCGCGGCCCGGGCGCGGGGCCTCGGCTACAGCGTTGCCTTCGCCAACAACGATCCTGCGCTGATGATCAAGCAGGTGGACGGCATTGCCGCGGATAAATCGGGCGCGATGGTGGTGGCACCGATCGATCCGCCGTCGTTGGCGCCGGCCCTGAAGAAGGTCATCGGCGCGGGCGCCTATGTAGGGGCCATCGTGCCGCCGCCGGCGACGACGGTGCTGAACGCGCCGCAATATCTGACCGGCAAGGTTCTGGCGGAAGCGGCGGCAAATTACATCCGCACGCGGCTTGGCGGAAAGGCCAAGGTCGTGCTGCTGACGCATGACAGCCTGCAATTCCTGGCTCCGCGCTTCACCGCCATGCGCGATACGCTGCGGACCGTGCCGGGCGTGACGATCGTCGCCGACATTTCGCCCGCCACGGTCGACAAGGAGGGCGGATATCGCACGATGAAGACGATCCTGCTGGCCCAACCGAATATCGATGTGGTGCTCGGCGCGGACACCGTGGTGCTGGGCGCATTGGCGGCATTGCGCGAAGTGGGCAAGGCGCGGGCGGACCAGTTCCTGGGCGGTATCGACGGCGAACGGGAAGCGGTCGCCGAAATCAGGAAAGGCGACAGTCCCTACAAGGCGAGCATCAGCCTTGCTTCACCGATATTCGGTTATGCGATGGGCCAGCAGGCCGCCGATTGGCTGGACGGAAAATCCATCCCGCAGGCAATGGATATCCTGCCCAAGGCGCTCACGCGCAGCAACATCGCGGACTATGAACGCGATACGGCCGACCCGGGCGCGGTGTATGCCGATCCGGCGCGGCGCGCGTCTTATCTGAAGATGTACGGCAATACCTGCTTCGATACCCGCGAAAAATATATCAACTTCCCCTGGTCATCAGAAACCAAATAATTCCATCGCATGACCGCCAGCCCTTTCGTCATCCTCTACGTCGAAGACAACGCCTCCATCCGCGAGTCGTTCGCCGAGATACTCTCCGCTCCCGAGCGGCGCATCGTGTGTGTGGCTGACGGCGCCGGCGCGCGCGCGGCGCTGCGCGAGCAGGACGTGAGCCTCCTGATGACTGACATCGAGCTGCCCGACGGCTCGGGCCTCGACGTGGCGCGCGAGGCCCTTCGGCGGAACCCGAAGCTGCCGGTGATCGTCTGCTCCGGGCATGACTTGAAGGACGTGACCGGGACGCTCGGCCCTACCGCTCATCCGCTGAGGAAACCCGTCGACTTCGACGAGCTCGAGGCGCTGGTCGAGCGGCTTGCGCGCGAGTGACGCAGCCGATCAGGGAGACGGCGTCCTGAAATAGGTCGCCAGTTTCGGAAAAAACCCACGCCGACGGTGTGGGTTTTCACTTTCCAGGCTTTGTCCATCCCGGTAAGATTCTTACTCAAGGCGGTATTACTGGAGGAGCCATGCGAATCACGAGCAAGGGGCAGGTGACGATCCCGCAGGAGATCCGCGAAAAGGCCGGCCTGCACCCGCACACGGAGGTGGAGTTCGAGATGGCGGGTTCCAAGGTCATCCTGAAGCGTGCGGGGAAGGCGTCCGCGCGAGGGGAGCGGGCGGTTCAACGCCTGCGAGGGACGCTCAAGCACGTGCGCATGAGCACGGACCAGATCATGGCCCTCACGCGCGACAAGGGCTGAGGTGAGTCTCGTTCTTGTCGACACGAACGTGCTTCTCGATGTGGCGACCGACGACCCGCGCTGGGCCGAGTGGTCCTCCACCCAGCTGGCTGGCGCCTTCGGCCGGCTCGCGACGAACCCCGTGATCTACGCGGAGTTCTCGATCCACTACGCGACGATCGAGCAAGTGGAGGACGCGCTCGCCGACCTGGAGCCGAAGCGGCTGGCGATTCCCTACGAGGCGGCCTTTCTCGCGGGCAAGGTGTTTCGGCGCTATCGGGAGCGCGGGGGCCAGCGCGCCGCCCCGCTCCCCGACTTTTTCATCGGAGCCCACGCCGCGATCGAAGGGCTTTCACTTCTCACGCGGGACCCCAGGAGGTACCGCGAGTACTTTCCGCGGTTGAAGATGATCGTCCCGGATTGACGCGAAGGGGCCGCCATGAATCTACGTCACTCGTTCGCTTTGCTGATGCTCCTTCTCGCCGCCTCCGCTTCCATGGCGGCGAGCCCGGACAACCTCGTGAAGTGGCGCAAGGGCCTCGCTTCTTCGGCACAACCTTCGAGCGATTGGCTCAAGAAGACGCGCGACAACGGCTACGACGTGGTCGTGAATCTCGCGCCACCGCAAGTGCAGGGCTCCATCCGAGAAGAGGGAGGCCTCGTCGGTGCGACGGGCGCGAGTTACGTGAACATCCCCGTGGATTTCAGCAAGCCCACCGCCGAGGACTTCCGTTTCTTCACTGAGGTCGTGAAGGCGAACGCCTCACGCAACGTGCTGGTTCACTGCCAGGTGAACATGCGCGGCAGCTCGTTCACGTTCCTCTACCGCGTGATCCACGAGAACGCAGACGTCGCGGAGGAATGGAAGAAGGTCACGACGATCTGGACGCCGGAAGGCACGTGGCGGCGCTTCATCGACGAGACCCTGCGCGCGAACGGTAAACAGGCGGAGCTCTTTTAACGCGCCTTGCGCGTCTTGATCACCAGGTCGGGTCGATCCGAAATGATGCCGTCGACCCCCAGGTCGAGCATCCGGCCGATCGTCTCCTCGTCGCTCACGGTCCAAACGTACAACGCAACGCCGAGCTCCTTGGCTTCCGCCACCATGGCTTTCGTCGCCAAGGGGTAGTCCACGGAGAGGATGCGGCCGCCGGCGGCATGGACCGCGCGCACAAGTGAGCCGCCATGCTCGCTGGGATCGAATCCCGCGAGCCACGGCGAGCCGCGAACACCGCCACGTCGCGCGTCGATCGAGCGTTGGTTGGCGAGGTACATGGTCCGGATCTCGGGGGCCTCGCGCTGTATCTGCTGCAGGGTGCTCCAGTCGAACGACTGGACCATCGTGCGTTGCGCCATCCCGGCCTTCTTTATCTCGGCGATGATGAGGCGCGTGAACTCCGAAGGCGCGCGCGTCGCCTGCGGCTGGTAAGGCGAAACCTTCGTTTCGCAGTCCACGCCCACGGTGGCGTTGCCGGACTTGCGAATCAAGTCGAAGAGGTCGGACATGCGCGGGATGCGTGTGCCGTCGATGGCCTCCTGGTACGGAAAGGTCTTGGCGTATTCGGTGCCGGGTTTGAGCCGACCGACGTCGTATTTCTGCAGCTCCTCGAACGTGAGATCCGCGATCGCCGGGCCGCGGGATTCCAGCCACTTGCCGTCCGGGCCGCGGGTCGTGTCCGGATTGAGCCAAAGATCGTGATGCAGCACGACCACCCCGTCCTTGGTGATTCCCATGTCGCACTCGATCGTGTCGACGCCCAGCTCGAGCGCCTTGGCATACGCCGGCAGCGTGTTCTCCGGCATGAGCCCGCGGGCGCCGCGGTGGCCCTGGAGATCGAAGGCCCCGGCGGAGAGCGTGACGCCAAGCGCAACAATGAATGCGAGGTGTGGCTTGATCATGTGTTTTCCTTGTTGGTTTTCATTGCGTGCGCGCGAGGAAGGGCTCGAGCGCGCGTGGGTCGAGCGAAGCACCGAGCCCCGGGGTTTCGTCGAGCGTGATCACGCCGTCGTCCACGCGGCTCGCCGCCCCGGCTGTCATCGTGCGCAGCGGATTCGGGTTCGCGTCGACCTCGAGCATGCCGTCGCCGCCGGCAGCGGCGAGCAGATGCGCCGACGCAAGCAACCCGATGCCGCCACCCAGGTAGTGTGGGCAGTAGCGGCGCCCCGCTTTCAGCGCCCGACGGGCCACGTCGAGGCAACCCGTGATGCCGCCCCATTTCGCGACGTCGGGCTGTATCACGGCGAATGCGTTCGCCGCGATCGCTTCGTCGAATGCATTGAAGCCGACCACGTTCTCTCCACCTGCGAGAGCAACTTCGGATTCGCGCGCGAGCTGCTGCCACTCGCTCCACGGCCGGTCCGCACGCAACGGCTCTTCCAGCCAGGCCAGGTCGAACTCGGCCATGCGGCGGACCATTCGCTTCGCGGCTTCGAGATCCCAGCCCTGGTTCGCATCGACCATCAGCGTCGCATCGGGCCCGAGTGCCGCGCGCATGAGGCGCAGGTTCCCGATGTCGTCGTCGTCGCCGAACCCGACCTTCAGCTTGAACGCGCGATAGCCTTGCTCCCGCGCCGCAAGGGCGCTGCGATCGCAGCCCAGCGGGTTGATGCCGCTCGCATAGGCGCGGATGCGCGGGCTGGTGCCGCCCAGCATCCGCCATAACGGCTGCCCGGCACGCCGCGCCTTGAGGTCCCACAGCGCGGTATCGATGCCGGCGATGCATTGATGGATCGGCCCGTATTCGCCGCACTGGATGGCCAGCACCGCTGTGCGCTCCGTGAGCTGCCGCATGACCGCGGGCGGGTCGGCGGGATCCACGCCCTCGAGAAGGGCGGCAAACACGCTCTGCAAGAGCCTCGCGCGATGCTCGGCGCCCACGTCGGGAAAATTGCACCAGACCTCGCCCCAGCCTTCGGCGCCGTCGCGGTCCTCGACGCGGACGAAGCAGGCGGGCCGCTCGAGCATCGTGCCGAAGGACGTGCGCACGGGCGTCTGGACCGGATAGCGGTAGACGAACGCCTCGATGCGGGCGATCGCGGCACTCAAGGCTTCATCTCCACTTCCATGCGCACGAAATCGCCGCGGTAGGTGACCTCCGCGAGATAGATCACCGTGTCGTCGGGCGCGTTGAACACCCGCCGCACCCGCCCCACGGGCGAGTTCACGGCCACGCGCAGGTGTTGAGCTTCATCCACGTCCGCGGTGCCGATGGTGAGCACCTGGCGTGCATGCGCGATCTTCACGCCGCGCATCGACATGAGCAGCGGGATCACGAGCTCCTTGCGCACCCGCTTGGGCTCGCGGCGGAAGATGCGGTCGTCGAGATAGATCGAGATCACGCAGTAGGGCATGCCGTCGAGCGCATGGACGCGTCGCATGTGGAAGTACCTAGGCGCGGCCTTGCCTTCGTCCGGCTCGAGGTCGGGCGCGGCGGTGGCTTCGTCCAGGTTGAGGAGCTCGGGCTTGGAGTCGCGATAGAGCTCGGCCAGCTCGCCCATCGTGGTGACGGTATGCAGGCGGCGATCGCGCGGCTTGGGTGGGCGGACGAAGGTGCCGCGTCCGCGCTCCGGCGAGACGAGGCCCTCGCGAGCGAGGACGTCTACCGCCTGGCGCACCGTGACGCGCGCCACGTCGAACTCGCGCACCAGCTCTTCCAGCGATGGAAGCTTGCCGCCCTCGGTCCAGTGGCCGCGAGCGATGCGCTCGCGCAGCACGTCGGCAAGCTGCACGTAGCGCGGGATGGGGCTGTCGCCGAAGATGCGGTGCATCGCGCGTTGACCAAAGGGATGGTCTATAGTACTTTTGATCCTTTCGCGAATCAACGCCTTCCCGGACTTATGCCCTCCCGGACCTGGCGCACCGCGGCACTCATTCTCGCGCCGTGGGTGCTCATCCTCCTCGCCTGGTATGCGCTCGCCGCGAGCGGGCTCGTGAACGCGGCGCTCCTGCCCACGCCGAGCCAGGTGTTCGGGAAATTCCGCGAGCTCGCGCGGGACCGCCTGCCGATGGACGTGTGGATGTCCACGCAGCGCGTGTTCGTGGGCGTGGCTCTCGGCACGCTGCTCGCGGTGCCGGTGGGATTCGTCCTCGGCTGGTATCGAGGCATCCGCACCTTCATCGATCCCGTCATCAACTTCTTCCGCGCGCTGCCGCCGATCGCGCTCATCCCGCTGGTGATCGTCTATTTCGGCATCGGCGAGACGGCCAAGATCGTGATCCTGTTCTACGCCTCCTTCTTCGCGGGCGTGATCGTCATGTACGAGGGCATCGCGCAGATCAGCCCGATCTACGTGCGCGTCGCTCGCACGCTCGGCGCCACCGATGCCGAGATCTTCCGCAAGGTGATCGTGCCGCTGGCGGTCCCGCACATGCTCACCGCGCTTCGCGTCGCGCTGGGCGTTGCGTGGGCCACGCTCGTCGCCTCCGAGCTCATCGCCGCGCAGCAGGGGCTGGGCGCGCTCATCCAGAACGCGTCGTCGTTCTTCCAGCTGGACATCATCTACCTCGGCATCATCTGCATCGGCTTCATCGCGCTCGCCATGGACACGGCGCTGAGAGTCATCGCGCGCCGGCTCGTGTCCTGGCAGGAGCGCATCGCATGAACGCCGCGGTGCAACCGGTTCGTGTGCGGTTCGACCGGGTGAGCGTCCAGTACGACACTGCGAACGGTCCGCTTCCGGTCGTGGACGACGTCTCCTTCGACATCCGCAACGGAGAGTTCATCTCCATCATCGGGCCATCGGGCTGCGGCAAGACCACGATGATGAGCATGCTCGCCGGCTTCGTGAAGCCCGCTTCGGGCAGCGTGCTGCTGGACGGCAAGCCGGTCGAAGGGCCGGGTCCGGAGCGCGGCGTGATCTTCCAGGAGTACGGCGTCTTCCCGTGGCTCACCGTCGAGGAGAACATCGCCTTCGGCCTCAAGCTCGCGGCCAATCGCGTGCCGGAGCGCGAGCGCCGCGAGATCTGCGAGCGCTACATGCGCTTGATGGGCCTCACCGATTTCGCGCGCGCCTATCCGAAGACGCTTTCCGGCGGCATGCGCCAGCGCCTTGCGATCGCCCGCGCCTATGCCGTGAAGCCGCAGTTCCTGCTGATGGACGAGCCCTTCGGGGCGCTGGATGCGCAGACCCGCTCGCACATGCAGGACTTGCTGCTGCAGGTGCTGGAAGCGGAGGGCAAGACCGTCCTGCTGATCACGCACTCGGTGGAGGAGGCGATCTATCTTTCGTCGCGCATCGTGGTCGCCACCGCGCGGCCCGCGCGTGTGCGCGAGGTCATCGAGGTGCCGTTTCCCTACCCACGACGCGAATCGCTCCACGAAGACCCGCGGTTCGGCGAGCTGCGCTCGCACATCCGCGACCTGGTGATGCAGGAGTACGCCGCGCAGCAGCGGCAGGCCACACGCAACCCCGACTGACAACAAAGGAGGAGAAGACATGAGCATGGACCGCAGGAAGTTTCTCCAGGGCGCCGGCATGGGCGCGGCCGCACTCGGCCTGGGCACGTTGGGCACGCCGGCATTCGCGCAGGCGAAGTCGAAGGTGCGGCTGGGTTATCTCCACACGCTGGCCGTCGACGGGCAGATATGGCTCGGCATCGACCGCGGCGATTTCGCGAAGCAGGGCGTGGAGTTCGAGCTGCGCGAATTCACCACGGGCCTCGAGCTCTTCCAGGCCATGATCGGCGGCAGCATCGACATGCTCGCCACGGGTGCGGTCATGTCGAACTTTCCCGCGCGCGGGCAGGGCAAGGTGTTCCTCATCAACGACGTGGAGTTCGCGACGGCGCAGCTCTGGGTGCGGCCCGACGCCGGCATCAAGACGATCGCCGACCTCAAGGGCAAGAAGATCTCGACCACGGCGGGAACCACGGCGCACGTCTTCCTCGATAGCGCGCTGCGCGCCAACAACGTGGATCCCAAGGATGTCGAGGTCGTGAACCAGCGCATGAGCGAGGCGGTGACCTCGTTCATCTCCGGCGCCGTGCCCGCGGTGGCGTTGTGGGTGCCGTTCAACATCACGGTGCGCGACAAGGTACCGGGCGCCAAGATGCTGGTCGATGCGTCGGCTTTCTATCCGAAGGCGGCGATCGTGGGCGGATGGGTCACCACCGATGCGTACGCGCAGAAGAACGGCGAGGTGCTGAAGTCGATCATCCGCGGCTGGGCGAGCGCAAACGACTACTTCATCGCCAACTCCGCGGCCGCGCTCGATTCCCTGCAGAAGAACCACTACAAGCAGGTGCCGATCACCGACCTCAAGGAGCAGTTCGGCGCCCAGAAGATGTTCACCTCGACGCAGTGGCGGAAAATGTACGAGGACGGCACCGTCACCGGTTGGCTGCAGCAGGTGACGGACTTCTTCGTGCGCTTCGCGAACATCCAGAACCCGGTGCCCGCTTCGAAGTACTTCGACCCGAAGCCGTACCTCGACACCATCAAGGGCTGATGACCGGCTACGACTACATCATCGTGGGAGCCGGCTCGGCGGGATGCGTCCTCGCCAACCGGCTCTCCGCTGACGCGTCGTGCCGCGTGCTGGTGCTCGAAGCCGGCGGCGAGGATCGCAATTTCTGGCTGCGATTACCGGTCGGCTATTTCCGTACGATCTACGATCCACGCTTCTCACGCGTCTTCGATACGGAGCCGTGCGAAGGCACTGCGGGGCGCAATGTGCCGTGGCCGCGCGGGCGGATCCTCGGCGGCTCCAGCTCCATCAACGGGCTGCTCTACATTCGCGGGCAGCGCGGCGACTACGACGAGTGGGCCGCTCTAGGCGCCACGGGTTGGGATTATCGCTCGGTGCTGCCATTCTTCAAGCGCTCGGAGCGATATGAAGGCGGCGAAAACGAGTACCACGGCGCAAGCGGCGAGCTGGGCGTCTCCGAGCTGCGCAACAACCATCCGTATTGCTGGGCGTGGGTGGATGCGGCGCAACAGCTGGGCCTGCCGCGAAGCCGGGATTTCAACGGCGCGATGGACCAGGGCGTGGGCGCATATCAGCTCACGATCCGCAAGGGCTGGCGGCAGAGCGCGGCCACCGCTTTCCTGCGGCCGGCGCTCGGCCGGCCCAATCTGAAGATCGCCACCGGCGCGCATGTCACGCGCGTGTTGTTCGACGGCAATACCGCAAGCGGCGTCGAATGGGTGCAGGATGGGCAAGTCATGAGCGCGCGTGCGGAGCGCGAAGTGATTCTCGCCACGGGTGCCATCCAGACGCCGCAGGTGCTGCAACTCTCGGGCATCGGGCCCGCCGACTGGTTGAGGCAGCACGGCATCGAGGTCCGCGTCGATGCGCCCGAAGTCGGCGAGAACCTCAAGGACCATTACCAGGCGCGCACCATCGTGCGCCTGAAGAAGCGCATGTCGCTGAACGACCAGGTGCGCAACCCGATCTCGCTCGCGACGATGGGCGCGCAGTGGCTCTTCGGGAACTCGGGCCCGCTCACCGTCGGCGCGGGGCAGGTGGGAGGGCTGGGCCGCACCGAGCACGCGCCCGATGCGCGCGCGGACGTGCTCTTCAACGTGATGCCGCTCTCGGTGGACAAGCCCGGCACGCCACTGCACCGTTACTCCGGCTTCACGGCATCCGCCGCTCAATGCCGCCCGCGATCGCGCGGTCGCGTTCGCATCGCGTCCACCGATCCGGCGGCAGCGCCCCGCATCGAGACGAACTACCTGCAGGACGAGCTCGACCGGCGCTGCATCGTGGCCGGCATTCGCATGCTGCGCGAGATCTACGCGCAGCCCGCGTTCCGCGATCTTGTCGACGGCGAAGTGTTGCCCGGCAACGATCGGCGCACCGAGCGGGAGCTGCTCGACTTCGCGCGAGAGAAAGGTGGCACGGTGTTCCATGCCGCCGGCACGTGCCGCATGGGCAGCGACGAGCGTTCCGTGGTCGATCCTTCGCTTCGCGTACGCGGCGTGGAACGGCTGCGCGTCATCGACGCTTCCGTAATGCCCGAGATGGTGTCGACCAACACCAACGCCGCCGCGATCATGATTGGCGAGAAGGGTGCGGCCCTCGTGCTCAACCCTTCCGGCCGACCAGCGTAAGGAACTCCTCGCGCGTCGCGAGGTGCTCGCGAAAGACGCCCAGCACGGACGAGGTCACCATCGTGGAGTTCTGCTTCTCCACGCCGCGCATCATCATGCAGAGGTGGCGCGCTTCCATCATCACGCCCACGCCTTTCGCGCCGCACTCGTTCATCACCACTTCGGAGATCTGCTCGGTCAGCCGCTCCTGCAACTGCAGGCGCCGCGCGTACATGTCGACGAGCCGGGCCAGCTTGCTCACGCCGAACACCTTGCCGTCCGGGATGTAGCCGATGTGGCAGCGGCCGAAGAACGGCAGCAGGTGGTGCTCGCACAGGCTGTAGACCTCGATGTCCTTCACGATGACCATGCTGCTGGTGGTTTGCGTGAAGAGCGCCTGGTTGATGACGGTGCCGAGATCCTGCCGATAGCCGTTGGTGAGGAACGCGTACGCCTTCGCGACGCGCTCGGGAGTTTTTACCAGTCCCTCGCGATCCGGATCCTCTCCCAGCTCGATCAGCAGCTGACGGACAAGTCCTTCGATTTTTTCGGTGTTCGGCTGCATTCAAGCCCTCGCTTTTTGTCGGTGTCGGCTGACGGACGGATTCGACCGTCCGGAACCCCTGTTGCGTTCCCCCATCGTACCCACAACGCAATGTCCCGCTGGAAGTGCCCCCCATGAAACGAGTCGCCTGGGTTGTCGCCATCGTCCTGCTGTTGCCCTTCGTGCTGTTCGGCCTGCTGATGCTCGCGGTGCAGTCGGATTTCGTGGAGCGCAAGGTCGAGCGGATGGTCGCCGCGAAGCTCCATCGGGAGGTCGAGATCAACGGCATCAGCCTGAAGCCGGGCTTTCCCCCGCTCGTCACCGTAGCCCACCTGCGCATCTCCAACCCGGAGTGGGCGCGCTCCAAGGACCTCGTGAACGCGGATGCGATGTTCGCCCGCGTGCGCCTGCTGCCGCTGCTGAAGGGTTATGTGGTGGTCCCGTATCTGGGCGCGCGGCGCGCCACGGCCGGCATCGAGATGGACGGCGAGAAGGGCACGTGGAAATTCGGTCCGAAATCCGATGAGCCCTCGAAGCTCTTCATCCAGATGGTCTACCTGGATGACGGGCACATCGCTTTCCTCGACCACCAGGAAAAAACAGACCTCAAGATCGACGTGAACGGCAGCGCGGGTGCCGCCGGGGAGCTCAATGCCACCGCCACGGGCACGTTCAAGGGGGATCCGGTCAAGGCGGTCGCGCGCATCCCGAAGCTCGATCCGCAGCATGAATCGCCGCTGAACGTGCGCGGCGAGGCCACCATCGGGAAGACGCAGGCCAAGGCGGAGGGCTCGTTCACGACCGATGCGTCGCAGCTCGACCTGCACATCCAGATCAAGGGCCAGTCGTTCAAGGACCTGAACGACCTCACCGGCATGCTGCTGCCCGACTCGCCCCCGTACAACATCGCGGGCCACCTGCGCCACGTGAAGAACGACTGGATCTTCGAGGATTTCCAGGGCAAGGTCGGCGTGAGCGACCTGCGCGGCGGGCTCACGTATTCGAAGGGCTCCAAGCGTCCCTTCCTCAAGGCGAACCTCAAGTCGAAGCTCCTCGACATCGGGGACCTGGGTCCGATGGTGAAGGCGCCGCCGCGTGAAGGCTCGGGGGCGCCCAAGTCCGACGAGCAGCAGCAGAAGGCCGCCGAGCTCAAGGTGAGCGACCGCATGTTGCCCGACGAGCCGTTCACGACCGATGCCTGGACCAAGATGGACGCGGACGTGACGCTGGACGCGGAGCGCGTGCAACGGCCCAAGCAGCTGCCGATCAACGCCTTCGCCACGCACCTCATCCTCAAGGACGGGGCGATCAAGCTCGACCCGCTCAATTTCGGACTCGCCGACGGCACCATCAAGTCGACGGTGCTCCTCGATGGCACGCAGAAGCCGATGCATGGGGTGCTCAAGGCGGACGTGCAGGGCGTGCACCTCGCGCCGCTCTTCCCGACCGTGAAGTCGATGCAGGACGCGTTGGGCACGATGTACACGCACGTCGAGCTGGAAGGTCGCGGCGATTCGATCGCGGCGCTGCTGGGGACGAGCAATGGCCAGGCGAGCCTCGCCGTCGGCGGCGGCCAGGTGAGCTCGCTCATCCTCGAGCTGGTGGACCTGCACGTGCCGGAGATCGTGATGCTGCTGGGCAAGAAGTACGAGCAGTCCCAGCTCAACTGCGCCGTCGGCACGCTGAACGTGAAGAACGGGATCGCCGACATCGACTCGTTCGTCATCGACACCGACACCAACGAGATCCGCGGCGACGGCCACGTGAACCTCAAGGACGAGACGATCCACATGGAGGTGAAGCCTTACGCCAAGCACGCCACCCTCATCTCGCTCAACTCGCCGCTCGAGATCAAGGGCCACCTGAAGAAGCCGAAGGGATACCCGGAGCCGATGCACCTGGCCGCGAAGGTGGGTGGCGCCGTGGCGCTGGGCGCGATCGCACCCCCGCTCGCGCTGCTGGCCCTCGTCGACACCGGCAAGGGCAAGGACCAGGACTGCGGCAAATATCTCGCCGAGGCGAAGGCGCGCGGCGCGAAGCCCAAGTCCTCCGGCGAGCAGCGCGCCTCCACCGACACCGCCAAGCCCGTCGCCAAGGACAAGGACGTCGTGGCGACGGGCTTGGCGG
>Ga0207705_10001652_pt1 | contig 17705 bp, 15 predicted proteins | sample KBSC13metaG_FD_184314 | JGI IMG/M metagenome (GOLD analysis project Ga0207705, IMG submission 184314) | Corn rhizosphere microbial communities from Kellogg Biological Station, Michigan, USA - KBS C1-3 metaG (SPAdes) (version 2) | ecosystem: Host-associated > Plants > Roots > Rhizosphere > Soil ...
CCTGTTCCTGGAAATAGCGGTCGGACGAGCCGCTCTGCATCGCGCCGAGCGAACCCATGCCGCGATAACTCTTGTAGGAGCGGCCCTGGTACAGCTCGATTTCACCTGGCGCTTCCTCGGTACCCGCGAACATCGAGCCCAGCATCACGCAGGATGCGCCCGCGACGATCGCTTTCGCAACGTCGCCCGAATAGCGCACGCCGCCGTCGGCGATCAACGGGATCTCGCCCTTGAGTGCGTCGGCCACCATCGAGATCGCGGTGATCTGCGGCACACCCACGCCCGCGACGATGCGCGTGGTGCAGATCGAACCCGGACCGACGCCAACCTTGACGGCATCCACGCCCGCGTCGCGCAACGCGCGCGCGGCCTCGGCGGTGACGATGTTGCCGGCGATCATCTGCAGGTCGGGATAGTTCTTCCGAATCCACGCGACGCGATCGATCACGCCTTGCGAGTGGCCGTGCGCGGTATCCACGACGATCACATCGACGCCGGCCTCCGCCAGCGCCGCCACGCGGTGTTCGGTCTCGCCGCCGACGCCAACCGCGGCGCCGACGCGCAGGCGTTCGTGCGAATCCTTGGCGGAATGCGGATTGTCGTGCGCCTTCTGGATGTCCTTGACGGTGATCAGGCCACGCAGTTCGAACGCGTCATTGACCACCAATACCTTCTCGATGCGGTGCTTGTGCAAAAGGCCGATGATCTCGTCCTCTTCCGCACCCTCCTTCACCGTGACCAGCTTGTCCTTGCGGGTCATGATGTTCTTCACCGGATCGTCGGGCTTCTTCTCGAAGCGCAGGTCGCGGCTGGTGACGATGCCGACCAGCTTGTTGCCCTCTTCCACCACCGGCACGCCGGAAATGTTGTGCGAGCGGGTGATATGCATGACCTCGCCGATCGAGATGTGTGGGCCGACCGTGATCGGGTCGCGGATCACGCCGGCCTCGAACTTCTTGACCAGCCGCACTTCCGCGGCCTGGCGTTCCACGGTCATGTTCTTGTGGATGATGCCGATGCCGCCGCATTGCGCCATCGTGATCGCGAGGCGCGCTTCGGTCACGGTGTCCATGGCCGAAGACATCAGCGGAATATTGAGGCGGATCGCGCGGGTCAGGCGCGTCGAGGTATCGACGTCGCGCGGAAGAACAGAAGAATGGGCGGGGACGAGATAGACGTCGTCGTAGGTCAGAGCCTCGGCGAGGATGCGCATTGGATGCTGTCCGTCAATGCAATGCGCAATTATACGGGAACTCGTTTGTCGCCGAAAGGAAAGTCGGGGTCAGAGTCACTTTCGGCGGGACACTCGAACGGTCCAGGCAGATCATCTGCTCTGCCGAACGTGACTTCTTCACGCTGCATCGATGGCTTGCGCCGCTTCCAGCGTGTTTTCCATCAGTGTCGCCACGGTCATCGGTCCGACACCGCCCGGCACAGGCGTGATCCACGACGCCCGCTCCGCAGCCGCCTTGAAATCCACGTCGCCGACGAGGCGACCGTCATCCATCCGGTTGATGCCGACGTCGATCACCACCGCACCGGGCTTGATCCATTCGCCCTTGACGATGCCCGGCCTTCCCACCGCCGTGATCACGATGTCGGCCTGGCGCACGTACTGCGCCAGATCCTGCGTGAACTTGTGGCAGCACGTGGTGGTGCAGCCGGCGATCAAAAGCTCCAGCACCAGCGGTCGACCCACGTGGTTGGAAACGCCGACCACCACCGCATGCTGCCCGCGCACCGGCCGATCGGTGTGTCCGAGCAGCGTCATCACGCCCTTGGGCGTGCACGGACGCAACCCGAATCGACGCAACGCGAGATGGCCCAGATTGACGGCGCTGAACCCGTCCACGTCCTTGCGCGGATCGATGCGATCGATCAGCGTGGCCGCGTTGACATGAGGCGGCAGCGGCAACTGCACGAGGATGCCGTGCACGGCCGGGTCGACATTCAAGCGATCGACCAGCGCGAACAATTCGGTTTCGCTGGTGGCGAGCGGCAGATCGAAATCGAATGACTGGAAGCCGACCTGTTTGCAGGCCTTGCGCTTGTTGCGCACGTACACCGCGGATGCGGGATCCGCGCCGACCAGCACCACCGCAAGGCCGGGCGCCGTGCGACCGGCAGCGATGCGCGCCTTGACGCCGGCGCCGATCCGGTCCAGCACGTCTCCCGCGATCTTGCGTCCGTCGAGAATGCGCGCAGTCATGGCACGGGAACCCCAAAACGATCATTATCGCGGCGTGCGCACGGTCGCACAATGGCGCGCCGACGGTCGTCCGTCCGGGTTTCGGAACGCGCGTCACGGCGGCCGCGCCATCGGTGCCGCTAGGGTGCGTCACACGCGCTGGACGACGCGTTTGCAAGTTCCGCGCGCGGATGCCGTCAAGGAAACCACCGATGATCGAAACCACGGAGTTGCAGGCGGCCACGTTTCGCCGTCTGCTCAAACATCTCAGTGAAGAGCGCACCGACGTACAGAACATCGACCTGATGATCCTGGCCGGATTCTGCCGCAACTGTCTTGCCGATTGGTATCGCGACGCTGCCGAAGAGCGCCTGCTCGACCTTTCGAAGGACGAAGCGCGCGCGGCGATCTATGGCATGCCGTTCGACGAATGGAAAGCCAGATACCAGAAGCAGGCAACGCCGGAACAGCTGGCGGCGTTCGAAGCAGTGCAGAAAAAAAGCTGATCGGATTTCGCGTACATTTTCTGTAGTCATTCCCGGGCTGCTGAAGGCAGAACCAGAAATCGGTCTGGCTCCACGGGCCATCGGGCGAATAAACTCGCCGCTTCGTGCCCCTCGCCCGCCCGGAATGACAGCTCGATCAATTCGGCGCGTTGCAAAACCGCGCGTAATCGATGTAGCCGGGAAACGGTTTGCCCGCGGCGCAAACCGGGCACTCGGGGTCGGGTGCGAGGCGCGTTTCGTGGAAGTGCATTGACAGCGCATCGAACATCAGCACGCGGCCGACCAGCGGTTCGCCGATGCCGATGATCAACTTGATCGCTTCGGTCGCCTGCAGCATGCCGACGACGCCCGGCAGCACGCCCAGCACGCCGGCTTCCGAACAGTTCGGTGCATCTTCCGGCGCCGGCGGTTGCGGGAACAGGCAGCGATAGCAAGGTGCCCTGCCGCGTTGGCGGCCGGCGTCGAACACGCTCACCTGGCCCTGGAAACGTTGCACCGCACCGTACACCAGCGGCATCGCGAGCTTCACGCAGGCGTCGTTGAGCAGGTAACGCACGGGAAAGTTGTCGGCGCCATCCAGCACCACGTCGGCGCCTTCGAGCAAGGCCTCGACATTGGATGCCGTGACGCGCTCGGGCAGGCCCTCGAGATTCACGCGCGGGTTCAGCCCGTGCAACGCCTGCGCGGCGGAATCGAGTTTCGACATGCCGATGCGATCGTCGGTGTGCAGGATCTGCCGTTGCAGGTTGCTGCGCTCCACCACGTCGTCGTCGGCCATCACCAAGGTACCGACGCCCGCGGCGGCGAGGTAGTACGCCGCCGGTGAACCGAGCCCACCGGCGCCCAGCACCACCACGCGCGCCGACTCCAGCTTGCGTTGCCCCGTTTCGCCCACTTCCGGCAGGCGCAGGTGGCGCGAATAGCGATCGTAGAAATCTTCGTCGCCGCCGGCTTTGGCCACCGGCAGGCCTTCCTCGATCCAGCGCGCGGTCCCACCCGCGACCGAAACGACATTGGCGTATCCGCGTTGCTGCAACGCCTGCGCCGCCCGCAACGAGCGCGGGCCGTGTGCACAGATGGCGAGGATTTCACGCGCCCGGTCGGGAACGACCTCGCCGATGCGTTGCAGCACCTCGCCGAGTGGCAGCGCGAGCGCGCCTTCCGCCATGCCGGCGGCCTGTTCGTACGGTTCGCGCACGTCCAGCAGCACGGCGCCCGCACGCTGACGCTCCAGCGCCTGTTGCGGTGAAATCTCACTGATGGTCATGCGTCCATTATCCGGCAAAAGCGATTTGACACGGATGAAAGCGGATGACCACAGACAAGCGCAAGCTGATCCGTATCATCCGTGCTGATCCGCGTTGAGAAAAATTCATGGCCAAATGAGGACGATGTCGCCTTCGGCATACTCACGCGTACCCTCGGGCAGGAGCGCCAAGGCATCGGTTTCAACAAGACCGCGCAACATCCCCGAACCTTGCTTGGCATGCGGCGTCGCCCACCTTACACCGTCGCCGTCGACATGCAGGCTGCAACGCGTGAGTTCAGCACGGGCGTGGCGTTTGTGCAGCGGCGCGGCGAGGCGCGCGTGCGTCGGTTTCGGAATCGTGCTGACGCCTTGCATCGCGCGCAGCGCAAAGCCGACGAACAACCGGAATGTCACTGCCGACGCGACCGGGTTGCCTGGCAATCCGAAGTAGAGACTCGCACCGATCTGCCCGAACAGGGTCGGCATGCCGGGCTTCAGTCGCACCTTGTGGAAATGGATTTCACCGATCGTTTGCAGCACATTCGGAAGGTGGTCGGCTTCGCCCGCCGATACGCCGCCGCTGCTGACGACGATGTCGGCGTCGGCGGCAGCGTCGAGCAAGGCATCGCGCAGGGCCTCGGGTTCGTCGCGGACGCAGCGCGTCGCCGAGACGATCGCATGCGCCTCGCGTGCGAGTGCGGCCAGCATCACCGCGTTGGATTCGTGGATCTGCCCGAACCCCAGCGGCTGCCCCGGTGGCACCAGTTCGTCGCCGGTGGCGATCACGGCGATGCGCGGCCGGCGACGTACCGAAACGTCGGCGATGCCGAGTGCGGCCAGCACGGCAAGCTCCGCCGCGCCTGCCGGCGTTCCAGCCGCAATCGCAAGATCGCCCTTCGCGTAGTCTTCGCCGGCGGCGCGCACGTTGGCGCCGGATTTTTCACCCGATTTCACGGTGACCCGATCACCTTCGATGGCAATGTTTTCCTTGATCACGACAGTGTCCGTGCCGGGTGGCATCGGCGCGCCGGTGGTGATGCGTGCGCACTCGCCCCTGGCGACAGCGGGCGCGGAAGCGGCGCCTGCGAGCACTTCGCCGGCCAGCGTGAAAGCGCGTTCGCCCGTTGCGGGCAAATCCGCACCATGCAATGCGAAGCCGTCCATCGCCGAATTGTCGAATGGCGGCAAGGCATGCGGCGCACGCACGTCTTCGCCCAGGACCCGGCCCTGCGCCTTGACGAGCGGCACCGTTTCGATCGACAGGCGGTGTTGCGCCGTACGCGCGGCGACGGTTGCCAGCGCCTGTTCCAGGCCGATGCGGCTCGGATAACAGGATTCAGCCATGCGTGCGTTCGTAATCGCGAAATTCTTCGGGCGTGTTGAGATTATGCAATGTGTCACCGACAGCGCCGCAATCGACGGCGATGGCTTCCATCGATTCGTGCCATAGCCGCGCGGAGCCGTGCGCGTGCAAGGCGTGCTCGACCGAGGTACGCCAGGATGCCGGATCCTCGTCGATGCGGTACATGGCGAACAACGGCTGGGGCGCCCCGGCGCGGCGCACGAATGCGCAACATGCGGTTGCGTCGACTGCCAACGCGGCGTGCAGGTCCGATTGCAGATCATGCGGCGGGTCCGGGCAATCGACGGGCGCGGTCAGCAGCCAGCGCGGCAACGCGTGCCGATTGGCTTCGAGGAATCCGAATGCCGCCACCAGCCCGGCCAAGGGACCCGCATGACCGTCGTTGCCGTCATGCACGACGGGCGCGTAGCGCGCGTATTCATCGGTGTTGCGATTGGCGATGATCAACAATCGATCGCACTGCGGGCGCAAACGTTCCAGCACGTGCTCGACCAGCGGCTTTCCGTTCAATGGCAACAAGCCCTTGTCGGCACCGCCGACGCGGCTGCCCGCGCCACCGGCGAGCACCACGCCCAAAACGTCATCGCTGGCCATGGACGGGCCGGGATTGGCTGGCAGGGATGGCAAAGCCCATCCTCAGCGACCACGCACATGGCGGACCATCCGCCGGCGCTTGCGCTGCTGGCTTTCGGTGAGCACGTTGCGCTTGCCCGCGTAAGGGTTTTCGCCCTCGCGGAATTCGACCCGGATCGGCGTGCCTTCCAGCTTGTAACGCTTGCGGAAGAAGTTTTCGAGATAGCGGCGATAGCTGTCCGCGATATGTTTGGTGCGACTGCCGTGGATCACGATGGTCGGCGGATGGTCGCCGCCCGGGTGCGCGAAGCGCAGTTTGGGCGAATGCCCTCTGACCAGCGGCGGCTGGTGCGCCGCCACCGCCTTTTCCAGAGCGCGGGTGAGATCGGAAGTGCCGAGTTCGCGCGATGCCGCGGCGCCGGCGCGATCGATCGCACGCATCAATTCGCGCAGCCCCGATCCGTGCTTTGCAGAAAGGAACACGACCCGCGCCCACGCGACGAAATCGAGCTTGCGTTCCAGTCCCGCCTTGCAGCGCTCGCGGTCGTATTGCTCCAGCCCGTCCCATTTGTTGGCAACGATCACCAGCGCCCGCCCGGCTTCCAGTACCTGCCCGATCAAAGCCAGGTCCTGATCGGTGACGCCCTCGCCCGCGTCCAGCATCACCGCCGCCACTTCGGCCGCGGCAATGGACTGCAGCGTCTTGATCACGCTGAACTTCTCCAGCGCATCCTCGACCCGGCCACGCCGACGCACGCCTGCGGTATCGATCAAGGTGTAACGCTTGCCGTCGCGCTCGAGCGGCACGTGGATGGAATCGCGGGTGGTGCCAGCAATGTCGGAAACCACCACGCGTTCCTCGCCAAGCAGGCGATTGACCAGCGTGGATTTGCCGACGTTGGGCCGGCCGACGATCGCGACGCGCGTGCCGCCCGTTTCGTCATGTTCCGCATCTTCATCGGCGTCTGGCGGAAGCAGCGGCAGCGTCGCGGCGAGCAATGCATCGAGTCCGCGCGCATGCGCGGCGGCGATCGCGAACGTGGCGGCCACCCCTAGCGAAGCAAACTCCGCCAGCGCCGTCTGCGCATCGATGCCATCGGTCTTGTTCACCGCAAGCAACACGGGCCTGCCGGTGCGCCGCAGGCGGTCGAGGATCGCGCGATCCTGCGGCAGCAAACCTTCGCGCGCGTCGACCAGCAGCACGCAAATCGCCGCTTCGTCGATCGCAAGCTGAACCTGCTTCTCGGTCAGCTCGTCGATGTCGATCCGCTCACCGGACAGGCCGCCCGTATCGACCAGCACGAACGGCCGCGTGCCGAGCCGGCACACGCCGTAATGACGGTCGCGGGTGACGCCCGGCAAGTCCGCAACCAGCGCATCGCGGCTGCGGGTCAGCGCGTTGAAGAGCGTGGACTTGCCGACGTTGGGGCGGCCGACCAGGGCGACGACAGGTAGCATGGCTCGTGGTCCGAAAAGCAACTGCGCTCGGCAGCTTGCGCGCTAATGATATTGCGCTCGCATCAGGCCCGGTGCCGGAAGGTGCCGTTCCGGGGCCGGGAAATGTTCACGTACGGGCGTGGATGCCGGTTTGCCGGGCGTCGAGCATCACGCAATCCGCCTTCGCTCGTGTGCTTTTCGAACCTCGTCCACCTCTTCGACTTCGCGTGCCCGAAAGGCACTGCTTGTCAGGGTGACGCGTTGATCCGATATGCCGCCACGTGCCCCTTGACGTCTTCCACGTACACCGTATCGCCGTTCACCACCGGTCGCGCACGAATCGCATCCTTGGAAAGACGCATGCGCGCGGCGAGCTTGCCGTCGGAAAGGTCGAGCCAGTGCACGTAACCCTCGACACCAGCCACCACCGCGTATTGGCCCTGGATCGCCGGCGCGGTCAGCCAGTGGTACTGCAGTGCATCCTGCTTCCACAGGTCGCCGCCGCCATCCTTCGAGAACGCCCACACCAGCGAGTCGTCATCCACGCCGACCAGCTGCGTGTCGGCGACGCCGACGCCCACGTAGCTGGAGAACGGCCGGTTCCACGCGACCTGCCCTTGCGCCGCGTCGATGGCGGTGAGCTCGCCGTGGTAGGCCGTGGCATACAGGATGTTGCCGTCGAGCTGCAGCTGATCGTCGGCATCGTTCAATTTCTGGATGTCGGTGCGGCCCAGACCCTTGGTGATCGGAACCTTCCACTGGATCGCGCCGGTGTCGCTGCGAAGCGAGACCACATTGCCGTCATCGCTGCCGAACATCACCACGCCGTGCGCGGCAAGCAGCGGACCGTTGCCACGCAGGCTGAGCAGCGGCACGTTGGCTTGGTCATAGAGCCACTTGCGCTCGCCCGAATTGGCATCGAACGCGTACACGTAACCGGAGTTGGTGCGGACATACACGGTGCCGGCGTCGATCGCGGGCGGCGAAACCACCTCGTCGTCCACCGCGGCACTCCACAGTTGTTTGCCGGACGTGGCGTCCATCCCGTACACGTGACCATCGAGCGTGCCGACGACCAGCAGGTTGCCGAGCACGGTCGGGCCGCCCGCGTAGCGTGCATCCGGACCGGGCTTCTTGTGCTTGAACGGCCAGATGCCGCCACCGACGTGGGTGGACTGTTCCCATACTTCCTTGCCGGTCGCGGCATCCAGCGCCTCGATCTTGCCGTCGGTGCTGATCAGGTACAGCTTGCCATCCGCGAACGTCGGTTGCAGTCGTACGCCGGAACGCCCGGAGCCGTCACCGATGCGGGTGGACCATAGTTTCTCGACCTGCACGCTGGGCGTGAACTCCGCCAGCGGCTTGGGCGGCTGCACGTTCTCGCCGTGCTTGAAAATCTTGTTCCACAACCCGCAACCGGACAGTGCAACCGTCGCGACCAGCAGCGGCAACAGCAGAAGATGGCGAAGCTTCATTGAGCCTTGGCTCCGGTCGGCGCAGCGGCGGGCTGCGTGAGGTTATCCAGTTTCATTTGCAACGCGTGACGCGCGGGTGCGTCATTGTCCTTGTCGAGCTTCGCCATGGCCTGCTGATAGGCATCGCGCGCCTCGCCGGACTTGCCGAGTTTGAGCAGCGCGTCGCCGCGAAGTTCCGCAGACAATGCCGCGTACCCGCCGGAAGGAATGCCGCCCAGTTCCTGCAACGCCTGCTGGGCCTGATCCTGCGCGATCAGCACCCTCGCCAGACGCAGCGTGAACAGCGACTTCAGGGCCGCCTGTTTGCTGTGGGAGACGGCCCACTGCAGATTCTGCGCGGCTGGCTTCAAGTCATTCTTGCCGACGTCGTACTCGGCCACTGCCGCGCTGCCCAGCGCTGCATAAGCAGTATCGGCATAGTTCTTCTGCAGATCGCCGAGCGCGGCGGCCATTGCCTGCTTGTTGTCGGCCTGCACCGCGTTCTGGATCACGGCGAACTGCGAGGAGGCCTGCACCTCATGGTTGGCCTTGTGCGCCTGCCATTGCCGCCAACCGAAGATCAGCGCCAGCGCCAGCAGCACCCCGACCACGACGGCGATGCCGTTTTCCTTGATCCACTTGCGGACCTGTTCGCCCTGTTCGTACTGGTCGTAATCTTCGAAAGCCATCGTTCACTCGCGTGCATGCGGAAACCCGCGCGTCGGGAATCGCGCGCGGAACGGCCAAGGATACTGGAACTCGATCGTTTGTTGAAAAGCGCTTGCTTGCACTTTCCCGTGCGCCGAGCTCGGAACACGCGTCGAGCCGGGTTTCGACGGATCAAACCCTCCGGGATTCGACCCACGGCGGGCCTTCCGCCGCTCAGCCCGACGGGCTGCCCTTCAACACCCCGTCAGTCGTTTTCACCACTGCCGGCAGACGCGGCGAACACATCGAAGCGGGCAACGTTGGCGTGGCGGTATGCGTCCAGCGACAAGGGCTGGCCGTCGTGCGTAACGCTGACGCCATCGGCGTTGCCCAGCGTGACGTGCAGCGGCCCGGCGGCGTGCCAGGTGCGGTTGTCGCCAGCGTGCAACATGCCGGAGTCGACCTTGTTGCCGTCGGCGTCGGTGATCTCGAACCAGCAATCGGCGCGCGCGGAAAGCGTGAGCGCATGCTGCCCGGTCGCGGCGAGCGGCATCGGGGCCGGCGTCACCGGCGGCGGGTTGGCCGCATCGCCGTTGTCGCTGAGCCCAATCGCCGCGAACGGCGTCATCGACGCGCGGAACGGCGTGGCATCGGGCGATGCTTTCGACGGGTCATTCGAAGCCGTGGCGCCGCTCGGCGCCGCCGTCTGCGCGGTGTAGGGCGTCGAGGCCGGGGCCTGGTCCAGCGACACGATGCGTGCGGATGGACGCTCCAGTCCACCGCGCAGACCCAGCAACACCAGTGGCACTGCGATGGTCGCCGTCAGCACGATGTAGGTCGCCGCGGTGCCGTAGCGCTGCAGCAGCCAGCGCGCCGGTGACGTGCGTGCCACCGACACCAGCGGCGGCTGCTCGACCGGCGCCACCGTACGCAGCGCCTGATTGCAAGTGCCGGCGGGCAGCCCGAGATGGCGGGCGTAGCCCTGCAACGCACCGCGCAGGAACACGAAGTGTTCGGGCTCCCCGAAGTCATCCGATTCCAGTCGTTCCAGCACCTTGATCGGCAGGTGCAACGCGCCGGCGCATTCGGGAATGGTCAAACCCTTCGCTTCGCGTGCCGCGCGCAATCGCGCGCCGAGCGAGTCGGCGGCGGGACCGTGGTCCGCGACGGGCGAAGTACCTTGCGTGTTCCGGGCGTCGAACAGATCCCGGCTGTCTTCTTCGCGATCGATCATTGGCTGGAACCATCAAGCGATTGCGCCTGCGTGGAATTCGGGAACTGATCCTGCAGACGACTGGAGTAATTGGCGGCTGTTTCCTTGTCACCAAGACGAGTGGCGATGCGGTAACCGAGAAGCAGTGAATCAGGCGTGGCCGCGCCCGCGGCCTCGAACTGCTGCAGATAGCCACGCGCCTTGAACGCGTCGCCCTTGCTGTAATCGAGATCGGCCATGGCCAGCAAAGCGGTGCTGTAATTCGGCTCGAGTTCCAGCGCCTTGTGCAGGTAGGCTTCGGCGCTGGCGTAATCGTTGCTTTTCAAGAGGCAGGTGCCGGCGTTGGTATTGGCCACCGCAGGCGTCTTGTAGAACGGGTCGGCCAGCGCGCGCTTGAAGTAGCGCATCGCATCCTGCTGCTTGCCGGTCTCGCACAGGAACTTGCCGTAGTTGTTGTTGGTGTCGCCGTTGGAGGGATCCAGCGCGATGGCGGCGCGGAATTCCTTGTCGGCATCCTGCAGACGGTTGATGCGCCACTCGAGGATCGCCAGCATGGTGTGCGCCGGGATGTACTTGTCGTCGAAGGTCAGCGCCTTCTTGAGCGCAGTCTCGGCGTCCTTCAGATTGTTCTGGCCCATGTAGGCCACCGCGAGCTGTGTGTGCGTCTGCGCGGCCGACTGCTTGTCTTCCTTGGCGCTGTCGCGCGGCGCCTGCTTCAGGTTGCTCATCTGCGTCGGGTAATCGATGATCGCCGGATCGTGCTTGCACGCCCCGAGCCCCAGCACGAGCGCCATCGCCGCCGACACCAGGACCGACTTACGCAGCATGGGCATGGACCTCGGGTTGTGTTGCCGCTTCGACGCGGCGTTGGAATTCCGCGTGGCGGCGGGTGCGATCGGCCACCTTGCCCTTCAACTGCCCGCAGGCGGCATCGATGTCCTCGCCGCGGGTGCGGCGCACCATCGCCTGCACGCCGGCGTTCAACAGGATGGTCTGGAAATCGCGGATGACTGTTTCGTCCGAACGTTCGTACTGCGTACCGGGGAACGGGTTGAAGGGAATCAGATTCACCTTCCCGGGCAGGCGGCGCATCAGCTTGACCAATTGCTTCGCCAGCACCGGCGTGTCGTTGATGCCTTTCATCAAGGTGTATTCGAACGTGATGGTTGCGCGCGGTTTGCGCGCCGCGTAACGCGCGCAGGCATCCAGCAGTTCGTCGATGCCCCAGCGCTTGTTGAGCGGCACCAGTCGGGTGCGCAAGTCGTTGTTGGGCGCGTGCAGCGACACGGCCAGCGACACGTCGGCGACTTCGCCCAATTTGTCGATCATCGGCACCACGCCGGCCGTCGAAAGCGTCACGCGCTTGGACGCCAGCCCGAAACCGAGATCGTCGCGCATCAGGCTCATGGCCTTGACGACGTTGTCGAAGTTCAGCAGCGGCTCGCCCATGCCCATCATCACCACGTTGGTGATGCGGCGTTGCTGGTGGGTGACGTTGCCGAGTTGCTTCGCGGCGTGCCAAACCTGCCCGATGATTTCGGAGGCGGCGAGGTTGCGGTTGAAGCCTTGGGCGCCGGTGGAACAGAAGGTGCAGTTGAGGCCACAGCCGATTTGCGAGGACACGCACAGGGTGCCGCGCGTCGGCTCCGGGATGTACACCGTCTCGACCGCGTTGCCCGCATCCATGCCCAAGAGCCACTTGCGGGTGCCATCGCTGGAAGCCGTGTCCAGCAAGGCTTTGGGCGGCGCGACTAGCGCTACTTCCGGCAGCTTTTCACGCAGCGATTTGCCGAGATCGGTCATCACCCCGAAATCGCTTTCGAGGCGGTGATAGATCCACTTCATCACTTGGTCGGCGCGCCAAGGCTTCTCGCCAAGCCCGGCGAAGAAGTCACGCATTCCGTCGCGATCGAAGTCCAGCAGATTGGCACGGGCCACGTCGGCCATGTGCATTCCCCAAACAAATTACCCGCGAGGACAGAGTTCCGTCGCGGCGAAGAAGTAACCGATTTCAAAACGCGCGGTGTCCGGGCCGTCCGAGCCGTGCACCGCATTGGCGTCGATGCTTTGTGCGAAATCCGCGCGGATGGTTCCCGCGGCCGCTTCCTTTGGATTGGTGGCGCCCATCAACTCGCGGTTTTTCGCGATGGCGCCCTCGCCTTCCAGCACCTGGATCATCACCGGGCCCGACACCATGAACTCGACCAGCGGCTTGAAGAACGGGCGCTCGCGATGCACCGCATAAAAACCTTCTGCTTCCGCGCGCGCGAGCTGTTTCATCTTGGCCGCGATCACCTTCAGCCCGGCATTCTCGAATCGTGCGTAAATCTGCCCGACCACGTTTTTGGCGACGGCATCGGGTTTGATGATCGAAAGAGTGCGCTCCAGCGCCATGTTTTCCTCGACTTGCTGATGAAAGATAAAAAAACGTGCACGAAACCCGTCCGGGTTCGTGAGCATATCCTGAAAAACCCGCGCAAAATGCGGAGTTAGCTCACAAAAGAGTGAAAGATTCTAGCTCAACGGCGCGGACGAGGCCAAGGCCGACGAGCCGTTTGACCGGCGTATCCGTTCAGCCTAGACTTCAAACGTTTGTTTGAAACGAGCACGCGCATGCGCGACAACCCGCAATTCTCCACCCGCCAGCGCATCCTGGGCGCCGCGGAGGAATTGTTCGCGGAACGCGGTTTCGCCGCGGCTTCGCTGCGTCAGGTCACCGCAGCCGCCAAGGTCAATCTGGCCGCCGTCAACTACCACTTCGGTTCCAAGAACAATCTGATCGAAGAGGTTTTCCGGCGCCGGCTGGATCAACTGAGCGATCGCCGTCTCGAACGCCTGGCCGAACTCGCCAAGTCCGATTCGGTCACCCTCGAGGACCTGCTCGATGCGTTCATCACGCCGGCGCTTGAACTATCGCTGGACCGCGAAGGCGGATCGGTGTTCATGCGCGTGCTGGCACGTGCATTCGCCGAACACAACAGCAACCTGCGCACGTTCCTGTCGGACAACTACGGCTACGTGCTCAAGGATTTCGCGGCGGCGTTCGCGCGCCTGCTGCCGCAGCTCGAGAAACAGGAATTGTATTGGCGGCTGGATATCGCAGTCGGTGCGCTGACTTACGCGATGGCCGATTTCGGCATGATCAAGCGCCGCAGCGGCGAAAGCGAACGCGCGCATCGCGAACAGATGGCCAGACACCTGATTCATTTCACCGCGGCGGGCTTGCGGGCGTAGCTTGTGCGATCTTTCGTGATCGCCGCGTCACCGAGCGACTGGCAGCTCACAAGGTCTTTCGAATCTGGAAGATCAGAACGGCCATGGCCGCTTCGAATGCGACATTTCCGCAACCGCTTTCTGCATTGACGATTCAACTGACGATCCACGGAGTTTTCATGTCTGACATCCTTCGCATTCGCAAAGCCGCCGTGCTGGGCGCTGGCGTGATGGGCGCGCAGATCGCGGCGCATCTGACCAACGCCGGCATCGAAACCGTGCTGTTCGACCTCGCCGCCAAGGAAGGCCCGAAGAACGGCATTGCCGTCAAGGCCATCCAGCACCTCGGCAAGATGTCGCCCGCGCCGCTGGCGGTGAATGAACTCGCAAGCGCCATCGCGCCCGCCGATTACGACGAGAACCTCGCCGTGCTGAAGGACTGCGATTTCGTGATCGAGGCGATCGCCGAACGCATGGACTGGAAGCTCGATCTCTACAAGAAAGTTGCCGCGCACATCCCGGAACACACGATCCTGGCCAGCAATACCTCGGGCCTGTCGATCAACAACCTGGCCGAAGCACTGCCGGAAAACCTGCGACATCGGTTCTGCGGCGTGCACTTCTTCAACCCGCCCCGCTACATGCAGCTGGTCGAGGTGATCCCGGGCAAGGCCACCGATCGCGGCCTGCTCGAAGGGCTGGAAGCGTTCCTCACGTCCACGCTCGGCAAGGGCGTGGTGTTCGCGAAGGACACACCCAATTTCATCGGCAACCGCATCGGCGTGTTTTCGATTCTCTCGACGATGTACCACACCACACAGTTCAAGCTCGGCTTTGACGCCGTGGATGCATTAACCGGGCCCGCAATCGGCCGCCCGAAGTCGGCGACGTATCGCACTGCCGACGTGGTCGGCCTCGACACCATGGCGCACGTCATCAAGACCATGGCAGACACCCTGCCCGACGATCCCTGGCACGAACATTTCAAGTCGCCCGCTTGGCTGGCCGCGCTGATCGAGAAAGGCGCGTTGGGTGCGAAGGTCGGTGCCGGTTTCTATCGCAAGGCCGGCAAGGAAATCCAGGTATTGGATCTCGCGAAGCAGGATTACCGCGCCTCGGAACAGAAGGCCTCGGACGAAGTCGCCGCGATCCTTGGCATCAAGAATCCGGCCGAGAAGTTCGCCAAGCTGCGTGAATCGAACGACGCGCAGGCGCAGTTCCTGTGGGCGTGTTTCCGCGACTTGTTCCACTACACCGCGTACCATCTTGAAGGCATTGCCGAAACCGTGCGCGACGTCGATTTCGCGATCCGCTGGGGTTACGGCTGGAAGCTCGGCCCGTTCGAAACCTGGCAGGCTGCGGGTTGGGAACAGGTCGCCAAGTGGATTGCCGAAGACATCGCGGCCGGCAAGGCCATGAGCAACGCGCCGCTGCCCGCGTGGGTGACGGATGGCCGCAAGGGCGTGCATTTCGCGGATGGCTCGTACTCGCCCCGCGAGAAGAAAAACGTTCCGCGTTCGCCGGCGCCCGTCTACAAGCGCCAATTGTTCCCCGACGCGCTCATCGGCGAGAAGTTCGACCCGGGCACGACGGTCTGGGAAAACGATGGCATCCGCCTGTGGACGCTGGGTGGTGACGACGTCGGCATCATCAGCTTCAAGACCAAGATGTGCACGTTCGACGATCAGGTGCTGGATGGCATCCAGCACGCGGTCGGTCTGGCCGAGCAAAAACTGAAAGCGCTGGTCGTGTGGCAGTCGGGCCCGGTGTTCTCGGCCGGCGCCAATCTCAAAGGCGTGCTGGCGCTTTTGAAGGAAGGCAAGGTTTCGCAGCTCGAAGCGATGATCGCCAATTTCCAGCGCGCGACGATGCGCGTGCAGCACGGCCTGGTTCCGACGGTCGCCGCTGTGCGTGGGCTGTGTCTGGGCGGCGGCTGCGAACTGCAGATGCACAGCGCGCGTACCGTCGCAGCACTGGAAAGCTACATCGGCCTGGTCGAGGCTGGCGTCGGCTTGCTACCCGCCGGCGGTGGCCTGAAGGAAATCGCCGAGCGCTGCGCGCGCGCCACCACGGGCGATGATCCCTTCGATCACATCAAGCGCTATTTCGAAACCGTGGCGATGGCCAAGGCCTCGACCAGCGCGATCGAAGCGAAGCAGCTCGGATACCTGCGTGAAACCGACGTGGTGGTGTTCAACGCCAACGAGCTTTTGTACGTCGCGAAGAACGTGGCGTCGTCGCTGGCCGAATCCGGCTGGCGACCGCCATTGCCGCAGGCGACGCACATCGCGGGCGACGTCGGCACCGCCACCATCAAGGCACAGCTCGTGAACATGCTGGCGGGACATTTCATTTCCGAGCACGACATGGAAATCGCGACCCGCATCGCCGACACCTTGTGCGGTGGCAACATCGAACGCGGCAGCACGGTGGATGCGCAATGGCTGCTCGATCTGGAACGCCACCACTTCATGGAACTGGCGCAAATGGAGAAGACCCAGGCGCGTATCGCGCACACGATGACGACCGGCAAGCCGCTACGAAATTGAGAGCGGGGACCGGGAACAGGGAACGGGGAGTATGCGCTCGACTGGCCCTCCGCACTCCGCTTCGTCTCTGTTCCCTGTTCCCTGATCCCTGTTCCCGCTTTTGGAGATTCCACCCATGACCAAACAAATCCAGGATGCCTACATCGTCGCCGTCAAGCGCACGCCGGTCGGCAAGGCACCGCGCGGCGTGTTCCGCCATACCCGCCCCGACGACATGCTCGCGCACGTGCTGCGCGAAACGCTGGACGAATGCGCCGGCATCGACGTCAAGCGCATCAGCGACGTGGTGATCGGCTGCGCGATGCCGGAGGCCGAGCAAGGCATGAACGTGGCGCGCATCGGCGCGTTGCTCGCGGGCCTGCCCGACACGATTCCCGGCATGACCATCAACAGGTTCTGCTCGTCCGGCCTGCAGTCGGTCGCGATAGCAGCCAACACGATTCGTCTCGGCGAATCCCACATGGTGCTCGCGGGCGGCACCGAATCCATGAGCATGGTGCCGATGATGGGTTTCAAGCCGGTGATGAATCCCGAAATCTTCAAGGACGAGAACATCGGCATCGCCTACGGCATGGGTATCACCGCGGAGAACGTCGCAACACAATGGAAGATCAGTCGCGAGGAACAGGACGCGTTCGCGCTGCGCAGCCACCAGCGCGCGCTCGCGGCACAGGACGCGGGCAACTTCAAGGAAGAGATCGCGCCCTACCCGCTCGACGATCGTTACCCCGACCTGCGCTCGCGTGGCGTGAAGGAAGATCGTCGGGTGATCGAGAACGACGAAGGTCCGCGCCGCGACACCAGCGCCGAAGTGCTTGCCAAGTTGCGCACGGTGTTCCGCCGCGACGGCACCGTCACCGCCGGCAATTCATCGCAGATGTCCGACGGCGCAGGCGCGGTGTTGCTGGCCAGCGAACAGGCGATCAAGGATTACGGCCTGACCCCGCTCGCACGCTTCGTGGGCTTCTCGGTTGCCGGCGTGCCGCCCGAGATCATGGGCATCGGCCCAAAAGAAGCCATCCCGAAAGCGCTCAAGGCCACCGGCATGAAGCAGGACGACATGGAGTGGATCGAACTCAACGAAGCCTTCGCCGCGCAATCGCTCGCGGTCATCAAGGATCTCGGCCTCGATCCCGACAAGGTGAATCCGGAAGGCGGCGCCATCGCGCTCGGCCATCCGCTCGGCGCCACCGGCTCCATCCGCATCGCCACACTCGTTCACGGCATGCGCCGCAAGCAACAGAAATACGGCATGGTCACCATGTGCATCGGCACCGGCATGGGCGCGGCCGGAATTTTCGAGATGGTGTGA
>Ga0207705_10001653_pt1 | contig 17702 bp, 21 predicted proteins | sample KBSC13metaG_FD_184314 | JGI IMG/M metagenome (GOLD analysis project Ga0207705, IMG submission 184314) | Corn rhizosphere microbial communities from Kellogg Biological Station, Michigan, USA - KBS C1-3 metaG (SPAdes) (version 2) | ecosystem: Host-associated > Plants > Roots > Rhizosphere > Soil ...
CCGGCGATCTTGGTTGGGTTCTTCCCGTCAGTATCGATCTTCCACAGCCCGTTTTTGTTGTCGTCATAACCGTTGAGTAGATAGTAGATCATTCGGCCATCCGGACTGAAAACGGGGTGAGTGCATCCCTTTCCTGCCGCGGATAACATCCTCGGAGCACCACCTCGGACAGGGATTACACACAGCTTTCCAGTTCCGCCGAACTCTCCGTCGGCATATACGACCTGGTCGCCTAGCGGCGAGAACTCCACATCGCGAGGATAACCGGAGACGATGGAAACAGGATCACTCGTGCTATTGACGGGAGACGTAAACACACTCGACGAATTTAGGTCCTTCGACATACCCCACCAAACAAGGCTCTTTCCATCGTGAGAGATTCGTGGGGATGCCGTAAGTACACTCTCGGGGAGTAAGCGCGTTGGGCGACTTCCGTCCACGCCGACGGACCACACCGCCCCGCCTCCGCTCCAACTTGCCGCCAGGCCACCCCAGTTGTAGTGGGTGTCGCGAGCAAATACGATGCGCTTTCCGTCGGCGGTGAACATCGGCGAGCAGGCGTTAGCGTCCCCGAATGTCACTTGTCTCACCGCGCCCGATTCGAGATTACGCACGAACAGGTGGTCGGCCCGAATGCCCGGTTGACCGTTGGCATACACGATCGACTTTCCGTCCGGGGAGAATTGTGGCGCAGTCTCATAATCGACGGTAGCAGCGACCTGGCTGACCTTCTTGGTATTTAGATCGAATATGTAAAGGTCACGATCTCCAACGCCCCTTCCGTCGAAGACGATGCGCCTGCCATCCGGCGAGATGCCGAATGTGGTGTCGTCCCCCCGAGAGTGGGATTGCTGGGATCGGTGAATGCCAAACGCGATCAACGCGACAATGACACCGAAGATGGAGATACCGACTGCAACCTTAGGTGACAGTGCCATCCTCACCCTCCGGCGATCGAGCCGAGGACGATGTAGGGCTCGGAACCGTTGACGACGGCATCCGGCAGCGGGGCATCAGCAGGTTCGTGGGACAGGTCGAGGCCGCACGCATAGTAGCGTAGGAACGCGCGGCGCTTGAGGGTGCCGTGGTCGCGGATGGTGCCGCGAAGCATGGGGTAGCTGGCCTCGACGGCGTCGAGGACCGACCCTTGTGTCACAGTGCCGTCGACATCGACGGTGACCTCGTCGCCGTCGACCTTCGCCAGATTACGTAGATGGTAGGGTAGGGCCACCCGAATTCTTGCCATGAATATCCCCTAAATCGGCCGAAGCTCCGTAACGAAGTAGCCGTTCGGCTGCGGGCGCGCGTCGACGATTTCAAGGCCAGCGGCATTCGCCAGGGTGCGCAGCTCGCTGACCGTGCGCGGCTTGCCGCCGACCAGCATCATGTCGACCTCGATATCACGGCGGGCGTCGTCCTCGCAAACGCTGCCGAGGATGGCGATCCGTCCGTTCGGCAGTGCGGCCTCCGCGCAATTCTTGAGTAGCGCGAGCGCCTGAGCGTCCGGCCAGTTGTTCAGGACTTTCCGCATTACGTAGAGGTCCGCCCCGTTCGGCAGCGGCTCAAAGAAGCTGCGGCCGATGGCTTCCGCCCGATAGCCAAGCTCGGCCGCTTCGAAGACTTCGAGGGCGGCGTGGGCAGCGTGTGGCATCTCGACTAGCGTGCCGCGAACGTGAGGATGCAGGCGGAGGATCTCGACAAGCATTTCCCCCTTGCCTCCGCCGACATCGACCACGTGCTTGATGGCCGCCCACCTGCCGCTGATCTCAAACTCGCCACTCGGCGTGCCGTGGCCGACCGCGCCGAGCAGGTCGTCGAAGGAGGCTGCGACGTTAGGATGGGCGGCCAGGTCGTCCCAGAACGGCGTGCCGAACCGCGACGCGTAGGCCGTCTTCCCGGTCTGGACGTATTCCAGCATCGTGCCCCAGACATGCGCCATGCGCCCGCCGATTCCGTTCAGGTCGCAGCCAAGCCGCATCGGCGGCGACATCAACGCGCGGGCCGGCTCGTTGAGCGCGTAGCTACCCGGCGTTGGCTCCTCAAAGATGCCCTTGCCGATGAGTGTATTGAGCAGACACCCGAGCGTGAAGGGATCGCTGTCAGTCGCTTGGGCGAGGTCCTCGACACGGGTGACGCCGGCGTCGACGTGCTCGGCGATGCGAAGTGTCACCGCCACGTGGATGCACCAGGGTGTCCGCAGATCGGTCAGGGCTTCAACGTCGACATCAGGCAAGGGTTTGGACCTCGACCGAGTAGACGGCCGGCAGATCATGCACGATGGCATTCCACGTATCGCCGGAGTCGGCGGAGCAATAGACTGCCCCGCCGGTCGTTCCGAAGTAGATACCGCACGACGGCAGAGTGTCGACGCACATGGCGTCCCGCAGAACGTTGACGTAGCAGTCCTTCTGCGGCAGACCGTTCGTGAGCGCTTCCCATTCATTGCCGCCGGTTTTGCTGCGCCAGACTTGCAGCTTGCCGTCGATAGGGAAGTGCTCGGAATCGCTCTTGATCGGGACGACGTAGATGGTCTCGGGTTCGTTCGCGTTGACGTCGATGGGGAAGCCAAAGTCCGTCGGCAAGTTGCCACTGACCTCGGTCCAGCTCTCGCCGGAGTCGTCGGAGCGCATGATATCCCAGTGCTTCTGCATGAAGAGTGTTGACGGCTTCGACGGGTGGAAGGCGATTCGATGGACGCAATGGCCGATCTCCGCGTTGGGATCGGGCATGAACTGAGAGGTGAGGCCCTTGTTGGTGGGCTTCCAAGTCGCGCCGCCGTCGTCGGTGCGGAAGACGCCGGCAGCAGAGATCGCGACGAACATGCGATGCTCGTTTGTCGGGTCGATCAGGATCGTGTGGACTGCCATGCCGCCGGCGCCCGGCATCCAGCGGTGACCATCGGCGTCGCGCAGGGCCGGAAGTTCCTTCCATGACACCCCACCATCGGTCGACTTGAAGATCGCGGCATCCTCGACGCCCGCGTACACAGTGTCGGCGTCACTCAGCGATGGCTCAAGATGCCATACGCGCTTGAACTCCCACGGGTGCTGGGTGCCGTCGTACCACATGTGCGTGCCCGGATCGCCTTCGTATACGAACGCGTTGCCCGGTGTCTCGCCCCACTTGGGCTCCTTGCCGTTGGTTGGATGCCAGGTCTTACCGCCATCGTCGGAGCGCTGGATGAGCTGGCCGAACCAACCGCTCGACTGCGACACGTAGATGCGGTTCGGGTCGACAGGAGAGCCCTTCATATGGTAGACCTCCCATCCCGCGAAGTGGGGGCCGCTGACGTCCCATTTCTCACGCTTCTCGTCGGATGTGAGAACGAACGCGCCCTTCTTGGTGCCTACCAGAACTCGAACTCCGCTCATATCTGTAACTCCTTGGTGTCTGTTCTTTAACTTACTTGCCGTCGAACGCATCTTGAAGAGCCTTAATGTCGAGCTTGCGCATCGTCATCATGGCGGCCATCGCGCGGCCGGATGCCTCGGGGTCGGAGGCTCCGCTCATAAGCTGTCCCATAATCTTAGGCGTCACCTGCCAGGAGAGGCCGAATTTGTCGACCAGCCAGCCGCATTGGCTCTCCTCGCCGCCGTCCGCGGTGAGCTTCGACCAATAGTAGTCAACTTCCTCCTGATCGTTGCAGCTAATCATAAACGACACCGAGGGGTTGAACTTGAACTCCGGGCCGGCATTGAGGGCGATGAAGCGCGTGTCCATGATTTCGAACTCGGCGACCATGACCTCGCCGGCCTTGAATGGGCTGCTCTCCGGATAATGGCTGACTGTGTGGATCTTCCCGTCCTTGAAGACTGATGTGTAGAACTTGGCGGCCTCTTCGGCCTGGGTATCGAACCAGAGAAATGGCGTTAGGGTATCCACGAGCAATGACCTTTCTTCTATCAATCGTCGAGCTGGGAGGTTCGCGGCTGTATTTGGTCAATAATGCCGACCAGGCGGCGATCGAGAGGGTCGGAAACGACGCATTGGGAATCCAGCATTGGCCGGACTTCGACTGTGTTGACTCGGGCACAGTCGAGCTTGGCCACCAGTTGCACGGCTTCGGTGAGGTCGCGGGCTTCGATGATCGCGAAGCCGCCCAGGACCTCCCTGGTTTCGGCGAAGGGGCCGTCGGTGACGGACAGGTTGCCGTTTCTGACGCGGACCGTCGCAGCGGTGCTCACGGCTTGTAGCGCGCCGGAGACAGGATGGCGCCCGCTCTTCTGCTGATCGTCGACCCATTCGCCGCATCTGGCGACGTGCGCCGAAAGCTCCTGTTCCGACATCGCCATAAGCTTATCGACATCGTGATAGACCAAACACATGTATTTCAAACCGCGTCCCTCGCTTTACAAAGAGTAATTAATATGGATATTCAGGATGAACAGGATTAAGAGGTTCTTTTATCCCGTTCATCCTCCCAATCCATGTTAATTCTTCTTCAGGTCTAGAAGGGCACCATGCCGGCGTTGATCATCCACGGGGTGCCGAAGCGGTCGACGCATGCGCCGAAGCCCTCGGCCCAGAATGTCTTCTCGTAGGGCATCTGTACCTGGCCGCCGTCGGCGAGGGCGTCGAAGATGCGCTTGCCGTCTTCGGCGCTGTCGAGCATGATCGATACGCTGAAGCCTTGCGGTGTTTTGTAGTAGCTGCCCATGGCATCCGATCCCATGATGACCGAGCCGCTCGGCAGGACCAGGCGCGTGTGCATGATCTTGTCCTTGTCCGGATCGTTAGCATCGGCGCCGGGAGCCTGCCCCATCGTGACGCTCATCGGGATCTCGCCACCCAGTACTTTCTGATACAGATCGAAGGCTTCCTTGCAGTTTCCATTAAAGTTCAGATAGGCGCTTGCAGCAGTCATAGTGTTTCTCCTTGTTGATATTTGTTGAAAGTTGAGGCTATTCAAGATGGAAGCGGGCTATACCAATCGAGGTCGCCCCAGATCGTCTGTAGGTATTCAAGCTGGGCCACGTGGTCTTGCATGTGGAGCCTGGGGAAGTTGACGGCCATTGACATGGGAACCTCGCCGAAGAAGGCCTTGACAGTGCCGGCGAGGGTTTCCGGAGTGAGGCGGTCCAAGAATGCCAGGAACGCAACGCTGTTTTTGTCGAGCAGCGCGCTTGCCTGCTCGCGTGTGGTGTACTGTTGTTCGGACGCTCGAAGGCGGTTGTCCATGTCCGAGGTTCCGTTGAACTCAAAGTGGTCACCCTGGAGCATAATCTGAATGTTGGCAACCGCCTCGGCGGAATGGGCCACGAGTTGAACAGCCGTGCGCGCCGTCGTCGATGGCGCCCAGTTCAGCTTTTCGTCGGGTGTGTTCGAAAGGAGTAGAGCAAGACGCTCTCGGGTCCGTTGGTATTCGGCTTTGGTCTGGCTGACGATGTCTTCCATGAGTCTATCCTTTGTGTCGCGTGTGGAGTCTTTCCACGTCCATAGGTTGTTACACTCCTTAGTCGCGTGGGATGTGGCCAAATCGACAACATCTCCTAATCTTTTCAGATTTTATTTTCCGAGGGGTAGTTCGCCCTGCTATGTACAGACGCTTCACAAACAGAAAGGCCCCGCCCTCTGAGTGAGGACGGGGCCCGACCTGTGCCTTGCTGTGCCTAGATTGGGCTAAATGTCGCCTTAAAGCCAGACACGGAGGTACCAGCAGCGTTGTCTATCGACACATTGCTGTCTTCCGCTTGCGAATCGGTGTCCGCCGCCAATCCAGCCGATACGGCTTCTGGATGGAACCACTTAACATGGCCGTCGCCAAGCAGGAAGTTCGACCCGTCTGTGTGACGACCGGTGGCCGACGGGAACTGAGCGTTTGAACCTCCGTAGTTGTGCAGGTAACCGGTGGCGTAGGTGGCGATTCCCAGCGCGTTATCGGCGATGCGGCACGCACTGAACAGGCGTCCGTCCTGGCCTGTGCCCACGGCGGAACATGGTGCGTTGGATACCCCTATACCTTCGTCGATCTTAGAAATATCCGATGTATCGTTAGCAATCTCAAACAACATTACCGTCGACGTCGGCGCATTGAGTGATGCGATCGACCCGTACGACATGGCGCCCGAAAGACTGAAGTTGAAGGCGTAGGAGAGCGGAACGCCGACGGTAGCGGTTGTGCTATCGTCGGGGCACTTCATGACGCCGGTGCTTTTGATATAGGGCTGCACCGAGCCTGCCCACCCGGTGGCGGGCTTATTGAAGATGGTAGTGCTTACGTACCCGGCGGGAAAGCGTTCGTCGTTATCTTGAACGTATTGCATGATGCCCAAGCCAACCTGCTTCATATTGTCCAAACAACCGGTCTGGCGAGCCTTCTCGCGGGCTTTGGCGAATACCGGGAACAGTACGGCCGCGAGAATCGCGATGATGGCGATGACAACTAGTAGTTCGATAAGAGTAAATGCGGTGCGCTTAGACATGAATATTCTTTCTCCTGGAGGGCTGCTGGAATGGTGGACACTCCGCCGGTATTAGTGTGGTTGACTGGTTGGTAGGTTCCGGCATGCCCATTGTACAGCACAATGAGCTCGCTCGTCAATATTTTTATAAATATTCGACTTGCTGCATACAGACGCCTACGAATGCTCAGGGGCGCGAAGGTAGCGATAGCCACGTAACACATGGCTATCGCCTGAAGTGAAGCAGTACGACTACTCTTCCGGGAGACCGGTGAGCTGAATGAGGGGCCGGACTTCGACAGTACCATAGCGGGCCGCCGGAATGCGGGAGGCGATCGAGATGGCATCGTCGAGGTCGGCGGCGTCGACGAGGTAGTAGCCGCCAAGTTGTTCCCGCGTCTCGGCGAACGGCCCATCGGTTACCAGGCGTCGACCCTCGCGCATGCGGACAGCGGTCGCCGTCGACGTCGGGTAGAGCGGCGACGCGCCCAGGAATTTGCCGCCGGCGTGGAGGTCCGCCGCAAGCTGCTTCGATTCGACGTAGCAGTCTTCGCGGTCGACCTCACTGAGGGAGTTTTCTTCAAAGTAGATGAGAAGCATGTATTTCATGTTGAACCTCGATAAAATTCAAGAGCCAGAGTTTAACATCGATGGTCAGGCATCAAAGATAAGATACATCCTGACATTTATTTCTTGACGACAGGCACCCAGACTTCGAAGGCGTAGCTCGCTGAGAACGGATCGCCTTGTCCGTAGACCTCCACATCCGGGCCGGCGCCGTGAGTGTAGCCCGACTTCTCAAAGAACTCTCCCATGACGTAGCCCCAAACGTTCTGAATGGCGTCCGGCATTGCTCCGGTGCCTGGGAAGATGGCCCAGGTGAGCGAGGGAATCGCGACTGTGGTCAGGTCATCCGCAACGACGCCGTTTCCCTTCTCGACCGCGATGAGATAGGTAAAGGCGGACATGTCCGGCGCGAAGTCGGCGCAGACGCCAAGGGTCGCGCCGCCAACGACACCATCCTGCTTTTCCACCGACTCCAGCCGCGGCATCAATCCATCGGCCATGGATTCTTGCCAGAACTGCGGGATCAGCCGCATGTTCTCGTTGTCCTTTGTCGACACGCGCTTCGACTTGCCGACGATATCGAACGCCGGCTTGTCGACGATCTGATAGTCCATAATCGCTCTCTCCTGTGCTGGGTTATATCTAATGGTCGAATGAGGGATTGCGGAATCGACGTGGACGCGAATAAATCTTTCCTCACGGTTTGCACGCTCGGGTCGATCGCTATTGTACCGCTTGCAAAAAGATAAAAGAGCCTCGAAGGCGATGCCCCCGAGACTCTTGTCCGATGCTAGAGCTGTATGGCCGGCCTTCCGGTCGGCATCGTCCCGTGTGTCCGGTTCCTGGTGAACAGCGCGTCGAGGCTATATTCCCCTGCGCCTCTCGCCGCTAGATAGAGGAAGAGGAAGCAGAACAGCACGGCAGGGTCGCCATGGTTCTGAACGGGGGTTGTTCCCATCGGCTGATGGAATTGGAAGTAGGCAACCGCCATCTCGCCGGATAGAATAAAGGCGGTGAGCCGGGTTCCCAAGCCGAATAGGATCAGAATGCCGCCGACGAACTCAAGAATCCCCCCGATTCCCATCTGCGACATTAACTGGATCTTCGCCCCGCCAGGCATTCCGCCGAACCATCCGAACAATTTCTGCCCGCCGTGCATGATAAACAGCAACCCGGCCACCACTCGCAGCAACATGAGCGTAATCTGCTCAGTACGTTCTCTGTTCATAGTTAGTACTCCGTTACTCTAACCGCGGACTCCGCCGCGATAGAAGGGAAAGGCAGCGGCAAGAACAATACTTGCGATTTATTGTCCCCTAATCGGCCATCGCTCTAACGAGTCGAACGCTACGCGAAGTCTTCGGCCTCGAAGATCTGGCGGATCTCGATGTGCGTCTCGACACCTTCGCCAGCCGGGTTCGGGCTCTTTTTTGCCCACTCGACGGCTTCAGCAAGCGAGTCAGTCTTGATGATCCAGAAGCCCGCGATCAGTTCCTTCGTCTCCGCAAAGGGACCGTCCGTGACGGTGCGGGACCCGTTGGCCTGGAAGTTGACGCGCGCGCCTTTCGAGCTGGCCTGAAGGCCGTCGGCCGTGATGAGCACGCCGGCATCGATCATCGTCTGGTTAAACTTGCCCATCTCTTCAAGCATGTCCGTCGCCGGCATGACACCGGCTTCCGACGCGGCATTGGCCTTGACTATCATCATGAATCTCATCTTCGTTTCTCCTGAATGTTTGCCGGAGCCCGGCGTAATTTGCTGTCACTGAGTAGTCGACCGGCCAAAACACGAATCGACAGGAGACCAAAAACTATTTTTCGGACAGTGAATTGAGGCGCCCTTCGAGGAAGCGGCGTTCGGGTTCCTGCTGGGTAAGCGCCAGCGCTCGCTCATAAGAAGCGCGGGCGTCGACCGTGCGGCCGAGGCGTCGACAGAGGTCCGCGCGGGCGGCATGAGTGAGGTGGTAGCTGTCGAGGTCGCCCCTTGCGAGAATGCTGTCGATGATGTCGACACCTGCCTGAGGGCCAAACGCCATGGCGACTGCGACAGCGCGGTTAAGTTCCACGATCGGCGAGGCCACCGTTGAAAGGAGCAGATCATAGAGGGCGACAATCTCTGCCCAGTCAGTATTGCTCGCGCTGTCGGCCCCGGCGTGGACGGCGGCGATTGCGGCCTGAATGGCGTAGGGGCCGGGACCGGGCGTCGACAGCGCACGCTCGACAAGGGCGATGCCCTCCGCGATCTGTTCGCGGTTCCAGAGCGAGCGGTCTTGGTCTTCGAGGAGGACGATGTCGCCGGTGGGAGACGACCGGGCAGCGCGGCGCGATTCGTGTAGCAGCATCAGACCAAGGAGGCCAATAGCCTCGGACTCAGGGAGCAGCCGCACCAGGAGCCGGCCGAGTCGAATAGCCTCGCCGCTGAGGTCGGCCCGTGTCAGCGAGTCGCCGCTTGACGCCGAGTAGCCTTCATTGAACACCAGGTAAATGCAATGCAGAACGGATTCGAGACGGTCCGGCAGATCGTTCTTTGCTGGGATCTCGTAGGGGATTTTGGCATCCCTGATCTTGGACTTCGCCCGCACAATGCGTTGGGCGAGGGTGGGGGGCGCGGTCAGGAACGCCCGCGCGATCTCCTCGGTCGTCAATCCGCAGACTTCACGGAGAGTTAGCGCTACCTGGGCCTCGGGCGCGAGGGCTGGGTGACAGCAGGTGAAGATGAGGCGCAGTTCATCGTCCTCAACGCCGTCGTCCACCCAGGTCGCCGGGTCGCCCGCGCTCTCATTCAGCCCTTCGCCTATGATTCCCAGCGACGCGTTGAACCGAACTCGCCTCCGGATCGTGTCGATCGCTTTGAACCGCCCGGTCGACACCAACCACGCCCGCGGATTTGCCGGCACGCCTTCGCGCGGCCATTGATCGAGGGCAGCGGTGAAGGCATCGTGCAGGGCATCCTCGGCAAGGTCGAAGTCGCCCAGCACGCGGATCAGCGTCGCAAGCACCCGCCTCGACTCCGTGCGGTAGACGTCGTCAATAACGTTGCGCATCTTCTTTTCGGTGAGTTCAGAGGTCATTGTTCATCATTGCGCAACGCGGCCAGCTTGGCTTTCACCCATCGATTTTCGTTCGAGGTGAGCGGGGTGTCCCCGCCGACTTCGAAGATCCCTTTGAGCTTGAGTTTCTTCAGAAGTTGATACAGTCGAATAGAAATGAGATGCTGCCGGGTTAGATCCACGTCCCAGCCTCGATCTCCCGACATCCAGTTTCGAGACTTGGCGATATCGACGGCAATAGAGTGCGACGAGTTGTATTCGTATTGAGTGCCGTAGTGTCCGGACCTCGGTTCTCCACATTCCGGACACCGGGGAATGCTGTCTTTGATGTGGCCGGTATCCACCAGCGCGGACGGAACCGCGAGCGACCAGTTTGATACTTCTTCGGTATTCCGGTAATACGTGGGATAGAAGGTGCAAATCGACTGTGAGATACCTTCGATGATACCCTTCACAATCGGCTTTACCAGAAAGTTTCCCATCTCAGCGAGACTGACGGACGACGACGTAGAAGCTCTCGACCGCGCGATGTAGTAGGGCTGGGGAACTGCATTGATGTCCGGAAAGCCGCAGAGCGTACATTTGGCAGGAAGTGAGTTGATCGGCTGGTTGTACAGTTTCTGATCAAGTCTGCCTTCTGACGTTGTCACAAGAATCAGTCGAATCTCGTCGATCATACCTGCTTATCGCCTGGTCTGCGCAGCGGTTTTATCTTGAGGCCATTCTCGGAGTCCGCGATCAATGTCGTCAGCCGCTTCACTTGCGTCGCCTTCTGCTTAGCAGATATTACCCACCACGTGGCCGGCTTTCGGTAGGAAGGCGGCATCTTTTGGAAATTCGCCCACGCCTTCTCATTTGCGCGAAACTGTTTATCAAATTCCGTCGGAAATTCTATCGACTCTTGCTCGAAAGAATACACTCGCGAACGATCCTCACTACGGGTTTCGAAGGCGGCGACGCCGGCGGGACGCATGCGACCTTCCTCGATCAACTCTCCCACACGCTTGATATTGATCGCGCTCCAGATGCTTGTCTTCTTCCGCGGCGTGAACCGAATCGTGTACCGATCGGCGTCGACACCCCGGCGTACGCCGTCGATCCAGCCGTAGCACAACGCTTCGTCGACGGACTGCGGCCACGTCATAGTGGGCTTGCCGGTTGCCTTCTTATGGAAACCGACCAATAGCTCCGTCGACGTCGCGTGGTGCTCGTCGAGCCAGTCGCGAAACTCATCAGGTGATTCGAAGTATATGGCTTCGGGCATAGACACAATCTAATCCGACGCTCCCGGAACGAGCTTGGTGATATCGTTCCCGTTCTGCGTGTAGACGCCTTCGCCGTCGGGACCGTTGACAACTGCGGTGCTGGGGTCGACCCAGTAGCTCTGTCCGGTGTTGGGATCGTGGTAGTACTGCTTGCCCAGCTGGGCGTTGTAGTCCTTCAGCGGGTCGGGCTCGGAGTAGCTGCCGCCGCCATATCCCCCTCCGCCACCGTAGCTGTTGCCGCCCGACGAACTGCGCGCGACCACGGATCGATGAATCGAGAGGGCGACGGCGTTGGCGATCGGTCCCCATTTCTTCCACGCCGATGTCCGCGTCATACAGAGGTAGAAGGATTCGATATACTCGGAGTTCGGGTCGCCGTAGATATGGTAGTAGATCGTGCCTATGCCTTCGGAGGTGGCGAAGCTCCGCTTGGTAAAATAGCCGTCGAAGCGCTGGGGCGGCGTGGTGTATCGTACGTTTGGATCACGCCCGTTGCCCCGCAGTTGGAGGGAGATGAGCGTCAGCATCGACTGTGCGGGCGGGCCGTACTGATTTCCATAGTAGCCCTGCATCGACCTGTTGATCGGTAGGATGTTGGCGCCGGCATAGCAGAGTTGATCCGGGCTGAAGATGTCGACACCGCCCTGTTCGCTGGCGACGATCGACCATCCCTTCGGCGTAATGGCCCATGCCTGACCGTATCGGTTGATGGTTAGAGCGGGGATGCCGAGCGATTGTACCGTCTTGAACTTGCCGTGATGAGTCGAGTGTTTGGCGGCGTAGGCGGCCGTCGAAAGTGTGGCGAGTGCCAGGACAGTCGTCGCCACCATAACCGTTGTCGATTTCAATGCATGTCTCCTCAGTGCTGATTGTCGAGGAAATAAGACGTCGACCCTTGCCGTGTATGGCTACTTCGATCGCAATTTGCGAATCAGCTTTTGCGCCGCCGGTTTGCCGTTGGTGAAGACCCAGTAGGCGGCAGGTTTGTACACAAGGTCAAGTTCACCGATGTACTCGACATACCTCGTCCCGAAGCCTTCCTTGAATCGATTGAGGCCTTGCAGGTGGTCTTCCTTCTCGACCTCTTCCGCCGATTCGCCCTCGACACGTCGACGAGGGCTCACGCCGCGGAAATCGTACCAGGAACACCCTGCGTTACGCGCCCAGCGGATCATCGCCCACTGCATGGCGTAGTTGGGCATGACGTTCCTATGCTCATTCCCCGACGCTCCGTAGACGTACCACGACTTGTCGCCAATGATGAAACAGAGCGCGCCGCTCAGAGTCTCGCCCTCGTAACGTGTCAGGAACAGCTTGGCGAGGCCGGCCGTACCTAGATTATCCCAGAGCGATTGGAAGTACGCGAGGCCGCGCGGGCGGAAACCGTCGCGTTCGCCGGTGATCTTCATGAGGGCGTCGAAGGTGACGAGGTCGTCACGGGTGAGGTTGTCGACCGCCACTACGCCATGCTTCTCCATCGACAGTTTGATATTCCGACGCGTCTGCGGCTTGAAACCGGCAAGTAGATCCTGTTCCGAACGGCCGGTGAGGTCAAGCTGCATGACGCATCGTGGCTGCGTGCCGCCAAAACCCTGCGCATCCGCGGTGGCCGGCGGCTTGAAACCATGCTTCGCCAGCAGCGCTGATACATCTTCGCGCTCAATAGGGACGGCCGGGTCGATCTTGAGGAACCCGGCGCCGTCGCGCTTGGCCCGTGCGGCGATGCCGTCGAGGAGCGCTGTTAGGAGGGCATCGTCGGTCCAGTCGTCGAGGAGTGGCCCGCGCGGCGCATAGTAGAAAGCGCCCACCAGCGGCAGAGATCGTTTCAGGATAGCCGCGCCCGCCGCCATCTGGTCACCGCGAAACGCGGCGATTCGAACCGGCTCCCACTCGGATTTCACCGCCGCCCATTCCCAGGCCTGAAGGACATCGCCCTCCGGTCGAGCGGCGACAAATGCATTCCATTTGGCATGATCGGACTCGCCCGAAAGTTCGCGGACGGTGATGGCGGGGTTGGGGGTGGGGGGGACGACCGTGGACAATAAAGCTCTCCTCGAAAAACGTGAGTGACGGCATCGACACCGCCGACATATAGCCGTGAGTGTATCACACGCCGACTCCTCAAGTCAACCGCGGAAAAGCAATCCCCTCCCGACGTTGCCGCCAGGGAGGGGATGAAGTAATTAAGCCGCGGCGGCCGTGCCGCGCTTCCACGACGGACGCTTGCCTTCGTAGGCGGTGATGTCGGTCTCATGCTGCAAGGTCAGGCCGATGTCGTCGAGGCCGTTGAGAAGCAGATGCTTGCGGAACGGGTCGACGTCGAACGGAACGGAGAGCCCATGGCCGTCGGTGATCGTCTGCGACTCGAGGTCGACGGTCAACTGGTATCCGAGGTTGGCCTTGGCCTTCTGCATTAGGGAGTTGACTTGATCCTCCGGCAGGACGATCGGCAGGATGCCGTTCTTGAAGCAGTTGTTGTAGAAGATGTCCGCGTACGACGGCGCGATGATCGAGCGGAACCCGTACTCCAGCAGCGACCAGGGCGCATGCTCGCGTGACGATCCACAGCCAAAGTTTTTATCGGCCAACAGGATGGTTGCGCCCTGAAGCGCCGGGGCATTGAGCTCGAACTCGGGGTTCGGCGTCTTGCCGTCGTCGAGGTAGCGCCAGTCGAAGAAGAGGAACTCCCCAAAACCCGTGCGCTCGATGCGCTTCAGAAACTGCTTCGGGATGATCTGGTCAGTGTCGACATTCGCCCTATCGAGCGGCGCGGCTATGCCGGTGAGTTTTATGAATTTGTCCATTGTATTTTCCTCAGATCGGTGCGTTATAACACGCCGTCCCAAAGCCGGAACTCGGCTTCGTGCGGCTTGATTTCGATGTGACTGTCGACGTCGAAGACCATCGTGGCCCGGTCGACGGAGTTATACTTCGGCCATGCAGGCAGGCCGGGTGCGCCTGGCGTCTCGCCTTTGATGAAGGCGCACCAGGCCCCGTGCATTTTAGCGGCGAGCGCCGCTGCGTCCGCGGCATTCTCAACGTGTGCGTTCGGATGGTTCCAGCTCAAGCCCACGTCGAGCGAGTGAAAGGCGAACCCCTTCATATCCCCACTCGTCTCGAAGAAATCCAGCCGGTAGAGCCAGGCATCGCCGTGTTTGGCGTGGGCGTCGACCAGGCGAGCTGACGGAATACCGTACTCTTCAGCGCTCAGTGCACGAATGCGGCGCTGCTCGTCCGTCATGTCGGGATAGACATCCTTATAGTGACTTAAGACTTCGCCGAACTTATCCGACGTGACGTTGCCCAGATCCGACGGTCCCGGATCCTTCGACGGATGTGTGCCGATGAACAGCGCGCTTTCGTCATTGTTGGCGCCGATCAACAGACGCTTACCGCGCGTCGACCCGCCGGCAATCGTCTCGACCGGAAGTCGATGCAGCAAGTCGCCGTCGACAACCGGGCGAAGCGGATAGTGCTTCGGCCATTCGGCGGTAAAACGGTGCTGCGCGTCGATGATCGACCCCGCCGGTGCCGTCAACAGGCTGCCGACATCAGCGTTGCCCATGTCTTTCCAGGTCTTGCCGAACCCATCGGACACGATTCCCGCTGCCGTCGATGACGGCCAAACCCGTTCGGCGCCTCCGCTCTGCGAGATCGCCTGATGCCAGTAGGGCCGCGCGGACGGCGTTCCCATCAGAATGCCGGTCATCTTGCCGCCGGCGCTTTCGCCGCAGATGGTGACGCGCTTTGGATCGCCGCCGAAGGCCACGATGTTCTCGTGGACCCATTCCAGCGCCGCAATGACATCACGCACGCCATTGTTGGCGCTGCCTGCGTAGTCCGCTCCGAGAAGCGAGGCGACGTCGAGGAAGCCGAAGACCCCCAGTCGATAGGCGACGGTGACGCAGATGATGCCGTCCTCCGTCATCGACATACCCATCGGATCGCCGGCGTCGCCTCCGGTGAAGCCTCCGCCGTGGATCCAAACATAGACCGGGAACGGCCCCTTACCCTGCGGCGCGGCGATGTTCAAATAGAGGCAATCCTCGCTGTGGACACCGTTGCCTTCCTGCATCGCGGCCGGACCGTATTTCGTCGCGTCCCGCTCGCCCGTCCACGGCCTCAGCTTCGACGGTGGCCGAAAGCGCAACGGCCCGACCGGCGGCTCCGCGAACGGAACGCCACGGAAAACGCGCGCCCCGTCGACGATTTCCCCCCGCAATGCGCCGCAGGGCGCCTTCACAACAGCAGGGTCGATCTCCCGGTCCATCGCGAACAAATCCTTGCTCTGTAGTCCCCATGCCAGCAGGCATGCGCTCGTGAGAAATGTCCGGCGCGTCATTGTCATTGTGATCCCAAAGTCTGTCTGCTCAATCGCGACTAATAGTCGTACTCCAATTTCGCCGTCTCAGATTCCACGATGACGCGGTGCGTCACCTCGGCGAGGAGGAGCAGATCATCCTCCGTCGGCGCGTCGTACGTGTATCCATGCACAATGGCGTCACGGACTTCCATCAACCGGGTCAATTGCCAATACTCAGACTGCTCCAGAAAAGCACTCGACGTACCCAACGCGATGAGAGGATATGTCCCGTTGGAGCTGGGTCTTAGCCCGACTTTGTCGAACGCGAGGCGAAGCGCGGCTTCAAGAGCAGCAAACGATCGGACCAGGCGGGAACCCGCATTCGCTCCCAAGTCCAGAAGCATTTGCTCAATCTCTTCTTTGCCTATCGAAACGGCCTCGTTGGCTTTTTGCTCTGCGTTTGTGCGATAAATAGCTGCCGTTTCGCGAACACGATCGTCAAACTTGTCACTTGGCTGTTTATCCATGGCATCCTCCCACTCGACTCTCACTTGAAGGAACGGTTGCGTAGATTGAAGTCTCTCCGCAAGTTCAGCAGATATGGCTGAACTTACTCTGTCACTCGCGGGTAGAGACTGCTTCCGGCAAATAATTTCGACAATCTGCTTATCGTCTTCATAAACCAATCCGCTAAGTTCGTCCAGGATGGGCTTGATGATATTGTCGACATCCAGTTCATCGGTCCTGTAGTAGAAGTGGATGGCTACATTTACCTTCCCCCGAAGCGGTGGTATATTGCCGTCCCAACGAGCTCGAGCCACGTGTCTCAAATCTGCCCTGTAGTTGACTACTCGGGACCGATTTGACGATTGCACGGTGCATGGCATTCCAATCCACAGAAATTCAAAAGATGCCATAGAACGTCCACAACACAACCCGAGATCTACGGAGTCGAGGAAACGGCTGCCTCAGCCTTCTTTCGAAAGTACACTCCCCAGAAACACAAGTACCCCACGGCAAAGTACGTGCTGACAATGAGCGGCATCTCAAATAGCTGGCCTGATATCTTACTGCGGGCCGCAATCAGCGTCACAATGATCGGTACGGCGTACGTCAACCCAATCACCCAACACGCCAACTTTCGTTTGCCGATGCCGCGCACTCGGTTGACATATCCGATCAGGCCGCTGAGCGGCCCGATGATACAGACCGTGACGCCAACCGACGCGCCGACGCACATGAGCAGCCACACGACCAGGCCGACGCCGCCGTCGTAATCCTTACTGGAAGCCGCGGCGACGAAGTAGGATCCGTACGACAGAACACTCAGTACACCGAAGGTCAGGATCGATGCCCCAAGATATCGCATGATAGCCTCAAGCCTCAATGCCAGTTGCCTAGCTCCACGAGCGGATGTCGACCAAGTGACCCGCGATCGCCGCCGCTGCCGCCATTTGAGGGCTGACAAGATGCGTGCGTCCGCCCTTGCCTTGTCGACCTTCGAAGTTGCGGTTCGATGTCGACGCGCACCGTTGGCCGGGGGTCAAAATGTCGGGGTTCATCCCAAGGCACATCGAGCATCCCGCCTCGCGCCAGTCGAAGCCCGCGTCCTTGAAGATCTGGTCGAGGCCCTCTTTCTCCGCCTGTAGCTTGACCAGGTGCGACCCCGGGACAACCATCGCGTGGACATGGCCACTGACCTTATGCCCCTTAGCGACTGCCGCGGCCGCGCGTAGGTCCTCGATGCGGCCGTTGGTGCACGAACCGATGAACACCTTGTCGAGCTTGAGGTCCGTCAGTGGCGTACGCGCCGTCAGGCCCATATACTCCAGTGCGCGCTCGATCGAGCGGCGGTCGACGTCGTTGTCATAATCCTCCGGTGACGGCACATTCGCCGTGATCGGCGCGACCATGCCGGGGCTGGTACCCCACGACACGAACGGGGCGATGTCGTCGGCGTGCAGTTCGACCAGCGTGTCGAAGGTCGCTCTCGGCTCAGTCGCCAGTTTGCTCCACTCGGCAACGGCTGCGTCCCAGTCGGCGCCCTGAGGTGCGAACGTGCGACCCTTGACATACTCGAACGTCAGGGCGCCGACTGGGACGCAGCCGTTGCCGAG
>Ga0207705_10001658_pt1 | contig 17690 bp, 17 predicted proteins | sample KBSC13metaG_FD_184314 | JGI IMG/M metagenome (GOLD analysis project Ga0207705, IMG submission 184314) | Corn rhizosphere microbial communities from Kellogg Biological Station, Michigan, USA - KBS C1-3 metaG (SPAdes) (version 2) | ecosystem: Host-associated > Plants > Roots > Rhizosphere > Soil ...
GGGTTCGAGTCCCGTTTCCCGCTCTGATCGCCGGGCGGTTAGCTCAGTTGGTTAGAGCGCCACGTTGACATCGTGGAGGTCACAAGTTCGAGTCTTGTACCGCCCATAGAAAGGAGTGCCCCCGGCTGAGGCCGGGGGCTTTTTCTTGCTCCACTACAACTGCCGTATCAGGTACTTCGTACCTCGTACCCGGACCCATGATTCCTGCTCCACGATTTCACGGCGAGCTACGGGTCGCGCCGAATCGCGTTCGGGCAACCCCGTCGTGAGTCATCTGCAGCGAGGTGTAGTGTCCTCGAGTCCAGGCGGCACGACTACGGCGTTACTGGAACTCCATTCCTGGATAGCCCGCTACTGAGCACAGAAGACGGGGTTGCCCGACCGCAACTCAGGCGGCCGAGTCTCTCCACGGCGGTGAACTCGGTACTCGCCTCGAGACTCGCCTCGAATTCTCGCCGTGCAACGTGCTCGACGAGGCGCCCAGGGTCGGTTGACTCCACACTCGATTCCTTCTATAATCCGTGTCTGCACTCGGCCAGCTTGACCGGTCGGTGCAGTCGTCGTTTCGAGAGCGCCCGTAGCTCAATTGGATAGAGCATCTGACTACGGATCAGAAGGTTGGGGATTCGAGTTCCTCCGGGCGCATCGACGATGTCCTTCGGCAGTGGCTGGTTCGGCGGGGCGTAGCGTAGCCCGGTAGCGCGCCTGCTTCGGGAGCAGGAGGTCGCTGGTTCAAATCCAGTCGCCCCGACCATTTCAAAACCCCTTTCGCATGGCTGATCAGCCATGCGAAAGGGGTTTTGCCTTTTCCGACGTCTCGCGCCCTGCAGCTCACCGCGTATAGAGAACGATGGCACCGCACCCGTCTCCTCTCGCTTCCACCGGCATTTCTGCGACGCTTCGATAAACCTCGATGAGCTCGATGCTGGACACCGGGATCAGCGTCAGCGCACTTCCGTTCGTTAGCACGCCATTCACGATCAGAACGGGAGATCCCGAGCCACAGCGCGGAAGCGTGACCGCCAGGGAGCCCATGTTTTCCGTCGCCTTGATTCCTCCGAAGCTCGAGAGGGCATGCGCGACCCCTCCTCGCCGGTCCATTTGTTCTCGATCGAGAAACACGCCACTTGTCGCCGTTGCTCGATGCAGAAAGAAGGCGTCGTAGCGCATCGACGATCTGTATTTACGCGGCACCAACGCCGTGTCTCGTACCTTGATCGTGGGGAGCTGACCCACGATACTCCGAAGTGTGAAATCCAGTTCGATACGTGAACTTGCTTCGACCGTGACGTAAGCAACAGCGGCCCGGAAACCAACTCGCCTGGCTATGACCCGCCAGCGTCCGACGGGCATCTGACGCAGCGCGTACGCGCCAGTGTCATCTGAGGTCGCACTGGGCATCACCGTCTCGCTTACGCTGATTTCGGCTCCTTGGAGCGGCGCGCCAGAGCTGTCCCGGACAATGCCGAACACCAACGACGTGCTCGGCAGTGCTTGCTTCTCCGCACCCTGCGCGCGGGTGACCGCAGCACACAGGACGCAGGAGACAACGATGAAGGCCTGCCTCGCTCGTAGCTGTCGAGGGAGTTCTGGAATGGTCGGCTCCAGTGTGTGTTCACCGAGGGACGGTGCCAGCCTCAAGTGGCACCCAGCGATACAGCTTGGCCACCGCCCGACGGGTTGTCCAGATCGCACGGCAGCTACTTGGCAACGAATCGTGCCCGTGGCAACGCGGAGTGATTCCTGCATACCAGCCGGTCATCTCCATCAGTCCGGTTCAGTCATCGTCTCGTGATGCCAGCCCTCCTCCTCTGCGCTGTCGCCGGCTGCTTCGCCGCAGCGACCCCTCGCACCTCGCTCGCCACCGAGCGCTCCCTTGTCGGACCTGGCGGCCCGGTCCCGCTTGCCGACAGCGTCGTGATCGAGAAGAAGGCGCACCGGCTCACCCTCTTCCACCTTGGGCGCGCGATCCGGCAGTACCGCGTAGCGCTCGGCGCCGAGCCGGAGAAGGACAAGGTGAGCGCGGGCGACCGCCGCACGCCGACGGGAGTGTTCTACATCGAGTCGCGGAACTCGAACAGCGAGTACCATCTGGCGCTGCGAATCGCCTACCCCGATTCGGCCCACCGCGCCCGCGCCGCCGCCCTGGGTCTCACCCCGGGTGGCGACATCGAGATTCACGGGCTGCAGAATGGCCGCGGCGACACGGGTGCGTTTCATCGCACCGCCGACTGGACCAACGGATGCATTGCCCTGACCGACGAGGAGATCGAAGAGATCTGGACCTCGGTGCCGGTCGGCACACCCGTGGAGATCAAGCCCTGACTCGGCGGTAGCACGTTCCTCTTCCCGGGGTCGTGAAGCATGTGGCTGCTCGTGAAGATCCTCGCCGCCGTCGTCGTGTACGGCACGGCGATCGAGCCGCGCTTCGTCGTGCGCCATGACGAAGCGGCGCCGATTTCCGCCCTCCCTGCCGCGTGGGAGAACAGGCAGATCGCCGTGTTCGCCGATCTTCAGGTCGGCATGTGGTGGTCGAATCGCGACGCTGCCCGCCGCCTGGTACGGAAGGTCGTCGAGATCCATCCCGCCGCGGTGTTCATCGCCGGTGATTTCGTGTATGACGCGGATTACAGCGTGAACTCGCAGATGCAGGAAGTGCTCGGCATCCTGCAGCCGATTCTCGACGCGCACATCCCGACCTACGCCGTGCTCGGCAATCACGACTACTCGCTGATGAACGAGCACTCCAGGGAGGAGAACTACGTCGCGCATGCGGTGCGCGACGCGCTCGACAGCGCCGGTATTCATATGATGGACAACCGGTCGGATACGCTCTCGTTGCAGGGCATCCAGGGCACTCAAGGCGCCAGCCGAAGCACCTTCTACGTGGTGGGGATCGGCGAGAAGTGGGGCGAGAACGACGACGTGAATGCCGCGTTCGCCGGCGTGCCGGACAGTGCGCCGCGAATCGTGTTCATGCACGATCCCGATTCCTTCGCGCACATTCCGGCGGGCAAGGCACCGGTCGCCGTGGCGGCGCACACCCATGGTCTTCAGCTAGGGATCCCCTACGTCTCGGACTGGCTCTGGCGCCACGAGTTCAGCGACGAAGGATCAGGCGTGGCCGGCTGGGTCGACCACTACGGGGAGCCGGGCAACCGCATCTACGTCAATCGCGGGGTGGGCTTCAGCATCTTTCCGGCGCGCGTGAACGCGGTGCCGGAGCTGACGGTGTTCACGCTCGTTCGAGCGAGCCCGTAACGCCACCAGCCCGTCGCAATAGTGTGTTGCGACGGGCTGGTGGCGAGGCTCGGTGAATCGCGGGATGATGACGACATGGAATCACGCCGTCATCATCCCGAAACTTTTCATCGCGTCACGCTGATCGCCGTGGGATAGCCGGGTGGGAAGGCGATCGCCGGGCCGTTGGGCTGCGGGCCGTAGGTCTGATACCGGAATGCACGGTCGGTGGCGCGCACCGTGATCTGCCAACTCCCTGCTTCAGCATCCGCGGGAAGGGAGAAGGAGCAGCTCCACGTTCCGTTCAGTTGATCACCGCTCGACGGAGCATTCGCCGTGCAGCCGAGTTGACGTCCGGTCGGCGAGGTCATGAGGAAGTCGAAGCTCGCGACGCCCGAGCGGTTGTCGGTGAGGTTCGCCGTCACGGTGACCGTCTGCGCACCCGAGGCGACGCTCACGGCGGCCGGGACGACGAGCGATTGGAACACCGGAGGCGTCATGTCCCAGGTGCTCACGACGTTGAAGCTGCTCGGCAGTGCCGCCGCGGCCAGCTCGGTGCTGTTGTAGGTGCGGGATGCGAAGCCAGCGTCCGAAACGAGGACGAGGAGCTTCCAGTCGCCCGGATCAGCACCGACGGGGATCGTGATCGAGCACTTCCAGAAGCCGTCCGACGTCGTGCCTGAATCGAGGGTGGTGCTCACGCAGTTGGCGAACGGACCGTCGGGAGCGGTGGCGGTGACGGCGAACTGCGAGGTGCCCGAGCCACCGGCGTCGGTGATGTGTGCGGTGAGGGTGACGATCTTGTCGCTCGACGTGACGTCCACCGGGGAAGGCGACACGGTGAGGCCGACCAGCACCGGCGCGCTGCCGTCACCGACGTTCACCGTTGCCGCGCCGCTCTTTCCCTCGCTCGTCGCGGTGATCGTGACCTGACCGTAGGAGACGCCGGTGACGAGGCCATTGCCATCGACGGTGGCCCTTGTCTTGTCACTGCTCGACCAGGTGACGGTGCGGCCGGTGAGTACGTGCCCGCTGGCGTCGCTCGTCGTCGCCGTGAGCTGAGTGGTCGCACCCTGCAGGATCGAGACAGTCGACGGCGCAACCGCGACCGTCGCGACCGGGGCGACGGTCACGGTGATCTGTGCGGTTGCCGTCTTCGTCTCCGATGTCGCAGTGATGGTCGCCGTGCCGACCGCCTTCGCCGTCACGAGGCCGTTGCCGTCCACGCTTGCGATGCTCTGATCGCTTGTGCTCCAGCCGATGGTGCGGCCGGTGAGGGGGTTGCCCGCTGCATCCTTCGTCGTGGCGCTCAGCTGGACGGTACCACCCTCGACCAGCGCCGATGTCGCCGGAGTGATCGCGACGCTCGCCACCGGCACGGGCGTGACGGTGATCTTCGCCGTGGCCGACTTGCCTTCCACCGTGGCGGTGATGTTCGCCGTGCCGACGCTCTTGCTGGTAACCAGGCCGGCGGGAGAGACGGAGGCGACGAGGTCGGCGTCCGACTTCCAGTCGATGGTACGGTCAGTCAGCACGTTGCCGCTCGCATCCTTCAGCGTCGCGGTGAGCTGCGTAGTCCCGCCGATGACGATGGAAGCCGACGTCGGCGCGAGATCGATCGTTGAAACGGGGGCCATCACCGTGACGGTCGCCGTGTTCTGCACGGACCCGACGGCCGCCGTGATGGTGGCGGTGCCCGGCTTGGCGCCGGTGACGACGCCCGCCGAGACGGCGGCGATGGATTGGTCGGAGCTCGTCCAGGTGACCGACTTGCCGGTTACCACCGCACCGTCCACGTCCTTCGGGGTGGCGGTGAAGGTCGACGTCTTGCCGACGAACACATTGGCGCTCGCCGGGGTCAGGTCGATGCGCGTGACGACGGGGCCGTTCCCGCCGCCGGGGCCGGTACCGCCGTCGCCCCCTCCCCCGCACGACACGCTGGCGGCGCCGAATGCCGCAATGAGTAGGAAGGCAGACTGCCGGGCACCACGACGCATCGTCGACATGGGAGGAGTCGATTCGTGTTAGAAGAGGGTCCAGCCAGAGCGTCTGCTCAGGCCGGTGCGCCGTTTGTTTGCAAGGCCTGTTCCGCTCTCGAGCCTGGCTCGGCCAGCCTGTCGGGACCTACGGATTTACCGGCAAGGGCGCCGACCGCGGTGCGTCCCCGCTCGGCACGGCTGGAGGAGGTGACCGCTCCGGCTCCATGAACATGTCTAGCGTTCGCGTCGCTTGGGCCATGTCCACCGCGGTACGCCGAAGCTGGTCGGCCTTGGCGGTGTCCCCCTGCTGCTGCAGCACCTGACCGATGATGAGCGCCGTGCCGATGTAGGTGACCGGAATCCCAACCGACGGGCGGTCTACCCAATCCCCACGCGCGATAATCGAGGCCGGTCCGCCGTAGCCCCGCCAGAGCTCGAGCGAGCGTTGAACATCGATGTGGCCGACGCCACCCAGGGCCACGGTATCCGCATTGGTGGGCGCGGGACCGGTGAGAATCTTGTTCGCCAGTCCCTGCATCAGCGCGTACGGCGTGAGGCCGAGCGCCTGCACGTATCCGCCCGTGGTGCGGGCGATGTAGAATGGCCGCACCCCGTAGTTGTCCTTGAGCAGCTGGAGCACCAGCAGGTCGGACCGAACGGGAACGCCATACTCGAGCTGTCGCGGGTCCACCACCGCGCGCAGGTTGCCTTGCTGGAAGAGCTGTGGCGTGCGCAGCTCGACGTATTCCGGGACCGAATCGAGTTGTGCCACCGATCCGGAAAAGATCGGTGTGGTCGGCATCGGCCAGGCGCGGCCGCGATATGCGGCCGGCCCCTTCGCCGCGTCGTACGGCACGATCGGCCGGCGGAGCAGCGAGCGTGGATACCAATCCGTGTTGAGCAGGGAGGTGACGGCGACCGTCACGTCGCGACGCACTCCCTCCACCTCCTGGGCATACCAGAGCGGGAAGGTGTCGTTGTCGCCGAGGGTGATGAGGATGCCGTACGGCTCCACCGAGTTGAGGAGGTCGTGCGCCCATTCGCGCGTCGTCGTCTCACCGGCACGCGAGGCGTCACGCCAGTTGCCGACGAGCGGCACGGCTCCGAGCAGGAGGATGGGTGCGGTGGTGAGCCACCTCCCCGCCCCGTCGGCCTTCACACGGACGGCGATCGTGCGCCAGAGCGCGGCGAGGCCGAGCGCGGCCCACACGCTCCACGCGGAATAGCTCCACAGGTAGAAGTAGTCGCGGTCGCGGACCTCGCGTGGCACGTCGGAGAGCTCCGGCGCCTGCGATGCTCCGTACTTGAAGTTCATGTAGTACACGAGCACCGCGGTGACCGTGAAGATCAGCGGGCCGAAGAACCAGAAGGAGGCGCGATCGCGGCGCCAGTGCACTACCCCGCCCGTGACCCCAAGTCCGAAGAAGAGTACCGCCAGCACGAGCTGGAGCCCGGACTGTGCGCCATGCGCATCGCGCAACCACTGCCACTTGAAGTACAGCCACCACATTCCCGCCTGCGCCGAGAGCGGCGCCTGCCGCTCGGACAGACTCGGCTTGGCGTACTGCACGCGGTTGATGTTGTCCATCAATCGCGAGTAGGTGGTGCTGGAGAACGTGCACTTGAAGCCGATGGACTCCGTGCACCCTGTGGGCTCGCCTTCGTTGAGCGCGGGGTGATGTGCGGCGCGAATCGGTTCGACGGCGAACGGCGTGAGCCCCAGACCGAGCGCGAGCACCGCGGCGAGGACCAGCTTCCAGCGGAGCACGGTGCGCGGGCGGCGCGCAAGCACGGCCACGGCGACCGCCGGTCCGACGAGGAAGCCGGCCGGATGGTTCGCGTAGCCCAATCCGATGAGGTACGCGATGAGCACGAGGATGCGATCGGCGCGGCGACCGTCGGGATCATCGCACCACAGCACCGTCAACCACGAGACGACAGCGAAGAAGGCGAGCGACACGGTGTACACCTTCTCGTTCACGACGCTCTGGTTCCACACCGTGAAGGCGGTCGCGCTCAGCAGCGCGGCGACGGCGGCGCCGGCGTAGCGCGCCCACCGGAGCGTGAACCACTGCGCGAGTACGCGCTCGGCGACGAGAAACCAGACGGCGGCGGTGCCCGCGCTGCACAGCGCCGCCAGCAGGTTCACGCGCACGGCGACGCTGCCAAGTGGCACGAGCGTCGCCACGCGACCGAGCAGCACGAACAGCGGATTGCCCGGCGGGTGCGGGATGCCGAGTGTGTATGCCGCAGTGATGTACTCGCTGGTGTCCCACATCGCGGTGGTGGGCGCGAGGGTGAGCAGGTACAGCACGAGCACGAGGACGCCGGCGATCGCCGCAGCGCCGTACGATGGGCGCGGCGCGTCGAGAGGGCGAGACGAAGTCATGGCGTCAGCGAGCAAGGAGGGCGACCGGGATGAGCACGAAATAACCGACGACGAGCAGCATCGGTGCGAACCTCACGCCGCCCGCAACGAGGTCGGCATAGCCGGCCAGGAGTACGAGGGCAGCGAGGGCCTGAAGCAGGCGAGCACGGTCAGGCCGCGCGAAGGAACGAGGCACGAGATGGTGTCCTGTTTTCGGGAGCTGAAAGCGTGTCAGTTGCTGTCGCGCGTGGCGCGGAGGAGCGAGACGAGCCGGTCGCCGGCGCGCACGGGAGTGGTGGCGGGATCCGGAGCCCAGCGCGCGCCGTCGACGACGAATGCGTACCGATGATCGGCGTCGCGCATGAGCCGCATGAGGCGCAGCGTGTCGCGCAGCCTCGACTCCAGGGAGTCGCCGATGACACTCGACTGCCCGTCGTCGAGAGCGGGGTGTGGCGTAACGGCCGACAATACGGCCACCGAGCCGATGCTCGCTGCCATGGCCAGACCGACGATGGAGTGCCGCGCCGACCGCGCGGTCGGTGAACGTCGCCCGCGACGATAGCCGTCCGCGAGTGCCGCCTGACGCACCCGCGCCATGATTCGCTCGCGCGCGCCCTCGCTCGACGTGACCGGTGCATGCAGCGCTGCAGCGACGCGGCGCTCGAAGTCGAGATCAGGCATGTGCAACCTCCGACATCAGGGCACGCAGTCGCGCAAAGGCGCGCTGAACGCGCATCTTGAGCGCCGATTCCCCGGCGCCGGTGATTCTGGCCATTTCCTCGTAGGTGAGATCGTCGGCGTAGCGAAGCACGAGCGCCTCGCGCTGTGCCTCGGGCAACTGGGTGAGGGCGTGTTCGAGGTCGGACCACTCGCCTTGACCCTCCGACGCACTCACCGCGAGCGACAACGCGCTCGGGTCCACGTCGAGGAACACCGCCTCCCGCCGGCGCGTCCGCGCCAGCACGGTGCGACACTGGTTGACGACGATACGCGTCAGCCATGCCGAGAACCGCTCTCGTTCCTCGTACTCGTCGAGTGCGTTGAATGCGCGGAGGAAGGCATCCTGGAGCGCCTCCTCGGCATCCTCGCGATTGCCGACGATCCGCACCGCGATGCGGGCGCAGCGGTCATAGTGGCGGTCGACGAGGCGCGCATACGCCTCGACGTCGCCATTCAGCACCCGGGTGATGATCGCAAGCTCGCTCATGTCGTTCATAACAACTTGCCGGGTGCTCGATTTCGTCACACCGGGCCTGCCGACAAGGATCAGGGCCCGGTGGCGGGCTTGTTTCCCGCCCTCGCCCAGGCCGAGTAGCCGCCCGTCAGGTTGGACACGGCGGTGAAGCCCTCCGCCTGGAGGACACTGGCCGCCACCGCACTGCGTGAGCCTCCCTGGCAGTGGACCGCGATGGGGCGGCCAACGTGCGCGCGCAGCTCGTGCACCCGCGCGACGAGCTCGGCGAGTGGAATGTTGACCGCGCCGGGGATGTGTCCCTCGCTCCACTCGCTCCGATTGCGCACGTCGAGCACGACGCGGTCGCCCGCGGCCGCGGCTCCGATCGAGGCGGCGGGTACGGCGCCCAGCGTGACCACGGCGCGGCCGAGATCAGCGATGTTCGGCGGCGCGAGAACACCGAGCACGCGATCGAGACCGATGAGCGCGACCTCACGCCCAGCCGCCAGCGCATCGTCTCGAGCATCCGGAGCGGCGATGAGCACGACATCCCAGTCACTCGGAATTACCGACCCGGCCCAGGTGAGGAAGGACTTTCCGAGCGGGACGTTGATCGCGCCAGCAAGGTGGCCGGCGGCGAACGCGGCCGCCGGCCGCACGTCGACGGCAAGCACGCGCGGTTGTTGAAGCGCAGATCGCAACTCTCCTTCGCCGAGTGGCGCGCGCGCCTCGACCGCTGATGCTCCCACGGCGTTGATCCGCTTCATGCGCGCGAAGTACGCGGGCGGCTCGGGTTGGCCCTCCAGCACGCGTTCGACGAAGTCGGCCTCGCTCTGCGCGAGCAGGGCCCAGTTGGCGATGCGCTCGTAGCCCAGGGTGCTCTGCGGCACCGCGCCGAGCGACTTGCCACAGGCCGAGCCCGCGCCGTGTCCGGGCCAGAGCTGCACGAAATCCGGGAGTGCGTCGAGCCGACGGAGCGAGGCGTAGAGCTGGTGAGCCGCCTCGCGCATCGTGCCGGCGACACCTGCGGCGCGCTCGAGCAGATCGGGGCGCCCGACGTCGCCGACGAAGAGGAAGTCGCCGGAGAGAAGGCCGAGCGGTGAGTCCGTGGTAGCGAGATCGGTGACGAGAAAGGCCAGATGCTCGGGCGTGTGCCCAGGCGTGTGCAGGGCGTCGAGCCTGATCTCGCCGAGCTCGATCCGGTCGCCATCGGCGAGCCAGCGTGCGCGCGGGAAAGCCGAGTGATCGTAGCCCGCCAGGCCGCTCCCTTCACCGGAGAGGAGAAGCTCCGCGCCCGCGGCTTCCGCGAGCGCTGCGGAGCCGGAGATGAAGTCGGCATGGAGGTGGGTCTCGGTGACCATGCTGATGCGCACCCCTTCCTGGCGCGCAGCAGCCAGATAGGGCTCGGGATCGCGCAGCGGATCGACGATGATCGCCTCCTTCGAGCGCTGGCAGGCGACGAGGTAGGCAGCTTGCGCGAGTCTATCGTTGTAGATGCGGCGAAAGAGCATGGCGGGCAATAATTCGTTGCTTGTGAGCGACTCCCGGAGGGGTTAAACTACTTGATTCGCCCGGCGCGATCGATGGTGATCGGTACGCGCAGGGAGGTGACTGCGTGCGTAGCTCAGCTGGATAGAGCGCTTGCCTCCGGAGCAAGAGGTCGTGGGTTCGAATCCCGCCGCGCGCACTGTTGATCCGGACCAGAAGCCCCGCCGAGGCCAGCTCTCGGCGGGGCTCATCATCTGCTGACTGGCGGGAGCGGAGCGGTATGCGGCTGCGGGCGCGAACGGGTGACTTACAGCTGCCGTTGCTTGCGCACGATTCCCATGAGGGCCACCGCGATGAATCCCAACGCCAGGCCCAGCACGTAGCCGGCGGCGCCCCATGCCCAGCCCATGCGCCAGCCGCCATGCACGAGGCCGAGGCAAACGAGCACGGCACCCGTGACGCCCCCAAGGCGCTGGCCGCGCTCGAGGGGAGTGGGCGGGCGGACGGCGCCGGTGGGCGGCTCCTGGCGGGCGATTGCGGGCCAGGCGTTCCAGGAGGCCAGAACGGCGGTCAGCACGCCTCGCCACCCCGCCTGAACGAATCCAGCGATGACGAGGGCTATCATGAACAGCCCCGCGAATCCCTGAATCCCGCCGTACCTTACCAAGCACTCCTCCCGGATGACCTCGGCGCAAATAGACGGCGCGCGCTGGAAACGCACAAGAGATGTGTCCGTCGCCGCGGACCGGAAGATGCCATGAGCAGCCGCATGCCGACCACACTTCGCCGGATCGCCCTCACTGCCCTCGTCGTCGCCAGCGCCTGCGGGGGAGGCGACTTCGTGGCACCGACGGTATCGGCGAGTGACACCTATACGCTGCACAGCTTCAATGGTGGCGCGCTGCCCGCGACCCTCAGCGCCGACGCAAGCTCGAAGGTCGTGCTGCTCGACGACACCTTCATCTTCAACGATGGTGGAACGTACCTCGAGCGCGGCCATCTGCAGACGACCCGGGATGGCGTGATCACGATGCAGACACTGGAGTCGCCGGGCACGTTCACGCGCGAAGGCGCGCAGGTCACGCTCGTGAGCACCTCGGGCACGATCACCGGTTCGTTCACCGGTGACAGCACGCTGACGATCATCGCTGGATTCAACACGCTCGTCTTCCGGCGCTGAGCGCCTTCCCCCTCCTGCTCTTTTCTGATGGCGCGTCGACTCTCCTGGTCTGACGTTCGCGGCGGTCTCATTGCGTGCGCGGTGCTCCTCGTCGCCGTGGCAGCCATCCTCAGGTTCTCGCGCGTCGGCGCGCTGCACGGTGACACGTTCCTGATCTACGCCACGGTTGGCGACGCGACGGGCGTGACGAAGGGATCCGAGGTGTGGCTGAGCGGACAGAAGATCGGCAAGATCACGGACATCCGCTTCCGGCGTCCGCAGTCGGCGGACACGCTGCACCGCGTGGCGATCGAGATGAAGATCCTGTCGCGATACCGTGACGCGTTGCGGCACGACGCGGTGGGACAGATCCGATCCGGCGGCAGCTTCATCGGGCCACCGGTGGTGTACCTGACACCAGGCACCACGAGCGGCGCTCCCATTCGACCAGGCGACACGGTGCGCATCAAGTCGGCGCCCGACTTGAGTCGCGCGACAACGCAGTTGAGCGCAGCAGCCCACGAGCTTCCCGTGATCATGAGCAACGTGCAGGTACTGCGCGCGGAGCTCGAGACGACTCGCGGAACGATGGGCGCGTTCATGAACGGTCCGGCAATGGGACAGCTGACGCGCGCGAGGAGCCGCGTCGCCCAGCTTCGCGACCAGATGGGTGGCGGCGGTACGGTCGGGAGGGCGATGAGCGGCAACCTCGCGGTGCGCGCACAGCGTGTGATGGCGCGGGCGGACTCCGTGCGCACGCTCGCGGCGTCGCCCAACAGCGCGCTCGGCCGCTTCCGTCGTGACAGCACGCTGCTGTCGGACGTCAGCGACATTCGCGATGAGCTGGCGCGACTTCGCTCCGAGCTCGATTCACCGGACGGCACCGTGGGTCGTTTCACCCGCGACAGCGCGATCGCGCTGCAGCTCGCCGAGTCGCAGCACCAGATGACGCTCCTGTTCGCGGACATCAAGAAGCACCCCCTCCGCTATCTCTCCTCATCGTTCTGAGGGCGCGCACCGCACTTGACCCCCCTCCGTGCCGCTCCTAGCTTCCCATGCCGCACGGGCCACCCGCCGCCATTCTCGATGCCGCGGGCCGATCGGCGCCGGCCTCCCTCCGTCGACGCTCGCATCGCTGCTCCCCGCCGCTTCCGCCCTCCCGTCGCGGGCCCAGCCCCTCCCCACCGCGTCTTCCTCATCCTTCCGCGCTCGGTCGCCCCGTGAACATCGCTGAGCTCAAGCGCAAGTCGATGCCCGAGCTGCACGACATGGCGGACCACCTCGGCGTGCCCGCGCACGACGCGCTCGGCCGGCAGGAGCTCATCTTCCGCGTGGAGCAGCGACTGCTGGACCAATCGGAGACGCTGGTCGGCGAGGGAGTGCTGGAGGTCCTGCCCGAGGGATACGGGTTCCTGCGCAGCCAGGACTGGAACTACCTCTACAGCCCGGACGACATCTACGTCTCGCCATCGCAGATCAAGCGATTCGACCTGCGCACCGGCGACACGGTGTCGGGTCAGGTGCGGCCCCCCAAGGAATGGGAGCGCTATCTCGCGCTGCTGAAGGTGGAGACGGTGAACGGCGGCGAGCCGGAGGCAGCCAAGGCACGCATCGGGTTCGACAATCTCAGACCTCGCTATCCGGATGGGCGTCTGCGGCTCGAGACGAGGGACGGGGACCTGAGCATGCGCGTGATGGATCTGATCGCGCCGATCGGGAGGGGGCAGCGCGGATTGATCGTCGCCCCGCCGCGCGCGGGCAAGACGATCCTGCTGCAGAAGATCGCCAACGCCATCACCGAGAACTATCCCGAGGTGACGCTGATCGTCCTGCTGATCGACGAGCGGCCGGAGGAAGTGACGGACATGCAGCGCTCGGTGCGCGGCGAGGTCATCAGCTCGACGTTCGACGAGGACGCGACGCGCCACGTGCAGGTAGCGGACATGGTGATCGAGAAGGCGAAGCGACTGGTGGAGTCGGGCAAGGATGTGGTGATCCTGCTCGACTCCATCACGCGACTGGGTCGCGCGCACAACACCGTGATCCCGAGCGGCGGCAAGATCATGTCGGGTGGGCTGGACGCGAAGGCGATGGAGAAGCCGAAGAAGTTCTTCGGCGCGGCGCGCAACATCGATGGAGGCGGATCGCTGACGATCATCGCGACGGCGCTGATCGAGACCGGCTCGCGCGCCGACGAGATGATCTTCGAGGAGTTCAAGGGCACGGGCAACATGGAGCTCGTGCTGGCGCGCGAGATCGCCGAGCGGCGCATCTATCCGGCAATCGACATCAACCGATCGGGGACGCGCAAGGAGGAGCTGCTGTTCACGCCCGAGGAGCTCAATCGCGTGACGCTGCTCCGCACCTTCCTCGCCGACATGCCGGAGGCGGAAGCGATCGAGTTCCTGCTGAAGCAGATGGCGCGCTCGAAGGACAACCGCGAGTTCTTCGTGCAGATGCGCGAGGGGTGAGATGACCGGGGGGGGCCTCATGCCGTCGGACCGCGGACGCTGGATGGCGATCGACTGGGGCGAGCGTCGGATCGGCCTCGCGATCAGCGACCCGGCCGGCATCATCGCCAGTCCGGCGGGGGTGATCGTGCGCCGCGCGGGAAAGCGGCCACCGGTGGCGGAGCTGGTACGGCGCAGTGAAGCGCTCGAGGCGCGCGGGGTGGTGATGGGTCTTCCACTCGACGGCGATGGCAACGACACGCCGCGCTCGATGGAATGTCGGCGCGTGGCCGCAGAGCTGGCGCGACGCACGTCGCTGCCGGTCGCGCTGGTGGATGAGCGCTACACGACCTCGGCGGCGCTGCGCGGCGTCCGGGAAGCAGGGAGCAGGCCCCGAGACCGGAAGGAGGATGTGGATGCGCTCGCGGCGGCCGTGCTGCTGCAGCAGGCGATGCGCATGTCGGAGCTGCGCACGGTGGATCCTGTCACGCCTGCCGATGACGCGTCGCCCACGACGTAAGGCCGCGCGCGGCCACGGTCGCCTGCTCACCGTGGCGCTCATCCTCGTGATCGCCGCAGTGGCGCTCATCATCGCATGGCGGGGGAGCGGAAGGGGAGAGGTGCGCGTGATCATTCCACGCGGCGCGACCCTGCGAGTGGCGGCGGACTCACTGGAGAGTCACGGCGTGATCCAGAACGCGACGGCATTCCGGCTGTACGCCCTGGTGCGCCGCGGCGACCGATCGATCCGGGCAGGCACGTACCTGTTCAAGCGTCCCATCTCATGGGGGCGCGTGCTCGAGGACCTCCGGGGCGGAAAGGGGATCGAGCACGGCATGACGATTCCCGAGGGGTGGTCACTCAACCAGATCGTGCCGCAGCTTGCACGCGTGCTCGGCGCACCGATCGAGTCGGTGCAGGTCGCGGTGCGCGACACCGCATTGCTCCACGCTCTCGACATCCCGACGCGGACGCTGGAGGGCTATCTCTTCCCCGACACGTACGTCTTTCCCGATGGAACGACACCGAAGCAGGCGGTGCGCACGATGGTGGCGCGCTTCCAGACGGTGTGGCAACCGGCGTGGGATGCGCAGCTCGAGAAGCGCGCGATGAGCCGCAATGACGTGATGGCGCTGGCGTCGATCGTGGAGAAGGAGGCGAAACTGCCGGAGGAGCGGCCGGTGATCGCGGCGGTGTACCTCAACCGCCTCAAGCGGGGGATGCTGCTGCAGGCAGACCCCACCGTGCAGTACGCGATCGGTCATCACGTAGCGCGGGTGCTGTACAAGGACCTGACGATCGATTCGCCGTACAACACGTACCGCTACAAGGGGCTGCCGCCGGGACCGATCGCGTCGCCGGGCAAGCCGTCGATCGTGGCGGCGCTGTATCCCGCCACGGTACCGTACCTCTTCTTCGTGGCGTATCCGGATGGCCATCATGAGTTCACGTCGAGCTTCGGGGCACACAGCGTGGCGGTGAAGCGGGCGCGCCGCGCGTGGGATTCGCTCGCCGTGGTGCGGCGAGACACGACGCGTGGAGCGCCGGCCAACCTGCTTCCACCGGCGAAGAAGTGAGCGTGACGCCACGCGTCCGCGCCGAGGTGCTGCGGCTGGTGGCAGTGACGGACTCACTCCGCGGCGGAATCGACGGACTTGCCGGTCGCGCCGCCGCAGCGGTTGCGGGCGGTGCGACGATGCTCACGCTGCGGCTGCCGGACGAATCGGCGAGAACGCTGGCGGAGGCAGCGCGTGCCCTGCGCGCTGCGGCGCCGACCGTGCCGCTGCTGGTGAGCGACCGCGTGGACGTGGCGCTGGCGGTGGAGGCGGACGGCGTGCATCTCGGAAGCAGCGGACTGTCTGCGGGATGCGTGCGGCTATTCGCGCCGGAGCGGTTGATCATCGGTGCATCAGTCGGAAGCGAGGACGAGGTGCCGCATGCAGCGGGCGCTGACTTCGTGGCGATCGGCCCCGTCTTCTCATCAAGTATCGTGGCCGGGCGGGGCGAATCGATCGGCATCGAGCGATTCGCCGAACTCGCGGCGGAGTGTCAGTTGCCCGCGGTGGCGGTGGGAGGGGTGGCTCCGGCGAATGCGGCGGCGTTGATGGCGGCCGGGGCAGCTGGCGTGGCGGTGATCAATGCGCTGCTCGGTGCCGATGACCCGATGCATGCCGCGCGCGTGCTGCGCTCCGCCCTGGACGCCAGCGGAACATGATGTCGGGTACCTGCGTCTCACGGCGTCCCGGGCGACGCGCTGCGATGGGTCCACGCCAGCGCGACACGCGCTCGTAGGTGGCGAGGACCCGCTCCCACACGGGCGGCAGAAGAAAGACGTCGATCAGGTGCGGATCGAAGAGCGTGCCGCGACCCTCGAGCAGGATGCGACGGGCCTCTTCCACGGAGCGGCCGTCACTGTATTGCCTCCCGTGAGTGATGGCGTCGAAGGTGTCGGCGATGGCGACGATGCGTGCGGCGAGCGGGATACGGCGACCCTTGAGCCCACGCGGATATCCCGAGCCATTCCAACGCTCGTGATGCGCGAGAACACCCTGTTGCATGTCGGGATAGAAGCCGGCCAGGGGCTGCAGCACGTCGGCGCCGCGACGTGGGTGAGTGGTGACGGCACGGCGTTCGGCGGGAGTGAGGCGCTTCACGTCGTGGATGATGTCGAACAGCGCTTCATGGATCTTGCCGATGTCGTGGAAGAGCGCAACGCGAGTGATGCGGCGTTTGGCGTGGCTGGCGAGTCCCGCTGCGTCGGCGAGGACGAGCGCGTACTCGGCGACTCGGCGGACGTGCACGCCGGTGTCGGGATCGTTGGCGTCGATGGCGCGGAGGAGCGATTCGAGCGCGGCGGCGGCCATGCGTTCAGCGGCCTGCTTCGCTTGCAGCTCGCGCCAGAGGAATGCAGTTCCGGCGGCGGCGGTGATGCTGGCGGCGGCGAGAGAGGTGTTGGAGAGTCGCATCGCGGGAGGGCGAGGCAAGAAACGGGCGGGAAGCGGGTAGGTGGGTAAGCGGGTAGGGTGGTTGGTGAGGAGGAGGGTCGGTGGGTAGGACCAGGGATGGGGCGCGATCGGCGCAGCGGAACGAGTTTGTTCCGAGGCCGTACCAGCGTTCGCGCGTCATCATCGACCGACAGACGAAAGGCCCCCGGAGCAACGCTCCGGGGGCCTTTCAGGGGGTGCCGGCGATGGCCTACTCTCCCGCGATCTCTCGATCGGAGTACCATCGGCGCTGTAGGGCTTAACGACCGTGTTCGGGATGGGAACGGGTGTGGCCCCTACGCTCTAATCGCCAGCGAAAAGAACTACGTCAGACGGTGAGACCGTCGGACAGAAAAAGCAAGCAAAGGAAGAGAGGATGGGTGATTCGTGGGAGCTGGCTCGTGGCGGCGCGGCGCGCCGGCACGAAGCAAGGCAATGGGTATTCTGCGGTGACACTCCATAGGGAGTAGTCAAGCCACACGGGCGATTAGGACCGCTGCGCTCGGAGTGGATTGCGCCACGTCCACGGGCGGCCTATTGACGGGATGGTCTCTCCCGGCCCTTCAGGAGGCTCGAAGCCTCGGGAGTGTTCATCTTGGGGCGTGCTTCCCACTTAGATGCGTTCAGCGGTTATCACAGCCGATCATCGCTACCCGGCGGTGCCCTTGGCAGGACAGCCGGGACACGAGCGGATCGTCCGACCCGGTCCTCTCGTACTAGGGTCCGCTCCCCTCAACACTCCAACGCCCACGACGGATACAGACCGAACTGTCTCACGACGTTCTGAACCCAGCTCATGTACCACTTTAACCGGCGAACAGCCGGACCCTTGGGACCTTCTCCAGCCC
>Ga0207705_10001659_pt1 | contig 17690 bp, 14 predicted proteins | sample KBSC13metaG_FD_184314 | JGI IMG/M metagenome (GOLD analysis project Ga0207705, IMG submission 184314) | Corn rhizosphere microbial communities from Kellogg Biological Station, Michigan, USA - KBS C1-3 metaG (SPAdes) (version 2) | ecosystem: Host-associated > Plants > Roots > Rhizosphere > Soil ...
TCATCTATCCAATGATGGAGCAGATCTGCTGCCACGCCGCGCGCATGCGCAACCGCACCCGAGGCCGCATCACGTGCCCGGCGGTGTTCCGCGCGCCGTGGGGCGGCGGGATCCACGCGCCCGAGCACCATTCGGAAGCCAACGAGCACCTGTTCACCAACGTGCCGGGTTTGCGGGTGGTGCTGCCGTCGTCGCCCGCGCGTGCCTACGGCTTGTTGCTCGCCGCGATCCGTGATCCCGATCCGGTGGTGTTCTACGAACCCAAGCGCATCTACCGCCAGTACAAGGAAGAGGTGCCGGACGACGGCGAGGCGCTGCCGCTGGACGTTTGCTTCGTGCTGCGCGACGGCACCGACATCACGCTGGTGACCTGGGGCGCCGAGGTCAAGGAAACGCTGGAAGCCGCCGAAGCGTTGGCGAAAGAAGGCATCAGCGCCGAGGTGATCGACGTCGCAACGCTGACACCGCTCGACTTCGAAACCATCGCCGAATCCGTGCAGAAGACCGGCCGCTGCGTGATCGTGCAGGAAGCGCCGAAGACAGCGGGTTTCGGCGCCGAGATCGCCGCGCGTGTCGCGGAGGAATGCCTCTACGACCTGCTCGCGCCGGTCGCTCGCGTCAGCGGCTGGGACATCCATACGCCGCTGTATCGTCTCGAAATGAAACAGTTGCCCACCACCGCGCGCATCGTGGATGCGGCGAAGCGGACGCTGGCCGCAGGATAACCGTAAACACCATTCAGGGATTCGTCATCCCCGGACGCCGCACAGCGGCGATCCGGGATCCATTTTGATGTTGCTCCTTGGACTCAAGGCAAAATGGATCCCGGCTTTTGCCGGGATGACGTCAAAAAGAACCACGAAGCAGTTTCGACTACGGAACCAAAATCATGGCCGACAAAAAGACATTCCATCTCCCCGACCTTGGCGAAGGCCTGCCCGACGCCACCATCGTCGAATGGCTGGTGAAGGAAGGCGAAAGCGTCAAGCTGGACGCGCCGCTGGTGTCGATGGAAACCGCCAAGGCCGTGGTGGAAGTGCCATCGCCGTTCACAGGCAAGCTGCTCAAGCAGCACGGCGCGGCGGGCGACGTCATCAACACCGGCGCGGCGCTGGCCGAGTTCGAACTCGATCCCAAGGCCAAGCAGCGCGCCGAGAACGCGGCGGGCGGCCATCACCACGCGCCTGCGGAGCCCGCCAAAGGCGCGGGTGCACCGGCACCGGATGATCACGGCAAGGTGATCGCGTCCGACGAAGGCGGCGAGATCAAGAAGGGCGGCGCTGCCGATCGCGAAGATGAGGGCACGGTGGTCGGTGCTGTATCCAGCAGCAATGAAGTGCGCACGGAACAGGCAGGCAGCGTCGGCGGCGTGAAAGCCGTGCCAGCGGTGCGCGCGATGGCGCGGAAATTGAAAGTGGACCTCGCGCGTGTGCAGGCCACGGGCACAGGCGGCGTGGTCACGATGCAGGACGTGAAGAATGCGGCAGCGTCTGGTTCGGCTTCGCTCCCCTCTCCCTCCGGGAGAGGGGCTGGGGGTGAGGGTTCGGTCGGAGTCGTACCCTCATCCGCGCTTCGGGCACCTTCTCCCGGAGGGAGAAGGGAAGAGCAGCGCAGCACGCTTTCCCAATCCGGCAAGCCGATGCGCACCACGCCGCCATCCGTGCAGGCGACCGGCCAGCCCGAACAGTTGAAGGGCGTGCGCCGCAACATGGCGCGGGTAATGGCCGACGCGCGCGACCGCGTGGTGCAGACCACCATCGTCGATGACGCCGATTTGCACCAATGGCTGGGCAAGCAGGACATCACCGCGCGCACCGTCCGCGCGATCGTGGCGGCGTGCAAGGCCGAGCCGGCCCTGAACGCATGGTTCGACGACGCGAACCTCAGTGTCACCAAACACCCACACGTCGATCTCGGCATCGCCGTCGACACGCCGGACGGCCTGTTCGTGCCGGCGCTGCGCAACGCCGACATGCTTGATGCGCGCGCTTTGCGCGAAGGCATCAATCGCCTGCGCGCGCAGGTCGAGGATCGCTCGATTCCTGCCTCGGAACTGACGGGCTACACCATCAGCCTGTCCAATTTCGGGATGTTCGCCGGGCGCTATGGCACCGTGGTGGTGGTGCCACCGTGCGTCGCGATCGTCGGCGTGGGCAAGCTCTCGCACGACGTGGTCGCGGTGATCGGCGGCATCGAGGTGCACCGGCGCCTGCCGATTTCGCTGACCTTCGATCATCGTGCCTGCACCGGTGGCGAGGCCGCGCGGTTCCTGAAAGCGATCCTGGACGACCTCGCGTCGCCGCAATAAGTCCGGAACTCGATATTTGCAGGGCGGGCACCGTCCTCCGAACCAATCGGCGGGCAGTGCCCGCTCACATGTCGAATCGATAGTTCAGCTTGATCAGCCACTGCTCGGTATCGCGCAGCGAGAAGCTGTCGCGCAGGATTTGCGGCGCGCCCGGCACGTCGTCGAGCAGGGGCGCCTGCTCGTATCCGCCGCGGCCATAGACGACATAGAGGTACGACAGCGGTGCGAGTTCGTAGCGATAGCGGAGCTGCAAACCCAGCGTGCGCACGCCGAAGCTGTCGATCGCGTCGTCACTCGGCAACGCGCGGCCGTTCACCGCCACCCGGTACGCGCCGCGAAGTTTTGCATCGAGTCCGATCGCCTGCAATTTCAGGCGCAGCTCCTGACGGTTGTCGATGGCCCAGTCGAGTCCCGCTTCCAGTTCCAGCGAACGCCGGTCGAAGCTGCCGATCAGGTTGTCGTGCTGCCACACCAGCCAGCCCGGGACGGATACGTAGTCCGCGCCCACCGACACACTCAATGCGTCGCTGATGAAGTAGGTGGGCACGATTTCCAACTCGTAGCCCACCTGGTGGTTCCCGTTCAATCCGCCGCTCGCGAGATCGAACTCCCATTCGTTTGCCCAGTCGCCGTGACGGGGTGCATGCCGTTCGATGCGAAGCGAAAAAGACGGCGGCAGGAACAACGCACCGTGACCGCGGGTCAGGAGGTCGTCCCACAACGCGCTGTTGACGTTGAGTTCGATGTCTTCGTTGGCACCGTCGCGCAGATTGCTTTCGCGTTCGATGCGCAATTGGCGGCGGAGGTTCAAGCCGCGCGTGTTGTCGAGCGCGTCGATGCGGAAGTGCCAATCGTGATCGCGGTAGCGCGAATCCGCCGGCAGGTCGGTGGTGCGCTTGCGTACCTCCCAGTGCGCGTATTCCAGGTCGTTGCGTTCGAGGTAACCGAAATCGTTGACCTGCAGGCGATCGTCGAAATACATCCCCAGCCACTGCTGGCGCCAGCCGTTGTCCATCACGTAATCGGCGATGAAGGTGCCGCCGAGCCCCTTGCTGCTTTGTCCGGACTGCACGATGTCGCTGCCGACCAGATTGGTCGCGATCGTCAGATCGGCATTCGGATGCCAGTGCTGGTCGAGGCCGAGCACCGTGGCCTGGCGGTCGAGAAACGGATGGTCAACGCGGGTCAGCAACATGCCGAGGCTCCGGGTGCCGAAGTCGTGCACCACGCGCACGGCGCCGAACGTGCGGCCCGCGTCGCCGCGTTCGTCGGCGGCCAGCACGCCGTAGCTCGTCGTGCCGACGCTGCCGTTGAATTTCACCGCGGCATCGATGTCGCCGGCGCCGCTGCCGTCGTCGGCGGGGCCGCCGACGCGGCGTGTGTATATCAGCGCACTGTTGTCATCGAGCAGGCTGAACGCGAAGATGCCCTGGTTCTCGGTGAAGAACGGCCGCTTGTCGCTGAAATAGGTTTCGGTGGCACCGAAATTGATTACCAGGTCGTCGCTTTCCACCTGGCCAAAATCGGGATTGAGCGTCGCCGTCAACTGGAATTGGCCGTTTGGCTTCCAGAACACATCCACACCTTCGCTGAAGCCGCCGTCGTGGCCCACGTTGTCGTAACGCGTGGAAACGTAGGGCGTAACTGCGAGCAGCGACTGGCTGTAGGCGGGGATCGTGATGCGGGCGAAGTCGGATACAAACCGCGGCTGCTCGAAGCTGACCACCGGCCAGGCTGCGCGCAAACCCAGCGAGGCAATCACGCGGTCGATGTTGATGCCGATGGTGCGGTGGCCATCGACGGCCTGGTGCATCGGCGCGATGTACCAGGGAATCAGGAATTCAACGGTCCAGCCCTGTGCATCCTGGCTGACGGCGTGCTGCCAGTTGCCGTCCCAGTCCTCGTCGAACTGGGTTTCGTCGGTGATCACGGCATCGCCGACCGCGCCGGTCGAAGCCACCACGAAGTTGTAGCCGGTGCGACCGTTGCCGTTGAAATCGACGTTGAGGTTCACGCGGTCGACGTTGTCGCGGAAATCGCGCTGCACCTTTTGCAGGGTGCGCGGCACGCCGGGCGGCTGGCTGACCCGCACCGCGACCGCCAGGCCGTCCGGTGTGGCCAGCACCCAAGCCTGCACCGGATATTCCGCGGGCTTGCCGGTCAACGGTTGGGTCTGGTGGAAATCGGTGACGTGTCGCGCGTCCCGCCATTCACCGGGTGTGATGTGGCCGTCGATGGTGACGGCTGCGGCTGGCGCGCTGACCGCAGCGAGTCCGGCCAGTATCAAAAGATGGGTGAAATACATCCGATCCAATCCGTGGCGATGGGTCGCACTCGGGACAGAAAACCCGGACCCGGTTATGCGACGCGCAAGCTACCGGCGCCAGCTACGATCCGCGAGAGGCGGAAGTCATGCGTCCGCGTGCCAGCCAGTGCCGCAGCAGGCCGAACAGCACGACCACATTGAAACCGGCGTAGGCTCCCAAGGCTGCCGCAGCCTGCCTCCAGATGGGTCCCCCGTGGCCGAACGCCGCGCCATAACCGATTGCGGTGCAGGCGATCGTGGCGAACGCGGCCGCCACCAGCACGCCCACGTCGAAGCTGGCCGGAATGCCATTCGCGGCACGCCTGCGCACGTACAACCAATACAGCCAGCCGAGCACCACCAGCCAAGGGCCGATCAGCAGCAGGGCGATGAAACGTGCCATCGCTATTCGGCGTCACGCAGCGACGCGAGTGCCGCGCGAGTGCGTTCGATGGCCGCGTCGCGCGCGGCCAATTCGGTGAACTCCACGCTGGCTGCGAGCGCCGCGCCGTCCTGCATGAACGCGAACCGCGACGCGTCGACCGGCACGAGCCACAGGCCGGCTTCTTCGGCCGCGAGTGCGCGCGAGGCCAGTCCGGCGCCGCGCGGTTCGTCGAAAGCACGCGAGAGCAGCAATTCCTCGCCATCCGCACCGACCAGCCGGAAACGGAAACCCTCGTCATCGCGAAAGCTGATGATCCGTGCGCGCTTGCCGGGTTTCTTCGCAATTTTCGTTTTGCCCGTGGGCGCGACCAGCGCGCCGAGACCTACCGCCCGACGCATGATTTCGATGCGCGGCGCCGCCACCGCACGCGCCTTCCGCGCGCCTTCGCGCAGCGCATCCTCGATGTCGTCGGGATGCGCCATCAGCGTGTCGTAGTGTTCGCGCAGCGGCGCGATTTCCGTATCGATCCGTTCGAACAGCTTGGTCTTGGCGTCGCCCCAACCCATGCCTGCTTCGAGCTCGTGCCGGAAGGCCGCGCTCTCGGTGTCGCCGGCAAACGCGCGGTAGATCGCGTACAGGCTGGATGAATCCGGGTTCTTCGCCTGGCCGGGTTCGCGCGAATCGGTGACGATTTTCGCGATCGCTTCGCGGGTCGCCTTCGCGCCGCCCTCGAACAGCGGCACGGTGTTGTCGTAGCTCTTGGACATCTTGCGGCCGTCGAGGCCGGGCAGCGTGGCGACCGATTCCTCGATCGCGACTTCGGGCAGCACGAACGGCTCGCCTTCGCCGCCCGCCGCGCGCCAAGCCTTGCCGTGGAGGTGGTTGAAGCGCTGGCCGATGTCGCGGGTCATTTCGACGTGTTGCACCTGGTCGCGCCCGACCGGCACCTTGTCGGCGTTGAACAGCAGGATGTCCGCGGCCATCAGCACCGGGTACATGTACAGGCCCGCGGTGATCGCGGCGTCCGGGTCCTCGCCCTTCGCGGTGTTCTGGTCGACCGCGGCCTTGTACGCGTGTGCGCGGTTGAGCAGGCCCTTGGCCGTCACGCAGGTCAGCACCCACGTCAGTTCCGGAATTTCGGGAATGTCCGATTGCCGGTAGAACGTGACGCGTTCCGGATCGAGTCCACAGGCCAGCCACGTGGCCGCGATCTCCAGCCGGGAACGCGCGATGCGCACCGGATCGTCGCTCTTGATCAACGCGTGGTAATCGGCCAGGAAGAAAAACCCGTCGGCATCGTTGCGCCGGCTGGCCGCGATCGCGGGCCGGATCGCACCGACGTAATTGCCGAGGTGCGGCGTGCCGGTGGTGGTGATGCCGGTGAGGAAGCGTGTCGTCATGGAGGATTACGATAACCGTGTGAAGCCGCTGTTGGTGAAAAGTCAGGCCATGGATGGCCGTTCTGGAGTACGCGATCCGAAAGGACTCGCTTGCATTCTGGTTGTCCAGAAGCAGCGATCATGGACGATCGCACGGCGATGTCCCATGAACGGCGTCCACCAGCACCGCGACGTGTTCGGGATCGACATCAGGCGTGATGCCGTGGCCCAAGTTGAAAACGTGGCCGGGATGCGCGCCGAAGTCTTCGCGCACGCGCTTCACTTCACGGCGGATCACTTCGGGTGAAGCCAGCAGCGTCGCGGGATCGAGATTGCCCTGCAGCGCGACGCGGTCGCCGACGCGGCGGCGTGCTTCATCCAGCGTGACGGTCCAATCCACGCCCAGCGCCGCGCAGCCAGTGTCGGCGAGGACTTCGAGACTGGCATTCGCGCCCTTCGAGAACAGGATCAGCGGCACGTCGCGCGCATGTAGGTCGTCGTGCAGCAGTGCCGCGATCTGCGCGAGGTAACGCGCCGAGAATTCTTCGAACATCGCGGGCGCCAGCATGCCGCCCCAACTGTCGAACACCATCAGCGCCTGCGCGCCGGCGGCGGCTTGCGCCGACAGATACACGGCCACCGCTCGCGCATTGAGGTCGAGCAGCGCGTGCATCGCAGCGGGTTCGTTCAAAGCGAACGCCTTCACCCGCGCAAAGTCGCGCGAACCCTCGCCTTCGATCATGTAGCACGCCAGCGTCCACGGGCTGCCGGCGAAACCGATGAGCGGCAGGCGTTCGCGCAATTCGTGGCGCACCAGCCGCACCGCATCCGTGACGTAGCGGAGGGATTGCTCCGGGTCGGGCACGCCGAGTTTCGCGATGTCGGCGGCGCTTCGCAGCGGGCGATGGAACTTCGGGCCTTCGCCTTCGACGAAATGCAGGCCGAGGCCCATCGCATCCGGCACCGTGAGGATGTCGGAGAACAGGATCGCCGCATCCAGTTCGAAGCGTTCGACCGGCTGCAGCGTCACTTCGCAGGCCAGCTCCGGCGTCTGCGCCAGCGCCAGAAAACTGCCGGCGCGTTCGCGGGTCGCGCGATATTCGGGCAGGTAGCGGCCGGCTTGCCGCATGATCCAGACGGGCGTGGCATCGACGGGCTGGCGGCGCAGCGCGCGCAGGAAACGATTGCTGCGATCGGATGTTTCAGCCATGCGAGTTGTCGATGCCTTGCGTGATCATCACCTTGAAGCCGCGCTTCAATTGCGCGTCGCGCGCCTGCTCGAACGCGCTCAGCGCGGCGTCGCGATCCAGATACACCTCGCGTTTCAGTGTGGCGCGGCCGCCTTCGGTGCCCGATTCCCGGTACAGCGTCCAGCCGCCAAGCAGATCCTGCTCCAGCGCGATGCGGCAGTAACGCGGCACGGCGCCGCTGCCGGGCGGGGTTTGCATGTAGAGGTGCATGAAGACCCAACGAACTCGGGGAACACGCATTGTAACGAGTGGCGGGGACGAGGGAACGATGCGCGCCTTGTCCCGCGGGCGCAAGCACGCCACGGCAGTGCGTGGCGGAGGTTTCGAAGCAGCCTCGCTACTCGCCCCTCGTCCCTTCAAGCACACTTGTTACCGCCGCCTCGTCCGCGCCTTCCGCAATCTCCGCGCGCCCGATGCCGCGCCACAGGATCACGCGCAATGTGCCTGTGCGGTTTTTCTTGTCGAGCTGCATGCGCGCGAGCAGGGCATCGGCGGCAACCCCGTCCGGAATCGCGGTTGGCAGATCGAAGCGTTCCAGCAACGCACGCAGCCGTTCGATATCGGCTGCATCTGCCATGCCGAGCTGCGCCGACAGGCGTGTCGCGAGCAGCATGCCGATCGCGACGCCTTCGCCGTGCAGCAGCGTGCCATAGCCCGCTTCGGTTTCCAGTGCATGCCCGAAGGTATGGCCAAAATTGAGCAGCGCGCGCTCGCCGGTTTCGCGTTCGTCGCGTTCCACCACGCCGGCCTTGAAGCGGCAGCAACGTGCGATGGCGTGCGTCAGCGCGTCCATGTCGCGTGCCAGCAATGCACCGGCGTGGGCTTCCAGCCATGCGAAGAAATCCGCGTCGCCAATGCAGGCGGTCTTGACCACTTCGGCGAGCCCTGCGCGCAACTCGCGATCGGGCAGCGTCGCGAGTGTGCCGAGGTCGGCGATCACCGCGCGTGGTTGATGGAAGGCGCCGATCAGGTTCTTGCCGGCCGGATGATCGACGCCGGTTTTGCCGCCCACCGACGAATCGACCATTGCCAGCAGCGTGGTCGGGAACTGCAGGAAGTCGATGCCGCGCATCCAGCACGCGGCCGCGAAACCCGCGATGTCGCCGACCACCCCGCCGCCCAGCGCCAGCACGCAGGCGTCGCGGGTGGCGCCGAGTCGCGCGAGCGCGTCCAGCACCATCGAGACGGTGTCGAGATTCTTGTGGGCTTCGCCCGCGGGCAGGACCAGCGTTCCGCATTGCACTTGCGCGCCAGGTGCGCGTGCGAGTGCATCGTGCAATCGCTGCGCATACAGCGGGGCGACGTTGTTGTCGCTGACGATCAGCGCATGGGCGCCGCGGATCGCGTCGCGCCAGTTTTTTGCTTCATCGAGGAGATCGTTGCCGATGCGAATCGGATAACGGCGTGCCGCCAGTCCGACTTCGAGGGTGGTGGTCATGCCGTGGCCCTTGTCGTCGGTGCACGTTGCCAGTGTCGTTCCAGCAGCGACGCGATGCGCGCCGCGGCGTGCTGGCAGGATTCATCGGTACTGCCGACCGCGAGGTCCGCAAGCTCGCGGTAGACCGGGTCGCGTACGCGCGCCAATTGTTCCAGTCGCTCGCGGCGGTCCGGGACGTCGAGCAGCGGCCGCTGGCGATCGCGGACGAGGCGTTGCAGTTGCTGTTCGACCGAGGTCTGCAGCCACACCACGAATCCGCGCTCGCGCAGCGGCACACGATTCTCGGGCACCAGCACCGCGCCGCCGCCGGTGGCGAGCACGATGCCGTTCTGCCTGGACAACTCCGCAAGAAGATCGGATTCGCGGCGGCGGAACCCCGCCTCGCCCTCGATCTCGAAGATCGTCGCCACGCTTGCGCCGGTGCGTTCCTCGACCGCGGCATCGAGATCGATGCATGGCATGTCGAAATGCTCGGCCAGCCGGCGCCCGATGCTGGACTTGCCGGCGCCCATCGGGCCGATCAGGAACAGGTTGGGCGAAGGGTTCATCTACCGAACATTACAACCTTTCCAGCCAATTCCACCTGTCTTCCGTGCGCCCGTCGAACAATCCGAAGAAAAGGTCCTGGACCTTGCGCGTCACCGGGCCGCCTTCGCCGTTGCCGACCTGCTTGCCGTCCACCGAACGGATCGGCGTGACCTCGGCGGCGGTGCCGCACATGAAGATTTCATCGGCGAGATACAGGTATTCGCGCGGCAGGTCGCGTTCGACCACCGTGATGCCGGCTTCGCGCGCCAGCGTGATGATCGAGTCGCGGGTGATGCCGTTCAAGAGCGCGGCGCTGACGGGCGCGGTGTGCAGCGCGCCATCGAATACCAGGAACACGTTTTCGCCCGCGCCTTCGCTCAGGAGCCCGGTGGATGCGAGCGCGATGCCTTCGCCGAAGCCGCGCTGGCGCGCTTCGCGCGCGATCAGTTGACCGGAAAGATAGTTGCCGGCTGCCTTGGCGCCGGCCGGGATGGTGTTGGGTGCAAAGCGCTGCCAGCTCGACACGCAGGCGGTAATGCCGTTCTTCAGCGCTTCGGGGCCGAGGTACGGGCCCATCGGCCAGCCGGCGATCGTGATCTGCACCGGCGTGTCGGCGGAAATACCGAATCCGCCGAGCCCGCGGAACGCGCACGGGCGGAGATACGCCTGCTCGAAACCGTTTTTCTGCAACACCTCGTGGCAGGCCGCGGTGACCTCATCGATCGTGAAAGGCATTGGCATGTCGTAGATGCGCGCCGAGCTGTACAGGCGCTTCATGTGCGCCGCCAGCCGGAAGATCGCGCCGCCCTTCGGGGTTTTGTAGCAGCGGATGCCTTCGAATATCGCCGAGCCGTATTGCAAGCTGTGCGACATCACGTGCACGGTGGCGTCTGCCCACGGCACGATCTTGCCGTTGTGCCACACCCACTCGGGATACTTCTGTTCGGCCATGTCGCGGCTCCGCGGAAAGCGGCAATGATAACCGGTCGCGCACGTTGGAGACTGCTGCGCAGCCGTCGCAGCCGCTGTTGTGGGAAGTCAGGCGATGGATGGCTGTTCTGGTCTTCACGACGGCGTCAACGGTGCGGACCCGTGTCCCTTTTTCGGAGCAGCGATCACGGATGATCGCAAAAACTATGCCCGCGGATGATGCTGCGAATGCAATCGCTTCAGGCCCTCTCGCGCGACCATCGTGTAAATCTGCGTGGTGGAAAGATTGCTGTGGCCCAGCAGCATCTGCAACACGCGCAGATCGGCGCCATGGTTCAGCAGATGCGTTGCGAACGAATGCCGCAACACGTGCGGTGAAATGCGTTTGGCCGCAATGCCGGCGGCAAGCGCATGTTTCTTCACGAGTATCCAAGCCATCTGCCTGGTCATGCCGGCGGCGCGGTTGGACAAAAACAGCGCGGGCGTTTCGCGGCCTTTCGCCATCGCTGGGCGCGCGTCGCGCAGATACCGCGTCAGCCAGTCCATGCAGGTTTCGCCGATCGGCACCAGGCGTTCCTTGCCGCCCTTGCCGACCACGCGCAACACGCCTTGGCGCAGGTTCAACCCCGCCAGCGGCAAGGTCACCAGTTCGCTGACGCGCAGGCCGCAGGCGTACATCAGTTCCAGCATTGCGCGATCGCGCAGGCCGATCGGCGTCGCAATGTCCGGCGCTTCCAGCAGGCCTTCGATCTCGCGCTCCGCCAGCGCCTTGGGCAGCGTGCGTGGCAGCTTGGGCGTATCGAGCAGCAGGGTCGGATCTTCGAAGGAAACGTCGCGCCGCACCTGTTCGCCATAGAAACGGCGCAGCGCGGTCAGCTCGCGCGCGTTGGTGCGTGCGCCGATGCCGGCCGCGTTGCGTGCGGCGAGATAGCGGAACAGGTCTTCGCGGGTCGCGCGCAGCAATCCATGTGCGTGTTCCGCCAGCCAAGTCGCGCAACGTTCCAGATCGCCCCGATAATCGGTGAGCGTCAGGTCGGCCAAGCCGTCACGCGACCACACGCCTTCGAGGAATGTGTCGATCGCGGCATGGTCACGCGGGTCGATGTTGATGGGTGAATCGGGCATCATGCGATGCTGGCGCGCACACCCATCCGCCGCAAGCCCGACATGTCATCGACCTCCGCATCCGACGCCGCAAAACCAGCCCCACTGTGGCGGCGTTTCACCAGCATGATTTACGACCTGTTTCCGTTGGTCGGGTTGTGGATCGTCGCCGCCGCGCTGTGGGTGCTCGCGTTCCATGACGTCTACGACCCGCAACATCCGCAGCCGGCCTTGCGTGCGCTGCTGGGCGTCTGGCTGCTGGTGGTCGCCGGCGCCTATTTCGTGGTGTCTTGGACGCGCGTCGGCGCCACCATCGGGATGCGCGCCTGGAAGTTGAAACTCGTGCGCGACGACGCTACGCGAATCGATGCGCGTACAGCGATGATTCGATACGTGCTGGCGCTGGTATCGCTGGCAGCGCTTGGATGCGGATTCTGGTACGCGTGGTTCGATGCCGACGGGCGCGCGTGGCACGACCGCGTATGCCGGACGCGCATGATGCGTTTTTGATGACCGAGGTGCGCGTTGTTGACGGTCTTCTGTAGGTTGGGCTGACCGGGCTTCATCCGGGAGGCCCAACGCTGGGCACTGTTGGGCTTCACTGCGTTCAGCACCAACCTACGTTCAGCGCCAACCTGCGAGAGCGGACGTCTACGCCCGCCGGTAATACCAAACCGAAATCGCCAGCAGCAGCAACGCCGGAACCAGGTTCACGATGAACGGCGGTGCGCCGAACACGGTGCCGGTGCTGATGACGGCGCGCTGGAGGAAATACCACGCGATCGCGACGATCACGCCCAGGAACAACCGCTTGCCGAGGCCGCCGGAGCGCAGCGTGCCGAACGCGAACGGCAGCGCCGCGAGCACCAGCAGCAACGTGTTAATGGGGTAGAACGCGCGCGTCCAGTACGCGTTCAAGTACACGCTGGGGTTCTGGCGGTTGGCGCGCAGGTAATCGATGTTGCGCGAAAGATCGCGCAACGACAGGTACTCGGGATGCACGACCGATGCTTCCAGTACCTCGGGGTCGAGCGATGTACCCCACGCCTGGCTTGCGTGCGTCGTGCTCACGGCACCCGAGGGCGACACCTGGGTGTCGCGCACGTCGTGCAGGGTCCACGCCTTGCCCTCCTGCGTAGCGAGCTTGGCGTGGCGGAACGACGTCAACTCGCCGGCATCGTCGAAACCGAAGATGCGCACGTCCGCCAGTTCCACCTGCGGTTGCCCGTGCACGAGATGGGCGAGCGCGGCCTTGGCGTTGACGATGTCGTTGCCGTCGCGTTCCCACAGGCCGCTGGCTTGGTGGGTCAGGCTGCCCGCGGTGCGTTGCATCTGGATGGCCTGCGCGCGCTGTTCGCCGGCGGGCGCCGCGGTTTCGCCGAGGATGAACACGCCGACCAGCAGCGCCAAGACCAGTCCCGCCACCGACGCGCTGATCCGCAGTTTGGACATGCCCGCGGCGCGCAATGCGGTCAGCTCATTGGAAGTCGCCAGCGCGCCGATGCCGATCAGCCCGCCGATCAGCGCGGCGAACACGAACCACTGGTAGGCGCGTCGCGGCACGGTGAGCAGGATGTAGGCCACCGCCTTGCCGAGCGAATAGCCGTTGTGGCCGATGCTGCCGATCTGGCCCGCGAACTGGATGAAGGTATCGAGTCCGGTCAATACCAGCCAGGTCAGCAGCAGCCCGCCCAGCACGGTGCTCGCGATCAGCACGTCGGCACGCTTGACGCGCACGCGTTGCCATAGCGCGCCGATCATGCACGCGCTCCCGTGGTGGCGCGTGGCCTGCGGGGCGCGTACTGCCTTGCGAACACCCACGCCGCGCCGATGAAGACCGGCACCAGCACCCACCACATGCCGGCGGGCGCGGGCAGTTTGCCGCTGGCGATGAACATGCGTGCCAGCGTCATCAGGTTCACGATGATGAGGTACGCGAGCACCGCGACCAGGATGCGCCCCACCGGCGACGAACGCGGCGCCTGCCGCGCCATCGGCAGCGCCAGCATCGCCAGCACCAGCGGCCCGAACGGGATGGCGAGGCGCCATTGCAACTCGGCGCGTGCGTCGAGATTGGCGTCGCCGATCAGCGATGTGGTGGTGCGCAGACTTTCAGGATCGCTCTGGTCGTCATCATCGGCCGGCGCCGACAGCGCGATGTCGTTGCGCTGGAATTGCATCAGTCGCCAGTTGTCGCGGTCCAGCCGGATGTCGTAGCGATGTCCGTCGTGCAGCGCGATGAATCGGTTGTCTTCCTGACCTTCATGGAACAGGTCGCCGTGGTCGGCGGTAATCACGCTGATGCTGACCGTGCCATCCTTCTCGGCGCGTTCGCTTTCGACGAACAGCTTGCCGAGCCGGGTGCCGTCCGGGCTCACCGTGTTGGCAAACAGCGTGCCGCCGCGCCCGGCGAGGCTGGTGAAGCGGCCGGCTTCCAGTCCCGCGGCGATCACCGAGCGATTGGCCTGTTCCACTTCCGCGTTCGACGTGCGCGCCGCCAGCGGCCCCAGCCACAGCGCCACCAGCGCCACGATGCAACCCGCGCCGATCGCGAAAATCGCGGCCGGCTTCAGCAGACCCGTCGGCCCGAGCCCCGATGCCGACAACACGTGCATCTCGCTGTCGCGATACATGCGGCCCAGCGCCAGCAGCATCCCGAGGAACATGCCCATCGGCAGCAGCGCCTGCAGGGTGTTGACGAGATTGAGACCCAGCACCGTGAACATCACGCCGCCCGGGAGTCTTCCGGTCGCGACCTTGTTCGCCACGTCCGCGAACGTGCTGCCGGTGAAGATCACCAGCAGCACCACCACGGCGGCAAGGCTGCCGAACAGGAATTCGCGCAGGATATAGCGGTCGAGAATCGAAAGACGCGGCATCGGCTAGACTGGTTTGCTTTGCGAACGGGAAACCTCGGGACAACCTGCCGCGCCCGGCCGCTGCGCGCCGGCGTCATGCAACCTGCCTCGCTTGCGACGGCTGTTCAGAGGTTTCGCAAGTGTAGTGGTGGTCGCGCGCCGGCCCGATGTTTTCAAGGAGCGTTTGTGATGCTTGAGTTCAGCCTCAGTTCCGATGCCGCCGCCGACAAGGCGGACACGGCCTGTGCCGTGGTGGGCGTTTTCGATGGCGCGCTGTCGCCGGCCGCGGCTGCGATCAACGCCGCCAGCGGCGGTGCGCTGACGCGCCTCGTCGAATCCGGCGACTTCACCGGCAAGGCGGGTGCGACACTGGTGCTGCACGGGCTTGCGGGCGTCACGTCACCGCGCGTATTGCTGGTGGGGCTGGGCCGCGAAGGCGAAATCGGTCCGCAATTGTTTGCGCGTGCCTGCGCCGACGCCGGCAAGGCGCTGAAGGGCTTGCCGTTGACGGACGCGACGACTTGGTTGCCGCAAATCGATGTAAAAGACGTCGACGCCGATTGGCGCGTTCGCACCTGCGCGCTCACGATCGATCACGCCTGCTTCCGCTACACCGCAACCCTGAAGCCCGGCGATGATGCGGCGCGCTTGAAGAAGCTGGTGCTTGTTGCCGGGAACGCGCCAAAAGCCATCGTGCAGGCCCGCGCGATTGCGCGCGGCGTCGCCTTCGCGCGCGAACTCGGTTGCCTGCCGCCGAACCTGTGCACGCCCACCCACATCGCGGCGCAAGCCAAGACCATCGCCGACGAGCATGCGGATTCGGTGACGCTGAAAGTGCTGGAGCGCGCCGACATGGAAAAGCTCGGCATGGGCGCGCTGCTCGCGGTGGCGTCGGGCTCGGCGAGCCCGCCGAAACTGATCGTGCTCGAATACAAGGGTGCGGGCGACGCCAAGCCGTACGCGCTGGTCGGCAAGGGTGTCACCTTCGACACCGGCGGCATGAACCTCAAGCCGACAGGTTCCATGGAGGAAATGAAATACGACATGTGCGGCGCGGCCGGCGTGTTGGGGGCGTTTTTGTCGGCGGTGGAATTGAAACTGCCGATCAACCTCGTGTGCGTGGTGCCGTCGGTGGAGAACATGCCGGACGGCGGCGGCTATCGTCCCGCCGACGTGCTGCACACCCACGCCGGTATCACGGTGGAAGTTTTGAACACCGACGCCGAAGGCCGATTGATCCTGTGCGATGCGTTGTCCTACACCTGCAAGCGGTTTCAGCCGCAGGCGCTGGTGGACGCCGCGACATTGACCGGCGCTTGCGTGGTCGCGCTGGGCGCGCATGCATCCGGTCTGTTCAGCGCCGACGACGCCTTGGCCGATGAATTGCTGGCGGCCGGCAATGATTCGCTGGATCGCACATGGCGGCTGCCGCTGTGGGACGACTACCGTAACCAGCTCGAATCGGCCTTCGCCGACATCGCCAATGTGGGCGGCAAGAGCGCCGGCGCCGTGACCGCCGCGCTGTTCCTGTCGCGCTTCACCGAAGGCACGCGCTGGGCGCATCTCGACGTGGCGGGTACCGCATGGGTACCGGGCCGCAAGGGCTACGCGACGGGCCGGCCGGTGCCGCTGCTCGCGCAGTGGCTGATCGATCGCGGTTCCTAACCACGGCGGACGTGCCACGCGGGCACCGACGCGGGTTAGAATCCCCCGGGGGTTCCCTTTGCCATGCGGGTTTGCAGGGGCGCGAATCGACACAAAAGGGGGGACGTGAGCGATTTCCTGCAACGCTTGAAGCAGCGCAAGCTGGTGCAGTGGGCGGCGACCTACATCGCAGCGGCGTTCGCGTTGATCCAGGTACTCGACGTGGTGTCGGGCAGCTACGCTTGGCCGCGCGCCGTGATGCACATCGTGTTCGGCGTTCTGGTGCTGGGCTTCGTGGTGGCGCTGGTGTTGGCGTGGTACCACGGCGAGCGCGGGGCACAACGGATATCGGGCCCGGAATTGCTGCTGATCGCGCTGGTGCTGGCTATCGGTGGCGGGTTGATGTGGCATTTCGCGCGCTCCGGTCCGCCGGCAGTGACCGCTGCGAGTGCGGCGCAAGGTAGCCCGGATGCAGCGCAGCGCAGCTCGGGAACATCATCGAACGCGGCCCCGGATTCCGCCGCTGGCGCGGCAGAATCCACGCTGCACGGTGTAGCGCAACCCATTCCCGCCAAATCCATCGCGGTGCTGCCATTCGAGAATCTTTCCAACGACAAGGACAATGCTTATTTCGTGGCCGGCATGCAGGATTTGATCCTGACCAAGCTGGCCGACATCGGCGACCTCAAGGTCATCTCGCGCACATCCACCCAAAAATACAAGAGCCACCCCGGAAACCTGAAGCAGGTCGGGGCCGAACTCGGCGTCGCGACGATCCTGGAAGGTTCCGTGCAGAAAGCCGGCAACCAGGTGCTGATCAACGTGCAGTTGATCGACACCCGCAGCGACAGCCACATCTGGGCGCAGAGCTACCAGCGCACGCTGGACAACATCTTCGGCGTCGAGGGCGACGTGGCGCAGCAGATCGCGGCGGCGCTCAAGACCAAATTGTCCGGTACGGAAACCGCCAGCCTCGCCGCCGTGCCCACCCAAAACCAGGCGGCGATGGATTTGTTCCTGCGCGCCGAATTCCTCGCCAACAAGGCCGCGACCAATTACGACTCGGCCACTTACAAGGCCGCGATTCCGTTGTATCAGCAGGCGATCGAGCACGACGCCGGCTTCGCGCTGGCCTACGCACGCCTGTCGTATGCCGAAAGCCAACTTGCCTGGTTCGGCGGCGGCGGGATGAACGTGAAGCAAATCCGCGCGCAGGCTCGCGCCGACGCCGAGCAGGCGCTGAAACTCGCACCGGACGCATCTGCTTCGCAACTCGCGCTCGGCTACAGCGATTACTACGGGCGCGGCGACTATGCCGGCGCCCTGAAAGCCTTCGTGGCGGCGCTGGCATTGAAACCCAACGATTCGGATGCGCTGGCGGCGCAAGGCTACGTGCAGCGCCGCCAGGGGCGCTTCGACGACGCGATGGTCTCGTTCCAGAAAGCCTTCGCCCTCGATCCGCGCAATTCCTCGCTGGCCTTCGCGCTGGGCGCGACCTGCACCATGGTCAGCCGCTATTCCCAAGCGCGGGCCTGGCTGCGTCGTGCACTGGCGATCGACC
>Ga0207705_10001660_pt1 | contig 17688 bp, 14 predicted proteins | sample KBSC13metaG_FD_184314 | JGI IMG/M metagenome (GOLD analysis project Ga0207705, IMG submission 184314) | Corn rhizosphere microbial communities from Kellogg Biological Station, Michigan, USA - KBS C1-3 metaG (SPAdes) (version 2) | ecosystem: Host-associated > Plants > Roots > Rhizosphere > Soil ...
CGTCGGCGCGCGCGATCTTGCCCGTCAGCTTCCCTGCCGCATCGGGCTGCGCGATCGTGCGGGTGTACACGAGCTGGTTGGGGACGTTGAACTGGTCGAGCGCTTCGACGAAGAAGGGGCGCTTCTCCGGATAGAAGAGCGCGAACCGTTCGTCGGCGGCCACCTGCGTGGCATCCGCTTCCACCTGCGAGAAGTCCGGCTTGATGGTGCCGTTGAGGACGAAGTTGCTCCCCATCGCCCAGCGCACGTTCCCGCCGAGCTGCGGCTTCGAGGAGTACGCCCACCGGTCGAACGCCGGCGCGCAGCACGGCGAGCCGAGCGTCGTGTTGGTGAGCTCGGGGTTGAGCTCCACGTTCTGGCCGTGGATCATCCCCCTGAGCCCGGTGAGCGTCCCTGATTGCGCGATGAACGACGCGGAGGCTTTGCGCGCAGGGGTCCACGTCTCCTCATAGCCGTTGCGCTGGACATGCCGGTCGATCTGCAGCCCCCACGTCTGCGGCATCGACGTCGGATAGCGAAGCGTGGAAAACGGAATGCGCACTTCCACCTCGTAGCCCCACGCGGTGACGTGGCCGCGCGAGTCCCAGCGGAAGTCGGCGCTCAGGTCGTTCTGGCCCGGCCCCACGTTCGAGCCGGGAATGAAGCCGCTCCCCTCGCTCTTCGTGCCGTCGGCCTGGATGCCGAGCGGATTCACGATGAAGACGAGGGCGCGATTGCGCTCGTGAAAGGTGTCGAGATGAATCTCGACGTTGTCGTCGCTGCTGATGCGGTCGCGGTCAGCGAGCGTCGCCGCCACGGTGCCGGGGTCGGCGAACGCCCGGATGCCGAAGTAGATGGCGTCCGGCGAATACCAGATGCGAACCTCGGTGGAATCGGGCGCCGGCCGCCCGTCGGCGGGCGCGTAGAGCGAGAACCCGTTGAGGATTGCGGCGCGCGACCAGACGGGTTCGTCGAGCTTTCCGTCGACGACCACCGTCGCCTCGATGCGCGGCAGCGCGACGTCGGTCTGGCCAAGCCGGCCGTTGTAGACGGATGACTGGGTGGGAAGCTGGGCGGATGCGAGCTGGAACGCGGAGAGGAGGGGGAGGAGCACGGCAGAAAGCTATGCGTCAGCCGGTATCCCGGCACGCGTCGTCACGGCTCGCGCTTCATGACGAACCTGCCGCTGTAGTACGTCTGCGAGCAGGAGCCGAGGTACGTGAAGAAGGTGACACGGCCGGTGATGAATGGACCGGTGAGTGAACCATCGAGGTCGACGACCGTTCCGCCGAGCAGGTGTGCCTTGAACGTGAGCTTGTGCCGGTCGACGGTCGCGGTGCTCGAGTAATAGTCGCGCACGCTCGGCGCGCATGACTCGCACTCGACCTGCCGGAGCGCGGCGTTCGTGATCGCCACGGCGATGTCCTGGGATGTGCCCTGAACCGTATCGCCGAACGTCACCGTGCCCTGGAGGAGTCCCGTCGTGTTGGCGACCGTGGTGTCGTGACAGATCGGTAAGCTGGTGCTCGACGTCGGGGGCGAGCAGTAATCGGAATACGTGAGTGAGTCGAGAACGGTCGTGAGCCCGTACGTCCCATGGAGCCAGCTCGCCACGGGAGCCGTGGCGTCCGAACAGGCCAGCCCGACAGTGGCGAAGGACGTGGCAACGAGTGCGATCAGGGCGAGACGTGTGGGACGGTACATGCGAATCCGGACGGGGCTGGGCGGTCTCACCGCGTCGAGTCCGGCCGCGCCAGGCCCGGCGTGCGAACGAATCGGGTCACCTGCACCGGTCGTTTCCGACGCTCGATGTCCTCGTACAGGAGAAGAAACTGCTCCCCCGTCGTTCGGTGCGCAGCGTACACCTTCACGAACGCGCGTCCACCGACGGAGCTGGACATGCTGCCACCCGATCCGGACACGTCGGAGAAGGTCGTGGCGCAGAAGTCCACGGACTTGAATAGGAAGCGCTCGATGGGGCCACCGCCTCCGGCATCACGGGCACGAGCGCGGCGGCGCAGCAGTTCGAGCTGCTGGACGAGCTGCTCGTCAGTGACGCGGGCAGCTCGCAGGACTGAGTCGCGTCACCGAGCCACCGACTGCACCCCGAACAGGATGGCCAGGCCGGCGGCGCGTGCCGCGCCGCTGGCAACTACGACGCCTCCTCCCATTACCCAGCCAGGATTCCCGCCGCCTTTCCGCGCTTGCAGTAGCGCACACCGCCCAGGGTGACGAGACCGAGGAACATCAGCCCCAGAGTGGCGGGCTCCGGTGCCGTGGTTGGCGGCACCTGGATGACGGGCGGCAGCTCGCCGAATGCAGCCCCCACGAGCAGACCGTCAGTCGTGCCGTCACCTTCCACCACGAACGTCAGTGTGTTCAGCTGATCGGCATTCACGCCGATCGCCACGTTCAGCACGCAGTTCGGATAAGCGCTGCTCGGAAACACTCCGTCACTGTCACGACAGAAACCAGCCTTTCCACCGGCGTATGGCTCCGACGGCGAGGTCGAGCCGAGCAACGACAGGCCATCGAGGAAGACCCCGGTCGAGGGGTCGATCGATCCGCCGACGTACGCCCCGACCAGTCGATTGTCCCACCCGAGACCGAAGCTGAGTACGCCTGACACTGCGGCGGAGAAGGTGGTCTGGAAGTAGTAGCGCGTCGGACCGCCCACCGAGCCGTTGTTCGCTGCGCCGATCCACTGCTGCTCTCCGGCGATGTTCGGCGCCCACGGAGGCGAGGGGGTGGCGGTGACGATCGGGGCATTCTGGAGGAAGCCGCCAACTCCGCCCGACAGGCTGAACCACTGCACCGACCAGTTCACGTCGCATACCGTGACCATGGGTGCGCAGGTCGTTGTGGTCTCACCGCCCGACCGGACGAACTGCGCGTGTGCGGGTGTGGCAACGAGGCCTGCTGAAAACATCAGCAGGGTGACACGATTGCTGAACATGAGTGACTCCGGGGGTGGGGGTAGCCCAGATGTGCACGTCGAACGAGTGGCGCCAGACTACGATTTCCTGGAGCGGACCGCAAGGGGACCGGCGCACCGGGGGAGCGCGCGCCATCTCCCAGGTCGTGGTCGCCGCTAATCCGCCCGCAGCGCCACGTTCGGATCCACGCGCGTCGCGCGCCTGGCCGGCACCCAGCTCGCCAGCACCGCCACGGAGAGCAGCACCAGCACAACCGCCACGTAGATCGCCGGCTCGGTCGGCGACACGTCGTACAGCAGCGGCTTCACCCACTTCGTCGCCCACAATGCCAGCACGACGCCGATGGTGATGCCGATCGCCCCCACGCGCACTGCCTCGCCGATGACGAGGCGCGCCACGTTGCCGGCGCGGGCGCCGAGCGCGATGCGCACACCCATCTCGTGCGTGCGCTGCGCGACGTTGTACGCGATCACCGAATACAATCCGACGGCGGCCAGCACGAGCGCCAGCAATCCGAACGCCACGAACATCGTCGCGCCCAGCTGCCACGAGCGTGTCTCCGGCGACACGACCTCTCTGAACGGCGTCACCGTCACGTACGCCGCACCCGGCATCTCGCGCTGCAGCGCGCGCCGCAGCGGCTCCTTGATGTCCTCGGCGTCATGGTGCGCGCGCACGAACAACCCGCCGATCGTCGTGCGCCGTTGGGTGATCGGCACGTAATAGAAGTAGCCGCTGTCGGCGAGCAGCTGCTGCTCCTTGATGTTCTCGGCGATGCCGACCACATACGTGCACGGCATCGTGTCCGCCTGCACGCGGATGCACTGCCCGATCGGATCGCGGCCGGGCCACAGCACCTTGCCCATCGCCTCGCTCACCACCATCACGGGTTGCGATGTCGCCGCATCCTGCGCCTCGATCCCCCGCCCGCGCAGCAGGCGCGTTCCCATCGTCCGGAAATGACTCGGCGAGACCGCCGCGTAGTCGAAATCGCCGAGCCGCGACACGGTGTCGATCCCCTCGACGAACAGCGAGGTGCTCGAGTAGCTCCAGAATGGCGCCGCCGTCTGCCGCGTCGCGTCCTCCACCCCCGGCAGCGCCAGCGCAGCCTGCAGCAGGCGCTCGCGCAGCTGCACGTTCTGCGCGCTGTCGAGCTTCTCGCCGCGCATGTTGAGGCCGACGAGGAGGATGGGATCGACGTCGTAGCCGAGCCGCAGCGCGTGCACGTGCTCGAGGCTGCGGACGAAGAGTCCCGCGCCGACGAGCAGCACCACCGACAGCGCGCCCTGGAACACCAGGAGGAGCGTGCGCGCCGGCGAGCGGGCATGGCCCTCACGTGCACCGGCCTTCAGGTCCACGTTGAGGTTCGTCTTCCTCGCCTGAAGGATGGGTGCGAGGCCGGTGAGCAGGCCGACGAACAGCGCCGCGAGCAGCGCGAAGAGGACGGTGCGCGGATCGTGCAGTCCGGCGGGCGCCTGGCTGTCCTGCTCCAGCAGGGTGGCGCGCAGCACCGCGCCGCCCCAGTGGGCGACGAACGCACCCACCACGCCACCGAGCAGCGCGAGGATGACGCTCTCCGTCAGCAGTTGCGATACCAGCCGTCCGCGCGTGATGCCCAGCGCCAGGCGTACCGCGATCTCGCGGCGGCGGCGAAGCGCCCGCGCGAGCAGGAGGTTGGCGACGTTGGCGCACGCGATCAGCAGCACGATCACCGACACCCCGCCCACCCACGCCGCCACCTTCGTCGTCGCGCTGGCGTTGGGACCACGCTCGGCGAGGATCGAGCCGATGGTCGCGTGCGGCTTCGCGAGCTCGGCAGGCGTCTCCCTCGGCATCTCGGCGCGCTGCTTCGCATAGCTGATCTGGTCGGCGTGCGTGAGGTCGGCGTTCGCCTGCTCGACGCTCACACCCGCCTTGCGCCGCGCGATCATCTGCATCCAGCCGCAGCTGTACGTCTCGTACCAGGTGGTGCCCCGACCGGCGCAGTTGCGGCTCGCGCCGAAGCGGGCGATGGGGACGTACATCACCGGCGGCTTTGCCGGCGTGAGCCCCGTGAACCCGCGCGGCGTGACGCCGATGACAGTGTAGATCTCCGCATCCACCCGAATCGTGCTGCCGATCACGTCGGCGCGGCCGCCGTACTGCGTCTGCCACATCGGCCAGCTGAGCACGACGACCGAGCTCCCATCGGGTGGCGAGTCCTCGGCGCGGGTGAAGTAGCGTCCCAGCGCAGGCGGCGCGTCGAAGAAGCGGAAGAAGTCAGCGCTCACCACGCCGACGGGCATCACGCGGGCGTCGTCACCCACGCCGACGCCAAGATCACGTCCCGCGTATCCCGCCGTGTACTCGAAGGAGTGGGTGAGCGAGTCGAGGTCGCGCCACCGCGAGTAGCGCCCTACCGATGATGCTTCTTCCTTCCCCCGATAGGTCTCCCACGTGTAGACGCGGTGCGCGGTGGCCGCGTCCTTGAGCATCGGCGGTGGCCGGAAGAGCAGCCGGTCCACGATGCCGAACATGGCGGCGTTGGCACCGATGCCGAGCGCCAGGGTGACGACGACGGCGATGGTGAAGCCCGGCTTGCTACGCAGTCCGCGGATCGCGTACGCGATGTCGCGGCGGAGGTTCTCGAGGGTCATGTGCGTCAGACACTCCCGGCGCGGGAAGTGTTTGCTTGCCCCTGGTCGTGGAACGCCTCGGCCGCCCACCGGGCAAACGTTCGCGCCGGTGTACCGGTGATCTCCTCCACCGCCGACGTCACGTACGCGCGGTGGCCGAGCGTCGCCTGCCATGCGCCGAGCAGCATCTCGACGACGCTCGGCGGCCATGATGCCGCCGTCTCGCGACGGAACTCGTCGGGCGACAGCTCCTCGAATCGCAGCGGGCGTCCGATGGCGTCACCGATCGCGCGCACCTGGTCGGCGTGGCTCAGTGACTCCGGACCCGTGATGACATGGTCGCCACTCGTGAAGCGGCGATCGAGGAGCACGCGCGCTGCCACGGCGGCGATGTCGCGCTCGTCGATCGGTGCCGTTTCGGCATGCGCGTACGGCCAGCGCACCACGTCGCCACTGCGAATCTGCGGCCCCCACCAGTGCATGACGTTGGAGGCAAAGATCCCGGGTCGCAGCGTCACGACGTCGAGGGCGGAAGCAGCAAGTAGTTGCTCCAGCTCCATGTACAGCGCACGCAGCGCGTTCGGCCGCTGGAAGAACGGATGTGCCGTCTGGTGCGGGGAGGACAGGAGGACGATCCGACGCGGACGTCCGCTACCGTGCGATTCGAGTTGCGCGATGACGTCACGCGCCGTGGCGATCGGCGCCGTCCAGACGAGGAAGACCGTGTCGACGCCATCGAGCGCCGGCCGGAGCGACGCCGGCGCGGTGAAGTCGGCCTGCACGACGTTCACGCGAGCGGGGAGCGCCGCGCGTTCGGGTGTCCGCGTGAGCGCGCGTACGGGAGCGCCGGCGCGCAGGAGCTCGTCGACCACGAGGCGCCCGACTCGACTCGTGGCGCCGGTGACGAGCACCGGGTTCCGCGACATGAGAGTCATGCCGTCGCTACACTCAGCGTTCATGTGCTGACAGCGTGTTGCAGCGGATCGAATGGCCCGCGCAGCAGGAGCGCCCCGTAGACGACGGCCAGCACCGCGAGCGGTACGAACACGAGCCACGTGACCACCGGCGCCGTACCACCGGGCAAGGCGCGCAGGAGGCTCAGCGCACTGATCAAGTACAGGGTGCTGTTCGCGAAGACGACTGACCGGCCGTAGATCCCACCGAGCAGCGCACCGCGCTGCGGCCAGTTCAGCGTGACGCCGCCGAGCAACAGGACGGCTGCGCTGACTCGGGAGATGAGCGAGGAGATCATGCGTGGGCGGATGCGGAGCGACGCAGTACCAGTGCCTGCACCGCGCTCACGCCACTCGATGCCGCCCAGTAGAGTCCCACGCTCGCGGCGAGTCGCCAGGCGAGGAAGCCGGTCACGATCATGTTCATCGCGATCGCCGCTCGGCTGACTGACGGCTCTGCGCCTGCCGCGACGCCGGCGAGCGTCGCGCACACCAGGGCGAGCGCGATGTCCGGCCGAGCCAGGTCGGACATCCACAGGAAGGAGATGCGGCTACCCACGTTGCCGCTGAACGCGCGGTATAGGGCGGCGCCGACGGGTGCCTGCACGAGCAGTGAAAGCAGCGATCCCTTGGGAAGTGGCCCGATGCCGTGCTGCCGATAGAGATCGAGCGTCGCCTCGCCCAATGCGGCCTGATCGCTCGCATGCCGCCGGCGCAGCTTCTCCAGCGTCGGTGCGAGCGCTGCGACACGCGACCGATGTTCGCGCACGCGGCGCGCCATCCGCAGCGTCAATGGAAGCAACGCGACACGCACAGCGAAGGACACGAGGAGAATCCCTCCTCCAGTGCTGTGTCCACACACTTGCGACGCGATGAACACCAGGGTGCGCACCGCGTCGATGATCCCAGACCAGATCATGCTGTGCTCCGAGGTAGAGGCGTCCTTACGCGGCGCTCAGCCGGAAGGTGTCACTGGGTGCCGAGCGCCGCCTGCAGCTTCGCCTTGCCTCCGACGACCGGGATCGTGAACGACGACCCGTCGAGATCGATCGTCAGCTCGGCACCCGGCGCCGGATGGAGCGTGAAGCCCGCGTCGCTGGAGAAGATCATCAGCGCGAGCTGCTGTCCCGGCAGGATGATCTGGTCGTCCGGCTGGAGCGGGAAGCTCATCGTGTAGAACCTGCCCGGCACGAGTGGCTCCCCCTTCGCCATCGACGTGTAGTCCACGTCGCCGGTGAGCGACTTCCAGTTCTGCGGATCCGCCCAGCCGCGGGTGACGACGCCGACTTCGCCGGCGCTGCCGATGTGCGTGGAGTCGTACGGCAGCGTGACGAGGTACACCGACAGGTTCACCGCCGGCTTGCTCGCCGCGAGCTTGAGGGTGACCACCGCGCGGCCCGACAGGTGGATCGAGTCCGTCAACGCTGGCAGCGCGTAAATCAGGCGGTTCGGCGAGCTGGCCGACATCGCCATCGTCGCCGGCGTGACGTGGAAGTCGTCGACCAGCTTCTCCATCCCCTGCTTCGCGGACGAAGCCACAAGGCCGGCCGATCCCGCCGCGCTGCCACCCTTCGATAGATGCACCTCCACCGGTGCCGAACCCGGAACGGGATAATCGGCGAAGAACGTCGGCGCCGGCGTGCCGGGCCGTGCCCGTCCCCGCGCGTCCTCGACGACGGGAGCGGTTGCCGTGGACTGCACGATCATGGCGCGCGGCAGCGTGTCGACGCCGTTGTCCACCCCGTAGAGATAGTGCGCCCACCACTTCGCCTGGATGTCCGCCGGCGGCGGCGCGCCGTGGCCGCCCTGGCTCATGTAGATCTTCGCGGACGGATTGATGTTCTTGAGCGCGTCCCACATGCGGATGGTGTGGTCCGGCATCACGTTCCAATCATTGAAGCCGTGCGCGAACAGCACCGCGGCATGGATGTTCTTCACCAGCGGCGTCTGATCGCGGTCGGCCCAGAACTGGTTGAAGTCGCCCGTCTGCCGGTCGGCCTGCTGCGCAAATATTCCATCGCGCCAGATCTCGTCGCACTTCGCCCGCACTCGGCCGGAGTGAATGAAATCGTACAGCACGGCCACGTCCTCGCCGAGGTAGCCGCCGGGCGAGCGCACGAGACCGTTGGAGCGGTAGTACTTGTACTGCGACGTGTTCGGTGAGATCGGGATGATCGCCTCGAGGCCCTGCACGCCGGTGATCGCCGCGGCCAGTGGCATCGTCCCTTCATATGAAGTGCCCGTCATCCCCACCTTGCCGTTCGACCACGACGTCGCGCTCACTTCGACGTTCCCGTCGACGGTGGTGTAGCCCTTCGCGCGTCCGTTCAGCCAGTCGATGGCGAACTTCGGCGTGGCGTCCTCGATGGAGTCGCCGACGGTGGGACAGCCGGTGGAGAGGCCGGTGCCGGCGTTCTCCACGGTGACGGCGGCGAATCCGCGCGACACCCACTGCGTCCAGCCGGCCCGGAGGGGCATCGTGTCGCTGAACTGGCGATACGCCGGAATCTTGCGCGCGGGAGAAGCTGCGCCGAGCTCCTGATCGACGTCCCAGTCCGGCGCTTCACCGTTGGTGGGGCCGATGTAGGGCGACGAGAGCATGATCGTCGGGATCTTCAGTCCCGCCTTCTCGGCGGCGCCCGGTCGAGTGACCTGCACGTGGACGCGGTCGGGCTTTCCGTCGTGATCGCTGTCGAAGTTCGTCTCGACCCAGAGGGATTGCCGGATGATCTGGGAGCTGTCGGCGAACTCGAGGACGGGGTACATCATGCCGTCCCGCACGACGGGACCGAGCTTGCCGTCGGCGCCGATGCCGGAGACCGGTGGAGGACCGGCGGGGGCGCTTCGCCGGTTTTGAGCGTGAGCGGCGGTGGCGACGGCAAAGGACAGGAAGAGCGCCACAAGCGCCGGAAAAGCCCGGCGCGGAGAAGCGAGGGTCGTGGTCATGGGTTTCAGAATGGATGATCTGACCGAGATCGAGCTCCCGGTAAGAGTGTGGGTGAAGCACGCACAACTCAATACCACGTACAGTCGTGCGTGATCCCGCGCGGTAGATGGTCAGCCCATTCGTCGCCCCCGCTTCAAACATCGCGGACCGAGCGCGGACCGGCGGGTATCGCCTTCGGCTCCCCCGCCGCCAGGAGGAGACCGGGTACTCCCGCCTATTGTTGACATCCGACACTACGCCGCGTACGGTGGTGTCGAAACCCGACATTACCCTTCCCCGTACGATCCGACATGGCGAGCTCCCAGTCCGACGTCCTCCGCGGCACGCTCGATCTCCTGATCCTGAAGGCGCTCTCGCTCGAGCCCATGCACGGCTGGGCCATCGCCCAGCGGCTGGAGCAGCTCTCGCGCGACGCGCTCCGCGTCGGGCAGGGATCGCTTTATCCCGCGCTGCAGCGGCTCGAGGAGAGGGGCTGGGTGGACAGCGAGTGGCGCGCTACCGACCAGGGGCGCCGCGCGAAGTACTACGAGCTCACCCGCGTCGGCCGCCGCGCCCTCGGCGACGAGGTCGCGAGCTGGCACGGCTACGTGGACATGGTCGAGGCGATCCTCCGCAGCACCTGAGCATCGAGAGGGACACCCGTGACGCATCTATTGAATCGGTGGCGGAAGCGCCTGCGCGCGCTCGTGCACACCAGCGCCGTGGACCGCGAGCTGGACGAGGAGCTGGCGTTCCATCTCGAGATGGAGACGCAGAAGTACGTGCGCGAGGGATTCACCCCCGAGGACGCGCGTCGGAAGGCGCGGCTGGCCTTCGGCGCGCCTCGGCAGTACAAGGCCGAGACGCGGAACGCACGCTGGTTGTCGTGGGTCCCCGGGATGATGATGGACCTTCGGCTCGGCGGGCGGATGCTGCGCAAGTATCCGGGCCTCACCATCGTCGGCGGCCTGGCGATGGCGTTCGGCATATGGTTCGGGACGCTCACGTTCGAGATGGTGCGGCTCGTCGTCTTCCCGTCGCTCCCGCTGCCCGGCGGCGATCGCATCGTGCAGCTCCGCCTCTGGGACACCGAGGCCAATCAGTCGGAGCCGCGCGCGCTGCACGACTACATGATCTGGCGGCAGTCGGCCCGCTCGATCGACGACATCGGCGCGTTCAGCGACGCCACGCGCAACGTGTTCGCCGACGACGGCGAGGCGCGCCCCGTCGCCGTGGCCGAGGTGACCGCGTCGGCGTTCCGCATCGCACCGGAGAAGCCACTACTCGGTCGCGTCCTCACCGAGGCCGACGAGGCGCCCGGTGCGCCGCCGGTCGTCGTGATCGGCTACGGCCTCTGGCACAACCGCTTCACCAGCCGCGAGGACATCATCGGTCGCAGCATCCGCATCGGCGGCGGCTTCGCGACCGTGGTGGGCGTGATGCCCGAGGGGTACGCGTTCCCCGTGGCGCACGAGCTGTGGATGCCGTTCAGGCCGGACGTCGCCGACCTGTCGCCGCGCGAGGGCCCCGCCATCACCGTCTTCGGCCGACTCGCACCCGGGGTGTCGCTCGACGCGGCGCGCGCCGAGCTCGCGTCGCTCGGCAGGCGTGAAACCGCCGAGCTCCCGCAGACCCACGCACACCTGGTGACGCAGGTGAAGCCATATGCGCGGATGTTCATGGAGCCCAGGCCACAGGACATGTGGCTCATGCTCTCCATCCCGCTGTTCGCGGTGATGCTGCTCGGTCTCGTGTGCAGCAACGTCGCACTGCTCATGTTCGCTCGCGCCGCGACGCGCGAATCCGAGCTCGTCGTGCGCAGCGCTCTCGGCGCGAGCCGCCGCCGCATCGTCGCCCAGCTGTTCGCCGAGGCGCTCGTGCTGGGCGGAGTGGCCGCAGCCATCGGCCTCGCCGCCGCCAACTTCGCCATCAATCAGTGGGGCAAGCGGTACCTCGCCGAGAACATGAGCCCCCTCCCCTTCTGGTACGATCCCCACATCTCGGTGACGACGGTGCTCTATGCACTCGGCCTCACCGTGCTCGGCGCCGCCATCGCTGGCGTGCTGCCGGGGATGAAGGCGACGAAGGGGCTCGGCACGCGGCTGCGGAACGGCACCGCCGGTGCCGGACTGCGCTTCGGCGGCATCTGGACGGCGGTGATCGTCGCCCAGGTCGCGATCACGGCCGCGTTCCCGGTCGTGACGTACATCGAGCAGCGCGAGCTGTGGCGCGCCGAGGCGTACGACGTCGGCTTCCCCTCCGAGCGCTACCTCGCCGTGGCCGTCGCCATGGACGCCGGGACGGATGGTGCGACCGCCGACACCGCCCGCAACGTGAAGTACGCCACCGCGCTCGAGGAGATGCGGCGCCGGCTGCTCGACGAGCCTGGCGTGAGCGGCGTGACCTTCGTGGACCGGCTGCCGCGCACGGAGCATCGCTATCGGTTGGCCGAGCTGGAGGATCCAACGCGCATCGCAGCCGCCGGAGCCGAGTCGCTGGCGGTCTCACGCGACTCGCTGCGCTGGGTAAGTGAAGCGACGATCGACCCCAATTACTTCGACGTGCTGGAGTCGCCTCCGCTCGCCGGACGCGCGTTCAACAGCGGCGACGTGTCGTCCAACGCGCCCGTGCTGATCGTGGACGAGGTGTTCGTCAAGCAGGTGCTGCATGGCCGCAACGCGATCGGCCAGCGTGTGCGCTTCGTCCCGCGTTCCACGTCGAAGACGAAGTCGCCCGAAGCGCCGAGTGCATGGTACGAGATCGTGGGTGTGGCGAAGGAACTCGGCATCACGTCGGTCACCTCGCGCAACCGCGACCCCGGCATCTATTTCCCGGCCGACCTGGGACGCTCCGGTCCGATGTACATGGCCGTGCACGTGAAGGGCGATCCGCTATCGTTCGTGCCCCGCGTGCGTGCGGTCGCGGCGGCGGTCGATCCCGCGCTGCGACTGGCGGAGCTGCAGCGGCTGAACGAGGTGACGAACGGCGTCCTGTGGTTCCTCCAGTTGTGGATCCGCATCACTCTCGGACTGACGGCGATGGCGCTGCTGCTCTCCCTCGCCGGGATCTACGCCGTGATGTCGTTCACGGTGGCCCGTCGCACGCGCGAGATCGGGATTCGTGTGGCGCTGGGCGCGAGTGCGCGAGCGATGGTGCTGTCGATCTTCCGGAAGCCGCTCACACAGGTGAGCATCGGGGTAGCGCTGGGGAGCGTACTGGCCGGCCTGGTCATGCTCACGGAGATGGGTGGCGGCACGATCTCGGTGACGGGCCTCGGACTGATGCTGGTGTACGGGCTCGTGATCCTCGGCGTGTGCCTGATGGCGTGCGTGGTGCCGACGAGGCGTGCACTGAGCGTGGAGCCGATGGAGGCGTTGCGGGTGGAGTGACGGTCACGCCCGCCGTTCCCGCTCCTCCTCCCACTCCACGAACGGTCCATCGAAGTCCGTCAGGCGATCTCCGTCGAACGCCCACACCCGCGTCGCGACCTCGCGCAGGAACGCGCGGTCGTGGCTCACCAGCAGCACCGTACCTTCGTACTCGTCGAGCGCATCCTCGAGCACCTCGATGTTCTCCACGTCCAGGTGATTCGTCGGCTCGTCGAGCACGAGGAGGTTGGCGCGCTTCAATGTCATCAGCGCGAGCGCCATGCGGGCGCGCTCACCGCCGCTCAGCGTGCCGACCTCGCGGAACACTTCCTCCCCGCTGAAGCCGAACGCGCCGAGGTGGTTCTGCACCTGGCCGCGGTTCCAGAGCGGCCGCTGTTCCATGATCGCGTCGAACATCGACATTCGCAGCGGAAGATCCGAGAGATCCTGCCGGAACCACGCCGGCGTGATCGAGCCGCCGATGCGCGCCTTTCCACTTGCCGGCGCGCGATCGCCCAGCAGGGTGGAGATGAACGACGACTTGCCGGCGCCGTTCGGGCCGACGAGCGCAACGAAGTCGTTGCGTCGCAGCACGGCCGTGAAGTCGTCCACGAGCACGCGGCCCGGCACTTCGACGCGCAGGTCCTCGATCGCGACCACCTGGTCGCCGCCACGCTCGGCGACCTCGAAGTTCAGCGTCATCGCCGCCGGATCGCCCGGTGGCGGCGCGAGGCGCGGCAGGCGCTCGAGCCGCTTGCGCTTGCCCTTTGCCTGGAAGGAGTTCACGCCGGCGATGTTGCGCCGGATGTACTCCTCTTCCTTCTTGACGTACGCGATCTGCTTCTCCAGCTCGCGCTCGCGCGTGAGCCGACGCTCGGCGCGCTGCGGCACGAACTGGCTGTAGTTCCCCTTGTACGCCTCGCTCGTGCGCGCTTCCACGTGCAGGATGTTCGTGCAGATCGCGTCGAGGAACGCCCGATCGTGCGACACCACGATCACCGTCTCATCGGCCTCGGCGAGCCACTCCTGCAGCCATGTCGTGGTGTCGAGGTCGAGGTGATTGGTCGGTTCGTCCAGCAGCAGCAGGTCGGCGGGCGCGATGAGCTGCGCGGCGAGGCCGACGCGCCCACGCTCGCCGCCCGAGAGCGACGACACGAGGCGCGTCTTCGATTCTTCCGCGTCGAAGCCGAGCCCCTGGAGCACCGCGTCGACGCGGGCATGGTAGACGTAGCCACCGAGATCGCCGAAGCGCTCCTGATCGCGCCCGAACTTCTCGAGGAACTCGTCGGTGACGCGCTCGCCGAGCTCGCCGAGCTCGATCGCCTGTTGGGCGATGCGCTGCTCGAGCGCCATGACGTCGCGCCACGCGGCGGCGCCGGCTTCCCAGACCGTGGTCGCGCCCTCGAAGGCCCGATGCTGGTCGAGGAGGGCGTGGCGGAGTCCCGGCTTGCGCGCGACGCTGCCGACGGTGGGCTGGAGATCGCCGGTGATGACCTTGAAGATGGACGTCTTGCCGGCACCGTTGCGTCCGATGATGCCCCACCGTTCGCCCTCGGCGACGGTGAAGGTGATGTTCCTGAGCAGCTCGGTAGCGCCGAAGGAGATGCCGACGTTGGAGAGGGAGAGAAGCGTCACGCGGAGATGGAAGAAGCCTGGAAGGAAGCGTCAGGGAAAGATAAACCTCACCCCCGTTCCTTTTCCCCACCCGCGTGTGTCGAATCGCGGCGATTTCTCCGGGCTGCGGCAGCACGCGGTGTCGCCACGTACAGGACGTGCATCGGACCGGTGGTGTCGTGCGCCCGCACGCGCAACGACCTGACGTCGAGTCCCGCGCCGCGCAGCGCACCAGCGAACTTGCGGTCGTCGCCCACCGACCAGTACACCACCGAGCCGCCGGCCCGCAGCGCAGCCACCGTGATGCCGACACCGCGCGTCGCGTACAGCGGCGCGTTCTCGGTCATCAGCATTCCGTCCGGCCCGTTGTCGGTGTCGAGCATGATGGCATCGAAGCCAGCGGGATTCGCCCGCAGCACGTTGAACACGTCGTCGTGCACCACCCGGACGCGCGGATCGCTCATCGCCTCGGCAGAGAGTCCGTACCGTGGATCGGCGTTCCATTCGATCACCTCGGCGAGGAGCTCGGCCACCACGACCTCGGCGTCGTCGCGCAGCAGCGGCAGCGCGGCGCGGAGCGTGAAGCCGAGTCCGAGGCCGCCGATGAGCACCCGCGCTCGCGGGGTGTCGCCGAGCGGAGCGCAGGCGAGCTCGGCAAGCCGGTCCTCCGAGAGGTGGCGGCGCGTGGACATCAACTCCACGCCATCGGCGCGGAGGAGATACGCGCCGTCGTGCCGATAGAGCGCGATCACCGTTCCGTTCGGTGTCCGCGCCTCGGCGAGTCGTTCGTAGGGCTTCATCACGCTCAAACTTACCCGCGCGTCGCGCGGGCCGGCTGAGTGTGCGTCCTATAGTGTGGCGATGCGCGTCGCATTCGGCGGGTGAATCGCCATCGTGGCTGACACGGGCGCGCCGCCTTCGTTCAGTGACATGGATGAAGCGGAGCGCCGCGCCCGGCGGCCGAGTCGCCGAGGCAGTACTGCTGCAGGTCGGCGCTGCCGAACACCGGACCGGAGAAATACCGGGACACACCCCTGACGTGGACGGCCGGATCCGCGGGACTCCAGTGGTTCAGCAGGACGGATTTGACGTGCGCCCTCGCCGCCATCTGTCCCACGTCCTTGATGTCCAGGTGCTCCTGGGTCATGTGCGCCTTGAAGGTGGTCCGCCGCGCCGGTGGCCAGTGATTCCGCGCCGCCATCGTATCGACGAATGCGAGGACGGCCACGAAGTCCGACACCTCCGACACGAGCACGTCGGCGTCCTGGGCCAGGCGGACCACGGCGTCGCTCGGCCCGGTGTCGCCGGTGAACACGACGACACCGTGCGGCGTTTCGATTCGATAGGAGTACGACTTCATCGTCGCGCGTGAGCCTTGCGGCATGAGTGCGTAGTGGGTGTTCTCCGCCGCGACGACGCGAATCCTGTCGTCCTGATACACCACGCCGTCGCTGATCTCGTGCGTTGCAAAGGGTGTCGTCGCGGGCACGCCGCCGCGCTGGCCGCCGCCCTCGGCCGTCAGGATGGCGTACGGGATCCTGATGTACTGGTAGGCCGCGTCGACGAGCGCCCTGGTCTGCGGTGGGCCGTAGATGTTGATCGTGTGACCGGGCGCGCTCTGATCGCGTTGCTGGAAATCGTTCGCCAGCACGTCGGCGAGACCGAGATCGTGATCGGGATGAAGATGGGTGAGGAAGATGGTGCCGATCGACTCCGAGGCGATCCCCGCCTCGAGCAGCCGCCGCTCCGTGCCGATTCCGCAATCGATCAGGTATCGCCGACCGTCGACGATGAGCAGCGTCGCCGGCTCGGAGCGGTCCTCGCGCAGCAGGGGGCCGCCGTTGCTGCCGAGGACCACGATGCGGGTCTCCGGCGACTGGCCGGCCAGCGTGGCCGGCGCGGGAGCCGCGAAGAGCACGGTGATCGCGGCGACGAACGATCTCCGCGAGCACGTGACCGTGACACCGCACCTCGGACTGCTCATATGGTAGCGCGCTTGAGCACGAGGATGAGGTCCCGCGTGCTCCCGCGGGGCATCCCCTCCATCGGGCTCATGCCCACCAGCTCCCATCCCTGCTTTCCAAGCTCGTTCAACTGATTCGTCAGCGCGGCTCCGTCGAGCTTGGGCACGAACCAGTTGCTGACGCTCGAGTCCAGCACCATGTACTCCCAACGATTTGACATCGAGGCTCCCTGTTTCATGAGGGACAACCATGCCGGCGGTTACGGCGTGACGCCAGAGCTCACGCGCGGGCGAATCTACAAGATGCGAGCGGAGCGAGCGTCCGCGTCGCCGACGAACGCGCAGGACGATGAGCTGCGGCTGCTCACGGACCGGTCACAGCTCTCCCATGTAGCGCATCTCGTTCGTCGGCTGGAATTCGAGCGATTCGTAGAGCGGTCGGCCTTCCGTGGATGCGTGCAGCACGAGGTCCGACACACCGGCCGCGCGGGCACCGGCGATCACGTGTTTCAAGATCAGCTTCGCCAGGCCGCGCCGCCGCCAGGCCCGTTCCGTGAAGACGTTCAGGACGATTCCCTGAGGGCCGGACACGACCTGGGTGCTCTCCGCGCGACGCCGGACTCTGGGCATCGCGTGTCGCAGCTGCAATCCGGCCCCGGCGACGACTTCGTCGGGTGACGCATGCGGCGCGGCGAGCCAGGCGAGGTATTCACCCGCAGGGAGCGCCGACTCGAGGAAGCGGCGCGAGGCGGCGGCCATCAGCTCGCACTGGTCGTCGGCGAGCCCGTGAATGTCCCGGAACATCTCGACGCGTTGGTGCACCATCGTGGGCACGTCGGCGAGCGTGGCTCGGCGGACGAGGAAAGCGGTGGTCATGTGCGGATCACGCTGCGCGGTTGGCGTATACTAGCGAAACGAGTCCGGCAGCGGCACGGCGCGCGCGAAATTCAGGGTAGGCGCCCTCACAGCGGGCCCGGGAAAACGCGCATCCCCTTGCACGTCACGAACGTTTGCATTAGATACTGAACCATATGGTTCAGTATACGACGGCCCGACTGGATACGTCCTTCGCCGCGCTCTCCGATCCCACCCGGCGCGGCGTTCTGGAGCAGCTCGGACGAGCCGACGCCTCGATCACGGACCTCGCCGAGCGGTTTCGCATGACGCTCACCGGCATGAAGAAGCACGTCGGCGTGCTGGAGGAGGCGGGGCTCGTCACCACGAAGAAGATCGGACGCGTGCGGACGTGCCAGCTGGGCCCGCGGCGACTGGAGGAAGCGGCGGCGTGGCTCGAGCGGTACCGCCAGCTGTGGGACGAACGCTTCGATGAGCTG
>Ga0207705_10001661_pt1 | contig 17682 bp, 5 predicted proteins | sample KBSC13metaG_FD_184314 | JGI IMG/M metagenome (GOLD analysis project Ga0207705, IMG submission 184314) | Corn rhizosphere microbial communities from Kellogg Biological Station, Michigan, USA - KBS C1-3 metaG (SPAdes) (version 2) | ecosystem: Host-associated > Plants > Roots > Rhizosphere > Soil ...
GCCTACGGACACTCGGAGAGCTTTGGGCCTGTCGTCAAAGTCGTGTTTGGTTTCGGTTGGGGCGCTGTTTGTTGGCATGGTTCTGTTCCTCGGTAGGTCATCTTGAAAACTTGAATTCGGAGAAAGTTTTTAATTGTGTTATGTATTGTTTTGTCTGGTATATCGGTGGTTAAATTTCGGCTATTCGAGACTTATTTGGATTTGCGCTTTATTCCTATTGTAACATGATAAGAACAAATGTTCCAGATATTTGTTTTCCATTTGGGAATGGAGGAGCCGGACTGGTGGAGGTGGCGGGAATGGTCGAGTGGGCGTAACGGCTATTTGTTCGACGATGGCAGTATGGTCGACATGGCGAGGGTTGACCCGCCGCGCGAGGGTGCGGTGACGTTGGCGATGGTGCTTGTGGGGCGCGCTCTGTTCAGCCTCCCCACGCCTGAGGGTGGCGGCTGGTTTACGAATGGCGTAATCGGGGCTAGCTCGCGTGGACATGTGACTTTTCATATGGTACTATTTATCGGTACCGAAACTGCTGTAGAGTGCGTGTGGGGCTTGGATGTTACAAGATAAGCGGTCGATGCCGTCGTCGGCGGTGGCGAGTGAGTTGCGTCGACGGATCGCGAGCGGGGAATATCGGGATGGGGAGTGGCTGCCGACCGAGCGGGAGCTGTCCGATTCGTTGGGCGTGCATCGACGGAGCATCCGCGCGGCAATCGAGGAACTGGCTGCTGAGGGACTGATCCTGATCAAGCCTCGTTGCCGGCCCGTGGTCCGTGAGGGGGCGTCGACGGTGTCGGCGAAGTCGCGCAAGTCGTATCCGTCGCCGGCCGGGAGCACGTCGCGTCTGGTCGCGTTGCTGATGTCGAGCTTCCGCTTCAAGGAAGGTCCCACCGCGCAGGAGTTAATCTTCTGGGGCATGAACCGGGCGCTGGGTGAGGCTGGGTACCATAGCGTCTTCCTCAACATCACCGAAGGCAACCCAACCTTTGACCAGATCGGCGACCGTGAGGCGCAGCACCTGCAGTACGCCCTCGACAATGGGTTCGCCGGTGTCGTCTTTTATCCGAACGCTTACGATCGGAACCGTCAGCTCCTGATCGAAGTGGGGCAGCACATGCCGGTCGTCATGATCGACCGCGCGGCAACGGGGGTCGAGGCGGACTTCGTGGGCATCGACAACTATGGCGCGATGTATGCGGCGACGCGGTTCATGATCGACGCCGGGCATCGACACATCGTTTATGTCACCGGCAAGGAAGCTATTGCCACCGTCGGCGAACGTTTGAATGGATACCTGCAGGCGCTGGAGCCGGGCATGCCGGAGACCGTGATTACCGGCACGGGGCTTGATCGACCGTGGCCGTCATTCGAGGCGCTGTTTCAACTGCCCGTCGCCGCGCGGCCGACGGCGGTGCTGTGCGTCAACGATGTCGAGGCGAGTTTTGCGGCCAAACGATTGGCTGGCCTCGGCCTGAATGTCCCCGACGACGTTTCCCTGATCGGCTTCGATAACGTGGTAGATCTGCTGCCGGGCGGGGTGGGGCTCACCACGGTAGAGCAGCCCTTCGAGCAGATCGGTGAGTCCGCGGCCCAGACTCTGCTGCAGCGGTTGCGCAATCCGTCCGCTCCTCTTGTCTCCGTCCGCATCCCTGCTCAGCTTGTCGTTCGCGACAGCGTCCGTGGACCTCGCTAGGAACCCGGTCCCCCGTGCATCGCCCCGCTCGTGTGCTCGCGACCCAATAATGGGCTTGTTAAGGTCCGGACTGGTGGCAGCGGCGGATCGGTCGATCGGGCGTAACCCCCTCTCCCTAGCCGCTCTCCCCTCCAGGGAAAGGGGGAAGAGGGGAGCAGGACTTGGTGGATGGGCGTATCTGGGCGATCGGCGTTTCTTCGGGGGAGTTGCCGCAGGAACGGTCGAGGTTCGGGGCGTCCGGTGGACCTCTGCACTTGTTCTGTGCCTCTCATCTCGACCTTACATCCCGAAAATGACGGTTGGCCCGGTTCCGATCGCGCGCCAAGGGCTGGGTAATTCATCGATAAATCTAACTAAGTAGTTTGGTGTATTTTGGTGATATATAGATAATTATGGCAAATGATGGCGTATACTGGATTCGTCGATCTATCAAGGTAGTTTAGGTGCCGTGAGTACTGTAGAGTAGCTGCTATGATGGATTTTAGGTGAAATCATCAAATTCCAAAATACACCAAAAAACGATTGCGTCGTCTGTTGACACGCTGGCGATGATGTGTTAGAATTGGAGCGCTCTAATTATGGTATTTTTGGTATTTGATGTATTTTTGGTTATTTCTGTTAGCGATTAATGCAATCTAGCTATGCCGAAGAAGGACATAGAATATGAACAAAATGCGTAAATACGCTCTCTTGGGACTGGCATTGCTTTCCGGCGCGCTCGGAGTGAAGCCCGCTTGTGCCGTCAGTCCAGCCGGCGACGTCGTCGGTAAGGTCAGTGTCGGGTATCAAGGCTGGTTTGCGTGCGTGGGCGACGGGGCTCCGATCAATCAGTGGTGGCACTACTCGTCGAATGGCCAGCAGCCCAACAACAGCATCAGTGTGATCCATGCGTGGCCCGACATGCGGGAGTTCACCAACCAGTACCAGACCGGCTATGCGGCGTTGGGTAATGGTCAGCCGGCTAAACTTTTCTCCTCGGTCGACCAACAGGTCGTCAACACGCACTTTAGCTGGATGCACCAGTACGGCATCGACACCGCGGCCCTTCAGCGCTTCAATCCGACCGGCGGCGAAGGTCCGAGCCGTAACCTCGTGACCGGGATGGTGAAGAGCGCGGCGGAGGCGAACAACGTCAAGTTCTACATCATGTACGACGTCAGCGGGTGGGGCTCGACATTCGAGACGGACCTGGAGAACGACTGGACGAACGTGATGAAGGGGACGTATCACGTCGACACCTCGACCGCCTACGCCAAGCAGAACGGCAAGCCGGTCGTCTGCATCTGGGGCTTTGGGTTCAACGACGGCAATCACCCAACCGATCCCAACGCGTGTCTGCGTGTGATCAACTGGTTCAAAAATGCCGGGTGCTATGTCATTGGCGGTGTCCCGACCCATTGGCTGGGAGGTACCGGCGACTCTTACAGCAACTTCCTGCCGGTCTACCACGCCTTCAATATGATCTCACCGTGGATGGTCGGCCGCATCGGCAACAACGGCGATTCGGACAACTACAAGAACAGCACCAACATCGCCGACGTCACCGACTGCAACAACAACGGTATCGACTACCAGCCCTGCGTCCTCCCCGGCGACACGGGGCAGCGTGCGCATGGCGACTTCATGTGGCATCAGTTCTACAACATGATCTCCATCGGCTCGGCTGGCATCTATATCTCGATGTTCGACGAATTCAACGAGGGCAATCAGATCGCCAAGACGGCCGAGGATTCGTCGATGAGCCCGGCTGGCGGCACCTGGGTGCTGAACCAGAACGGGACGATCACCAACGTTCCGTTTTTCACCCTCGACCAGGACGGCACACACTGCTCGTCCGACTACTACCTCCGACTGACCGGCGACGGCGGCAAGATGCTCAAGGGGCAGATCGGGCTAACGTCGACGCGTCCGACCCAGCCCGTGGTGACATCTGGTACCGAAGGCCCTTTCGGGGGCACGCCGGCGGCCATTCCCGGGACCGTTCAGGCGGAAAATTACGACACGGGCGGTGAGGGCGTGGGCTACCACGACAGCGACACCCTCAACTCCGGCGGTCAGCTCCGCACGGAGGGCGTCGATGTCGAGACCACGTCAGACACCGGCGGCGGTTACGATGTCGGTTGGAACAATGTCGGCGAGTGGCAGCGGTACACGGTCAACGTGTCGACGGCGGGTACGTACACCGTCACCTTCCGTGTCGCCAACGGCAACACGACCAACGGCAGCTTCCACGTGCAGAACTCGGGCGGCACGAATCTCTCGGGGGCAGTGACCGTTGCGCCGACGGGTGGATGGCAGACCTGGGCGAACGTCACGGCGAATGTCACGCTTCCGGCCGGTCAGCAGGTGCTGACGGTTTGGGACGACGGCAGCAACTACAACCTCAACTATATGACGTTCGCGGCGCAGCAGTCCGTACCGCCGGCTCCGACAAACCTGACCGCGACAGCCGGCAACGCCCAGGTTTCGCTTTCCTGGTCGCCGAGCAGCGGTGCGACGTCGTATAGCCTTTATCGCAGTACAGCGGCGGGAGGCGAGGGCACGACGGCGGTCGCGACAAACATCACCTCGCCCTACAACAACACGGGGTTGACCAACGGCACGAAGTACTGGTTCACCGTAAGGGCGATCAACGCTGCCGGAAGTTCGGCCCCGTCGAATGAGGCGTCGGCTACTCCGGTTGCCGCGGGCGAAGGTCCATTCGGTGGTACAGCGGCCGCGATCCCCGGCACTGTCCAGAGCGAGAACTACGACACTGGCGGCGAAGGCGTGGCTTACCACGACGCTGAGGTGGCGAACCAGGGCGGTCAGTACCGCACGACCGACGGCGTCGACGTCGAGACGACTTCGGATGCCGGTGGGGGCTATGACATCGGCTGGAACAACACCGGCGAGTGGCAGAGGTACACCGTCAACGTGTCGACGGCGGGCGCCTACACAGTCACGTTCCGAGTGGCGAATGGCACGACGGCCAATGGCACCTTCCACCTGCAGAACGCCGGCGGGACCAATCTGTCGGGAACGGTCACGGTGACTCCGTCCGGCGGCTGGCAGACCTGGAAGAACGTCACCGCGAATGTCACGTTGCCGGCTGGGCAACAGATCCTGCAGCTCTCGGATGACGGCGGCAACTATAACATTAACTTCATGACGTTCGCGTCGGCCGGAGGAACGGCTCCGCCCGCGCCGACGAACCTGACCGCGACCGCCGGCAATGCCCAAGTCGGGTTGACCTGGACAGGGTCGACCGGAGCGACCTCGTACACCGTGCTGCGGGGTACGGCGACCGGACAGGAAACGACTACAGTTACCTCGGGCTTGACGGGGACCTCGTACACCAATACAGGTCTGACGAACGGTACCAAGTACTTCTACACGGTTAAGGCGGTCAATGCGAACGGGACCAGTGGGGCGTCGAACGAGGCGAGCGCGACACCGGCTGGTGGTGTCGCCGGCATCGACCTGATCGTCACCAGCGTCTCCTGGTCACCGGCATCGCCGACTTCGGGGAGCCATGTGGTGTTCAGCGCGGTCGTCAAGAATCAAGGATCGGTGGCGACACCGGCGGGGACGATTGTCGGCGTGCAGTTCGCGGTCGACGGCGTCACGTCGCCGATTACATGGAGCGATACGGACACGACGTCGCTCGCCGCGGGGGCATCGGTGACGCTGACGGCCAACAGCGGAACCACCGGCAACTTCTGGACGGCGGCGAGCGGCTCGCATACGGTGCAGGCGTGGGTCGACGACGTCAACAGGATTGGCGAAAGCAACGAGAACAACAATAAGACGACGGCCACGGTGAGCGTGCCGTAGCGTTTTTCCCTCACAGGTGCGTCGTGGCGGTTTCCAATGGCTGCTGGGGCGCACCTGATTTTTCGGAATCAACTCATGAAAAAACTAATCCAAAGATGTGCTATATCTATCGCTGCTATCGCTTTACTGACAGGCACCCATAAGGCGGCGAATGCCGTCGTCGGGGCGACCGTGCCGTGGACGAGTCTGGAGGCTGAGGCGGGAACGCTTGGTGCCGGCGCGACCGTCGTCGGGCAGCAGCTTGCGCCTGACCGCTACTCGAACCCGACCCTCGAGGCGTCGGGGCACTCATATGTCCAGCTCAACCAGACCGGGCAATATGTGCAGTGGACCAACAACACCGGCCATAGCATCAACGCCATCAATATCCGCGCCTGCGTCCCTGATACGTCGGGTGGCGGCGGGCAGACCTACTCGCTGAGCATGTATGTCAACGGCACGTTCCGCCAGTCGGTCACGCTGAGCTCGAAGCAAACGTGGATTTATGAGGGCGTCAACTACCAGGGCAACGACCAGGCGCCGTCGCAGGGCAAGCCGCACGTTTTCTACGACGACATGCACACCTTCATCAGCGGCGCGGTCGTCGCCAACGGCGACACGATCCGCCTGGAGAAGGATGCCGCCGATAGCGCGTCGTTCTACTATATCGACGTCGTCGACATTGAAAGTGTCGCGGCTGCATTGACCCAGCCGGCGGGGTCGCTGTCGATTACGGACTTCGGCGCCGTCGCCAACAGCCCCGGCACGAACAACTACACGTCGATTCAGAACTGCATCAACGCCTGCCAGTCGCAGGGAAAGACGATGTGGATCCCCTCGGGAACGTTCTACTTCCAGAACCAGGGCGGCCTGAGTGCCAACGGCATTACCATCACCGGCGCGGGGCCGTGGTACAGCACGATCTACCGCAATACGACGCTGCCGTTCAACAGCGGCGGGCTTGGCGCGATCTGGAATCTGACATCGTGCCATGTGTCGAACTTCGCCAACGATTCGAATGCCACCAGCCGCGCGTCGACGGATGGCTGTGGCGGCGCGATGGACACGACGGGCACCAACTGGACGGCGGACAACATCTGGACTCAGCACGTCATGTCCGGCTTCTGGGCGTCGGGTACCGGCGGCACGATCCAGAACTGCCGGTTGACGTCGATCTGGGCGGACGGCGCGAACATCAACAATGTCAGCTTGAACAATACCGTCGGCAATAACATCACGGAGAAGAACAACTTCGTTCGCGGTACCGGCGACGACGGCATTGCCATCAACTCCGTGCATGACAACGGCGGCCCGGCCTTCACGCCGATGGCCAACTGCTCGTTCCTCAACAATACGGTCACGTGCGCCTGGGGCGGCAAGGACATCGCCATTTACGGCGGAAGCGGCCATCTCGTTCAGAACAACTATGCTGCGGACACGGCACGGTACATTGGCCTTGGCATCGGTAAGTTCGGCACCAACGGCTCGGACCTTCTTTCGGCGACCGTCACCGGCAACACTGTTGTGCGTGGCGGCGGCAACGGTTTCGAGCAGGGGCAGCCGGCCATGCACTGTGGCAACGGCGGTGACGGTCAAGGCGTCGGCATTGTCCAGAACGTCACTATCACGGGTAACACGATCATCAACTCGCTATACGACGGCATGGGCTTCTCGACCAGCTCCGGCATCGACTTTGAGACCAACACGATCCAGAATCCCGGCCGCGACGGCGTCATCATTCAGCCGCCGTTCTACCCGGCTCCGAGCGGATCGGCTACGCTTAAGTTCAACACCGTAACCGGCTTGATCCCCGGCCGAACCCAGTACCACAACAACTCCGGCGGCTATACGGTCACGGAAAACAACAATAGCTGGGACAGCACGGGCGGAGGCCCCGAGCAGCCGTACGGCGGGACGCCCTGGGCCATACCGGGCACCGTACAGAATGAGAACTACGACACCGGCGGCGAGGGCGTGGGCTATCACGACAGCGACACGACCAACAGCGGCGGTCAGTATCGTACGGATGGCGTCGATGTCGAGGGGACCAGCGACGGCGGTACCGGCTTCGATGTCGGCTTTACCAACTCGGGTGAGTGGCTGAAGTATACGGTCAATGTGGCGTCGGCGGGAACGTACACAGTCTCGTTCCGTGTGGCGAATGGCAACACGACGAGCGGCACCATCCACTTGATGAACGCGAGTGGGACTAACCTGACGGGTAGCGTCACCGTTCCGGCGACGGGCGGATGGCAGACCTGGACGACCGTCAACGCGACCGTTACTCTGCCGGCGGGGCAGCAGGTCCTGGAACTGTTTGAGGATACCGGCGGATACAACTTCAACTACATGACGTTCGCGTCAAGCGGCAACGTGGCGCCGTCGACGCCGACACTGTCGGGCACGGCGGGCAACGGATCGGTGAGCCTTTCGTGGACCACGAGCACCGGTACGCCGACTCCCACGTACACCTTGCTCCGCGGCACGACGCCGGGAGGCGAGAACACGACGGTGACCTCCGGGCTGACCAGCACGAGCTTCAGTAACACCGGCTTGACGAACGGTCAGGCGTACTACTACAAGGTCCAGGCGATCAACGTGGCCGGCACGGCGACGTCGAATGAGGTTGGACCGCTGACCCCGCAGCCGTCGCTCCCGGGCAGCACGACTCTCTCGGGCAGCGCGGGCAACACCCAGGTTACCCTGAGCTGGACTACGTCGAGCGGGGCGACCAGCTACAATATCTACCAGAACGGCACGCTGAAGACGAACACCGGCAATACCAACCTCTCGGCCAATGTCACGGGCTTGACCAATGGCACGAGCTACAACTTCACCGTCGCGGGCGTCAACAGCGCGGGAACGGGCTCGCAGTCGAACTCGGTCGCGTTGACGCCGACGTCCGGCTCGACGATGGTCCTGGGCATCGCCTGTGGCAATAGCGCGCAGTCGCCGTATGTCGCCGATGTCGACTTCAGCGGTGGGGCGGTGTCAAGCGGCACCACCACGACGATCTCGACGGCGGGTGTCACCAACCCGGCGCCGCAGTCGGTCTATCAGCACGCTCGCAAGGGCACCTGCACCTACACGATCCCCGGCCTGACGGCGGGAGCATCGTACACCGTCCGGTTGCACTTCGCCGAGTACGCCCACACGGGCACGGGACAGCGCCAGTTCAACGTGTCCATCAACGGGACGCAGGTGTTGACCAACTTCGACATCTTCGCTGCGGCGGGAGGTGAGTTCAAGGCGAATGTCCAGCAGTTCTCGGCCACGGCAAATGGCAGCGGACAGATCGTGCTTGTGTTCACGACGGTCCTCGACAACGTTCTCATCAACGGTATCGAGATCGACAGCGCGAGCGGCGGTGGGACGGCTCCCCCCGCTCCCACTGGCCTGACCGCCACTGCGGGCAACCTTCAGGTCGCCCTGAACTGGAACGCCGTAAGCGGCGCGACGTCGTACAACATTCTCCGCAGCAACTCCTCCAACACGGAGACCCAGCTCGCTACGTCGTCGACGAACAGTTTCACCAACACGGGGCTGACGAACGGGACCACCTACTTCTACAAGGTGTCGGCGGTCAACAGCTTCGGCACCTCCGGGCTGTCGAATGAGGCATCGGGGACCCCGTTCGGCGGCGTGACGGGTATCGACCTGATCGTCACAAGCATTTCCTGGACACCGACGACTCTGTCGTCGGGTGCTCACGTCATCTTCAGTTGCGTGGTTAAGAACCAGGGCTCCGTGGCGACACCGGCAGGTACGATCGTCGGCGCTCAGTTCGCTGTCGACGGTGTCACCACCCCGATCACGTGGAGCGACACGAACACGGCCTCGCTTGCGGCGGGAGCGTCGGTAACTCTGACCGCGAATAGCGGCACCGGCGGCAACAACTTCTGGACGGCGGTGAGCGGATCGCACACGGTGCAGGCGTGGGTCGACGACGTCAACCGGATCGCCGAGTCGAATGAGAATAACAATAAGACGACGGCTACGGTGAGCGTGCCGTAGGGGAGTAAGCGGGGGCCGTAGTTCGTAGGGCTCGGCCCCCTAACCCACAATCCGGGGGGACCTGACCGAGAGGTCAATTTCGCTGTCCCAGGAGTGAAGGCGTATATAACGCCTGACAGGCAGGAACCTGTTCTACGATAGTCCTCATGGATAGAATCCACCCCATTGTGAATGAAATGCGTTGGTATAGGGCGCTTGCATACTGTACGCAACCGGTCTGGGACGGCATGCCTGTCCAGGGCTACAGGCATGGCACCCGAAGCCATTTCTGAGCAGGACTTGATCAGATACATCAAAGACAACAATTAATAGCATTGTTCCTTTTGAGATAGTTCATCGCTCAATAACAGGAATCTAATCGTTTCAGGTCGAACGTCATTTGGGGCCATTGCGCGACCCAGTGTTGTAGCTGATTCGAGCAGGCCTACTTCAAGGAGAACCGGCGATCAGAGGAAGTATGAACTTACCAGTTTCCGCGGTACGCAGATATGCGAGGTCATTTGCCTCAATGGTGGCGCTCTCGACGTTGACCATTGGGACGGCGATGGCGGCTCCGACGATTTGGACGCAGCACAACGACAATTCCAGAACCGGGGCCAATACGGCCGAGACGGCGCTCACACCTGCGAATGTCAGTCCGTCGACGTTCGGCAAGCTGTACACCGTCAACCTCGACGACGAGTCCTATTCCCAACCGCTCTATGTCCCCGGCGTGGTGATTGGGGGGGTGGCGCACAATGTGGTTTATGTGACGAGCGTCAACAACAGCGTCTATGCGATCGATGCCGATTCGGGCGCGCAGCTCTGGACGGTCAATTTGTCGAATGGCGGCACCGTCCCCAATATCGGCAACATGAGCGCGCTTGGCGCTTGCGGTGGAAACTACGCAGATTTCGCGGGCAAGTTCGGCATTGTCGGAACTCCCGTCATAAGCACCACGACGAACTCGATCTACGTGATCGCCCGCACCATCGACGGCGGCACGTACAATCAGCGTCTGCACATGCTGAGCCTCGCCACCGGCGGCGAGCAGGCGGGCAGCCCGGTGGTCATTTCCGGCACGGGCAATGGGGTCAACTTCGACCCGGTCTACAACAATCAACGTACGGCGCTGGCTCTCGTCAACGGCGTCGTGTACGCCGGCTGGTCAAGTCACTGCGACAATGGCCCCTACCACGGGTTCATTATCGGCTTCAACGCCAATACCCTGGCCCGCGTCGCGGCGTGGTCGGCGACGGCGTCGAATGGCGGGCAGGCGGGGATCTGGCAGGGTGGTCAGGGCGTCACGGCGGACGGCTCGAATAACCTCTACCTGATGACCGGCAACGGAAGCTGGGACGGCGTCAACAACTTCGGCGAGAGCGCGGTCAAGCTGTCGACAGCGACGGGGCTCAACCTCACCGATTTCTTCACTCCGAATAACTGGGGATCGCTGAACGGAGCGGATGCGGACCTCGGCTCGGCCGGTCTGCTCGGAATCCCAGGCACGACTTACGTGTTCGGCGGCGGCAAGCAGGGCATGGTGTACCTGCTGAACACCGCGAACATGGGGCATGAGAACGGCACGGATCAGGTAGTTCAGGAGTTCCAGGCGACGTTCCCGTCGGGGGGCAATTCCGGCCATATCCATGGCGGTCCCGTCTACTACAATACGGGATCGGCCCAGTACGTCTACCTCTGGGGCGAGAACGACTTCCTGCGCGCGTACCAGTTCAACGGCACAAACTTCAACACGTCGGCGGTCGCGGTCAGCACAATGCGAGCCCCGGTCAGCAACTCGGGAATGCCAGGCGGGTTCCTGTCGTTGTCGTCGAATGGGGCGTCGAATGGCATCGTGTGGGCGCTCACTCCTTATAATGCGAATGCAAACAACGCCACAGTGCAGGGCATCTTGCACGCCTTCAATGCGGTCCCTAGCGGCGGTGCGTTGACGGAGCTCTGGAACAGCAAGCAGAACGCGGCGCGCGACGATTTCGGCAACTACGCCAAGTTCACCTACCCGACGGTCGCGAACGGCAAGGTCTATATCGTCACCTTCGGCAATGCGTCGGCCGGTCAGGGCACGCTCGTCGCCTACGGTCCCGTCAGCGCACCTGTCGAGGCACCATACGGCGGTACCGCCTGGGCGATCCCCGGCACCATCCAGGCAGAGAACTACGATACGGGCGGCGAAGGCATTGCGTACCATGATACCGACGTCATCAATAACGGGGGGCAATATCGGCCCAACGAGGGCGTCGACATCGAAGCCTGCTCGGACACTGGCGGCGGCTTCAACGTCGGCTGGACCAACACCGGCGAGTACCTGAAGTACATGGTCAACGTGGCTTCATCGGCCACCTACACCGTCGCCATCCGTGTCGCGTCCGGGTCGACCGGCGGAACCTTCCACATTGAGAACGAATCCGGCACGAACCTCTCGGGAACCATCAGCGTGGGTGGCACCGGCGGCTGGCAGACCTGGATCACAGCCAACGCTAACGTCGCCTTGACGTCCGGGGCGCACACGCTGAAGATCGTCTTCGACAATGCCGCGGGCAGCATAAACGTCAACTCGCTGACGTTCACCGGCGGCGGCACGCTGCCCTCGGCACCGTCGAACTTGCAGGCGACCGGCACGAGCGGTCAAGTGGCTCTTAGCTGGACGAACGGCTCCGGGTCGACATCGGTCAACGTCTATCGCGGCACGGCTTCCGGCGGGGAAAGCGCGACACCCATCGCGACCAACCAGACGGGCACGACTTACAACGACACAGCCGTGACTAACGGCACCACCTACTGGTATAAGGTCAAGGCGGTCAATGCTTCGGGGTCTAGCGGCTACTCAAATGAAGCCAGCGCCACCCCGCAGGCCGGCGCGGAAGCTCCGTACCTCGGCACTGCTTGGGCCGTCCCCGGCACCGTGCAGTCCGAGAACTATGACACCGGCGGCGAATCTGTGGCCTATCACGACAGCGACACAGTCAACAGCGGCGGGGCGTACCGCACGGACGGTGTCGACGTCGAGGCCTGCACGGACACGGGCGGCGGCTACAACGTCGGGTACACCAACGCCGGCGAGTACATGAAGTACACAGTCAACGTGGCGACCGCGGGTACCTACACCGTTACATTCCGCGTTGCGAACGGCACGACTGGGAACGGCAGTTTCCACCTGCAGAACGCGGGCGGGACAAACCTCTCGGGCGCGGTCACGGTGGTACCGTCGGGCGGCTGGCAGACCTGGGCTTCGGTCACGGCCAATGTCACGCTGCCGGCGGGTCTGCAGATCCTGACGTTGTTTGAGGACACGGCCAATTTCAACATCAACTATATGACCTTTGCCACCTCCGGCGGCACGCTTCCGGGCGCACCCTCGAACCTGGGCGCGACAGGCAGCAACACTAAGGTCGCCTTGACCTGGACCGCGGGCTCGGGTTCGACTGGTACCAACATCTACCGCGGTACGGCGCAGGGCGCTGAGGGCACGACCCCGATCGCCAGCAATCAGGCAGGCACCTCCTACAATGACACCGCCGTGACCAACGGCACCACCTACTGGTACAAGGTGAAGTCGGTGAACTCGACGGGTACCAGCGGCTTCTCCAACGAAGTCTCCGCCACTCCTCAGGGGACAACCGGCGAGGCTCCGTATCTCGGTACGCCGTGGGCGATCCCCGGCACCGTTCAGTCGGAGAACTTCGACACCGGCGGGGAGGGCGTTGCCTACCACGACAATGAGGCCGCCAACCAGGGCGGACAGTACCGCACGACCGAGGGCGTCGACATCGAGGCCTGCACGGACACGGGCGGCGGCTATAACGTCGGCTGGACGAATGCCGGCGAGTATATGAAGTACACGGTCAACGTGGCGACGGCGGGAACCTACACGGTGACCTTCCGCGTGGCCAACGGCAATGCCGCGAACGGCAGCTTCCACCTGCAAAATGCGGCGGGGACAAACCTGAGCGGCGCCGTCACGGTCGCTCCGACGGGCGGCTGGCAGACCTGGGCATCGGTCACGGCCAATGTCACGCTGCCGGCGGGTCAGCAGATCCTCACGCTCTTTGAGGATGCGGCTAACTTCAACGTCAACTCGATGGCGTTCGCTGCGGCTGCGGGCGGCCAGCCCGACTTGATTGTCACCAGTATCGGATGGACGCCCGCGAGCCCTGCTTCCGGCAACCAGGTCGTGTTCAACTGCGTGATCAAGAACCAGGGCACGGGGGCGACCCCGGCTGGCGTGATCCATGGCGTTCAGTTCGCTGTCGACGGATCGACGACCACGAACTGGTCCGACAACGACACTGCTTCCCTGGCAGCGGGGGCATCGATTACGTTGACGGCGACCGGTGGCGTCAACGGGGTCAACTACTGGCCGGCGACGTCGGGGGCGCACAGTGTGCAAGCCTGGGTCGACGATGTCAATCGCATTGCGGAGTCGAATGAGAATAACAACAAACTCACGGCGAACTTGACGGTGCCGTAGGAACCCACCCCGGCTCGCTGGGGCTCGCCACCCCTCCCGAAGCGGGAGGGGGAAGAGATTCAGACGATAGGCCGCGCCGGCTCACTTGCCGGCGCGGCGGTTCCGGGCAGTCTATTGAACGACGCACGACGGGGACACCCGACGTTCCGCGGGGTATGAAACCCGCGGCTAAATGGCCTTCGGCCGTTATGGTGGCGATGGCGCTTGCGCTGTAACGTGACCGGTCTGGCGTCGCATGTTCATCCAGGGCTATGAACATGGCACCCGGCGTTCTACGCTGTGACGGGTGGGACGCCCATCGTACGATTGAATTTGATGAGCCTGGAGCAAAATGTATGAACAAGCTACTTAAAATAAACGCAAGTATATTTGCTACAATTGCAATATTGTCAACCGGAGCGCGCGCTGCCACCCAGGCCTTCAATACGAGCACAGGGGCGATGGACGTCAACTATGCCGGTTACTTGTCGCGCAACGATGTCGTTTTTAATGCGCCCATTACCAATCCCGTCAATGCGTCGCAGGTTGGTAACGGCCGCCTTGGAATGATGGTCTGGAACGCGAGCGGGTTGACGGCGCAGATCTCGGGCATCGACACTTCGGAGCAGAGCTCTTTCTCGGCGGGACAAATTCACTTTCAGACCACCCCCAGCATCGACACCGGCTACACCCATTTCCAGCAGCGGCAGTCGCTGTACAACGGGACTGTCACGACCACCTACGACGGCAACCGCACGATCACGGTCTTCGGATCGCCGAACTCCGAGGTGATGGCGATCCACGTCGACGACAGCCGCACGGGTGTCACGAGCGGGACGTTCGACCTGAGCCTGTGGAATGTCAGTGCGGAGCCGAACAATGCGCAGGTGGCCAACATGGCGACCTGGCAGACGGTGTCGACGTACAACGACGGCACGGTCATCGGCCTCAGCCGGGGCCAAGCCGACCCGGACAACTTCGGCTACACTCTCGCTGCTACCGTCCAGGGTGCCAGCTTTACGACGCAGACCGTCAACGGCACCGACGTCCGCCTGAACATCACACCGTCGTCGAGCTATACGATTTGGATCTCCTGCGCGAGCCGCCTCAACGCGCCGAGCCACGACTCGGTGACGCAGGCGCGCAATCTGCTGTCGGGGGTGGAGAGCACGGGTTATTCGTCGACGCTGTCGAGCTTCCAGAACTGGTGGCATAGCTTCTGGGGCAAGTCGTTTGTGCAGTACTCGAACTCGAACGGCACCGCCGACTACCTCGAGAACATGTACTATCTGTACAGCTACATCCTCAGCTGTGGGTCGTACGGCAACTATCCGCTCCACTTTGTCAACGGCGATTTTGCATCGAACCAGGACAATAGCGACACCCAACCCAAATGGCCCTATGCCTACTGGTACTGGAACGAGCGCGATTGCTACAACTGGTGCTACGCGTCGAATCACCCCGAAATCATGCTCCCGCTGAATAACCTGTACAGCCGGAATACCAGCGCTCTTCAATCCTTCACGAGTTCGCGGTTCGGCTTCTCCGGTATCTGGGTTCCGGAGACCATGGGTTGGAACGGCAACGCGAACAACACGATGAACAGCACGTACGTGAAAGACATCTATACGTCGGCCACTGAAGTCGCGCAGAACATGTACAACTACTACTTGTACACGGGCGACCAGAACTACCTGGCGAACACCGCGTATCCGTTTATGCGACAGGTGGCGATTTTCTACCAGAACAAGCTCGCGGTGAACGGCAGCGGCAAGTACTGGATCAGTCTCGGCAACTCTCACGAGACCTACTGGGACGTCGCCGACCCGATCACCGACCAGGCGGCGGTCCGCAGTCTGTTCCCGGAGATCATCAAGTCGGCGCAGCTTCTTGGACAGGATTCGGGGTTGGTTCCCCAGTGGCAGAATATCGTCAACAACATGGCCCCGATGCCTACCGACGGCAGCCAGTACCTGCCGATGGACGCCCCGGTGGCGTCGACGCACAACAACGAGAACGTGGTGATGGAGTTGCTGTGGCCGTATGCCATCACCGGTGTCGGTGCGCCGGACTACAACCTCGCTTTGACCGCTTGGAATAATCGACCATTCCCGTACGGCAATGTCTGGTCACCCGACGCCATTCAGGCCGCTCGTCTCGGTCTTGGCGACGCCAACTACCAGGGCATGCAGAAGATGCTGCAGATCTACCAGAACTATCCGAATGGGTTTACCAATAACAGCAACGGCATGTTCGAGTACCAGGGTGTCCATCTCGCGGCGATGAATGAAGGGCTGATGCAGAGCCAAAACGGCGTCATCCGCGTCTTCCCGTCGATCCCTAGCGACACCACGTTCGTCAGCAGCTTCACCCTGGCCGCGACCGGCGGCTTCCTCGTTAGCTCGGAGCGTGACAGCGGCGGCATCAAGTATGTCGGCATCAAGAGTGTGCTGGGGAACACGGCGACCGTCGTCAATCCGTGGGGCGCACAGCAGGTCGATGTGCGCAATATGTCGACGAACGCCGTCGTGACGACGACGTCGAGTAGCCAGTTCAGCTTCGCGACTACCGCCGGCACGGTCTATGTGATCGAGCGGACGTCGAACCTCTTCAGTTCTTACAGCCATGTGCAGTTGACCGCCTCGCAGAATAACGGTCAGAAGACGATGGGGACCAACGTGATCGGTGCGGGTTCGGCGGGGGCAAGTGAGGGGCCGTTCAACGGTACGCCAGCGTCGATACCCGGGACGGTCCAGGCGGAGAACTACGACACTGGGGGCGTCGGCGTGGCGTATAGCGTCGGCTCCGTCAACGGGAATGGGACCGCGTACAGAAGCGATGGTGTCGACCTCGAGTCGACCTCCGACATTGGCGGCGGCTATGACATGGGGTGGACATCGACGGGGCAGTGGTTCAAGTACACGGTCAATGTGGCGTCGGCGGGGACCTATCAGGTCAGCTTCCGGTACGCCGCGCCGAATGCTGTCACCGATGCGTTCCACATCTCGAATTCGAGCGGGGCCAACCTGAGCGGCAATGTGAATTTGCCGACCAGTACCGGATGGCAGACTTGGGGAACCGTGACCGCCAACGTCACCTTGCCGGCGGGTCAGCAGATCCTCACGGTCAATCAGGACAACGGCGGCTGGAATGTCAATTCCCTGACGTTCGCGTCGACGGGGTCGTCCGAAGCGCCTTACCTGGGCACGCCGTGGGCCATCCCGGGGACGGTGCAGGGTGAGAACTATGACACCGGCGGCGAAGGCGTCGCGTATCACGATGCCGAGGCGGCCAATCAGGGCGGTCAGTACCGCACGAGTGAGGGCGTCGACGTCGAGACCTGCTCCGATACCGGTGGCGGTTTCGACGAAGGCTGGAATAGTGGCGGCGAATGGCAGAGGTACACGGTCAACGTGTCGACGGCAGGTACGTACACGGTCACGTTCCGCGTCGCTAATGGGACGACCGGCAACGGCACTTTGCACCTACAGAACGCGAGTGGCACCAACTTGTCGGGGGCGGTCACGGTCGCGCCGACCGGCGGCTGGCAGACCTGGGCGAATGTTACCGCGAATGTCACGCTGCCGTCGGGTCAACAGATCCTGACGGTTTGGGACGATGGCGGCAACTACAACCTCAACTATATGACGTTCGCGTCGCAGGGTGGGGCGCCACCTGCCGCGCCGACGGGGCTGACCGCGACGGCCGGCAATGCTTCCGTTTCACTGTCGTG
>Ga0207705_10001663_pt1 | contig 17676 bp, 14 predicted proteins | sample KBSC13metaG_FD_184314 | JGI IMG/M metagenome (GOLD analysis project Ga0207705, IMG submission 184314) | Corn rhizosphere microbial communities from Kellogg Biological Station, Michigan, USA - KBS C1-3 metaG (SPAdes) (version 2) | ecosystem: Host-associated > Plants > Roots > Rhizosphere > Soil ...
TACTGCGTGGGATAAATGAATTCCCGGGTAATGTGAACACTGGCAGCCTGCCCACTGCGGGTAACCACGGAAGGTTGGGAAAGCAAATCGACTCCCTTTTTCTGATCCAGCCCGCGCATCATCACCTGAACGACCGAACTCTTTATGTAACCATTGATGCCGAAAACACCTGGCGCGCGTGTATTGCTCCCAGCAGTACGCTTGTTGTTATTCGCAATCAGGGCATCGATGGAATCGCCTTCAATCGCCGAGTCTCCACTTCGATTTCCAGAAGTAATGGGATGCTGATCTCCAACCGTCACTCCAGCCGGAGCAACAATATCGGCCAGACTAGCACCGTTACCTATGGAGCCGCCCGTGAGATTCAGCAGTTGCGCCCCCGGCATGAAAGAAGAAGCACCAGCGAAGCCAAAATCCCTGAGCATCCAGTCGAAGCCCAACTCCTTCAAGGTGGTTTCCTGAGTTTTGATCATCGTGACCCGCACCGCCACTGCCACGGGTTCAGATTGGGATAATGTGCTGACGATTTGGTCAATCTGATCCAGATTGACAGCAGTATTGGTGACCCGGAGGGTGCTGTTTGCAGGAGTGTAGCTGGCAGAGGCACCTGCTGGAAAAGTAACACCTTGGCTAATCAGCGCCTCTTGTGCACTGAGCTTCTTTGCCAGCAATCCACTGTCATTCTTTTTTTCAGCGAATGGATCAGCGGCGGCGGAAGAGGGTGCTGCCCCACTGCTGAGAGTCGTTACAAAGTCTGGAGGCACCCGGAAGGTGCGTGTGATCAGCGCATCCGAGGTGGATCCGGCGGGAGAGATGATGACCGAATAGTCATCTGTGGAAAAAGACGTCTGCGTATCCTGGGTGATGTAACGGAGAACCTGGCTCAGAGGCACTTGGTTGAGACGCAGATCAAAGCGGCGGCTGTTGATCTTCGCTACCACCTCTGGGGAAGCATTCCCCATGTTGAGAGTGATGTTTACACCCTTCTTGGCAGGATCCAGCTCCAGCTTGTCATTTTCCCGAGCCTTCACACGGAGAAACTCCACCGCTTCAGCGAGGGATGTCTGCTCCATGATCACGCTTGGAATGATGATCCGGTCCAGGCGGGCGGAAAGAGGAATTGCATCCTGGATCACTCCATCCGGATTGCCCAGTTGGGGAATCTGCTCTGCTGGAGTAACCGGAAGTTCCCACTGTTTATCCACCTCTGCCAACAGGGAGGCCCGGCCTTCATCACTGGCTGCCTTGTAATAATTGCTCCGTGCAGCGGCCACCCGCTCCATTCCTCGGCGGGCGGCACTGTTGTAGGCATCGATCTGCAGGACTTTTTCGTAGTGTGCTTTTGCTTCGTCGAAATTTCCCAGATTGAATGCGCCATCTGCGGTATAGAGTTCCCGCCGGACCTCATCCACGTTTTGGCCATGTTCTGCCGTAAGGGCAGGATTGATACGAATGGGATCATCCAGTTGAGTGCGGTAGGCGATGGCAGTTGGGTCACCCGGAGCGCCTATGTCTGCGATCACCTTATCCATCAGCGCCTTACCCCCGGGAAGATCACCCTTCCGGACCATGGCGCGCGCATCTTCCACCGCAGCCTGAACATAACGCTGTGTGGCAGCATCTCGAAGTTCCACGTGATTCTCACCTGTAGGAATCATTTCCCGGGCACCGGAATACGCCTGCACCGCATCATGATAACGCCCGGCATTATACGCCTCATCACCCTTTGTCAGCAGCTCGCGGGCTTCTGTAATGGAGACGGCTGTGGAAGCCATCTTGGGAGATGAGGGCTCGCCTGCCAGGAGTGGCGTAACGAGGCAGGCGGTAGCCAGCAGAACTGCGCGGCTACGCGTAGAGAGAGGTGTGGGTTTTAAAGACTCCATGCGAAGGTTTTGCGAAGCTATAAAGAGGAGTGACACAGAGCGTAAGCCCAAAATGCCGGAAATTTCATCTTTGCCAAGGCTGGCCCACTTCAGCATCTTTCAAATGACGCCCAGAAACTCTCTGGCTTGAGCTGCATCCTTAGCTATCTGCTCCCTCAAAAGCTCAAAGGACTCAAATTTCATTTCTGCCCGAATGTATTTGCGCAGTTCAATATCGAGTTCCAAGCCATAAAGGTTTTCATTGAAATCAAAGAGGTGAACTTCCAAAAGGCGCCCCTGCCCTTGTACGGTGGGTCTTATTCCCAGATTCGCGACAGAGGGAAAGCTTCTGCCATCCGGCAGGTGAGCAATCACAGCCCACACTCCATCTGGCGGGAGTTGTGCCTCTCCTGTATCCAGATTTGCCGTAGGAAATCCGATGGTTCTGCCCAGTTGTTTTCCGACAATCACCTTGGCACTCAGTGAATAAGGGCGCCCCAGCATGCGGGCGGAGTCTTCCAGATTACCATCCCGGATCGCTTGGCGGATGCGAGTGCTGCTGATGCGATCTCCGTCCAGCATGACGGGAGCCACGGCCTCCAAAGTGAATCCACGGCTGGCGGCCTCACCTTGCAGGAACGGCAGATCTCCACTGCGATTGTGGCCAAAGCGCCAATCCTCACCCACCGCGATGGTTCGCACTGGGGAGGCAAACAAATGCTCAAGAAACTCCGACGCCTCCATTTGGGAAAATTTTACGTCGAAATGAAGTGGGACAAACAGTTCCACACCCAGATCAGCAACGATGCGGGCCTTGTGATCAAGCGTGGCCAAAAGCGCAGTCGGAGCTTTCGCCGGAGCTATCACCCGGATGGGATGGGGATCAAACGTCAACATTCCAGCCAAGCCACCCTCCCGCTTTGCTGCAGCCACTGCCCGTGCGATCACCGCCTGATGGCCAACATGTACGCCGTCGAAGACTCCCAGCGCCAGATGCAAAGGCTGGCCAAGTGCGGAGAGATCTTCGAGGCGGTTACAAATCAACACAGGCTTGGGAATAGCGGCTCAGCCTCAGTGATTCAAGCTCCGCGCATCAGCGAAATTTCCGCGAGGGAAATCAGTGCCTTGTAAAGATCCTCACGTGGAGCGGTCTTCAGGTCTGCCACAGTGACGGCCCGGTCCAGGGTAAACTTTCCAGAACGCGTGCGCCGCAGGGCACTGAGATGGGCACCACAACCCAGACGCTCACCAATGTCATTCGCATAGGTGCGAACGTAAAAACCCTTCGAGCAATTCACTGTGAAATCCACTTCCGGCAGCTCGATGCGGGTAAGATCATAAGAGGTGACGTAAATCGGGCGGGGCGTCCGCTCGATCACCTGACCCTTGCGGGCCAATTTGTAAAGGGGCACGCCGTCTTTCTTAATGGCGGAAACCATGGGAGGAATCTGATCGAATGCGCCCTTATAGGCCTCGAATGCTTCTGTGATCTGCTCTTTGGAAAAATCCGGCACTTCCCGCGTTTCCAGCACCTCACCCTGGCGATCCTGAGTGCTGGTAGTGGCACCTAGCGTGAGCGTGCCTTCGTATTCCTTATCCTCACTCATGAGAAGATCCTGAATTTTCGTGGCACGTCCGATTACCAGCATCAGCAGGCCGGTAGCCATCGGGTCCAAGGTCCCGCAATGCCCGATCTTCTTGGTGTTCAATGCGCGGCGGGCGATTGCCACCACATCATGGGAAGTCATGTCTGGTGCCTTGTCGATCAGCAGAACGCCGCTTGGGCCGTTGGAATCCATCGGGTTGTTACTCATGGGAAAATGGGGAAAAATAAAAAATTAAATGCCTGCTTCGGCAATGCGACGGTGGATCGCAGCAAGAACGAGTTGCTTCGCCTCCTCCAGTGGTCCCGCCATGCGGATACCTGCTGCGAGGGTGTGGCCACCGCCACCGAACTCCGTGGCGATCTGGCAGACATCCAAGCGACGATCCTTGGAACGCATGGAAATCCGGATCTTTCCATCCGGCAGCTCTTCAAAGAACACAGCAAGCAGCACCCCGCGAATCGCCCGGATGATATCGATCAGGCCTTCGCTGTCTTCAGGGCGAAGTTGGAGATCAATACGGGTCTGATCCCGCATTTCCCAACTGGCGACGACTCCAGTATCAGAAACCTCCAGCGTATTAAGCAAGGCCCGCATCAGACCTACGCGGCGATACGGGTGACTGTCGTAAATATCGGAATTGATTTGGCCCACATTCAAGCCACGGCGGATGAGATCCGCCCCCATGTCATACGTTTCTGCTGTGGTGGACGGGTATTGGAAGGAGCCCGTGTCCGTGGACACCGCCACATAAATGGCATCGCGGCTTTCGGCAGGAAGCGGAAGGCCCAGAGCGAGGATCAGCTTGTAAAGAATCTGGCCGGTGGCAGGACTGGTGGAATCGATGAGATTCAGATCACCGTATCTCGGATTGGAAATGTGGTGATCGATGTTGAGCCACAGCTTAGCCTTGGAAGCGGCGTTCAGCGCATGGTCACCCAAGCGAGGCTTGGTGGCAGTATCCAAAGCGATGGCCACTTCCACATCCAGAGGCTCCGCAGGCGGAGTTTCGATCAACTCGGATCCTGCCATGAAAGCCAAACTTTCCGGCAGGCCATCCTCATTGATCAGGCGGACTTTTTTACCCGCAGCGATCAATGCGTATCCCAGTGCAAGTTGGGAGCCGATGGCATCCCCATCCGGTCGAATGTGGCTGATGAGCACAAAGGACTCATGATTCTTCAACACTTCACCGATTTCTTCGATGGTGGCATTGGCAATGGATGGGGCTGGATCGCTCATGGGCTGGAACCGCGTCGCGGGGCGCGGATTCTCCCTGCGAATGACGATGGCGCAAGAATAAAGCCCTACGGGGAAAATCCGGCCTGAGATCGATCCAACGTTTGATGCTCATCGGACTTGTGTCTTCTGCCTGCTCACGGCAAAACCATGCCGCGAATGGCTTTTCCAGAAGGATTTATATTCGGCGCGGCCAATGCGGACCATCAGGTGGAAGCACACGATCCCGCACGGGAAGATGTGTGGGACATCTGGGAACGCTGCCAAGGACTGACCAAACGTGGGCGGGCTACGGATTTCTGGAATCGCTATGAGGAAGACATCGCCGCCACTGCAGCACTGGGTTGCAAGCTGTTCCGCTTTTCCATCGCGTGGGCGCGCGTCCAACCGGAGCGGGATCATTTCGATGATGAGGCGCTGGCCCACTACCGCAAGGTGGCGGAAACCATTCGCGCCCATGGCATGCAGGTAATGGTCACCCTGCATCATTTTGTCTGGCCGGTGTGGCTGGAGCGGGATTGTGGAGGAATGATCGGAAAGCGATTTCCGGATCTCTTCGCCCAATACGCTGAAATGGTGGCGCGAGAACTGGGAGACCTCGTCGATTTCTGGATCACCTTCAATGAGCCCAGCCAGCTCACTTTTGGATACATCAAGCCGTGGTGGCAGAACCGTTATTACATGCCGCCGGGTCTGCCCCGTGGTGCGGATGCAGATGTGGAGGCAGAGGCCGTAGGCAAGCTGGTGCCGAATCTTTTCCGCGCTCATGCCCGTGCCCGGTTGAAAATCAAGGCGCTGAATCCGGCAGCCAAGGTGGGCACCAATCCTCTGGTCACAGGTTTTCCCTCGTGGCTCCAAATGCTGATGGACTGGGGTGCCTGCCATCGGGGGCTCTCGGAAGCTCTTTTCAAATTCACTGTCCAACGGGCGCTCGTCAGTGAGAACGGCAAGGTAGATTTCGTCATTGGCGGGGTGACGGCGGGCGATCAAAGCCAGATCGAACTCAGCGATCCGTATCTGCGGACCAGCAAGGCCGTATTGGTCCGGAATGATTACTCAGGAGAAAAACTGGAATCGCTGGAGGGACAGCTCGTCGGTGTGATCGGCATCGGCAACCAGCCGGATTCCTGGAAACGCGATCTGCCGGACAATTGCCGGAAGAAAATCTTTTCAAATTACAATGTGGCCCGTGATGAACTGGCCAGCGGCCAACTGGATGCACTCTATGGAGATGCCTTTTTCCTGCTGCCGGAACATTTTGTCGCTACGGGAAAACTCCGCTTTCTCGTCACTGGTTTGAGTGATGAGGCTTATGCGGTCGCCGCCCCCCACGGCCACACTCAACTGCTCAGCCGGGTAAACCGGGCGATAGAAAGCTTTCATAACAAGACTCTCGATAACGAAAGTATCCCATGGATTACGCCCGCAGAGGCGGTGGCCAAGGAGGCCCAGCGCCCGGTGTCCCTGCATGAATTATGGCTGGGCGAAGATGGAGCCCGCGACAACTTTGCGGAAAAACGTGACCTCCGCCGCATCCGCAGGCGGGGCAAGATACGGATTGGCATTCGGACGGATGCTCCAGGCCTTTCCGGGGACTGCTGTGAGGAAGGGCTGGAAATCAAGCTCGCCCGCCAGATCGCGCGCCACCTTTTGGGCAGCGACCAAGCGGTGGAGATTGTCCCCATCGAGCCGAGCAGCCGTCTGAAAGTCCTGCAGACCAAATCCAGTTGGCTCAACTGGGCATGGCGTTTCTGGGGAACCATCAGCCTGATCGCGAATGCAAACTGGTGGTATCTGGGCACTTCCGGCCGCCTGCCGGAAGAACTCTGCCCTCAGGAAGCCATTGGCTCGCAGGACTTTGTGGGCCTGGACTATTACTGGGGCCTGCCTACTCACAAACTACAGAAATTCCGCTCCCTGGAAGACGCTGCCCATGGCCGTTTTCTCCAGGCTCCGGTGTGGCCGCGGGGTCTCTATCACGCACTTCGCCGTTTTCACCGCTGGTTTCCGGGACAGGAAATTTTCATCGTGGAAAATGGCAGCGTGCCTGTGGCAAACCATGTTTCCCGCAGTGACTACCTGCGCATGCATCTGGCGGAAGTTGAAAAAGCCATTCGCAAAGGCGTGCCCGTCACAGGCTACAATTTGTGGTCCATTACCTCCAACCGCGAGTGGGGACATCCCTTCGATCCAAATACCGATTTCGGCCTATATTTCGTGGATCTGGACAAGGACCCCACGCTCGCCCGCGTCGCCACGCCGGAAGTGGAGCTTTACCAAAGGATCATCCGGGATGGCACTGTGAACCCAGAGATTCACGAATCTTAATTGCAGATGGGTAGGTGGTGCGGATAGCTTTCCTCATGAAGATAGCCGCCACGGGCAAGGAACTTCGGAAGCTACTAGCAGGAACGAAATCGAAAATCGGCCCACGCGTTTTGGTACCTACCATGGGCGCGCTGCATGCGGGACACCTGGCCCTGATGGCGAAGGCCCGCGAGATCGCTGGCGCAGAGGGCACAGTGGTGGTTTCGATTTTCGTCAATCCGATCCAGTTCAACCGAGCGGATGATCTGGCTGCTTATCCCCGGCCCATGGAAGCCGATCTGGCGGCATGCCAAACAGCCGGAGTGGATGTGGTATTTACTCCAGAAGCAGCCTCCATGTATTTCCCGGATCGCTCCATCACCGTGACGGAAAACCTACTTTCCCAAGAGCTCTGTGGGGCCACCCGCCCGGGCCACTTCGATGGTGTGTGCACCGTCGTTCTGAAGCTATTTCTCCTTACGGGGTGTGATGCTGCAATCTTCGGCGAAAAAGATGCGCAACAGTTGGCCATTATCCGCCGGATGGTCCGGGACCTGGATGTTCAGGTGGAAATTATCGGCCACCCTACCATCCGGGAGCAGGATGGGCTGGCGATGTCATCCCGCAATGTCCGGCTCACCCCAGCCCAGCGGGCCGATGCGCCAAAGATCCACCAAGCCCTCCAAGCGGCTAAAAATTCCGGCAGCAGAGACGCTTTAGAAATCCTACGGATCGCGCGAAAGGGATTGGAATCCTCCGGAATTGATAGGACCGATTACCTGTCTCTGGTGGATGCAGAAACACTGCAGCCGATCACAAGCGTGCAAGGGCCTGCTCTACTGGCGACCGCCGTATTTTATGGCGAAATACGATTGATCGACCACGTGACCCTATAAATGAACAGCGGGTGAGGACCTTTGGAGATCCTCACCCACCGTTGCACATTTTCCCCCCTTACGTTTCCGAGATAATTTACCGGCACCGATGCGACCTCCCCCCGGATGTCGTATTTAGCCTGATGGTAGATCAGTCTCTTCAACTGAGAATATGTCCCAAAAGATTTTCAGTTCACCTAAGCTGGCTGTCGTCTTTCGTTGGATATACGATGCCCCGGAAATTTCATTTTTGGAAGCTGTTTAGCTCCCCGTTCCCGGCCAGTTGCGCCCGAAAGCGGACTTCATCGGGTGGTGGTTTGTAGTGTTTCCAGCAAATGTTTTTTCAGTGTTTCCCACCGCCATGGATGGCCATTCAGGAAAAACGATTGGGAAACGCGCAGAACAATCTGGGCATAGCTATTGAGGGGAAATTTATCCTCCATCGATGCGGGAAGCGCAGCGGCGGCAGTTCCAGCGAGATGGCTTACGGCCAGACCTCCTTCTAGAAGTCGGGTATTCCATGCGTCTGCAATTTCCCTGGCTTTGGTCGCCTTGGCAGAGGTTTCTAAAACCACTGTACCATCCATTTCAGGATCGGTATGAATCAGCACATGCACCACGGTATCGTGGCGGCGCAGATCTTCCGTTACCCGCTGCTCCAGTAGGTTTTGGTAAGAACGACGATGTCGATCCATGAGCTTGGATTTCACCGGATCCGGTAATTGAAGGGAAATGGAACTCCAACATTCTTCCCCTTCCTTTTCCAGATTCACCAGCAGCCGCGTAACATCTCCGTGAACGAGAGGAGAGCGGAAGCGCATGGCAAACCCCTGGGCCAGATTAAGGGCCCCAGGCTCCCAACCTGCTGTAGAAGTCACCAGATCTTCCAGACCTCGAAAAAGTTCGCGATTGGCTTCTGGAACGGCGCAAGTTGCATTCTCGCAACTGAAAAGATAAGCAGTCATGGGAGCAGGGCTCTGTTAAAAACGCAGGATGCACCCTGATCCGCCAAGCACAATTTCAAACAAGTTATCGAAACGGGCGAAAACACGACGAGCATACGTGCCTGGTTTTAAGGAACAGGAATTGAAGCAGCCTTTCGGTTAAACTTTACGAGGTCTGGATGCCATGATGAGACGGAGCAGAACGATGGGCGCCGCCGCGATGGCAAATGCTGCCACCGCTGTTTTGATGCCAGGATAAACACGTGCCTTATCTCGATCCAGTGCAGCCAGCGATTCCATCACCACCTGTTGCTTGGGGACATAAAACCACTGCTTCACGGATTCAGCAGCAGCATTGTCTTCCCGGCGTGCCACCGCGCCAAATTCCGTTTTCACCGGCCCTGGGCAAACTGCTAGAACAGAAATGGCATGCTCCCGTAGCTCGATGCGCAATGACTCGGAAAAACTGGTGACGTAGGCCTTGGTAGCGGCATACACGGCAAAGTCCGGGATGGGTAGAATACTGGCCAGCGAACTGACATTGATGATTGCCCCCTCGCTACGGCGGATCATGTGCGGCAGCAATGCGTGGGTGAGATGTGTGAGAGCCTCCACATTAACACGCAGCATGGCCTCAATTTTCCGCCAATCGGAGGAAGCGAACTCACCATAATCCCCCATACCCGCATTATTGATCAATAAGTCAGGAATAAAACCCGACTCGATCAGAGCATCCGCCAGCACCTGACGATCATCTGCCTCGGTAAGGTCTGCGGCATAGACAACCACCGCAACATTCGGGTGGGCCGCACGGATCCGGCTCGCGAGTTCTTCCAAACGGGACTCGCGTCGCGCCACAAGAACGAGCTTGCCGACTCGTGGCGCGATTTGAAGAGCAAACTCTTCGCCCAGGCCAGCGGAAGCTCCGGTGACGAGGGCGCAGGAAAAATAGGAAAAATCCGGCATGGCGCAGTGATACGCCATTCTACCGAATTAGGCCAACTGAGTTTCGCCAGAAGCGTTTTGTGTGACTTGGGCGATACGAAGCGGGAGGCGGACAAGAACTTCCTCATCGCAACCGATATCGATGGAGTAGATACCAGCGGTTTCAAAGCGGAGGCCTTGAAGGTTCAGAATGATGTTACGGGTCAGGAAAGGAACGCCCTTTGGAAGTTGGACTTCGAACTCAGGCTGGATCGGCATGTTGTTCGGGTCGAGGGACTCACCATCCTCATTGATGATGTTGATGGAAAGCTTGTGACGGCCTGTGTCTTCTGGGGTGAAGCAGAAACGCAGTGCGAGAGCGCAGGAAGGATGCACGACAGGAACGGCACGTGCGGCAAGAGTGTCGAATGTTCCATTGATGACGAGCTTGCCATTGTAGTCGGCTGCGAAGTCACAAAGCGTGGCGATTTGAATGTCCATGTATCGAATGGTGGGATGGATTTATAAGATGCTCCTACGGCTTTTACCGCAGGTTGGTATTTCTGTGAAGGTATCGTGGCGTGGCGTAAAGGAGAAACCATCAGGAAGCGGCCGAAGAATTTTCAAGGCTCTTCAACATTCTGATCTATCACCTCTCCCTCCCGGACCGGAATGGCGCGCACGGGACGTTTTTCCTCACGCTCAGATGGATCAAGAGGACGAATATCCTCGCTGCTATCCATTTCTTCAACGGGTTGGGCCTTGAGAGTTCCTTCTTCGGCAGGGCTTTCATCGCCCGGCTCTGCAGTTTCTGCGGGAGATCCGTCTTCGGGAACAGCAGTCGCCTTAGGGGCCTCCCCTTCGGCAGCGGGATTCTCTTCATCCACTACGACGAGTGCTTTTTTGGGCGGCTCGATGATCTCCTTGATATCGTCCTTCAAAGGCTCGAAAAAGTTCCGCACCATGGGTGCAGCCATGCGGCCACCGGAAACAGTTTCGCCAGGCCGGCCTTCGTAAAGCACTGCAAATGCGTAGCGCGGATTGTCATGTGGCAGGAATCCAGCAAACCACGCAAGACGCTGTTCCTTGGACGGCGGTCCCCACTGGGCTGTGCCGGTTTTTCCACAGAGGGTGGTGTAGCTCAGGCCTGCGCCTTTTCCGGTGCCGTAGGGCTTCTCCACCACATCATTCATGCCATCCCGCACAACTTCGACGGCTTTCGGATCCAGTCCCAGCCAGTTTTTTCGCTCTGGTGCGGTGACCTGAACCACCCGCCCCTTGGTATCCTGAATCTGGCGGATGAGCTGAAGTTTGGGCAGCGCACCTCCATTGGCAATGGCCGCCATCCCTTGGGCGACTTGCAGGGGCGAGGAAAGTAGGACGCCCTGGCCGATGGAAAGATTGGCGGTATCGCCGTCCAGAATGCGGCGCTTCTCGTTTTTCATCATCCACTCATCATTGGGGACGAGTCCCTGGGTTTCTCCGATAAGTGGTAATCCCGTACGCTCGCCGTAGCCCAGGCGGCGCGCGAGATTCAGAAAGGCACTGGGGCCTACGTCGATGCCTACTTGGTAGAACCAAGGATTGCAGGAACGAGCGAGGGCACGCCTCACATCAATGGGGCCCTCGGGTGTCTTGCTCCAGTTTCTGAAAGTCGCATTTCCGATCTGGATGGAAGCCGGGCAGTTGATCTCCGTATTTTCATTTACCACGCCATTATTGAGAGCAGCCAGGGCGATGATGGGCTTGAAGGTGGAGGCTGGTGGATAGGCAGACTGGAAGGCGCGGCCGAACAAGGGCTGGGAGGCATCGTCACGGAGTGCGCTGTAGTCCTTTTCACTCACACCGGGAATGAATAGATTCAGATCGAAAGCAGGCCGCGAGGCCATGACGAGAACTTCACCGGTGACCACATCGATCACGACGAAGGCTCCTCGCCGGCAGCCGTCCTTCAGCACGTTTTCCGCCAGCTTCTGCCATTTCAGATTGAGCGTGGTAACCACCGTGCCACCGGGGCGCGGCCGCTTGACCTGCTCTTCCAGCAGCTTGTTGCCATTTTCATCAAACAGCATGCGCTTCATGCCTGGCTCACCATTGAGCTGGCTGTCGTAAAGTTTTTCCAATCCCGCCCGGCCCTCGGATTCCTCCCACAGCGGTTCATTGAAATTGATCGGTCCGGTGGGTAGTTTCCCCACCACGCCCGTGTAGCCGATGATGTGGGCAGCGAGATCCCCATCCGGATAATAGCGGCGATAGACTGGATGCAGGATGAAGCCGGTGCCCATTTTCCCCTCAATACCTTTCGCCTCCTTTTCATTGATCTGGCCGGACACAAGAAGCGGCAGCCAACGGCGGTTTTTGTAATGATCGTAAAGTTCCTCGTCGGTTTTCGGAATGGGGTTCTTTACGAGTGCGCTCAGAGACTGGAGGCGGGTGCGCGCCCAGTTGATCACGAAATCCCGGTCCGCATTCTCAAACTGGCGGAACTGCAGACCCACCTGATAGGCAATGATGCTCTGCGCAATGGGCCGCCCTTCCCGGTCCACAATCTGTCCCCGCGGTGCTGGGATTTTCAGCGTAATGGCACGGGCATCCTTGCGCGTCAAAATAGAGCCATCGGAGGCGGATTTGGACGCAGGGGCATCAGCCGGCGCATTCACCGGGATGGTGGCCTGCTGTCCATGGATCCAGGATGTCGCCAATGAGGAAACAAGCAGCAGGCGGCAAAGGGAAGAGGGTTTCACCATGAGAATCAGCCGCAAGCTAGGAAAGGAAACGCCCTAGGGCAAGCCCCCTTAAGGAGCACCGGAGAAGTGGACGACAAGCCGGGCTTGCTCTTTTTCTTTTCTGCCTCTCAGTCTTGCGTCTTGCCTCTTTGATTTATGAACGATTGGAACCTGATCTCGATCTTGATTCTGGTGGGACTGTTTGTCCTCTGGAAACTGGAATTTGCCGCCACTCTCCTGAACCTCAAGGCATTCCCCGCCACCGTGCCTGTGGAACTGAGCGGACTCATGGATGCGGAAAAACTGGAAAAAGCCCGCGATTATTTGCGGGTGAATGCCCGTTTCGGGACCATTCAGGCCACTTTCTCCTTGGCCGTGCTGCTCATTTTCTGGTGGTTGGGCGGTTTCCCATGGGCGGATCACCTCGCCCGCTCCCTGGCCAAATCAGAAATCGTGGCTGGGTTGATCTTTCTCACGCTGCTTTTCCTGGGTCAGAGCCTGCTTGCCCTGCCCTTTTCCGTTTATGACACATTCGTCATCGAACAAAAATTCGGATTCAACCGCTCCACCCCTGGGACTTTCGTCATGGATCGGCTTAAGGGACTGCTGCTGGGCGCGGTGATCGGCCTACCACTGGCGGCTGGGATTTTATGGATCTTCCATGCTGTGCCGCACGCCTGGCTGTGGGCGTGGATCTTTGTGACCGTCGTGCAACTGCTGCTCACTTATCTGGCCCCCTCGCTGATCATGCCGTTGTTCAATAAGTTCACGCCGATGCCGGAAAGTGAACTGAAGGAAAAAATACAGGCCCTGGGCGTAAAGTGCGGCTTTCCCTTGGACGGCGTTTTCATGATCGACGGCTCCAAGCGCTCCACCAAGGCAAACGCCTTTTTCACTGGCTTGGGCAAGCGCAAGAAAATCGCCTTGTTCGACACCCTCATCGAGAAAAGTTCGGAGCCAGAACTGCTCGGTGTGCTGGCGCATGAAATCGGCCACTTCCGTTGCGGACATATCAAGCAACGCCTCGCAGTGGGCATTCTCCAGACGGCAGCTATTTTTTTCCTGCTCGGCCTAGCCACAGATCCGACGGGGAAATTCTCCCGCATGCTGTTTGATGCCTTCGGCGTGGCCACCATTTCTCCGCACGTAGGCCTCGTGCTTTTCAGCATCCTATTGGAACCCGCAAGCAAGATCCTCTCGATTTTGGCAAATGCCTGGTCCCGCAAGCATGAGTTTGAAGCAGATGCCTATGCTGCCAAGGTCACCGGAGACCGATCATCTCTGGGAGAAGCGCTGAAAAAACTCTCTGCGGATCATCTCTCTCATCCCTCCCCTGCTCCATTGCGGGTATGGTTGGACTACTCGCATCCGCCCCTGATCGAGCGATTACAGGCGCTTGAGAAGACACGAATTTAAATTCATTCCGTCATCCCGTATGCAGCGCATTCCAGCATATATTCTCTCCTTCTGTTTTCTCGGAGTGATGTTGATGGAATGCCACCGGGTGAATTCCGAATTATCCCGAAAAGACGGCTACCAAGCGCAAGCAACGGACGATTCCGAGAGCGCAAACGCTTCCGATTTGAGAACAAAGTTGTCGCGAAATGTGTCAGGCCCTCAACCTCAGATGACGCCTGAAGGGACGATCCAAACGCTCTTTAACGATAACGGCTTTTTTAATAAACGTTATAGTCATAGCACCGAGACAATCCAATACATTCGGCCGACTCTCACATCATCGCTGAAAAATCATTTTGATAAATCGGAACGAGACTTAGCGGACTGGATGGCACGTCCTCAAAATCCTGCTATGCCACAAAGACCTCCATTTCCCGAAGGACCTCTTTTCACTAGCAACTACGAAGGGGCCTCCTCATTTTCAGTCAAGCCAGCAGTCATTAAAGGCGATTATGCAGAAGTGCCTGTCGATCTGGAATACATTGAGGGTACAAATCGTTATCGCTGGACTGACACTTCCATTTTAAGACGGATCGATTTAAAATGGTATCTGGATGATATAAGATTCGAAGAGGGAGGCACTCTTCGTAAAAACACTACTGTAGAATATGATGGTGACTCCTCAGTATCCGAATAAATTTCAATCATCTGCCCCTGTTCGATGAAACGATTTTGATACATTCCACATCGACTGGCTGATAAATCCCCTTAAGCTGGCATAGCTACCACAAAGCCTTTCCCAACCAAACCCATGTTCGACCCAAACCGTTATGACCGCATGATTTACCGCCGCTGCGGAGACTCTGGCATTCAACTGCCTGCCATTTCGCTCGGTTTTTGGCAAAACTTCGGCCACGGCGATGACTTTCAGGAGGCCCGCAAGATCATGCATCGTGCCTTTGATCGCGGACTCACCCACTTCGACCTCGCAAATAATTACGGGCCGCCTCCAGGTTCTGCAGAGGAAAACGTGGGACGTATACTCGCAGAGGACTTCGCTTGCCATCGTGACGAACTGGTGATCACCACCAAGGCTGGCTACCACATGTGGGAAGGCCCATATGGCGAATGGGGCTCCCGCAAACACATGCTCTCCTCCCTGGATCAATCCCTGCGCCGCCTGCGGTTAGATTACGTGGATATTTTCTATCACCATCGGCCCGATCCGCATACCCGGCTTGAGGAATCCATGTCGGCCCTGGCCACCGCAGTGAATTCCGGAAAGGCGATCTATGCAGGCCTTTCCAACTATCCCCTGAAGCGGCTGAAAAAGGCAGTGAAGCTGCTCAAGCAAATGGGCGTCCGCTGCCTCATCTACCAGCCACCCTATTCCATTTTCCGCCGTGAGGTGGAGTCCGCTGGCATCCTGGATTATCTGAAGGAGGAAAAAATAGGCTGCGCCGTTTTCAGCCCACTCGCCCAAGGCATGCTCACACCGAAATATCTGGATGGCATCCCGCAGGGGTCCCGTGCAGCCAGTGACAGTCCATTTCTAAACTCCGAGCAGGTAATCGCACGTCAGGAAAAAATCCGTGCCCTCGGAGACCTTGCAGCCGCGCACAACATGCCACTGCATCATATGGCGCTGCAATGGACACTCCGTAAGCAGGCAGTGACCACAGCTATCATTGGCGCCCGCACCGTGGGGCAACTGGATGACTCACTGAATGCGCTACATCTGGAAACTCCCAACCCTGCCCTGTGGGAAGCCGTCGACGCAATTGCCCCCATGTGAGGAAGAAAGGTTGATGGGAGGAACAGATGATGGATATTCCCACGCAGCTTCAGTGGTTGCCCATCTTCATTATCCACTCCCATCCACCACTCCATCCCATGACTTGGAACGATACGTTTATTGAACTCTTCGAACGCTGTTTGGCTGCCTACCAGGCCGGTGACACAGATTTTGAAAACTATTACAGCCCGGACGATCTGGCATTCCTCGGCTCCATTGGCTACCAGCCACGTGAGTTTTTCGATTTTGTGGAAGACTTTGGCGGCGAAGGTGAGCCTACCCTCTCCACCGCCCTCCTCGTGGCCGCAGTGCGCCGGGACTATTTCCTCACGGTAATGAGTGGCCAGCCGGGCCGTGGTCCTGTGGTGAATGCCACCACCATACCCACCTTCGGGGATGAGCTGGCGGGCCTCCCCTATCTTCCGCGCATCATTGCGAAAGGCCGCGCCAAGCTCCGTGGAGAGCTGGATCCGGATCTGATGTTCGGCTGCGGTGGTGACAGAAATTTCCTCCGGAAAAATGGAAACATCCACCCCGCCGATTTCCTGCGCCATCTCTGGGCTGCTGAGGAGGACGACCAGAAAATCGTCCATTGGGTAAAATCCCAGGCGTGATCAGGCACTTTGGACGAGAGGCGGGGTATTCTTTCGCTCTGTCTCTTGTCCTGAGTCTGCCGTCTTTTTCTTATTTCTTGCCACTCCTGCGCTCAAACCGTAATCCCTCCGGCCCGAAACCATGGCCAGCACACCGATCATCAACCTCCGCAAAGGACACGCCGTCCGCCACAACAACGAAGTTTGCCTCGTGATCAGTCACGAACTCAAGACGCCCCCTCGCATGGCGTCCTATGTGCAGATGTCGATCCGCTCCGTGGCCACCAAGAAGGTTTTCAACCTCCGCATGACTTCCAACGATTCCGTGGAAGGCGTCGTGCTTGAGCGCACCCCGCACGAATATTCCTACAAGGACAGCTCCGGCTACCACTTCCTCGATCCTGAAACCTACGAGGACGCCACAGTCCACGAGGAACTCATCGAAGACGTAAAGAACTACCTCATCGAAGGCCAGATCTACACCCTCCTCATCGCAGACGGCATCGTCGTCTCCATCGATCTGCCACTCACCATGGTCATGACTGTGGCTGAATCTTCCGATGGCGTGAAAGGCGACTCTGCCAACAACGTTTACAAGCCAGCCATCATGGAAACCGGCCTCGTCGTTCAAGTACCTCTCTTCATCAACGTCGGCGAGCGCATCAACGTGAAGACCGAAGACAACTCCTACGTCGGTCGTAACAACGACAAGTAATCGTTCGCGATTTTATTTTATACAAAAAAGGCGGCTCCTGTGCGGAGCCGCCTTTTTTTATATGAATTTAAGGGATCCGATTGGATTCTTCTGTCTAGGTGTTGCTACCGGACAAACCTCTCGATTACTAACTGATACGAGAATGAAATTCCAACAAAATAAAGAGCCAACGTCTCCGGTATCTTGGAGAATCAAACCATGAAAGTATAACATTCCAGGAAGATTCACCGCTTCCGAAATACCACGCCGGCTGGAAATTTACTACAAGCAAAGTAGAGCTATCAGCTCCTACCAATAAACCTAATAGAAAAATAACACTTAATTTTAACGAAAACTTCTCCAACTTCTTTGCTAGCACAATAAAACAGAGCCAAAAAGGCACATGATTTAGATTTACAAAATCCGAATACTTAATAAAGCGTTAAAAAATATGCGCTTTTTCCTTATCACGCTCCTTTGTGTAATTTCAATAGTTATTTCAGCCTGCTCGTCCACACCGAGAGCTGTCAGTTCTCAGCACTATAAAGCGGAGGCCGCTGACTTCCTCTGGAAACGAGGTAATGGATCGGCCCCAGTTTTCAGCCACGGGCAAGTTACATTCATTCTTAGACGCACCTCAACTTCTCCATCCCCTCTGTATTTGAAAGTGTTCCTACCAAATCCAGACGGTTCCCTTTCCAAGCCGATTCAGAAG